>Ga0070699_100000050_pt1 | contig 117160 bp, 117 predicted proteins | sample KBSK1503metaG_FD_65473 | JGI IMG/M metagenome (GOLD analysis project Ga0070699, IMG submission 65473) | Corn, switchgrass and miscanthus rhizosphere microbial communities from Kellogg Biological Station, Michigan, USA - KBS K1-50-3 metaG | ecosystem: Host-associated > Plants > Roots >... | reverse complement strand
TTGGTGGTGATCGAGGTAGAGCATCGGCTCATCAGAAGTTATGTGAAGCGCGGCAGGCGACCAGCCGGCCGCCGCCACTGAGTCAGCTCATCAAGCTCCACATAATCTCCGGCTTCACATAACTTGGGTTCTCGCGCGCCATGGTGGCGATCAGCGTCCCTCGGGCTTCAAGCGCGGCCGTCCCAGCCAGCGGCCGGAACGCCAGCGCCCAGAAGAGGCGCCAGCTCTGGCGATGCCAGTGCAGCGCGGTCCCGGACCGGACCAAGAGGAGGTGGCGTCGCCAGTTCCGGTGGAGGCGGTGGACGAGAAGCCAGAAGAGCTTGTCTCGGGTTCGGAGGCGAGGCCGGCGTTGGTTACGGAGGGCGATCTGGAGCTGCTGGCGGAGGAGCCGGTTCTCGAGGAGGAGACGCTGGCGGCTGCACAAGGCGTCGATGAGCGCGGCCAGGAGGAGCCGGAGGAATTCGATCATCGGGGCAGGATCGCCGATCGTCACCGCCTCGCGGGGCGGGGCGCAGACTTTTGCCCCCTACAGGTGCTGAGCCCGAGAAGCGGCGCGCCTGGTTAGCATATTTGCTAATCTCGGCATGTCCAGGGTCATTCACTTCCGCAACTACGGGGTCTACGTCAACGATGAACGCGGAGTTCAGCACCACCTCCCGCACGCGCACATCAAGCACCGAGGAGTGCGGATTGCGTCCGTGTTCTTGCTCTCCTTGACCGTCTACAACGATGTCGAGCGCGTCCCAGATGAGTTGCTGGACCTTATAAACGAACACCACCTGGATCTCCTCGCCGAGTGGGAGAGGCTGAATCAATGAACGACCTCTTCGGTCGTCCCTGGGAAGAGCGGGGATACGCGGACATCGTCGGAGCAAGCATTGGTGACGACGAGCTCCGTGTTGAATTTGCCAACGGCGACCTTGTCGTGATCCCCGTCGGTCGCCTGGGACTGAGTGGGCCATCTGGTGTAGACGTCGATCGCGAGGACCGATTGCGCGTTCGGGTCGACACCGGAGAGGGTTCGGTGGACGTGAGCTGGACTCAGATTCGGGCGGCGTCAGACCCGGCGTTCGCTCAGGAGATGCGGAGGCGTGATAGCGAGGAAGCGCGCCGGATCGGGCTTCGTTTGAAGGCGCTGCGCGAAGATAAGGGAATCAGCCAACGGCACCTTGCGGAGCAGGTCGCGATGCCGCCGGCCCAACTGGCGAAGATTGAGAGAGGGACGTTCGACCTAAGGCTGTCGACAGTCAAGTCCCTGCTGCGAGCAATGGGTGCCTCGCTGGTGGACATCGCCGGTCGCGATGTTCCCGAAGTTTCGATGCGGGAGGTTGGTAGACGTGCCCGGGCTGCCGGAGTGCCAGAGGAGGTCGTCGACCGAATCCTTGCTGCAGTGCGGCGGAGTGAGGCGACAACTGCAATCGCGCAGGCTTTTGGCTGGGACCCCTCAGCAATTTTGGCAGGGTCACCTACGAACCCGCGGTTGGTAACGGCTGTTCAGTTCAAGGCCGGCGACCCAGAAACTGCCACCGGCTCTCCATTGCTCACGATGGCTTATCGCGTCTCTGAGTGGATTACTCAGGCCGCAAATCTCACAAATAACATCCGTGTCCGTGTCCCCATTGACGCTCGCGAGTTGCGTTCCGCCGCTCTCGATGGTGCGGGGCATTTGACTCTTATCTCCCTCCTGCAGTGGGCTTGGGCGGCAGGCATGCCTGTGGTCCCGATCTTGGGCCGCGGCGCCTTCGCCGCTGCGAGCTGGAGCGTCGCCCAGAGGCCCGTCATTGTCCTGAAAGATTCGCGCCCGTTTGCCGCGTTCTGGCTCTTTGACCTTGCGCATGAACTTGGGCACATCGCCCGAGGTCATGTTCGTGAGAGCGGTGTCGTCGACATTGACTCGCCCGCCCCGGCGAGGAGCTCCGATTCTCAGGAGGAGGAAGCGAATCAGTTTGCACTTGAGCTCCTGGTGCCTCGACACCGCGAACTCCTTGCGGCTATCCGCCAGGATGCAAGAGGCCAGTACATGCGCTTCAAGTTCTCGGTTCAAAGGGTGGCGCAACGCGCCGGCGTAAGCGAAGGCGTGCTTGGAATGGTCGCGGCGTATGAGTTGACTGAGATCGGCGAGTACAGGGATCGCTGGGGATCCGCAAGCAACCTCGCACGTCCAGAAGGCGCCGGTAGAGGGATCGTGCAACAAATTCTGCGGGAGCACGTAGAGATTGAACGGTTGCCAGAGATTGAGAGAGAGATCATCACCGCGGTGGTCTTGTCTGGCTGACCTACTCATATTTCCTCCCGCGGATGCGAAAGTTCAATGTCCACTACGGGCGGCAACGCGAAGTGTTGCTGCGACTGCCGCATGGTCAGACAGTCGTAGGTCTCTTGTCCTGTGCTCATAACTGCAAGACGCAACGAATGGGGTGAGATCGGGCCCGAAGTGGAAGTAATCGTAGAGGTACCCGGTTCCAGTGCGGCCAATCCAGCTGTGTGGCTGACGTCGTTCCGCATGAAGCTCGTGGCCCGCGACAAAGCCCAGCCCCGCGAGTGAGTCCAGCATCTTGTACTCGTAGGCAAAGTACCCGGCTAGAGGGGGGTCATGATGGCGCGAGACGACGTTGTAATCGCCGGCAATGACCATGCTACGACGCACGCGCTGAGGCAGCTGAGCAATGCCAGCGACCAAGGATTCAATGAACGCGCGCTTCCGGGCGATCTTCTCGGGCGAACGGTCCCTCGACGGTACGTAGACGCCGACGACCACCAGAGCAGCGTCGGCGAACTCGACCGCTGCAACTCGCCACGGCAGAGTCACCCTGAGCTCCGAGCACAGCCGTCTCTGGACCGGCAGGCGAGAGGCGACCAGCGCGCCCCGGTCCCGCACAGCCGATGTGCGGACGATCGTGTAGCCCTGCGCCTCGAGCCCATCTACCAACAGCAGTGTGCCAGGGCCGGCCGATGTCTCGGTGAGGACGATGACGTCGTCGGTCCGTGAGACCAGCCACCTGAGGATCGCGGCGGCACGATCGACGGCCGCAGCAGCAACGTTGAGAGTCAAGGCACTAATCTCGGAGCCGGCGCTCGATCTCTGTTGCGACGGCGTTCGCCTCGCGTCCTTCGGTACTGACGACGATATGAGGCCACCCGCGTTGCGCGAGGAAGTCCCGTGCGTCTCGGTAAAGGTCAAGTTCGACCTCCGTTGCTGTCGACTCCTCGAACCGCGAATGGCGCGGGCGCCGGGCCAGGCGTTCTCGCAGTGTCTCCGGTGCCGCTTCCAAATAGACCGTCATATCTGGGCTTCTCACGCCAGCGTTGAGTTGCCAGATCTCCTCCAGGGATAGACCGTCTAGATGCTGCAACACGAGCGACGATGGCAGGAACCTATCACACACGACAATCGCGGCCCGAGCCAGGCTAGGTTCGATCTTCCTGGCCAGATGGTCAATGCGGTCCGCCGCGCATGCTAATGCCAAAGCCATCGGCGGCATCGAAGCCTCGAGCTCGCGGACGGCGCGCCCGAGCGCCGTATCGCTTGGCTCGCGGGTCTCCTCGACGAGGATCCCCTGATGCGTCCCAAGCCTCTCAGCCAATGCGTGAGCCACCGTGGTCTTGCCTGTGCCGTTGGGTCCCTCGATGACGATGAAGGACCTACTAGGGAACCGGACAGGTCTGGACGTCTCGGTCACCGATCAGTCCGCCGTCAGCGATGACCACCGCCGGACATCCTTTACCACACTGTGAGTTGAGCTGGCACGACCGGCACGTGGAGTTGGCGCCGACCTGGAATCTGGCATGGAAGCGATAGTTGTCGAGTGCCTCCGCGATCTCCCCCTCGAGGAGGTTGCCGACCATGAACGTGGAGTCCTTGTACTGCGAGCGAGGGCTGCGAGCCGCGAAGACCAGGTACGGGCAGACGGCGGTGTCCCCGTTGACGAACACATAGATGATTTCTCCAGCGATGCACTGCGTCAGCGGCGCGTCGTCGTTAGGGAAGCGAATTGGAACAATCTCGAGGCGGTCACGAGCACCCTCACGCGCTTGCTTTTCGACTGCCCGCATGGTGTCCACGCTCGCCGCTAGTTTCGTCTTGCTCCTCGTGCCGCGCCCGAACGCGGAGAGGGGGTTCATCAGCAAGAACTCGGCACCGGTGTCGCTCGCGAACCGAGCCATCTCCTTGAACTCCTCGGGCTCTGTCAGCCGGTTCGGAGTCGAGAGAATACCCTGAAGCAGGCCGGCTTCGGCGAGGCGGCGAATGCTCCGCACTGTCGCCTCGAATGACGCTGGGTTCCCACGGAAGCGTCCGTGGGACTCGCGGGTAAAGCCATCCAGGCTGACATTGACGTGAACGTTGCCAAGCTGGACGAGGTGGTGAATGTGCTCATCCGTCACCGACGTTCCATTGGTGCAGATGCCAACGCCCAGGCCCGCCTGGACGGCGATGTCGCAGATCTCCAGGATTCCCTTATGCACGAAGGGCTCCCCTCCGGTGAGCGTCAGCTTTATCACACGACAGCGCTGGAGACGGGGGATGACGACATCCCGGATGACGGTTGGAGAGAGGTCGCTACCCTTGTGCGTTGCCGAGACGAAGCAATGTGCACAATGAAGATCGCACCGCTCCGTGATTTGGAGGAGCGCTTTGCGACCATCACCCCCCGCTGCCGTCCGGAAGAAGCAGGCATTGGCTTGGCCTGCCACTGCGACTCGCCTCGATCCCGCTCCTGACGGCACATGTGGCACCCCGCCGCTGTTGTCAACGGCAATTCCTCGATCACCCATCGCCCGGCTCGCCCATGAATTGTACTACGAGGCCTCAGATCATCAGCCACTGATCGGCCAGCGCAGGCGACAACCGGCTCAGTTTTCGACACGAAATCCGACAGAAGTGCACAGCCAATTGCTCGCTATGTACATCTTGTTCACACCGTTATCCACACTGTACAGACTGCCGTTGCGATACCAATGACTTGTGCTCTAATCTGCGCTCGTGGGGACCGATGCCGAGCAGCTGAGCTTCCCGCAGACGTGGCCTCAGCCGCGATCAGAGCGAGTTACGTTGATCGTCGACGTCAACGTCCTCTTGATTCGCGATAGCCAGGTGTTGTTGGGGCGCAGGCACAACACCGGATTCGAGGACGGCAGTCTGCACATGCCCGCCGGACACCTGGAGGGTGGCGAATCTCTAATCACCGCACTTCTCCGCGAGGCTTGGGAGGAGTTAGGAATACAGATTAATCCAGGACATCCTCGTCTTGTACACGTCATGCATCACAGTGCTGGCGGTGGTCGTCTGAGCTTTTTCTTCGAAGTGACCGATTGGACAGGCGAGATTACGAATCGAGAGCCGCACAAGTGCAAGTCGCTTCGTTGGTTTCCGCTCGCTGAGCTTCCCGACCGCATCATTCCGTACACGCGTGACGCGCTGCTCGCCTATATGCGAGGCGCTCCGTTGTCGTGTAAGGGATGGTCGGAGGGGATTCCGACGGCCTCGAGCAGACGGCGAAGCGCCAAAGGCTGATGGGCAACGGGCCAGACACTCAACCTCCTGCCCTCAGTGGTTCTCCACCCACCTACGAGAGAGCTACATGACCGTGACTGAACTTTGTCGCCCTACACGGAGCGAGTGCAGGCGCTTCCAGACGGGCATCGAGCACCATCTTCTGGAGCCAGGCAGTTCTGGGAGGTCTGGACCAACGCTGCGCTTGGTGACGTAGGCGATGTCGTGGGCTGTGTACACGTATTGCAGACGCATTGCCTCGATACGCTGGGCCATGGTCACGTCTCGGACGATGAAATTCTGGTAGGGCTGGCTGGCCGGTCGCGGCTCAGAGCTAGGCTGGCGGGACTTGGCCGCCCCGTCTCGGCATTGCAGCGAATAGCCGGGTCTTCTGGCTTCATCCGCCTGTACCTGACCCTCCGAAATGCCTCGTGGAAAAGGGTGCGGTGGCTGAGTCCTGGCCACATCCCGCGCCGAGCCGGGGTATGCGTCCCTCCGCCAGTCCGAAACCGCCCACGTCCGTCCTATGGCCCGAAGCGCAAACTCAGCCACAGTCAGCGTGGCCGCCGGTACTCATTACCTCCACCCTGAGTTCCACCCCCGGTGGCCACCACACCCGATCACACGCTTTGACGGCCTTCCCCGCAATGGCGCCGTTGCCTCCACCTGATTTGCTGGACCGACCTTGACAGACCCATGGCCTGCACCGCTAGGGTCTTTCCAATTCTGGTGGTCGACGCGGCAAGTGGGACAAGGCTCAGTGACTTCTGGGCCTGGCCTTGCTGGACGCCGCTAGTGATCGTTATTAGCCTCACTGTGCGGCTGCTGACGGTACTTGCAGCTATATGCGGCCTGATAATCGCGGTCCTCACAAATGCATATCCCACGTGAATCCCTTGCGACCATCTGTGTGACATATTCTGCATTGATTTGACCGAGGACATTGACGCGCGCGACAAGCGTCCGATCTTTCACCGCAGGCGCCACAAATACGCGTGCCGCTAGCATCACTCCGGCAAGTGTGGACTGGTGCGCGAGTGGTACATGAACCTCAGGCCGAGGGCGACCAGCGCTACCAATCGGAAGCAATGCCCCACCACAAAGGCCTTCTGCGTAAAGGGCTCTGATGGGTCGACCCGCAAACGCCATTATCGCCTCCCGTTCAACGCCGAGACGCTGGCCGACTAGTTCAAGGAGTGGGTCGGGTACAGGGTCTCCCCGGTCCAACAGAGCCCGGACCTGCATAAGCTGCTCTGGGATGCCGAGGGCTTCTGCGTAGATCGCGTCCTCGTTCTTCGTCTGGCCTTGCGGAAGATAGAGGCAGGCGAGGCAGGCGCCGGTGCCGTCAAACCTGTGGTGGGACACCCCGAGGTCACCAGGCTGCGTCCATGCATTGATGATCCAGTTGGGAAGAGTGGCCTGAACTGCGCGGCGGCCATCAGCTGAGTCCACCGACACGGCGACGATATCGTGGCGATATCCGGCTTGCGCGACGAATGATGCCCAGTCAGCACCGACAGCGGACGCCGCCGGCAAGAATCGTCTTGCAAGGTCTACCTTGAGAACGCCAACATCTGAGCGTTCGGCGAGCACATATCTTTGAAGATTGCTTAGCTCGATTACCTCTGGATCAACGACGACAGCGACGGGCGGATAGGGCATGCGTGCCCACGCCCAAATGGCAGCGTTGCCGACGGCCCCGGCACCGACGATGACCACCCGAGTGGTATCCGATTCCATGACATCGAGGGGCCTTGGCCGTCCGGGCACCACTGGGAGCTCTATAAACGGTTGTCTGGCTGCCTTCCCTAAGAACAGGCTGTTGAACGCCTGCGCCATGGCCAGGGCGGCGGCCGCTCCGGCACCGAATGGGCTGCGGGATAGGCCCACTGATTGTGGACGCTCCCAGGACACCCTTCCGACCCACTGACTGGAGCCGGCGTAGATGACGTCAGAGCCGGAGACCTGTGGCTTGGTGCCGACCCCTATCGTGAGCGTCTCATCCGGTGCCGGACGATCCACTATCTCGATCGCCGGGTTGATGCTGAGAGCCAACTCTGACAATTTGGTCGCGACGTCTGGCGTGGCCATAAAGGCGAGAGTGGGATAGAGCCGAGCCGCGAGGCGCACCATCAAGTCCGCGAGCGCATCGCCCTCGCTCCTAGTTTCCACCTCAGCCGATAGCGCGATCTCCAGCACCCTTGCGCGGAGAACCTTCTTAATGGCCGCCTCGTCAAAATCCCTCAATACCTGGGCAATGGCGACGGCGTCCCGGCGGTAGTAATCCGCGAAGGCCATCAGGCGACCACCCGTATCAGTGACCGCAAGGCCTTGCCTTGTAATCGTGTCCAGCCAGTCTCCGAAAGGCGGTATCCGGCGACCGTCTCAACGGAGAATCCTCTGCGACAGAAGTCGGGTACGACGAGCGACAGTCCGCCCAGCGCTGTGACGATCGGGTAGGCGTCGTCCGTTTTCGAGTGGTAGGCCGCGCCTGGATGGGAGTGCACCTGCACAGCCAACACCTCGTTGTTCTCGTAGAGCCAGACGTTGAGTCGGTGGAGCGCATCCGCGCCGACCCGGACATGCAGACCCTCCTCCCCTCGGAAAGACCGCTGCTCTGGCACGTGGACCGTGGCGAGATCCACCGTACGGTCCTGGTGAGGGCCGGTCCACAAAACGAAGAGCTCGAAGCCCTCAGCCCCGGCGTGCCTGAGGGCTCGCTCGGTCTCGGTGAGAACCGACGGCCGTACCTTGAACTCGGTGACATCAGCAAGACTCATTTGGGTGGATTCGAGTGAAAGCCTTGAATCTGCGGGACGAACTGCAACTGAACGGCGAAGTTGTCGATGGGCTCTACCCCATAGCGGTTGACAACTTCAAGGAGCCGCACGAGCCGACCCGCGCCAGTCGCCCTGTGCAACTCCCATCGATCCCCGCTGTGCGCCGGATGCTGGTGATACTCCCTGACCCCTGGAAGGCACATAAACGGCACGTCGTCTGGCGAGTACCACTGCATGTAGGGCTGTACGGGAAGTATCGGTACCGGCTGTCCGCCAACCTGTATCTGGATCCCGTCCGGCGCGGCCACCTGGCGGTCGAGCCGAATCGGAAGCTCCCTCGCTAGGTACGGCGCGCCAGTGAAGGGGTTCACGAGCTGGACCGATGGCGGCTCGAAGTCGTAGTTGGTGTAGTCGAACCGGACGCCCGTCACGACGGCGGGGACCGGCAACTGTCGGGCCACCATCACGACAAAGGCGGCGGGGAACTCGGCCTCGAGTAGGAACCAACCGCGCGAGCGGTACTCCTGTTCGAGCTTACGGTACTCAGCTACCTCCCTCTCGAACTTCGCCCGGGAGACAGCTGGTTCGACAAACTGGGTGGGCACGCCTAACCGCCAAAGCCGGCCTTTAGGTTGAGGAACAGGGTCTGCCCGATGAAGGCCTCGACCTTGTCGTGGGCTGTAAGTTCCTTTCCTTGAGCATCTCGGAGCTCCCAGTTCTCCGGCGGCTGCCCTGCGTTGCCGGTCTGGGTCAGGGCTGGCCCGATGAGAGACTGCAATGACGCGTCGGGATTGGCCTCGACCTGGGTCGGCTGTCCGTTGACGACGATGGTGATGACGACATCCTCTGGCATGAACGCGAGTTTATCATATAATTCACTGAAGGTAGTGAATAAGCCTCAATTGCACCGCACCCGCCCCCAGGCGCTATATTCGTGCCGAGGTCTCCTGCGAGGGCTTCGGTTGCGCATGCCTATCAACAGTCCACCCGTCAAGGCCCTCCGGCCGCCCACATCAGGCGTCTGGTCCAATGTCCGCGATGCTGAGCTGTGGCGGCGATCAGTGGCCGCGCCGACGGCGCCGGAGAGCCCGATGTTGTACCTGCTCGACTTGAATGCAGTGCAGCCGACCCTTGGCGTCCTCGAAGCGGCTCTCCGCGAGTTAGCCAAAGACGTCCGCGCGGGGCGGTACGGCCAGTCGGCGATCGTTGTGAGCAGCCAGGACCCAGCCATTCAGAGATACGTAGCGCTCGTGGCCGCTGCTGAGAACCTACCGATCTATGTCAGCGGGTCCACTACAACGTTCTCGCTCATGCAGGCGAGGCCGGCGATCAACCTCTCGCGGACGGATAGCGAAACGCTCGACGTCGTCATGGATATGGGTGGGAGTGTCAGCGCAAGCCAGGTAGCTGATAGGCTCCACCTTCGCCCCACTGCCGCCATTAACCGTCTCAACAGCCTTGTCGGCAAGGGCCTCCTCCATAAGCAGCCCCAGTCGGGCCGGAAGGGCGACCTCTACGTCGACTATAGGGCAGCCGCGATCCAGTACGGGCACAGGGCCTTGCAGGCATCAATCGAGGGCGCCATCAGCCAGCGCTGAGTCGGCGTGAACCGGTCAGCCGGCTACTAACTTCTCGACCAGGTAATCGTTGTGCCTCAGACCGCCATACCTATTGCCGCGCCTCGCGACGCGTCGGAACCCGTGGCCCCGACAGTACGAGGCCACCTGCGCCTGATTGTGTAGCAGCATCTCGAGGCCGTTGCAGCCGTGTTCCCGTGCGATGACGCAACAGCACGAGAGGAGTAGCTCTGACGAGGAGTACCGCTGCGTACTTAAGATCCCCTTTACGTGTCCCAGGTGCAGAACACGCACTAACTGATCGTCGAGGTGCAAGGTCGCGGCCCCGACCGGGATGAGGTCCGGGCTTGGGAACTGTATAAAGCGGGCGAAGAGCACCCTGCCCTTGTCGAGCCCGTCGCTCGCGAGGCGGGAGTTAATTGCATTGCGAACAGGGCGATCCCAATCCGGTGCTGTCAAGTGGCCGCACTTGTTGCAGGAGTCGATCTGGATGCCACCGCCGAGGCGCCCGAAGTCCTTGACGTGGACCACAGTCTCCCCGCCGCGTTGCTCTAGCCAGACGGTTGTGGTTGGCACAGGCTCAGACGATGGCGCCGGCAAAATTCGGAGCGGACGGCCGCACTGGGCCTTCCTCGCTTGCAGCCAGGACAGCAGCTGAGAGCAGGCTCCGGTGCCCATGACCATCTCTGGCCAACATCTGGAACGGCACTTGGCCAGGCGGCGGAGAGGCATGGCCCTCATTCATGGAACGTCTGTTTGCAGTGATACTACGATCCCCCGCCCGGCTTCGTTACGTGAGGGCCCGGAGGCGCGGTCCAATCACCGCCACCATGGTGGTGGGCCTTACTCCAGTTCCTGCCGCTAATGCCCTGAGCCGCAACAATGGCACCGATGATGGCCTCCCACGGCACCGATTACCCTCCAGTCCGAGTTACTCACGCGCATAGTCCTCGTTCATGAAGCCGAGACCATGATAGCATGTACCCGGTACCCCCATGATATTTCATTTACCATTAAGGTAAAGGATTTGCAGATCTACTTCAGGGATCGTGCCCTTGAACGGACGTGTTCGACTCGCGAGGCCCGCGTCGGCCGCTGGGGTCCAGTGGGAACACTTGTGGGTCGGCGATTGGCTGAGTTGGCGGCGCTCGACAGTCTGGCCGACGCAGCCTGGATGCCAGGCGTACGGATCGCTGAGAAGCCGACCGGGGAATACGAATATTCCTGCGGGCATGGCCTGCAGCTCGTGCTGACGTGTCTCAGCGGTGAAATCACAAACCGCAGCGATCCATTGGAGGTGCACCGAATCATTCTCGAACGCGTCGAAGTAGACAACCTAGCAAGCGTCATGGAGAGAGACGAAGAGTAAATGGCAGCCAACTACAGACCAATCCCCTTTGTTCCTGACCAGCCGTCGCCTCCTGGCGCGGTTCTTGGCGACTGGCTCCTCCGGATGGAAATGCCACAAGCAGATCTAGCGACGCGAATCGGACTATCCACCAAGCACGTGAATCAGATCATCCATGGCGCGGCTCCGCTAACTCACGAGACTGCCCTAGCACTTGAAATGGTCACGGGCGTCCCATCCAGAATCTGGAATTCCCTTGAAGCTGGTTACCGTGATTCGCTTCTTCGGGCCTCTGCCACACAACTGACCGAGGACGACACTACATGGCTCAGTTCAATGCCGATCCACGAACTGCAGGAGAGGGGCTTCCTCCTCCGAGACGCATCCCGAGGTGCGATCTTTCATGGCATGTTGGCATTCTTCGGCGTCGCAGACCGTGAGGCCTGGGAACGGTTGTGGTTACGACCGATCGCGACGTTCAGACGGTCGAGAGTCTTTCAAGCCCGTCCAGGTGCGACGGCTGCCTGGCTTCGGATTGGTGAGCTGGAAGGGCGGGCTCGCCATTGTATGCCTTTTGACGCCAGGAGCTTTCGGGGTGTGCTGACACGAGCGAGAGCGTTAACTCGCCGTCGCGACGATTTTTCGGGCGATCTCATGGCCGACTGCGCTCAAGCCGGCGTCGCGTTGGTGTTCGAAAGGGAGATCCCAGGATGTCGCGCCAGCGGAGCCGCTCGTTGGCTTTCACCGACCAAGGCGCTTATTCAACTGAGCGACCGCTACAAGCGCGAGGATAGTTTCTGGTTCAGCTTCTTTCACGAAGCGGCCCATCTGGTGCTTCATTCAAAGCGTGACTCCTTCGTCGACGATGAGCGACGCGCGGGTGACATCGTCGAGGATGAAGCCAACCGATTTGCTGCGGAACTCTTAATTCCGCCCGACCGAGCTCGCGAGCTACGTCAACTACAGACAACCTATGATGTCGAGCGGTTCGCGGCGTCCATTGGAGTAGGACCCGCGGTCGTTGTCGGCCGGCTGCAGAACGATGGCTGCTGGGATTGGAGTCAGGGCAGACACTTAATTGGCCGCCTTGAGATCTCCGACTGAGGATAGGCTGCGATTTGCTCCTCCATTTGGGTCGTACGTCTCCACGGCCATGCTGAGCCGCACCGTCATGCCATGACGCAGGGAGCTAGCTCCCCCACTTTCTACAAATCAGCGATGGCACTGGGCGCCATAGCGGGGGATGAAAGTGGGCACCGTCTATGACGTCGGGCCCAATTGGCGTCACGCTGCACGAGCGCATTGCCTCGCTGCCACGTCATTTCCCTTACATTGGGCTGACGCTCTGCCACCGGATACCGGCAGGGCAGCGTCTGTGCTGGCAGCTCCGTAAATGTGATGTACTGCGACAGATGCCAGAAAGCGATCTCACGTATCTGATTGGGGTGCTCTTGGTCTTGTGGCTGGTGGTCGATGTGGTGATCGCGCGCGATCTGCGCCTGATGGGTTCCCGCTGGCCCTGGCCCAGACCAGTCGGTATGGAAGCCTATGGTGCAGGGCTAGCGATCATGATTGCCGTGGTTGGGTGGCTCGCGCGGGCGTATCCGACGATTCGGTCGCCAGTCTGGCTGGCGCTAGCGCTCGTCTTCAGCGTCTACGGTGCTACGCGACTTATCACCAGCCTTCTGCCGGTGATCGCCCTGCTTCTCGCCCGGCGCTAGTGCGGGCCAGGCGATCGCGTGCGCTGGTGCGCGAGGCCTGTCGCGGTAGCGACGAATCGCGCACAACTGCCAGGGCCTGACCTCTCCCGCCAGGCCTCAGCTGAGACACCAGAAGCACACCGACGTGGCCGCGCGAGCAGGTTGGGGACGGCTCGTCGACGATGAGTCCTGCGCACGGAAAGCGGTGCCGGTGCCCCCCACACTTGGCGTCGGTTCCGGAGCCCACCTGACAAGCGCGCGCTTAACGTGCCGGACGTGACGTGCACAATCTACGGTTGCCGTTGCTCACCTGAGACCCGTGACTGGGCCAGCGGTGGACCGCCGTGCCAAGGGCCACCGCCACTACTGTGTTCTGATAATGCTCGACGGCACGGCTCAGCAGTTTGGGTCGGGAACCCACTGGCAGCGTGAGCTGGCTCAGCCGGACGCCGATCACGGCGTACCCGCGTCCTGGAACCTGCCAGCGTCGTCGGGCGTGCCGCCAAAGGCGAAGGCGGCGGCGACCATCAGCCCGGCGGCGCCGGACGATCACGACGTCCGAGCCGATGATCGTGTCCAGTCGCTCATAGGCAAGCCAGTTGGGCGTGATCGGCTTGTCGATGTCCAGGTTCTTGAGCACCACCTGGACCCCAGCCAATGCAGCTAGCGATATACGCGCCCGGAGTAGGGTCGCCCGAGTGATTTGGAGCCGGGGCGCGGCGCCCTGGCGCCACTCATCGCGAGGCCTGGCCTACCGTGGCCAGAGCCCCCAACGCTTGAGCCAGCTCTCGCCCTCGGCGGCGAGGAGGTGCTGGCCGATGAGGACAACCGCCCCCACCACGATTGCAGCCGCGACCTGTTCGGTCGTGAGCTTCTTCATGGCTTTGAAATGGTACGCCCTTTTCCTCCCTTTTGAGCGAGTTTAATACAGCGGCCCTCAAGTTCGGCATAATGGGATGCAATGAACAAACCAGGTGAGATTGTCCAGGCGAGCGGGATCTACGAGACGGTCAGCGGTCGGCAAGCGACCCTCAGCAAGGGCGACCGCTTCCCTCCGACTGTTGCCGGAGCCGGTTGGAAGGTCAAGGTCCTGGCCAAGACCAGCTCCGCTCGCCGTCGGTCGTCTAGTTCCGCAACCGCCCGGAAGGGCAAGCGCGCTCGACGGGGCTAAAGCGTCGACCGCCGCCCGTTCCACCCATCGTGATCTCGACCCGTCTCAGTTCCTGCGGCGCCGGCCACGGTGAACGGCGCCCCGGAAGTGGGTCTCCGGCTTGGGGGCTCCAGCTGCCCGCGCGGTCCCGGTCCCAAAGCCCCTCCACGACCCAGGACTCGTGACGGAGCTTCACCTGGTATGTGTCCAGCGCCTCCAGCACGAGGTCGGAGCAGGTGATTCGCGGACTCCACCCAGCGGACTTGGCGGGAAGCGACCATCCCAAGCAGCTCAGCCGGCGACGGGGCGATCCAGGAGAGGGCGCGAAGCACCGATCTGGCGATCCTGGCGAGGTGCCGCAGACGCCCATCGTCCGGGTGGCCGGCCGACATCCTCTCCAAGGCAGAGCAGGCGCCCGGCGTCCCCCGCCCGGCCAGTTCGTTCAAGGCGGTCCGCCTCATGTCCTCCACGCTGTCGAGGGCGGTCAGGTAGCGCGGCGATGCCACCCATTCGGCATCAGGAGCCTCGGCTGGCGGGAAGCGGTCGACCAGCCATTCGCAGAGGGCGACGAGCTCGGGCGTGCCCAGCCTGGCCGTCACCCGCCCCGCCTCGAGGCCGAGGGTCACGGCGATCCCTCTGACCACCTCGTCCGCCTGATCGGGATGCTGGGTCAGCGACTCCCATACCTCGTGCCAGGAAGCGTCAACGTCCTCGAGAAGGAGGACGCGCGCCGCAGCCAGCGCCCTGCCGGTCGCAGCCTGCCTCGTGCCTACTCCCTCGACGACCGCGAGCGCCGCCTCTCGGCCGATCTCAGGTGCACAGCGGAGGAGCTGCTCCACCACCTGCGCGAGGGCCTCGGGATGCAGCGAGTCGTCATCGGCGAGCCCGGCCAATGCATCCACCATCGGACCCTCGCCGCAGTCGCGCAAACGGCCCAGGACGAAGAGACGTGCTCTACGACCCGGGTTGGAGCGAGCTTTCCTTCCTGATTGCGAGTCGAACTGGTTGCTCCGCTTTCCGGCAGTAGCGGTGAGAACGACCTCATGTGAGGAGCGACCCTTCGTGGGATGGATGCCAGGCAGGCCGCTGCGGTTGGTCGGGTACCCGCGCCCCAGGTCGGCGACAACCTGGCGCAGGCGCGCCTCACCGTCCGCCGACGGGTGGCCTCGTCGAGCGCCCGGAAGTACGCCGCCCACACCCGGTCGTGCAGCTCTTGCCGCGTGGACAGCTTTCGGGCACGTTGCGAAGTCGGTGGACCGTGCACCGGGCACCGCTGCCGCTCCGCCTCCGGCCACTCAGCTCCTCCATCGCCCGGACCAGGTCGGGAGCGCCGTCGGTGACGATCAGCATGGGTGCCCTAGGCTAAGGCTAGGTCCCCGCCAGATTAGGCCGCGCCCCCATGCCAGCCAATCCTCGTATCACTCGCGCTGTCCCAGGCTGACGTCCAGCAGCAGCCTGTGGCCATGCCCGGAGCTCCACGCGAAAAGCGCGCTCTCCGGGGCCCCCGCTCGGCCGGGTGCACAGGTACCACGCGTCCAGGAACAGCACCATATTGCTCCTGCGAGCTTCCGTCGAGCTGCCAACTCTCCATGATGCGGGTCATGCGGGGACCGGTCCGTGCAATGCGGAGGCCGCCCCTCGTTTCGGTGAGGGCCGCTGCGGCTCTGATCGTCGGTGAGCGGCCCGGGTCCCCAGCGCCGGAGCTTCTTCACGTACAGGTCGAGGTTCTCGGCCTGCTCGCCGTACACGCGGCCCAGCCTAGCCTGGCCACCGTAGGGTCGTCGAGGAGGTACGGCCGTTCTCTGGCCTACAGCAGCAACCGGTGCTGCTCCTCGGTGCCCTCGAGACGACCCGCCCTACCACCCGGCCAACCGCTCAGGCGGGGTCGGATGGCTCCCTGCTTCGCCAACCTGATTGGCGCGCCGCGTCATCGGCTGGTGAGGAAATGGCCAACTAACTTGAGACTGGCCGGCCGATCCTGTCTCAGATACCTGGCCACTCGAGTTCAGCCGACGCTCGCGATGCCCAGATCGGATGAGATCGGACACTAGCCGGTGCGCTCGCGCCGCCACCGTCGCCACCGTGACCGTGGCTCGTTCCCCGGCGCGGGCGGGCCGCTCGTCGCGGGAGGCGGTGGGGCGTGCCCGGCGGTGGGAGTTGTCGGCCCTAATACCGCCGCGCGTATGGACGCCCAGTCAGACACCCGCCACCAGTCGAATAGCACCCGGGTGCCGATCACAGGCACGGTGAGCCCGGCGACGAACTCGGGCCGGCTGTAGACCTGCAGCGACCGCTGGAATGGCTCCCGCCTGTGCTGGTGATTGACGATCAGCGCGCCGCCTGCCACGGGCTCGTGAGGTCGAAGCTCGGGCCACGTGGCCAGGTGGCGTTGAAGGTCTCCAAGCAGGTCCTCGGAGGCGTTGCCGCTCGCGGACTTGATCTCGACGAGTCGGCGCTCGCGCTCGACGGTCGCCAGCAGGTCGGCTGACTTGGTCCCGCCCAGTTCCTCATCGAGGTTCACCGTCGTGAATCCGGCTGCGGTGAGCACCGCGTTCACCGCGTCGACGAGCTCCTTGCCAGTGCCGTAGAGCAGCCCGTACCGGGTTGTTTCGCCGGCGGCCTGGGCCCGTTGGAGGTCGTCTTCCAAGCGAGCCTTCTCCTCCGCATGCCTCGCCGTCATATCGGCGAGAGCGTGCCTGGCGGTCAACTCGGCCTGTGTCTGGAGGTCGGGATCGACGAACTGCGGCGACCGGGCGCGGCGGAGCGCATTGGGGACGTAGGCCGGCAGCGCCTGGCTGATGAGCCAATCGACCACGCCACTCCAGTCGATGGCGTTCGGGACGATGTACCAGCGCTGGTCGCCCGTCGGCGGCGACCAGACCGCGACGACGGGATCGCCGAGGGCGTCGACCAGGATTGGGCGAAGCTCACCCTCGGGTGCGTAGGTGATGACTGGTCCGCCAGCCCCAGGGCTGCCGGTGACACCGCTCAGGTTGAGAGCCCACCACGGGGCGTCGGCAGGGCGGTTGAGCAGCCGCTTACCGAGGTCGCGGTCGGGCGGATCCAGGTCTGCGGCAAGCGCGGGTCGGGTTCCGCCTGGAAGACGCCGCCCGTTGATCAGGTTGCGTACCCCGGGCAAGATGACCGAGGTGTCGTTCTGGGAGAGGACTGACCGAGAGGAGTCGTCGTCCGCGTCACCCACCGTCGCGATGACCAGCGCAGTCTCATCGCGGCCGCGGACGCCGGCCAAGAACCGTTCCAGCTCGTCAGCTCCACGGCCGTAAAAGACGCTAGGATCGAGGGCCGCCGCGCAGTCGCTCGTCTCCATCCCCAGCCAGCGAGGCTCGACACCAAGCTTCTGCCACTCGACCCCAGGCTCGACCAGCGCGGACCGGCGTTGGCGCCGTGTGGGCCGGGCCTCTTCCGCGTCCGCGAGGTGATCCCGGTTAGGTGTGTGCTGGCCGACATGTACTGGGACGAGACCAGTGGCCGAGGAGCCGGAGGTGGTCATCCGGATCACGATAGGCGCGCGGATCACCGAAGGCAGCGCGCCACGATCCTGCCCAGGAGCTCGCCGTAGAGGGCCTCGCGCCAGCCGATCGCGACCGTGAAGAAGTCGGGCAAGGGGCCCTCGAGCAGGTGCATATCGTCGAGGATCAACATGCCAGCCGGCTCAACACCGGGCCGGGCGTTGAAGTAGTTCCAGGCCCCGGACTCGCGAACGCGCCAACAGCCGCAAAGTAGCCGCCACATTGGCGATCCCTACCGCCGATGGGACCGCGCGGTGGCCTGGCTGCGACAAGTCGTCGCGAACAGCGGCGTGGCCTGACATGCCTCCTCGCAGTCGGTCGCCCGCCCGGCGGTCGGCTACGCAGTTGTGCCTGGGCCGGACCTGATCCATGAGGTGCCTGGCAAGCCATGGCATGGGCGGCTCTTTAGGAACTCGGCCCTACAAAATGTAGGGAGCTCGCACCTCCGAGGTACAACATTTAGTATTGAGATGACGGCGAGCCGCGACCGCCCGACGCTTGTTGGTGGCGCAGCACGAGCGATCTACTGATACCAACGAGAAGACACGATGCCCACCAGCAAGAAGGACGCGTCGCAGGCGTCTAAGCTTCTGAGCAACCCGAAGACCCCGAAGAACGTCAAGAGCGTTGCCGGCAGCGACCTCGCCCAGGCGAAGCCTCGTCGAAGAAGAGGCGGAAGTAGTCCGGGAACTCCCCAACGTGTCACCAGGGGCCAGGTAGCGGGAAGGCGTCCGCTTACGGTCGATGCAGGCGCTGGCGCGGCCTGTCCGTCTGCGCCAGCGAGGTTCGCCCGGCGCTGGTAGGCACGTGCAGCGATCTTGCAGCCCGGCGCCGGTTCTCGGCCCGCCTGCGATCGTATCGCTTAGTCGTGGCCGGGTCGGCGTGGCCGGCCAGCTCGGAGACCCCGGCCAGGTCCGGGGTCGTGCAGTGAAATGGACGCGATCCGAGCCGCTCAGCCGACGTCGTCGGTGTCTTCCGCCGGAAGCTGACGAACGGCGGTGCCGATGGCGATGGCGACCACAAGGTTCTCGCGGTGCTCGATGCGCCCGAACCACCCCGCACGGAACAGTCGCGACGCACCTGGCAATGTGAGCTGGCTCAGGCGGATGCCGATCACGGCGTTCGCGCCCTAGGCCAATGCTTGGTCTTGTAGAAGGGCCATCAAGCGAGCCGTGGGAACGATCCCGGAGGCTGCTGACATGGCGGCCTCGACCAAGCCAAGGACCTCGTAGGGCCAGGGCACGGTGTCCACCGTGGCCAGGAACACGACCGACTGGTACCCGACGGGCGGCGCGGTCATGTTTGGTGCTGCCCGAGTGCGACCGGCATCGTGCCCATCAGACCACCACGAACAGAACGACGACACGTCCACACACCCCGCCGCGACTACCCGTTTCGATCGACATCATGTTTTTCCCTCCTGCTCGCATCCTCAGCCGACTCAATAACGTGGGGGCGGACTTGCATTGTCAATGCGAAAGGGGGCCGTCACGGGCGGCCCGGCTGCTGTCGCAGGCATGCTAGCCATCGCCGCGTCCGACGAGAAGGCAGTCGATCGGTACCTCGGCCCATCGTCAGTCCTCATCGCCGCGCTCAGGGCGGTCAGGACCTGCTGGATGGAGCCCATCTCGCCCGGCTCCATGCCCGCTGAGAGCGAGTCCAGCACGAAGTTCCAGCGCTCCGGGTCCTGGGCGGCCAGGCCCATCAGGGTCTGGCCCACCGCCGGCTCCTTCGTCATCCTCACGGCCGTCTCCAAAGCACGCTTCAGCTCCTCCAGTCGAGCCAACTTCGGCAGGTGCGGCATGATGACCTCGCTCCTTTGAGAGTGGGCCGGCGCCGGTCCGCCAAGATCACGCGCCGGCCCTTCTGTCGGTACCGGGGAGGTGAGCGATCACCGCTGACCTCCCGAGGCATAGTTTACTCTTTACGTGTAATAAATTGCTCTCAAGTGGCCAGCTGCTTCACACCGCATGTACCGTCTGCGACATGGCCGAGATCCGGCGGGCGTTCGGGCTCGCCGTCAGGCTGGCGCGCACCCGGCGCGGCTGGACTCAGGAGCAGCTCGGAAGGGCCGCCGGCCTGGACCGGGGTCATGTCTCCCGCATCGAGCGCGGCAACCTCGACCTCGGCATCTCCACTCAGCAGAAGATCGCCGGTGCTCTCGGCGTCAGCCTGGCCGAGCTGGTCGCTCAGGCAGAGGACGAGCAAGAGCGGCGGCGGCAGCGCCTGGGTCAGGCTGAGTAGCCAGCGTCAGCACCAATTCGCATGAGCGTGCGCAACAGGTTCGCATGGCACTTCTCCCCGACGGCGGGCGTGCTGCTAATCGGATGCGAATGCGCTGCGAATCGGCTGAGAAGACCTTGCGAAAGCCGGCCGTGTCGTCAGTGCGCGGTCCTTGGTGGCGACCTTCCCCGTGACGCGCGGTTCGCGGCAGCGGCAGCGGCATCGAGGGCGGCTTGCCGCGCAGCCACGGTGGCCGCGGGGCCGTCAGTGGCCGGTCCCCGCCGTGCCCACGCCTGCCGGCGCTGTCGCTGCCGGCTTCGCGCGGTGCCCACCTGCCAGCGTTCGAGCGCCGCACGCTCCTGCGCCTCGCCGCCCGACAGACCCCGGCCCTGGCGGCCGGCCCCGTCCAGCACCTCCAACCGCACGCTTACGGCATCCGCGGCTCGGTCTCCCGATGGTGTTCGCAGGTCCCACTCGGCGCGTGCGATGATCTCCGCCGCCTGCTCGGAGCTAGCGCCGTTCTCGCGCAGCCAGATCGTTGCCTGCTTCCCAGGAGGGGTACCGGCGACCTGGTCGATGAGCAGCGATGTCTGGACCCAGGTGAGGTCCTGCTGCGGGACCACGCCCCGCCTTGCCAGGGTGGAGACCTGCGCCTCGGTCATGGGCGCCTCCGTCCAATGACCCACTGACCTGGCCGTGCCGCCTGGGTCAGCGGTGAGACCCTCCAGCAAGTCCAGGGCCATGACCTGCGCACGGGAGCGCCCGGCCGCCGCCACCAGGCTCTCGAACTCCGGCTCGGCCACCTCGGCGACGTGGTGGTCCTCGTCAGGCGGCGGCTCGCCCATGTAGTAGAGGTGGTTCGCCTCGGTGCCCCGGCTCAGGGCCGCGTGCATCGCTTCCAGGTGGATGGTGTCGTCGCCGGCCAGCGTGAAGCTCGCGCCTCGGTAGGTGGAGCCCTGCGCCTTGTGGATTGTCCGGCAGTAGGCGAGCGCCAGCCGGCGCCGGCCCTTCGCGTTCCAGAAGCTGGCTGGCAGCCGGACCGCCTGCGGCTCCGGCTCGATCGTCTGGAGGACGATGTCGCCTCGGTCCCGGTCGATCGCGGTCACAGTGCCCAGCGTGCCGTTGATGACACCCAATGCGTAGGCGTTGCGCAGCACCATCACCTCGTCGCCGACCCCGACCGTCACGCCGCGCACGTCGAGACCGTCGCGCTCCACCACGCCGGCCTCGACCAGCCGCTCCCTCGCCCTCTCGTTCAGCTCCAGGACGTCGCGCCAGCCGGACGCCTGTATCACCGCCTCGCCGCTGGCTCGGGCGTCCCACCAGTCGTCCACCATGCTCCGGATCAGCTCCTCGCGGTCGCCGATGTGGAGGCGCCCATGCGCGGCGTAGGCGGTCATGGCCGGCCGCACCCGGCCCTCGCGCAGGTCGCGCAGCGCGTCGCGTTCCCACTGCTGGACCTGGCGGCGGTTCTCCAGCAGCCGGTGTGCGCCCAGGCGCGCGACCAGGCCACGGAAGCCGCCGCCGGCGTCAACCGAGGAGAGCTGCTTCGTGTCCCCGACCAGGACCACCTTCGACCGGCAGGCCGCGGCGTGGTCAAGCAGCCGGGCGAGCTTGCGGCTGCCACACATGCTCGCCTCATCAAGCACGAGTGTCGAGCCCGGCTCCAGGGGTGAACGGGCCAGGTCCAACAGGAGCCTGTCCACGGTGTGACAGGGGTCGATCCGCGCTCCCAGGCGGAGCTCGTCCCTAGCACGAGCGCTGGGTGCGCAGCCGATCACCAGGATGCCAGCCCGGCGGCAGGCTGCGACGTACACGCCCAGGGCGGTGGTCTTGCCGGTGCCGGGCGCCGCCTCCACGCAGTCGACGCCGGCACCACAGCCAGCCAGTCGGCCTGCCATCTCGATCTGGTCGGCGCCCAGGCTGGGCAGGTGAGTCAGGCTGGCGCGCAGCGTCTCGTCAAGAGTGCCCGATGGCACCACAGCCACCCCATCCTTCTGGCGCCGGAGCGCGCTGGCCACCAGTCGTTCCTCGACGGCCAGCATCTCCGGCGTCGACCAGCGCCGCTCGCTGGTCGGTACCGGCGCCACCACCCCGTCGGCACGCCGGATGACGTCCTGGTCGCGCACCGCGCCGACGACCGGGATCACATCTCCGGACGTCAGCAGGGCCGCGGACCGCTCCAGCACCTGGGCAACCGGAAGGCCCCGCCGGGCGTCCGCGGCCAGGCCCTGCACGGCGTCCCGCTGACCGAACGTGGAGGCGTGCTCGGTGAGCCCGGCCGTGACCCGGCGGTGGAGATCGGCATCGGGCATGGTCGGCGGCACCGTGTGAGTCCGGTGGAGCACGCCGGCCAGCTGGTCGGGATCCATCCCGGCCGCGACCGCCTCCGCACGCCAGCCTGCGCGGAGGTCGGCGGTCGGGACGTGCTGGAGCTTCGCCGCCCTCGTCTCCCGCGCCGCGATGTCGAGCGCCTCCTGAGAGTCCGCCTCGACCGGCGCCAGGCCCAGCCGCACCCGGTCCTCGTTGATCCGCCCGGTCACCTCGTCCAGCCGGGCCCAGATTTCGCGCGACCGCTTGGAGAGGAGGTCGATCATCTCGTCCGGCACGCCGGCCACGTCGGCGATCCCGTTCTCCACCTCGGTCCAGTCCACGCCCAGCTCGCTGCTCAGTCGGTGGCGCAGATGGGTCTCGTACAGATAGCCGGCGGCTTTGGCGTGGGCGTAGATCAGGCGAGCGTCGAGCGCACCCCAGCGGCCGTCGCCGCCCCGGCACATGTTCGCGATCAGCACGTGGCTGTGCAGGTGCGGATCGTTGGCGCGCGAAGTGCGCTGGCGGAAGACCGCGGCCACGAAGCCGCTGCTGTCCATCTGCACGACGCCGTTGAAGCCCCGGCGGCCCTTCGCCGCCGAAGCCTCCAGGTAGGTCATCGCCTCGCGGACAGCCTCGTCGTGCGCCATCTCGACGACTTGGTCGAGGGTTCGCCCGCCGACCTGGACCCGATCGCCGAAGGCCCAGAGCAGGCTGACGCTCTTGGGCGCCTTGAAGCAGGCGTCGATGCCGGGCGTGCGCTTCCCAGCCCGCGGCGGGGCGACCAGTTGGCGACCGATCCAGCCGCGCTCCTGCTGCTGCGCGCCCGGCTCGTAGCCGGCCAGCACGGCGAGCAGGACCTGGTCCTCGACCTGCCCTCGCAGGCCCAGGTCCACGGCCCCACCGCCGAGCCAGACGCCCGCCACTTCGCCGCGCTCGGAGTAGTACTGGCTGGCGTCAGCTCCGACGCATCGGAGGTAGTAGTCCTCCCGCCCACGACCGAGCTTGGCGAGGCTCAGCACAGTCTTCGAGCCCGTACATCGACGGCAGCTACCGACCCGCGGTCTGCCGGACGGGTGGATCGTGCGACTTCAGCACCCCCAGCTGCGAAAGCCCGACGAACGCTTCCGTCATAGATCGTTGCCGGGGTTCGCGCCAACCGTGTTCGCGGCGAGCTGCTGTTCGATCACCGCCATGCGGGCGACGTCGGCCGCCAGCAGTCGGCTTGCCTTTTGCCACGTCAGCGGCTCCTTCCGTTGGGATGGGCCGAGCTGAGATCACGCACCTCCGAACCGTCGAGTTCCTGCAAAGTAGCCCGCAGACTCTTGCGCGCCGTCGTCAGCACCCGCTTGGCGTTGGCATCTGACAGGCCCGTGCGCTCCTTGACGACCCGCCACGTCGTACGCGGATTCGTACGCACGAGGCGAAGCACCCTGAAGTCGAGGTTCGCGATTCCGGGCGTCTGCCGCGAGGGCACCGTCAAGACCGGCCGGCGTTGCCGGCCGTTGTCGTCCCCATCGTCCGCGGTAGGCGCGGGGTCGCGCGTCCAGCGGCGGTGGCGCCCGTGCAGCAGCCAGTACCACACCCCGAGTGCGAGCGCGGGCATCCAGACGTGCGCCTCGACCGAGAGCCAGTCGCCACGTTGGATGCCCGCCACCACGTTGAACTGCACCGACAGCGCTGCGCACGCGATCGAGAGCACCCACGCGCCCCAGGTCGGAGTGCCCCGATGGGCTCCCTCACGTGCCAGGAACAGGCACGCGATCGTGCCGGCGTCGGTGCTGCTGCCCCAGATCAGGGCCTCCCAGGCGGCGAAGCCATGGTGCTGGACCTCGTCGACCTGGGTCCGGAACGAGACGGCGAGCGCACCCGCCACGATGCCCCACGCCGGCGCCTCCGCCACGTAGGACCGCCAGGTTGTGCCGATTACGGCCTGCACCTTGTGGTTCATCGGGCCAGCCTCTCGGGGTCGAGGATGAAGTCGGCCCACTCGCTCTTCCGGCCCAGGTCGCGCTCGGTGGCCAGGCGGACGTACTTCTGGAGCATGTTGTAGTCGGCGTGCCCCATCGCGGCGCGCAGCCGCTCGAAGTTCCACCCAATCTGACACGCCACCGTGGCGAACGTGTGGCGGAACGCATGCGCGTGGACGCGAAAGCCGGTCCTGATCTGAAGGCGGTCGAGCATCGTGTCGATGCCGGCCTTGTCGTACGCGGTCCCGCGTGAGCTGATTAGCAGCTCCGGCAGGTCGACCTCGGGGCGCTGCTTCGCCTGGTAGCGCTTGATCGCCGCCGCCAGCTTGGGCGTAATCGGCACCCGCCGCGACTTCTTACCCTTGGCCCCGCCGTCCCAGCGCACGCGCAGCTCGACGCGCCCGCGCTCCACCGAGTCGAGCATCAGGTCTGGAAGGCCGTCCGGCCCCTCCACCGCGATCCCGCACAGCTCCGAGATCCGCACCCCCGACCCCACCAGCATCCTGACCACCAGGTCCTGCTGCGGGAAGTCGGCGTTGCAGGCGGCGAGGATCCGCCGCAGCTGTGAGAGGTGATACACGGTCGGCTCCTTCGCTGGCACCTTCACCCGCGGGAGCTTGAGCAGCCGCGGGTCGACCTTGTAGCCCTCGGTGTCCGCCCAGCGCAGGAACACCCGGATCGAGGCATGCGAGTCCTGCAGCGTCTCCGCCGACAGGGGCCGGCCGCGGCGGCTGTCGCGGCTCGCCATCTCGCCCCGATAGGCGCGCATCACGTCGACCGTCAGGTCCTTGAACTGGCGAACCTCCGGACGCCCGGAGCGCAGCCAGCCGAAGAACCCGTCGACGTGGTAGTCGTACGAGGCCAGCGTCCGCGGGGACAGGCGGTTGCCCTGCCGCTCCAGCCGGCTGGTCGTAGGCGTCCTCGAGCGGTGTCCGCCGCCGCCCCGGAGCCGTGCCCTGGAGAACCCTCGCCTTCATGGTCTGCCTCCGATTCTGGGAGTGAAGAGTTGGGCAGACCAGCCGGATGACCTACTAACTCAGGCAATTCCGCCTAGGTTCCCACGGCGCTCCCACGTCGCGCCTACGAGGTTCCCACGGACTTCCCTGAATACGATTCGGTCAGCTAGAGACTCAGAACATATGAGCCTGGTGGACCCGAGGGGATTCGAACCCCTGACCTTCTGAATGCCATTCAGACGCTCGATTTGGCGATCGCCACGGCCAATGTCTAGAGCCAAACCAACCCGAAGCGCCACCGGCGCCGCGGAGGCCCACGAAGGGCAGGTGACGTTGCCGCCGAAAGCGCTTATACGCCGGAGCACGTACACCGGCGCGGCAGTATTTCCTGAGCATCTGGGCAACCACTTGCCCCCAGTGAGGTCGCCAAGGAGGATGGAGGCTCGGTGCGCTGCGAGCATCGGCTTCCGCGTCCGGGCTCGCGACGAGGCTGCTATCTGGACCGCGCTTTTCGGGACAGCCGCATTCAACCTATAGAAGTCGTCGTTCCCGCCACCTGCAGCGTAGACCCAGCAGAGAGCCTGGCCAGGCTTAGCCGATTATTAGGGTATACTGGTGGAGTGGGGGTCCGAGTCAACCAGGCCCGGCTCGACGTGGAGCTCGCTCGCCGAGGGCTGACCGCCAGCGCGCTCGCGAAGGCGGCAGGCCTGTCTGAGGCCACGCTCTCCCACGCCCGGACTGGCCGGCCCGTCCGGCCTCTCACACTGACCAGGATCGCCGCTACCTTGGCGCGCATTCCGACCATCCTTGGGATCGATGATCTTGTCGAGGGTGCGTAGGCCACCCGCCTCAGTCTTCGTCGGTCAAGGCTCGCAGAAGAGCTTCGTATGAATCCTGCGGCGTCAGGTGCGCGTACACGTTGTGGATCATGGCGAGCGAGCTGTGGCCCAGGATCTGCGCCAGCTGGACAGGATTCATCCCGCGCGTGAGCGAATACGTCGCGAACGAATGCCTCAGCAGGTGGGGATGAACACGCTTGTCGACACGCGCTCGGTCCGCTAGCACCCGAAGCAACTGGACCACTCCCGTTCGCGTTAGCGGCGCGTAGCCCTCACCCAACCGCCGCCGCAAAGCCAGAAACATACTGTCTGAGTCAGTGTCTGTTGAGCGGCCTCGCTGTGCGAAACGTCGCACACGGCGCCCAAGCTGGGGCAGCAGTGGGACCAGCCGCTGGCGCTCCCCCTTGCCTCGAATCCTGAGGTAGCTGTGTCGCTCCCGATCTACCAGGTCCGTGACGCGGATGCCCGTCAGCTCGCTGACCCTGATGCCGGTGTCGGCCAGAAGGCGCACGATCAGCCGGTCCCGTTCGGTCTGCGCGGCGTCCTCCAACCGGCTGATCTCGTCCCGGCTCAAGACGTCGACCAGCTTGCGACCCGTCTTTGGAGACTGTGCCCGGATGGCACCGACCTCGCCCTCCCGATGAGCCCAGGACAGAAAGACATTGATCGCGCGGACGTAGCTGGCGACCGTGAACTTGCTGAGCTTCCCCCTCCGACCGCCTTCGTCAAGCAGACGGGACGTGAGGCGGTCCAGCACAATGCGATCCAGCAGGGCCGGCTCCGAGATGCCCTGCTCGGTGCAGAACGGCAACAGGACCTCACGCAGCGGGTACCCGTAGCCCTCGCGGACCGTTCGGGGCGAGAGGCCCCGTGCCCGGCACGAGGCAAGGTAATCCTCAACGAGCCTCTCCAGCGGAGTTGGTCGGGTGGGTGCGACGACCTTGAGTCCCATCGCTACCGTTGAGTCTAAACCGTTTGTGACGTATTTCCAAGATTGTGCTGTTCTGCAGCACTAAAGTACAGCAGATCAAACCCGGTTCAGGAGCTGTCAAGCAGCATGAAGTCCACGATTAGGTGCTGCTACTGAACTCGAAGCCAACAGTTGGGGTGGCTAGTGGGATTCGAACCCACGACACCCAGATCCACAATCTGGTGCTCTAACCGCTGAGCTATAGCCACCACGACCACGGAGTGGCGGAGCGGCCACGATTCTACCAGCGGGCTAGAGTGACCTAGATGAGCGCACCGCCGCTCAACCCGCGCTCGCTGCTCTTCACGCTATACGGTGACTACGTCCATCCCCTGGGCCAGGAAGAAGCCCGCGTCGGCGCCCTGGTGCGGCTGGCCGCCGAGCTTGGCGTCACCGGCAACGCCCTCCGATCCGCCCTCAGCCGGATGACCCGCGAGGGCTGGCTGGCAGCCGTCCGCAACGGCGGCCCGCCCCGGTATCGCCTGACTCCCCGAGGCCACGAGCTGATCGAGGAGGGCATCCGCCGGATCTACGGCCGCCACCGCGCCTCGTGGGACGGCCGCTGGCTGCTCGTCTCGTATTCCCTGCCGGAACCACGGCGTGGCCAGCGGGATCGGCTGCGGCAGGGCCTCAGCTTCCTGGGCCTCGGCTCGCTCGGAAACGGCCTCTTCATCTCCCCGCACGACCTTCGGCCGCAGGTCAACGAGCTGATCCGCCGGTACGGGGTTGAGCGGGAGGTAACCGTGCACCATGGCACCCTCGAGTGGCCGGCCGACCCCGCACAGGTGGTCGCGCGCGCCTGGGACCTGGAGAAGGTCAGAGCCCGTTATGCGCAGTTCCTGGAGAGGATGCGACCCGCCCTGGGTGAGGCGGACGCCATCGACGACCGCGAGGCCTTCAGACGGCGCTTCCTGCTCACTCACGAGTTCCGCCGCTTCCCGTTCAGCGACCCCGACCTACCTGACGCGCTGCTTCCCCGAGACTGGATCGGCAGTGCCGCCAGGGACACCTTCCTTGCGTACAACCGAAAGCTGCGCAGGCGAGCTGAGCGGTTCTACTGCTCTATTGCAGCAGAGGCGACGATCGTTGACAATGGTGACAGAGGATACTCAGGCTGAGGTAAATCATGCCCACTGCTAACCCGAGCTTCGAGCGGCTTCTGAAAAAGGGCGATCTGATCGAGTCTCCGTCGGAGATGACGCCGGACTACCTGCGCGAGCTGAAGCACACCCTGCTCGTCTCCGGTGACACCGAGCTCATCTCCGCCCCCGCCTACTACCTGGCCGCGCAGCGGGCGCCCAGCATCAATGCCTTCATGACGGGGATCGCAATCATCCAGGACGAGCTGGCCCACGCCCACATCGCCTACCACATCATGGAGGAGCTCGGCGACGATCAGGAGCAGCTGATCTTCTCGCGCGACCCCAAGTCCTTCCGCTACCCGTACGCGTTCGACGTGCCGCTGGCGACCTGGACCGAGCTGATCGTCGCCAACCTCTTCTACGACCAGGCCGGCTTCTGCCTCCTGGGCGACATCCACGAGGAGTGCTCCTACGGCCCCTGGAAGCGCGGCCTGAACAAGGTCATGCTCGAAGAGAACTTCCACCTCCGCAACGGGCGGACCTGGTCCAAGCGGATGGCCCAAGCAGGCGGTGCGACGCGGGACGAGCTGCAGCAAGCGGTCGATTGGATGTTCCCCCTCACTGTCGAGTGGTTCGGGTTGCCGGACAGCATCAAGACCCACTCGACCCAGCTCGACTACCGGCTCAAGGGCAAGACAAACGATCAGCTTCGCCAGTGGTGGCTGTCGCTGGTCGTTCCCTTCTGCGAGGAGGTCGGCATCAGGGTGCCGGCCCACAAGGATGGTGACGACTACGCCCTGGATTACCCCTTCCCCTGCACCTTCGACGCCGAGGCCAAGCGATGGGACTTCGACGACCCCTGCGGCTGGGACGACGTGCTGAAACGCTGGCGCGCCCGAGGGCCGCGCAACGCCGAGATGGTGGCCGCGCTGCAGGAGGAGTTCCACAAGTTCCGCAGCACGCACGTCCATGCCTGACCAGCTTCTCGATGCGCTTCGCGACGTTCAGGACCCGGAGATGCCGGTCAACATCGTCGACCTCGGCATCGTGTACGGCGTCCGGCGCACCGACGGCCGGGTGATGGTCGATCTGACCTTCACAGCCATGGGCTGTCCGGCAGCGGACTTCATCCTCGAAGACGTGCGTGAGCGTCTGCTGCGAGAGCCAGGCGTGACCGAGGTGGTCGTCAACGTGGTGTGGGACCCGCCCTGGACTGCAGCTCGCATGACGCAGGCCGGTCGTGACGCGCTCGAGATGTGGGGTCTCGCGGTGTGACCGACCACCATTTCAGCCGCGTCCACGCCAATGTGCGCGAGTACGAGGTGTTCGCCCGCAAGGCACGCATCGAACCCCTGCGGATGATCGGCAGCGTCGTCGCCCCAGATGACGACCTGGCTGCCGCCTATGCCCGCGCCACCTACGACGAGGAGCGCTGGATAGAGATGGCGATCGTGCCCAGAGACTCGATGACGACGCTGTGGGCGCCGGGCGAGGAGGCGGAATGAGCCTGTCGACCCTCGTTCTGAGCCTTGCGGACAACAAGCAGATGCTCGGCCTGCGCTACGCCGAGTGGGCCACCCGTGCGCCGTCACTGGAGGCCGACATCGCCGCGGCAGCAATGGGGCTCGATGACCTGGGCCACGCCCGAGTGCTCTATGGATGCCTGGAGGCGCTGGGCGACGACCCCCGCCGGCCGGAGCGCGAGATCGATTCAGGGAGCTATCTCGCACTCCCCTATTTCGACGAGCCGTGGACTGCATGGGGGCAGTTCGTCGCCGCCAATGCGGTTCTCGATACGGCGTTCACCGTGATGATCCAGGCGTGCGTGGAAGGCAACGAAGAGGTCCTCCGCACCCGGCTCCGCAAGATGCTGAGCGAGGAGCGCTACCACTTCCTGCACGGCCGGAGCTGGCTCAGAGCCGGCATCGATCAGGCGCCATTGCACGATGCCTGGCGGCAGGCGATCGAGTGGTTCGGCCCGCGCGACGGCGACGTCGCTGAGCTGCAGCGGGAGGGCTCCCTCTCGATGGGCCCGGCTGAATTGACAGCACGGCTCGAGGAGCGCCTGGACGCTCACGCGCCCCGCGTGGAGATCGATTGGGCGGCCTGGGATCCGGCACGACGTCGTGGCCGCCACGGTGCCATCGATGAGCGCACGTTCGGGATGCTGCGAGGCCTCGAGGAGAAGCGGTTCTATCCAGCAGGAGCCTGACCAGCAGCCGCGCTCCGCGCCACGCTGCCCGCACTGCGGCGCCTCCGACGGCGAGGTAATCTCCCTATTCGGCACACAGGCCATGACGCTCCAGTACCGATGTCGTAAGTGCGGCGATCTCTACGAGGCTCTCAAATACGAGGGCGAGGAGGATCAGTCGTGACCTCACGGCTCCTCGACCAGTGGGCAGAGGCCAACCCGCGCTCAGGCGAGCTCCACGAACGTGCCCGCCGGGTCATCCCGGGAGGGATCACCCATGACGTCCGCCGGGCGGCTCCGTTTCCTGTCGCCATCGTCAGCGCGCAGGGCAGCCACAAGACGGACGCCGACGGCCACGACCTCGTCTGCTACGTGATGGGTCACGGCGCGCTCCTGCTGGGCCACAGCCCGCCACCCGTGGTCGAGGCGATCGGCGATGCGAGCCGTCGGTTCCTTCACGCGGGCTCGTCCCACGAGCTGGAGGCCGTATGGGCGGAGCAGATCTGCCGACTCATCCCATCCGGCGAGATGGTCCACTTCACGAGCAGCGGTACGGAGGCCACCATGCTCGCACTCCAGGTGGCACGTGGCTTCACCGGCCGTGATCGGGTGGTCAAGATCGAGGGCCACTTTCACGGCTGGCACGACACCGCCGCCATCGGGAGTGAGGTGCCGTACGTGCGCAGCCGGCTGCCGGGCATCCCCCAGCTCTTGCACGAGCTGGTCACGGTCGTGCCTCCGGACAGAGACGCCGTGGAAGCCGCGCTGGCCCGCCTCGACGTGGCGGCCGTCATCCTGGAGCCAACCGGGGCCAGCTTCGGGGCGGTCCCGATCTCGTTCTCCTTTCTGGCCGAGCTGCGTGACCTGACCAGGGCGACCGCGACCATGCTCATCTTCGACGAGGTGATCAGCGGCTTCCGGTGGTCTCCAGGTGGTGTTCAGCAGGCGGCCGGCGTCACCCCCGACCTGACCGCGCTGGCCAAGATCGTGGCGGGCGGGATGCCGGGTGGAGCGCTGGCAGGCGCGGCGGAGGTCATGGAGGTGCTGAGCTTTCGCACCGGCGATGGGGTCAAGGTGAAGCATCCTGGCACGCACAACGGTCACCCGCTCTCGGCTGCCGCCGGCATCGCCACGCTGAACCTGGTGGCCGACGGGGTGGCCCAGTCGCGGGCCGACGAGACTGCCGAGTGGCTTCGCAACGAGCTGAACGCAGTCTTCAAGCGGACGGGGGTGACCGGCTTCGTCTACGGCCAGAGCTCCTCGTTCCGGATCGTGGTCGGGTTGGAGCGGCCTGAGGGTGACCCGGCCGACTGGTGGCGGACCGTAGAGCCGGGTGGGCTCAAGGCCGGCGCGCCCGAGCCTGTGCTGGACGCGATTCAGGCGGGCATGCTTCTGGAAGGGGTCCACCTCTTCCAGGGCCGGGGCTTCCTCAGCAACGCGCATACGGAGGCGGACGTCGAGCGAACAGCGGCCGGGTTCGAGCGGACGCTGCGGCAGGTTCGGAGCGAAGGTTTGCTGTAGCGCCTCAGCGCTGGCCCTACTCCTCCCCTTCTTCTTCGCCCTCGCCGGCGGTTCGGCGACGCATGACTGCCAGCGGCACGCCGGCCAGCACGACTACGACGATCGCCAGGGCGACGATGATCGGCAGCGCCTGCCCGCCGCCAACCCGCGGACCCTGCGCGGTCTGCTTCGCGTTGGCCGGGTAACCGGCTGCGAAGCATCCGAGCGAGGTGGCCCGAGACGAAATGTAGAACGGCGCCGCCGAGCCCGTGCTGCCGATTTTCTGCCACGGCCCATCACCCTGGTACTCGTAGAGGTCGCTGGGCGAGGGCAGCTGATCGGAGAACTGCAGTGTCACCAGCACGTCCTTGCCGGACGCGATCGGCGAGCTGCTGGTAAAGCAGTAGACGTTGGTGGCCAGGTGAGTGCCGTCGGGATCAGGGAACTGCGCCACGGGCTTGATGTCGAACGTCACCGGCGACCGGTCGGTCGGGGCCACGAATGCACCCGGAACGAATGAGAGCGCCGCCTGGCCATCCTGGGTGAAGATGCTGCCGGGGTCGACGGAGCCGTTGCTCGCGACGCGAGCCGACCCGCGGCCGCTGAGGGGCTGCTGGTTGGAGGACTTGAACTGAGGCGGTGGCGAGATCCACCGGTAGGGCTGGGGCGGCGCGATTCCGTCGTAGAACCCCGGAGCCACCGCCCAGGCCGCCACCGCGTAGGCGGCCGCCGCCAGAACCAGGATTGCCACGCGGGGCCAAACTGTGTTCACAGGGCGAGGTCGGCCAGCGTGTGGCCCAGGATGGGTCCCACGAGGTCGCGAGCGGCCCACCGCCAGGCAGCAAGCAACAGGCCCGCGGCCGCTACGGCGGGAAGGAATGCAACGGGATGCGAAAGCACGTGCGCCAGTGTCCACGCTGCGGTGCTGCCGACGACGGCGGCAGCCGGCCCAAATGCCTCGTCGAGTGCCACGAACAGCGCGCCGCGGAAGGCCACCTCTTCCCCGACCGACACCGCAACCGCCGCCACCGCAAGCTCTGGGCTGAGCACCGGGCCGCCGCTCCAGCGGACGGCAGCGGGAAGCAGCAGGACTGCGGCCAGAGCCGCTCCGCCCAGGATCCGCTCGCCGAGGCGCGACCGGCCGAGGCCCAGTTCCGCCGGGCGCCTGCCAATGGCCACGGCGCAGAGCGCTGCCCCGCCGACGATCAGGATGAGTGGCTGCGGGCCAGATGTCCGTAGCGCCAGCACGCGTGACCACTCCAACCCGACCGCCAGGACAGCGAGCCCGGCCGCCCGCACGGGTGCGGGAGTCAGGACCAGCGCAAATTTCACCTGATGAAAGATATCCCAGCGATCTGAAGCAGCAAGACGGCGTTGAGCAGCACCACACAGGCGACCACGACTGCCGCAGTAATGGTCGTCACCCGGCTGTTCGCCAGGCTCTGCATCAGCCCTCGGTCGGCACAGAAGATCAGCAGCGGCACCAGGGCGAACGGTATGCCGAACGAGAGCACGACCTGGCTGTCAACCAGCGCCTCGGTCGGGTTCACACCAAATCCCAGGACCAGCAGCGCCGGCACCATCGTTATCAAGCGCCGCAGGAAGAGCGGGATGCGCCGCCTGACGAAGCCCTGCATCACCACCTGCCCCGCCATCGTGCCTACAGATGAGGCCGACAGCCCCGACGCCAACAGACCCAGGCCGAAGAAGACGTCCGCGTGGTGACCCAGCCGATCGCCGAGGCCTCGGGCCGCTGTCTGGAGATCCAGGACCACGCCCTGGCCCTGCCCGTTGAAGACCGCCGCGGCCGTCGCCAGCATCGCGAGGTTGATCAGCCCGGCGATGCCCAATGCGATGACCACGTCCCAGAGCTCGAACCGGTAGATGCGGCGCTTCTCACTGCCGTTCGAACCCACGATCCGGTGTTGGGTGAGCGCCGAGTGCAGATAGATCACGTGAGGCATCACCGTCGCGCCCAGGATCCCGGCTGCGGCCAGGACGCTCGCGCCGCCTGCGAAGTGAGGGATGAGCAGCCCGCCGGCGAGAGGGGCCGGCGCCGGCCGGGCCAGGAAAACCTCGAACGCGAAGGCGAGGACGATCGTTCCGACCAGGCCGGCGATGACGGCCTCCAGGCTGCGAAAGCCGCGGGCCTGAAGGCCCAGAATGCCAAACGCCGCCACCCCGGTGATCAGGCCGGCAGCCAGCAGCGGCACTCCAAAGAGGAGGTTCAGACCGATCGCTGCCCCCACGAACTCGGCCAGATCGGTGGCCATGGCCACGATCTCGGCCTGCAGCCACAGCACGACGTTCAGGGGCGCCGGAAAGCGAGTGCGGCACACCTCGGGCAAGTTCATGCCGGTCGCGATGCCGAGCTTGGCGCTCATCGCCTGGATCAGCATCGCCATCAAGTTGGCGGCCAGCACCACCCAGAGGAGCGTGTAGCCGAACCGGGAGCCGCTGGTTACGTTGGTGGCGAAGTTGCCGGGGTCGACGTAAGCGACCGCCGCCACGAAGGCCGGCCCGAGGAATGGCGCCAGCGCCCGCAGGCCGCGGGATTGCCCCGTCAGCGACCGCTGGGCAGCTTCGAGCACCCGGCGCTCGCCCGGCAGCGCCCGTTCGGCCGGGCCCTGGACCAATTCGCGGATGCTCAGCGGGAAGCCTCGTTCGAGTGCGTGGAGTGTCGCAGTGCTTCAGGGAGGGGCATCTTAGGTGGCCCTAAGTCTAGCACGTGGTCATGCCAAATACGCGGGATATCTGGCACAGTGAGGGGTGGTGGAAACGCTTCAGGTGCTGTTGGACGAGGCTGGCGAGGCAGGCGGGCTGCCTGAGGCGTTGCGAACGGTGTACGGCAGCGACCTTGCCCTCGCCGACGACCAGGTCTACGCGAACATGATCACATCGCTGGACGGGGTGGCCGCGCTGGCGGCGGCTCGGGGCGCCGGCCCTACGCTGCGTGGCGACTGCGACGCCGACCGCTTCGTGATGGGGCTTCTGCGCGCCCTCGCCGACGCTCTCCTGATCGGCGCGGGTACTCTGCGGGCCGATCGCAACCACCTGTGGACCGCGGCATATGTCGATCGCCAGCACGCCGATGACTACCGCTCGTGGGGCCGCCCTGATCCCCGCCTGGTGGTCGTGACCGCCAGCGGCGCGCTAGACCCCGCTGAACGTGCACTGCAGGCGGGCGCTCTCGTGATCACAACTGATGCGGGCGCCCGACGCCTGGGCAACCGTTTGCCCGCCGCCTGCACGGTTCGCTCGCTTGGTGCGACCGCCCCGAGCGGGCGCATGATTCTCGACGCCGTCCGCGCCGAGGGTCACCGCAGGATCCTGACCGAGGGAGGACCGACCATTCTGTCTCGCCTGGTGACCGATCGCATGCTCGACGAGCTGTTCCTCACCGTGGCACCCGTCCTTGCCGGGCGCCGATCCGGCGACGGGCGGCTTGGTCTCGTGGAGGGCGGCACGTTCCTGCCCGACGCCGGCCGGTGGGCGCGCCTGCTCAGCCTGCGCCGAGCCGGATCTCACCTCTTCTTGCGGTACTCCCTCAGAGGCTCGGGCGGAGGCGTTCCGGCGCCGAATAGACGTTGAAGCGGCCGTTGCGCAGGAACCCGACCAGGGTGAGGTCGAAGCGGCGGGCGGTAGCAACCGCAAGGCTGCTCGGCGCGCCGACCGCTGCGACGACGGGGGTGCCCGCCGCCACCGCCTTCTGGACGATCTCGTACCCGCCGCGCCCACTCACGACCAGGACGTGCTCCCTGAGCGGGAGCCGGCCGTCGAGCAGAGCCCTCCCAACGACCTTGTCGACCGCATTGTGGCGGCCGACATCCTCGCGTAGCGTCACCAGGTTGCCCAGCGTGTCGAACAACCCGGCGGCGTGCAGTCCCCCTGTCTGTTCGAAGAGCCGCTGCTTCTCACGCAGCCTCTCGGGCAACGAACCCAGGACCGTCGGGTCGACATGCGGTCCGGGAGGCAGCCGCTCGAAGTCGAGCGCCAGCGATTCGATCGTCGTCGCGCCGCAAACGCCGCAGGCCGAGCTGCTCAGGAAGGACCGCTGGATCCCCCGCCGGCCTCCCGACCCCAGGCTCACGTCCACCTGGTTGGACTCGATGAGGTCGGCGTCTATCCGCAGCGCCGCCTCCGACCTCTCCGACTCGTCAGCCTCGGCGCTGACCCGCACGTGGTTCACCTGCGCCGGGTCTGTGATCACTCGCTCAGCCCAGAGCAGGCCCAGCGCCAGCTCCACGTCCCGGCCCGGCGTGCGCATCACGATGCTGAGCGGCTGGCCTTCGAGCAGGAGCTGGAGTGGCTCCTCGGCGGCCAGCCGATCTGCCACCTCGTCCCACCCGGCCTGGGACCAACGGGCGGTCGAGACCTCCGGCGCCTGGGGCCTGCCGGCGCTCCTGCGTCCGTTCATCTGAAGCCGGGCTCGGGCACGGCGGGGCCGGCCAGCGGCGCGCTCAGCGGACCGCCCGCCGAATCGCTAGCCGCGCCCGTTGCCTGCTCGCCTGCTGCGCGGCTGCGCACCTCGAACCCCCGCCACCAGGTCACCCTGGCGACCTGCAGTCGCAGCGCGCACCCATCCTCGGGCAGGTCGCCTCCGTACCTCTGAGCGATGGTCGCCCTGGCGTCCGGCTCCAGCTCGAGCTTCCCGCGCAGACACAGGCCCAGCATCCGCGTGGCGCGAAACGGGTGATGGTGCTCGATGACAAGCGCCGCCGACACCCCGCTGCGTGGGGGACGGGGTACGTTGCCGGGCAGCCAGGCCAGGAGGTCGGGCCCGTCGAGCGTCCATGCGGCACTGGCCAGCACCGGGAGCCCACCGATCACCCAGCAGAGCTGTGCCTCCCGATGTCGAGACACCGCATGGGCAACCTGGCCCGGGACGCTTGACACTCGTTCTGGCCTTGCCGGCGGCACCGTAAGGGGTGGTAACAGGCTCACGCGGTCTGGTTTGAGCCGGAGGAGCACGCGGTTCTGGGGCCACCACTCAGCAGGTATGCGGGCCAGATCGAGGATGTAGCCGCCGATAAAGGCTGCGTTCTTGAGCGCGTAGCCGGCGAGGCTGAGCGCGAGGCTGGGGCCCTGCATCACCGCGCGGAGGTCGTCCCGCGGCGACCGCGGATCGTACGTCTCGAGCATCCCCTGGAGGAGCACGCCTGAGGCGCCGCGCCGAGCACCGGAAGCTACCAGGAAGGCGGCGCGTGGGTCGCGGCGGGCAAGGACGAGCTTGACCGCATGGCGGGAGGTGGTCATCCAGACAGCGTCACCTCCAAAGTGAAAGGCCGCCGGGCTGACCAGTGGCAGCGGGCCCTTGACGGCCAGCATGCCGATCTTGGCATGCCCCAACAGCTGGCGTGGCTCGGGGTCCAGACGCACGCTGTCAGGGTACGTTGGCGCAGCCCGCCGTGAGGCGGCAGTCCACTACCGCGTGGCTTCGAACTGCCAGACCGCCCGGCTGATGTCAGCCAGAACAGTCCAGCCGGCGTCGCCGCCCTGGCCCTCTGTGCAAATCGCGAGCACATAGGCACCCGCCGGACCGCGCTGGATGAGGGCGGCATCATTGACGAAGCCACCCACAATCCCGATCTTGTGCACGACAGTGGTCTTGTTCGGCACGCCGGCCGGAATGCCCCCCTCGTACGCCGTGTTGGTCAGCATGGGGTAGAGGTACTGCTGCGCCTGACGGCCACCGGCGCGACCGTTCGCCTCGTTGGCCCACAACCTGGCCAGGTCGTTGGAGGTTGTCGTGTTCGGGTCGTAGAAGGCGGAGTCCCGGGAGCCGTGAGCCCGAGCAAAGCTGTTCAGCGACGAGCCTCCGCCGTCGTAGCGGACCAGGATGTGGGCAGCCGTGTTGTCCGACGCCTGGCCGATCCGGTTCCCGAGCTGGGCCCGGCTCAAGCAGACGCCATCCTGATAGTCGGTGTAATAGCCGTCCTCCCAGTCGCCGTCCTGATAGCACAGCAGGTCGGTGCCGTGCACGTGGCCCGAGGCCACGTCCTGGGCATCTTCCATCAGCAGCGGGAGCTTGTAGGTGCTGGCGGCCACGAACTGTAGGTCGCCCTGATACGACCAGGACCGTGGGGTGTGGCCGCCAAGCTCGATCATCGATACGCCGCCGCTTGCCCCAGCATCTTGCAGGAGCTGCTGCACCGCCTGGCGGAGGCCGTCGAAGCTGGGGTGGGGCTTGGCCTGCCCAGCAGACGATCCCGGCGCTGGCGCCTGCCCGCCCGGCAAGCCTGGCGTCGATGCAGGCTCGGCCGCGCCGGCATTCTGGGCCGACACCCCTCTTTCATTCCTGGACACACTGAGTCCGGCCCAGAAGCCGGCAGCGAGGAACAGGACGCCGGTCAGCGCCGCGACCAGCCCAGCCTTTGACACATCGGAAATCATGACGTGTGGGCGGCGGTCAGCCGGCCGATGCTGACGGTGGAGACGCTTCAAGGATGTCCTTCATCCGGTCGAGCGCAGCCTCCAGGCGGCCCCTGACGATGGCATCGACCTGGCCCGCCACCAGCCCGCCGAGGGCGCCGCCGGGCGGCCGGTACCCGATGGTGAGCGTGACCTGGGTGCCGCCAGGCTCTCGTGTGAAGCGCCAGTAACCGTATTGTGCGATGAGCCCGGATTCGGAGCGCCAGCCGATCGCGCGGGGCTCGTCCCAGGTGTCGAGAACCAGAACGTTCTCGAGGTGAAGGCCCAGCACCTGCATAGCCACTGCGAATCGAGCACCCAGGCCTCGATCGAGGTCGCCCAGCGGCTCCCACCGCCTGACGCCGTCTAGCACCCTCGCGACGTTGCGATGGTCGGCGACCCACGCGAACACCTCGCTGGCCGGACGCCCGATCACGGTCTGGGCAGAAAAGCACCGCTCCGCCATCCGCCCCATGATGCATGGCATGGGTAAGGGCCCGTGGATTCACCTCGAAGACCGGGTGTGTGCGCCGACCAAGCCCGCGCAGACGCTGCTGCGGGACGCGTTCTTCCACGATGTCGGCCGGCTGACACTGGGGTTGGTCCGGGGTGAGAGGTGGCGCCTGCGTCTGGGACCGATCACCCTGATTGCCTTCGGCGAACCAACGTTCGAGGCCGGGTCGTGGACGTGGCCGATCACCGGCGGGTGGCTGGCCAGGCAACCGGGCGGCAGCCTGAGCTACGGCTGGCGGGATGGCCAACTGGTCGGGCTGGTGCACGGGTACCAGCCGCGGTTGCCATGGCCCATCTACCGTGCTGCCCAGAGGCCGGTGCATCGAGTGGTGACGCGGCGGTTCCTGCTGGGCCTCCGAGGCCGCACGCCGTCTCCAGGCGTGCCGGCGGGCCCGGTCCAGCGGATGGCGTCCACCGGTCTGGACATCCTGTTGTGTCTCGGCATGACGGCGCTGGTGCGACCGCGGCGGCGCAGAGGGAGCCTCCCCGGCAGTCTCTCGACGGCGGCAGCCGTCACCGCCGTGTATCACGTGGGCTGCTGGTCGCTCGGCGGTCGAACGGTCGGGGCGGTGGTCACCGGCCAGCGGCTGGTGTCTGTGGACGGCGGTCGCGTGGCGCCATGGCAGGCACTGCTGCGGCTGGCGACCTGGCCGGTCGCCCTATGGCTGCGCCGAGCAGCTCACGACGAGATCGCGGCCACCGACGTCGTCGATGCCTGAGTCGCGAAAAGCGGCGGCTGTCAGCCGTTGATCTCGGCGTCCGCGTCCTCCTCTGCCTCCGGCTGTGTCGGGCCCTCCAGCAACGGCAGGTACGCCGCGAACCGGCTGCCCACCCCCGGCTCGCTCCATTCCAGCTCCAGGCGCCCGCCGTGACGCACCGCGAGCTCCCTGGCTATGTACAGCCCGAGTCCCGTCCCCGCCACCATCGGATGGTCGGGGTCCTCGAGCCGGCTGAAGCGCTCGAAGATCCGCTCCGAGCCATCGGCCCCCACGCCGCGGCCTCGGTCCTCTACCATGAGCTTCGCCTCACCCACCTCGGGCCGCACGTCCAGCTCGACCCTCGCCCATGGCGCGATCCCCTCACGACCGTAGGCCAGCGCATTGGTCACCAGATGGTCGAGCAGGCGGCTGAGCTGCTCCCGGTCGCCCCTGACCATCACCGCATCCTCTGGCAGCACCACCTCGGGCGCCACCTCGGCTGCCTGCGCCACCTGCTCAACCACCTCGCGCAGGTCCACCAGCTCATGGGCCGCCTCGAGCCTCTCGGTTTCCAGTCGTGCCGCCAGGAGCAGGTCGTCCACCAACCTGCGCAGCTCGTTCGCCTTGGCGTCAAGGATGCGCAGCGGCTCGCCCCACGGCGATGGCGCGGGCCCGAAGGCGCCCTCCCGAAGGATGGAGAGGTACCCACTGATCACCGTCAGCGGGGTGCGCAGCTCGTGGGCTGCCATGTCCAGGAAGTCGGTCTTGACTCGGCTCGCCTCCTCTGTGCGGGCGTATAGGTACGAGTTGCGCAGCGCCAGCGCGGCCGGCCCGCCCAGGAGCATCAAGGTGTCCACCTCCTCGGGGCCGAACTGCTGGTCTCGCCGGCGGCTGAGGACAAGCACGGCGATCACCTCACCGGCGTAGACGAGGGGGACCGCGGCCGTATGGCGCACCCCAGCCAGCGCCCACCGCCGGTCTGCGGGCATCGAGCTCATGTCGAGAGGACCGGCGAGCACGGGGGCCCGGCTGCTGACCGCCTCACGCAGCATCGACTGGGAGTCGATGGGAAGACGGTAGCCGACGCTGCGGTCGTAGCCCATCGCATCGTAGGAGTCGACAGTGATGAAATCGCCCTCCTCGTCGCCTTCCAGCAGCAGCAGATCGCAGCGATCGGCGCGGGTGGCAACAGCCGCACGCCGCACGAGCCGGCGCACCACCTCCCGGACGTCCAGCGACCGCGCCAGGTCGAGGGAGACGTCGACGGCGAGCTGAAGCCGTGCCATCGCCCGCTGAGTCGTCGCGCGCAGCTCTGCCTGCTGGAGTGAGAGTCCGACCAGGGCAGCGAAGTCGTCTAGCAGGCGACGCTCTGACGCCGTGAACGGCCGCGCTTCGGCTCGGTAGTAGACCGTGGCACCGAGCGCCCGGCGGCCGTCCGGCAGCGGTTTTTGCGTGCTCATCGGCACCGCGCGCATGGTGTTGATTCCTGCCGCGACGAGGAGGTCGGCACGGCCACTTGCGACCTGCATGTCCGTGCGTTCGATCACCTGGCTCTGCGCGAGTGCGGCCCCCACCACGGTGCTGCTCCGCGGAAACGACTGGCCGACCAGCGTCTCGGCCAGCTGCCCGGCGCCGGCCTGGCAGTAGAAGACCTCCTGCCTGGTCGCCGGTACGACGACCAGCAGGCAGGAGATGCCCGGGAGCAGCCGCCGACCATGTTCCGCCAGGGTCTGAGCGAGCCCCTCAACCCGCCCGCCACGAGTGAAATCCGTGCCGGTCGCCTCCACGATCCCGCGAAAGGCAGCGCCAAGACGCTCCTCCACGGTCTGGGTCTCGGTGCTCGCAGCATCGTCGCCGGCGGGGCCGATCCAGGGGGTGAGGTCCTTCACCAGCAGGACAACGCCCTGCCGCCCCCCCTCAGCCCCCAACAGCGGTGCCGCCGTGACCGTCGCCGGGAAGGCCCCGCCATCTCGGCGCCGAAGCGTCAGACGGCGCTCACGGCCCGCCAGGAGCGTGTCAAGGCGGATCCCAAATTCAGGCAATGTGCGGCCCACCACCTCTTCCGCGGAGTAGCCGAGCAGGCGCTCTGCGGAAGGAGTCCAGACCACAACCGCACCTCCGCGATCGACGGCGATGACCGGATCCCCCAGGGCCAGGAGAACATCAGATGCAAGACTCATCGCGGTGTCGCCATCGGCAGCCGCAACGTGAAGCGGCTGCCCCGCCCGGCAACGCTCAGGTCGAGCTCCAGACTGCCGCCGTGGCGGGTCGCGAGCTGGCGGCTGATATACAGCCCGAGCCCGGTGCCTGGCGCTCCGTCAGCCGCCTGGTCCCCGCGAACGAAGCGCTCGAAGATGCGCTCACGCATCTCCTCGGGAATGCCACGCCCGCGGTCCTCGACGCTGACGACCGCCACACTCTCCTCGACCCCGGCCCAGAGCCGGACCCAGGCCGGGTGATCGGGACGCCGGTAGGTCAACGCGTTGTTGACCAGGTTGTCCAGGACTCGGGCCACGTGCTCAGGGTCAGCGCTGACCATCAGCGGCTCAGCCGGCAGCTCGACCACCAGCTCGCCCCCCAGGAGCTGGACTCGTGGCGACGCCCGGCGGGCGGCCTCCTGGACAGCGAGGCCGAGATCAAGCCGCATGGAACGAGAAGGCAGCCGGCCCGACTCCAGGCGCGAGGTGAACAACAGATCATCGATCAGGCCGCTCAGCTCTTCGGCCTTGGCGGCGAGCAGCTCCATGGGCTGGCGAAGACCTGCAGGCGATTGACCCAGGCTGCCGTCGCAGAGCATGGACAGGTAGCCCTTGATGACGGTCAGAGGCGTACGCAGCTCGTGACCCGCCATGTTCAGGAAGTCGCTGCGTGCACGGCTCGCTTCCTGGGCCTCGGCGAAGAGCCTCGCGTTCCGCAGAGCCAGGACCGCGACGTTTCCAATCAGCTGGAGCGTCAGCTCGTCCTCCCGCCGGAAGGGCTGGTCCCGAAGCCGGCTCACCAGGAGCACCGCGACCACAACACCGCCCAGGACCAGGGGCAGCGTGAGCGTGTGCCGGAGACCGGAGTGACCCCACTCGGACACCGCCTGGACGCCCGTCACCTGGTACGTGCCGCTGATGCTGGGTTCTCGGTCACGCACCGCGCGAAGCAGGACGGGCTCGTCTCCTGACCGCAAGCTCGAGATCGGGAACCGCGCCCCGGCAGGCGCCGGGCGAGCCAGGTCGTTGCGGTCGAGGGCGTCGACCACGATGGCCTCGCTGCCCTCGATCAGCAGGAGGGCTACCCGCTCAGCGTCTACGGCGGCAGCCGCCCGCCGCACCAGCCGCCCAATCACCTCATCCGGCTTCAGCGACACGGCAAGTTCGACGGCGACGTCGACGCCGGTGCGCAGCCGAGCCGCCGCCTCGGCGGCGCTGCTCAGGAGTTCGGCCCGCTCGACCGACAGGCTGACCAGGCGGGCAAACTCGGAGATCATGCGGCGCTCATAGGGCGTGAAGTAGCTCAGGCTGTCGCGGAAGAAACCCAGGACGCCGAGGGCTTGCCTTCCGTCGGGCAGAGGCCTGGGGCTCGCGAGAGGGACCATTCGGCCGGCCATGACCCCGCCTTCCGCGGGTTCGCCGCGTAAACCCAGGATCTTGTGCATCCGGGTGCTCTCCAGGGGCCGGCCTTCCTGCAGCACCCGGCCGGCCAGGGTTCCTGCCCGGGGCCAGTTTTTTCCCACCTGACGCTCGGCCCACGGCCCGCCACCGGCCAGGATGTGGAAGTGGTCCTGCCGCTCCCTGCCGAGGACTGCCAGGAGGCACTCCGTAGCTGGGAGGAGCCGTCTGGCCTGTCCGACGAGCATGCGCGCCAGCGCCTCGGAGGCGTCCATGGCCGAAGGGTCCTGAACCGCCTTCACCACCAGCTCTTCAACGATGCTGCCGAGCGACCGGTGCCACTGACGGCGGGACCGGCCGGCACGCTCAGCCGGGTCCAGCCAGCCTCCCATCGGCCGTACCAGTGATACGGCGCCGATCACAGCGCCGCCAGGCCCGTCGCGGACGAGAGTCGAAGTCAGCGCAATGAGCGCTCCCTTCGAATCGAGGCGCCTGACCGCTTCCAGCCGGTCAGCGCCACCAAGACTGACGAGTTCCTCCGGGTCGTTCCGCAAAAACCCTGGGAACAGTGACGTGATCGGCCGGCCGAGAGCCGTGGCCGCCGGTACTCCGAGCAGCCGCTCGGCCGCCCCCGACCAGCAGGTGACGTATCCCTGCCGGTCCACCGCCACAACCGCGTCGCTTAGTGCGGCGAGTACCTGGCCCGCCAGGTCTGTCGGGATCTCGACTCGCGTGCTCAAACCACCGGCCGCACGAGCTGTGTGAACTGGGCGGGCAGCTCCGTCAAGCGGATGCCGCACGCCGCCTGGATCGCGTTCGCGACCGCGGCCGGAGCGGGGACGGCTGGTGGCTCGCCGACGCCCTTGGCCCCGAATGGCCCAAACGGCGACGGGATCTCCAGCAGTTCAACGCCGATCTCTGGCACCTGGTCGATGGTGGGCAGGGCGTAGTCGATGAAGCTGGCGGTTCGCAGCTGGCCATCCGCGTCCCAGGCCAGCTCCTCGCCCAGCGCACGTCCCAGACTCTGGGCGGCGCCGCCATGAACCTGGCCGATCACCTCTGGCGGGTTGAGGGCCCTGCCGACATCCTGGATTGCGGCGTAGGACGTCAGCCTCCACTCACCCGTCTCTCGATCAACGCGGACGCGCGCGAGGTGCACGGTGAACATCGGGGATTGCTTGGTGATGACGTGCCTGCCCTGACCAAGGACCGGCGCGTAGCGGCCGCCGAACTGGGCTCCCAGGTGGGCCAGGTGGCCGACGCCCAGTGCTCGCCCGGGCACCCCTGCCACCCGCACCTCGCCGTCCTCCACGACCAGGTCCTCGATCGCGGCCTCCAACTCCTCAGCCGCGATTTCGAGAAGCTGACGTCTGGCCTCGGCCGCTGCCTGCTGGACGGCGGGCCCCACGGTGTAGATGATCTTGCTGCCGCCCGCCATGCCGGCGTACGGAGCAGTGGCTGTGTCACCCCTTTCCACTCGAACCCGCTCCACGGGCACGCCGAACGTTTCAGCAGCGATCATCGCCAGCGTCGTATCCGTGCCGCTGATGTCCACCGAGCCCAGGTGCAAGAGCAGGCTGCCATCGGGCTCGACTCGGCAGCCGGCAGCAGCAGGCTCGCGGCCGCCACCCCACCCGCCGACGGCAAGGCCCAAGCCTTCGCCTTCCGCGACCGGTTTCGTGTACAGGGGATGCCGGCGTGCTGCCTGCAGGCAGTCGACGAGCCCGATCCGAGGCCAGGGCTGGCCGTCAGGACGCCGATCGCCCTCCCGGGCCGCGTTGCGAAGCCGCAGCTCGACAGGGTCCTGCCCGAGGCGATCGGCCAGTTCGTCCATCGCCGACTCGAGCGCGAAGTAGCACTGAGGCGCCCCGGGCGCCCGGTAGGCGGCCACGGGTGTCTTATTGGTGGCCACGTCCAGCGCCGTGATGTCATATGCGGCCAGGCGGTAGGTGCCGGCCAGGAAGAGCCCGGCCAGGCCGCCGATTCCACCCGGTCCCGCCCCGTTGTCGAAGACGACGCGAGCTCTCAGACCTGTCAGCCTGCCATCACGGTCGGCGCCCAGCTCGAGGTCGATGATCGTGCCCGGACCGCCGCGGCCCATCGCGAACTCTTCGCCTCGGGTCAGGGCGAGCTGGACTGGTCGGCCGACCAGGCGCGCCAGCAGTGCGACCAGGGGCTCGACGAGGCAGACCTTGCCCCCAAAGCCTCCGCCGACGTTCATTGCCACGACGCGAATCCGGCTGACCGGCTCACCGAGCTGTTTGGCCACCGACGTCCGGGTCAGAAAGATGCCCTGCGTGGGCGTCCAGATGGTCAACGTGCCGTCCGGCTCCGGCCTGGCGATGGCCAGGTGCGTTTCGATGAAGCCCTGGTGGACGGCCGGGATCACGTAGCGACGCTGGACGATCGCAGCGTTCTCAGCCATCGCCGCCTCGATGTCGCCCTCGGCAAAGCGGACCTGTGCGGTGACGTTGGCCAGAAGCTCCGATGCGGCCTCACCGCCGCCGGTCACGCCGTGGGCGCCGGCGTCGTCCAACCCGGCGCCACCCTGATCCAGCACCCTTGGCGCGCCCTCGGCGGTCGCCTCCAGCGGGTCGATGGCACTCGGGGCCGGGTCGTACTCGATGTCCACCATCTCGATGGCGTCCGCGGCCTGGGCCTCGGACTCGGCAACCACCGCCACCACGGGCTGGCCGGCGAAGAAGACGCGGTCACGGGCGAGTGGCTGCTCGGGGCCTGCCAGGTCGAGCGCGGGCAGGTCGGCGCCGCTGACCACGGCCAGGACGCCGGCGGCACCCCGGGCCTGTTCCAGGTCGATCCGTGCGATCCTGGCCGCAGCCAGCGGGCTGAGGAGCAGGCGTGCGTGAGCAAGCCCGGGCAGCTTCAGGTCTGCGGTGAAGCGGGCGGCGCCGGTCACCTTGGAGCCGCCCTCGAGCCGTCGTTGCGAAACGCCAATCACGGGCATAGCCAGCATCATATGGGTGATGGCCGGGCGGGTCAGGGTCAGCCAGTAGCGGTCGGGGACGAGGGCGCCACCTCGGGTTCCCCCTAGATCACGCGCAGCTTAATAAGAGGCGCGCCCGTCGAGGCCCACGATGGAGCACTTAGGATCACTGTGTGAAGGTCACCACGCGAACCGAAGCGCTCGACGGCCAGCCCATGGACCCGTCTCACTTCAGTGGGCCTGCGAGCTCCCACCCACTGCACCAGACTCTCGAGCCCAATCCCGTTCGGGTCAGCGTCGTCCGCTTCGAGGCCGGCACCCGCAACCACTGGCACCGGCACGGGGGCGGGCAGGTCCTCCACGTCGTGGAGGGTGAAGGCTACGTGCAGAAGCGCGGCGAGCCGCCGCAACGGATCCGCCCTGGAGACACTGTGTCGACTGCGCCGGGCGAGGAGCACTGGCACGGCGCCGGACCGCAAAGTCCGATGGCCCACCTCGCGGTTTCGATCGGCGACATCACCTGGTTGGAGTCCTCAGAAGCCGAATCGATCTGATGACGGAGACGCACCCAAGCGCGACTGAGGGCGGGAAAACGACCGAACCCGGTGTAGGGTTGGCGTAGCTGATGAGTTCCCGCCAGCTCCTGGGGGCGGCTGCGGTCCTGGCCGTGTTGGCGAGCGTTGTCTGGTATCTGGCGACGGCGTCCTCGCGGGCCGGTGGGATCGCACCTCAGACGACGCCTGAGGTGGCGCTCACGGCTACCGCAACCGGCGGCGGCACGTGGGTCCGCTATCTCGTCACGGTCAAGAACCTCGCCGACGGTGATTTCGACGGTGACGTCCTGCTGGTCGACGAGGCGCAGGGCGACCAGGCGGCCGGTGGCACTTCCGTTCCTGCGTTGGGCCGCACGACTCAGATCCCGAGCGCGCCCACAGTGGCCGGGCAGTCCGCATACCAGGTTCACCTGGCGGTGCCCAGCCGCAAGTCGCTGACCGTCGCCATCCTGGCGCCCGGCTTCTTCAACGCCGTCGAAGCCGTCATGGGTGGCAAGCAGCTCGACGTGGAGGGCGTCACGCAGGCGGAGGCCATCCCGGTCGCCGTGCTCAGCGACCTGGAAACGGCTGCCAATGCGATCGAAGGCCTTCACTTCGACCGCTTCACGCCGCGTGCAGCTCTGTTCAACACCGCGCAGACCTTCCCGACCGGCGCCCTGAAGCTGGCCGGGTACGCGGCGGTGGTGATCGACCAGTTCGACAGCGCGACGCTCAGCCAGACGCAGGTCCAGGGCCTTCGTGACTTCGTGGGCTTTGGAGGAACACTGGTGCTCGCTGGAGGCGGCGGATGGCGGCGGTCGATCGCCCCACTGCCCACAGACCTGCTGCCAATCCGGCCGACAACGACCACGATGATCAGCCTGACCCCGGTCGCCAGCCTTGCGGGCGCCAGTCAGGAGGCAAGAACCGCGCCCGTTGCCTCGGGGAGCCTGGCCCCCAGCGCTCGCACCGTTGTGAGCGGGGATGGGGACCTGCCGCTGGTCGCTGAGCTGATCTACGGTGCCGGCAAGATCGTCGAGCTGGCCTACGACCCGAGCGGCGATGGGACCGCGGCGACCCCGTACGGCTCGTTGGGTTGGAGCGAGGCACTCGGCCGTGGCGTCGGCCAGATCCCCGGCAGCGCGCCGACCGCGGCAAGCATGCTCGGACCGGATCCAACGTTCACGGCCTTCCTCCCCACCTCAGGCGACGCCCCTCTGCCGCAGCCGTGGCTGATGGTGGCGGTGCTCCTGGTATACCTCCTGATCGCGGGCCCCCTCGGCTACCTCTTGACCATTCGGCGGTGGAAGCGTCCGGCGCTGTTCTGGGCGACGGTTCCGATTTCGGCTGCGGCCTTCACAGGTGCCTTCTACGTGATCGGAACCAACCTCCAGGGCAGCTTGCGAGACAGTGAGATACAGGTCGTACGGGCCGGGCCCGGGCAGGCCGTGAACGTGCTCGAGTACCACCGGGTTCTCTTTCTCCGCCGTGGAAACCACCAGATCGCTCCCGCGACCAACTCCCTGGTGGCTCCCATGACACTGGAGACCTTCCGCACCACGGGTTCCACCTGCGAACGTTGCATTAGCCAGCTCGGCGGACTTCCATCGGGTTCGGAACACGTGATCCCCGGGCAGCGTCCGATCGTCGACGAGCGCGGGGTCGTGTACGGAAGCGTCCGCGTGGTCGCGTCGTCCGCGATTACCCATACGCCGCTGGGCCTGGACGCGCAGCTGTCCGTCCAGGGTGGAACCGTTCCCAGTGGAACGATTCAGGGCTCGGTCGTGAACCTGGGCCCGCTGCCGGTCGTTCAGCTCGAGCTGTTCACCTTCGACGGCCAGGTGGTCCACCGCTCCGACCTGGTCGCCTACCTCCCGCCTGGCGGTGAGACAGCCGTGTCAGCGCCGCTTGTCCCCGCCGATTCGGGCATTACGCGCCCGACGGCCGCATCCGTCCTCTTGCGTGCGGTGGCGGCCGAGGCGCTCACCTCACCTGGCCGGGCGGTGCTGGTCGGGCTGATGCCTCCACTGGCCAGTCCGCTGACCGTCGATGGGCACCCGCCGCCCCAGGCCGGCCTGGCCGTGATCCAGCAGCAGGTGACAGTCAACAGGGCGGACGCCTCGATCCGCGACGTCCAGCGCAAGTGGCTGGCCAGCGCAGTGGGTGACCAGAAGGCAGGCTTCACCGACGTCTACGACATCGACGTACCGCGGTCCGACGTCCCGCTGGTGCTGACGTACAGCTCGGTCTGGACCACCTCGGTCGAGGTGTACGACTGGTCTCGCGGGACATTCGTGCCGGCCTCCTCGGTCGCCGGGTCGAATCCGGCGACGGGCACGTTGCCCCTGACGTCCGACCAGCTGCATGGTGGCATGCTTCGCGTGCGGGTGCACGAGCCCCGACTGAGCTGGGGCACGAACCTGTGGGTGGATACAGCCCCCTGATCGATCCGACGGCCCGCCGACCTCGATCGCTGGGCTGTTGAGCCGGTTGGTCGAGCCGCGTTCACGTTCTTCGTCGCGGTGGCAAACTGAGATAGATGACCGAAACTGGCACTTCCCGACCGCCGGTCCCCGCCAATGAGCCAACCCGCTCGTACGCCCCAGGCACCGCCGAGCGCGATTTGCTCCAGGCCCGCCTGGCCGAGATGGCAGCCGAGGAAGTCGAGATGCCGCTGGTCATCGGGGGCCGCGATGTCCACAACGGACGCACCGTGCCCGCCGTCATGCCCCACGACACGGGCCATGCCCTGGGCAACGTGCACTGGGCCGGGGCTGCCGAGATGGAGCAGGCGGTCGCGGCGGCGGCCGACGCCTGGCACGACTGGTCGCGGCTTCCCTGGACGGAGCGCGCCGCCGTGTTCCTGCGGGCGGCGGACCTGCTCGCGGGCCCGTGGCGCGACACGGTGAACGCGGCCACCATGCTGGGGCAGTCGAAGACCGCTCACCAGGCCGAGATCGACGCTGTCTGCGAGCTGTGCGACTTCCTGCGCTTCAACGTCGCCTACGCGGCCCGCATCTACGAGGAGCAGCCCATGTCCTCGGCCGGCGTGTGGAACCGCATGGAGTACAGGCCGCTCGAGGGGTTCGTGCTCGCCGTGACGCCGTTCAACTTCACCTCCATCGCGGGCAATCTGCCGGCGAGCGCCGCGCTGATGGGCTGCACCGTCGTCTGGAAGCCCTCGGAGTCGGCTGCTTACTCGGGCCACTACCTGATGCGGCTGTTCCAGGCTGCGGGACTGCCCGACGGCGTCATCAACCTGGTCCACGGCCCTGGTCCCGAACTGGTCCCTGCGGCGCTGGCGCAGCCAGATCTGGCGGGGGTGCACTTCACCGGCTCCACCGCGGTCTTCCGCGGCATCTGGAGCCAGGTCGGCGAGAACATCGCGTCGTACCGGAACTACCCGCGGCTGGTCGGTGAGACGGGTGGCAAAGACTTCATCGTCGCGCATCGTTCGGCCGATCCTGATGCGCTCGTCACGGCGATCGTGCGCGGCTCGTTCGAGTTCCAGGGCCAGAAGTGCTCGGCGGCGTCGCGTGTCTTCGTGCCCGAGGGTCTGTGGGCAGGGGTACGGGATCGGCTGGCCGACCAGGTGAGCGGCATAACGATGGGCGACGTTGTCGATTTCCACAACTTCATGGGCGCGGTCATCAACCAGCGCTCCTTCGAGCGCCAGGCGGAGGCTATCGCCGAGGCCAGGGCGCGCTCCCGACACACGGTCATCGCAGGTGGGGGCACGGACGCCACGCAGGGCTGGTTCGTGCAGCCGACGGTCGTCGTGACCGAGGACCCCGGCTCCAGGCTGTTGAGGGACGAGCTGTTCGGCCCGGTGGTGACGGTGATGGTGTACCGCGACCAGGATTACGAGGCTACGCTCGACTTCATCGATCGGTCGGTCCCTTATGGGCTCACGGGCGCCGTGTTCGCGACCGACCGGCTCGCGATCGAGGCCGCGCACGACCGCTTGAGGTACGCGGCGGGGAACTTTTACGTCAATGACAAGCCCACGGGCGCCGTGGTGGGGCAGCAGCCCTTCGGTGGCTCGCGCGCGTCAGGCACGAACGACAAGGCCGGCTCGATGTGGAACCTGGCCAGGTGGGTGACGCCCCGCACGATCAAGGAGACCTTCGTACCGGCCCGCGACTTCCGCTACCCGTACATGGGTTGACGGGGGCTTTGTCCCCCGACTTCGGCCCCCCTCCCCCGGCTGCGCCGGGTACTCCCCCGACCCCCCACCCCACGAAGCAGGCTTCGCGGGGACCCCGGGAACGGGGGAGAGATTCGGGTCAGTCTTTGTAGCTCGCCGGGGGCGGCGTTGCGCTGGCCCCGTACTTGCCCAGCCACTTGTTGTAGATGGCCGCCCAGGTGCCGTCCGAGCGCATCCGGTCTAGCACTGCGTTCACGAAACGCACGAACTCGGGATGCGCCTGGCTGATGCCGAGCGCGTATGGCTCGTCGGTGAACTTGTCGCCCACGATATGGACCGTGGGGTCCTGCGCGGCCAATCCAAGCAGCAGCGCTTCGTCTGTCGAGATCGCGTCGACTTCCCCACGCTGGAGCAACACGAGGCAGTCCGACTGGTCGGGCACCCCGACCGGGATCGGCTTGGCCGAGCTCTTGGCCAGGCTCTCGATGGAGGTCGAGCCAGTGGCCGCACAGACCCTCTTCCCCGTCAGGTCCTGCAGGCTGTGGTATGCCGAATTCTTGGCGACCATGACGGTCTGCCCCGAGTTGTAGTACACCGTCGAGAAGTCGATCTGCTGCCAGCGAGCGCAGTTCGCCGTGAACGCCCAGGAGACCAGGTCTACGGAGCCGTCCTTGAGCGCGGGGATGCGGTTCGCGACCTGCGTGACCTTCAGCTCGATGTGGTTGTAGTCGCCAAAGAGCGCTCTGCCAACCTCCCTCGCAATGTCGATGTCAAAGCCCTGCAGCTGGTTGGTGCCCGGGTCCACGTAGCCGAATAGCCAGGTGTCCTTGGAGACGCCGATGACGATCTTGCCCCGGTCGTAGATCGTCTTCATGAAGGATCCCGCCGGAAAGCTCCCCGGCGCGGGCACGGAGCCTTGCGGCCGCAAGCTCGCCTTGCCGTTGTCGGCGCACGTCGGCGCCGGCGCTGTACTGGGTGCGGGAGCCGGTGGTGGGCTGGCGGCGGCCGCCGAGGTTGGCCTCGCGGCTGACGCAGTCAATCCGGGCTGTACGAGGGAGGGCAGACCGCAGGCGCCGAGCAACAGGCACCCACCGAGTGCGAGGGGCAGCAGTGCGCGGCTTGCAATCATGCCGCGTACTCCGCGATCCGCGGGCGCAGGCCCCAGAACACGAGCAGCGCGATTCCGACTGCGCACAGCGGAACGCCGGCATCCACGGCCAGGTTGGGGCGGGCGGCTCCGATGGCGTCGTCGTACTTCGCCTGGTCGATGGTGATGGCCCGGTTCAGCCAGTTGTCCAGGTCGGCGAAGGCGGCTCCAAGCTGCCCCGGGCCCTGGCCGAGCGTCAGCGCGACCGCACCGTCGTAGTTGCCGGCCGCCTGATCGCGCACGGCAGCATCGATCTGCAAGAACTGCTGGTAGGCACGCAGCGCCTTGACCGCCGTCTCCCGCTCACCAGGGAATGCCCCCGTCTGAATCTCGTCTGCCAGCAACCCCTTGAACCGCACATCGCCGCGAGCGGCGGCGTCGACAAGCTGATCCGTCAGCGGGCGGTCGACGAGCCCCTTCGTCTCGGCTTTGAACGCATCGTCGAAGATGGCGCCATTGCCGCGCGCGATCAGTGAGAGGCTCTGGTTGCCGTTGGCGTCGACAGCCAGAGATCGCGCCCGCCAGAGCGTCTGCAGCCGTGCGAACGCCTGGAGCTGAGCGTCCTCGAGATTGCGGTACGTATAGAACGCCTGGACGGCGAGGCCCCCGGCCATGGCGATCAGCAGGACTGTGGCTGCGAGGACGCGGGGACTCTGGCGGCGTCGGAACCTCGCGCGCAGGAAGCCTTGCGTGTACAACAGCAAACCGAACAGAGCAATTGCAAACAGATAGAAGACGGCCAGCGTGGCCGCGGCGAGCCAGATCGTCTTGCCCTCGCGCTCGAGGTTCTGCGAGTCGAGCGTTCCCAGGGCGTCCACTCTGGCCAGGATCCCGCTCTGTGGCTGGTGCATCAGCGTGGACGCCGCGCGTAGATAGGTGGCGCCAAGCGGGAAACCCTGGCGGTTGTAGGTTCGCGCGGTCTCGACGAGGCCGACGTAATCCATGACCTCGTTCATGATCTGCCGCAGCTCTTCGGTCGCCTGAGGGCCGACGGCGTTTGCCTCGGATGCGTGCTCCAGCCCATCGTGGGCAGCCGTCATGTCGTTCGCATATTGCTGGCTCGGCCCGGGGGCTTCGGCTCCACCCGAGAGGAACGCGTTGGCGGCAGAGCGGTCAGCGTCGGCCAGCGACTCGTGGATCTTCTGAGCGTCGATGATCGCGGGCACGGTGCTATGGCCGATGCCATCGATCGTCGACTGCGTGGCGATGACTCCGGCCGTGCCTAGGACGGCCAGGAGGCCGGATCCGAGCGCCACCAGCAGGGACAAGGTCCGAAGTCGCCCAGGCGTGGTCGATGCCCGGGCTCTTACTCCGTCTGCGGCCTCGGTCGAGGGCATGCGCAGGGAGAGAGCCTGGTTCACCGCGTCAGTCCTCGAACGAGCGGTCCCTGACAGTGATCCTCGAGAAGCACCCGATCTCGACGATGTCGTTGGCCTTGATCAGCTTGACCTCTGCGCCCACCATGGCCAGGCCGTTCAGCTTGGTGCCGTTGGTCGAGCCCAGATCGCGAATTCCCCAGGCCCCACCCAGGTCGATGATCTCTGCGTGCCGTCGCGAGACGTAGGGGTCTGCAGGAATGGGAACGTGGACGCCGTTCGCGTCATCTCGGCCGATGATGATCGAAGGTTGATCGACGATGAAGACGTGTTCGGACGCGTCCATCGGTGGTGGCGGACAGCCCGGCTCATTGGCCCGCTGGGCGTCGAAGGTGAGCACCAGCACGAGTCCTGTAGCAACGGCGGCCCGAGTCCCGTACGGGCCTGCCGAGGCCTGAGCGGCCTGAGCCACCGGCCTCGGGGGCAGCACTTGCCCAGTCTCGAAGTCGTAAGCGCAGCCGGCGCAGTACCGATCGTTTTCCTCCCTGGCCGTCCCACACATGGGGCAAGGCGGCTCGGCCGGGGGGCGCCACCAGCTCGGGGTCCTCTGAGCGGCGTTCAGGTTCTTGGCGCCGCACACATCGCAATAGTCGTCGCTGAGGGATTGGTGCCCTCTCCTGCATGTGAAAGCCATCAGTCGTACGTCCTGTTGAGGCGGACCGTCCGCCGTGACCTGGTATCGAGCGTCATCTCGTCTTCCTTCGAGACATCAGTCTTCAGCTTGACGGTGCCCCGTTCGGGGTCTTCGATGTCGACCACGCGTAGGAGCAGCCGGGTGGTCTCGCGGTTGCCCGCGGCCTGGGCGAGGCTGGCGGCGCGCCCGAGACGATACGTCGCGGTCTGATAGTCGCCCGCCCGTCGTGCGGCAAGGCCCTCTTCGATGCTCCTCGCCAATTCTTGCTGGCCCGTGAAGTGGGCCAGCTCCGGGTCGATCCGCGTCGTGGCGTCCAGGCTGTCCGACCAGGTTGCCCTGACCGGAACCTGCGTCACCATGGCACCGTCGACGATCACCCCGATGCGGGCGGCTCGAACCTCGTTCTCTGGTCCGACCGCCTGGGATGCCACGGTCAGGCCGACGTGGTACCCACGGTCCTCGCCGTCGGCCCAGGCGCCTGTCGGATAGAGATTGATCATCGGCCGGCCCGGATCGATTCTGGTCACCACCTCCCACTGCCCGTCCGGCCCTACAGGCTGTTGCCAGACAGCCATCGCGGTGAGATCCACGACTTCGGGAGAAACCTGTTTGAAGAACCTCACGTGGCCGGCGACCGGAGTCAGCACTGAGATGAACACCGAGCCGACCCGCTTGCTCATCGCGCGCTGAATGATCGCCTCGAACTCTGCCTCCATCTGAGACGCGTTGGGAATGATGTCCGTGGTGCCCAGCAAGGCGTCGCCAATACCCTGGAGTTCAGCTCGATCCCAGTCGGTGCCGAAGCCACGGCAGTCGCACTGGAATGCCCCCAGGCACTGCTCGAGCTCGCTCGTCAGCCTGGCAGCCTCCTCGCTCTCGTTCCTGCCGTCGGTCAGCAGCAACGCGTGTTTGATTGCGCCGGGACGAGTGTCGAACAGCCGTCTCGCCTGGCCAAGCCAGGTGGAGATCGCGGTGCCGCCGCCGGCGTTGAGCCCGCCGACCGCGTCTCTGGCCGCCGCCCGCGTGGCGGTGGACACACTCGCCAGCACCGGCTGGGCAAAGCCATCTGGGCCGGTGGCGGGCTCAGGGTAGATCATCCTGGCGTGGGTCGAGCCAGCGACGATCGCGAACCAGGTGCCGTCTCGGAGCCTGTCGACTGCCTTGCTTGTGGCGGTGCGGGCGGCTTCGATCTTGCTGGAGGGAAATGCCATCGAGCCTGAACAATCCACAATGATCACTTCGACAGACCCGCCCGGGGCGATCGCGTCGAAGCCTCCCCCCGCCCCCTCACGAGCGGAGACGGAAAGGATGGCGTCGATCGCCGACGAGCCGCGGGGCAGAAACACGTTCTGATGCACCGCGGCACTGAACGTGGTCAAGATCTCCCTCCTTATTCCCTTTCACAGTCCCAGAGTCGATGTCCCACCCCCCTCATACGAAGGCAACCACAACCGTGATGTTGTCATTTCCACCCGACGCCCGAGCGAACTCGGTCAGCCCCTGCGCCACCTCAAGGGGGGTGGCATCTTCAGGAAACTGCGCCACCAGGCCGCACAAACGCTCCGGAGATGGAGCGTAGTTCCATAGCCCGTCCGTGCACAATACCAGGCATCCGCTCACCGGTACTGAGAAGGTGGCAACCGACGCCTCGAAGCCGCCCTCGACGTCACCGCCGAGCCACTTGGTGAGGGCGTGCGCGCGCGGATCGACGAGCAAGTCCTCCTCGGACCCGGCACCAATGTCGATTTGCTCCGTGGCCCAGGTGTGATCCCGACTGAGCTGCCAGGCTTCCTCCGGGCCGACGAGGTAGGCACGGCTGTCGCCTACCCAGCCGATGGTCGTCTGGTGATCCATCACCAGGGCCGCGATCAGCGTAGTGGCGGGTGGGTCGTCCGCCTGGTGTGCCGCGAATTGCACCGCAGAGACGGCCAGCTGAGCAGCATCCACGGCCTGTCGCATCGCTGATTCGGGATCGAGGCGCGGGCTCCGGAGGGCCTGGACCAGATAGGTGAGCGCCGCGTCGGCGGCTGCGTGAGCCGCAGATGCCGGCTCAGACGAGGTTGAGACTCCGTCGCAGACGATGAGGACCCGGGCAGTGGGCGACCCCACCTTGGCCATGCCCATCGAGTCCTCGTTGAACTGGTGCCTCAGACCGACGTCGCTCACACCCGCCATGTCGGGGAACGAGACCTCGATGTGGCTGCGGTCCTGGCGGCCGACCGCCAGCGGCGCCACGACCTCCTCCAATGGCGCGACGACCTCTAACGGCGCGACGACCTCTAACGGCGCGACCTCGATTTGCGGATCGGCCCAGCCGGGCGCCAGCTCGAGGCCACAGGCCTCGCAGAAGCGATCCTCTGGCAGCACCGACTCACCACACTCGGGATCGGGACACCGAGTGCTCTCTCTGACCAAGACCATCTAGACAGCTGTCAACGGGCGCACCTCGTTGGCCCGGTCGACGAGTCGGATCTTGTCCTCCCCGCTGGCCAGGCGCGCCAGCTCCCGGTAGGCGCGTTCGAGGCCGAGGCGAATCCCATTCTCCTCGAGAGGCCTGCCCAACAGCCTGACCGCTGGGTCCGGCTTCATCGACCTCGACTCGAGCAGTCCGAGGGCTGCCTCGAACAGCTCGATCGTGAGCTGCGACCGCAGCTCGCCGTCGAGGTCAAGCCTCTGGATCGCCCCGGATGCGTGCTGGAGCTCGCTCACACCCGCACCGGCTTGGGCCATGCGGATGAGCATCCGCGTGAGCGCAACCTGCGCCGGCGCGTACAGGCTGGACGTTTCGGGAATGCGGCGGTAGGCAGCCGCCGCGCCTGCCGGGTCGCCCATGGCGTCGCGGACACGCGCCAGGCCGAAGCAGGCCGACGTGAAGTTGGGATCGGCGTTGGCGACAGTCGTATAGAGATCTGCGGAGCGCGGGAGGTCGCCCGCGAGCTCCGCGGCGAGGCCCTCAGCCAGCTTGGGGGCAAGCTCGCCGGGCAGGTCGGAGTGGATCCGCTCGAACGCCTGCTTGGCGTCCCCGGCCATGCCCCGTCTCAGCAGGCTGACCCCGCGATACCAGGTGACTCGCCAGTCCCAGGGGTCCTCGCGATTGACATCCTCCAGCCGGTCTTCCGCCTCCGCGGTGCGCCCCATCCAGATCATGGCGCGCGCCGCCGCCAGCCGGGTTTCGGCTGTGTCTGCCACGTGCCCCTGCCTGATGGCGTCGTCGAGGAGAGACATCTGCTCTGTCGGGCTGCCGACAGCGGAAACGTTGACCACGAAGTTGGCAGAAGGGTCGGCTGGATTCACCTTCAGCGTCGGCAGGTGACGCCAGTCAGGAGCGATCGGCGTACGGGAATTGGCGTACAGGGCCTGCAGATCGCCCCCGAACAGGCTGCTGGAGGCGGGTCGAGGGGCGCCGTCCTTGGCCGAGACGACCTCACGGAGGACCCCCAGCAGCTGGTCCGCCATCTCGTCAGCGCTCTGGAACCGGTCGTCGGGATTGGTTGCCGACCCTTTGAGCAGGAAGCGGTACAGGGACTCGTGCTGGAGGAGAATCGGATGCTCCTCGGGTTCCGGCAGGCTGTACTTGTACTTCGTCTGGTAGCCGCGGAAGTCGAGTATCAGCACTGCCAGACAGCGAGCCACCGAATAGAGGTCTGATGAGGCTGAGGGACCCAGCCTTGCAACCTCGGGGGCCTGATACCCGTCAGTGCCGAAGACCGCGGCATTGGGGTCTTCCATCTTCGTGACCGCCCCCAGGTCGATGAGCTTCACATCGTCACCCTGGAGCATCAAGTTGTCTGGTTTGAAGTCGTTGTAGACCAGATCGCGGCCGTGCAGGTAGGAGAACGCGGGAAGAATGCCCAGGATGTATGCGATGCCATGCTCGACCGGCAGAGCACCGCCTGCGGACCCGTTCGCCCGCCGGCGCTCCTGGAGGATGCGCTTGAGCGTCTTTCCTCCGACGTACTCCATGACGATGTAGCCCGCGCCGGCGTGCTGCACGAAGTTGTAGATTCGGACGACGCTGGGGTGCTCGACGCGAGCCAGGAACTGCCGCTCAGCGAGCGCTGCCTCCATGGCGTCGGAATCGCTCGAGTTGAGCAGGCCCTTCAGCACCACCCACCGATTCGACACCTGTTCGTCCTGGGCCAGGTAGATCCAGCCCAGACCCCCATAGGCGAGGCAGCCCCAGACCCGGTACTGACCGGCGACGAGGTCGCCGCTGTCGAGCGGCGGAATGAACGAGTACGGCTGTCGGCACTTGCTGCAGAATCCCGCCAGCCGCCCCGGCCGGTCGTCCTTGCTGCGGCCCACCTCAGTGCCGCAGTTGCCACAAAACCGCTTGTCTTCGGCGACTATCGGCTCCGCCATCATGGCCGTGGAGGGGTCCAGCATGGGCATCGGAGGCACGCTGACGAGCCCGGCTCCAATGCGGCTTCGAGAACTGCTGCCACGCCCGGTGGACGTGGTTCGCCTTGACGGTGACGTCGGGGATCCGGTCGGTCGGGACCCGGTGATTCCGGAAGTGTCGGAGGAGCCCGCCGTCCCGGTGGTGGCGGACGTCCCACTCGCTTCACTCTGAGGGGCATCCTTCGCTCCGTCCATCGAGCCCAGCCAGCTTGGCGGGGGCCCGCGATGTGGAAGAGGTCCACCCACGTCCGTGCTCGGGCTTCCCGGGGTCCCCTGCAGCGGGCTGCGGAGGCCCTCGTGCTGCGGGCTGCGCGGGATGCTGCTCGTGCCACTCTCCTCGGCGGTCTCGTCCGCCGCTGTGGTCGTGCCGCCGACTCCGCCCGCTCGCCCATTGCTGCCAGGGCTGACGGGTCTGCCGGCGTCGACCGAAGGCTCAGGAGCCTGCTCGGCCACAGCGTCCGCGACTGGACGGGTACCGATCCGACCGCAGACTGTGCAGTACCCGTCTTCGATGACGCCGGTGCAATCTGGTGTTGCCTTGCAGGCGTCCCCGTCCATCACAACAATCTCCTACCGCCGCGTGCGTGACGACACTGAGCCCGGGCTAGGCTGAGCGGCTGCTCTCGAGATCGCTCGCACTACGGCCCTGGTCGAACCAGGGTCACAGCCCGGAGCACCCGGGCGGCCCCCCCATCCCTCTGGGCATTGAACGTTGATTATGCTGCTTCGCTGGACATGACCGCTAGTTTCGACCCCGGGCGAACGATCAGAGAGCTGCGGGAGCTGCAGACGCTCACCGGAGATGCTCGCGGCGCCCAGCGCGTGTGCTGGAGCGAGACGTGGCAGCGGGCACGTCAGTGGCTGAGCGACAAGCTGGCCGGCTTGCCCGTCGAGACTGAGATCGACGAGGCCGGCAACCAGTGGGCCACGCTGGCCGGCCGCTCAAACCGTGCTCTTCTGATCGGCGGGCACCTGGATTCGGTGGTGGATGGGGGTTGGTTGGACGGCTGCCTGAACGTCCTGGCGGGCCTCGAGGTTCTGCGGAGCCTCGCCGCGCAGGGTAGCCAGGCCCTGACCGTGCGCCTCGTGAGCTGGGCGGACGAGGAAGGCGCTCGCTTCGGGCGCAGCCTCTTCGGCTCCAGTGCCGCGGCCGGGCATCTTGAACCAGACGAGGTCCGCGGTCTGAAGGACGCGGTGGGAATCGCCCTGCCCGACGCGCTCGCCGCTTTCGGCGTGGATCTCGATCGCGCTCCTGAGTGCCGACACCAGCTCGCGGAAGCCGCCGCCTACCTGGAGCTGCACATCGAACAGGGGCCGGTGCTGGAGCGGCTGGGGCTGCCGCTGGGCGCCGTCGTGGGGACGTTCGGCGTCGAACGCCACCTGATCCGCTTTACCGGGCAGTCCGCCCACGCAGGCTCCACCCCGATGGACGCCCGGCGGGACGCGTTCGCGGCCGCCGCTCGCCTCACCCTCGAGGTGCGCGAGATCGCAAAGCAGGGCGGAGGCGTGGGGACTGTAGGCCGAGTTGTGACCCGGCCGGGGATCGTCACAGCCGTGCCGGGGGCCGCCGAGATCACACTGGATCAGCGGCATCTGGACGCGGCGGCGCTGGCGGCGATGCTGAACCAGGCGCTGTCGGCCAGCCAGAAGATCGCTGCCGAGGAGCAGGTCGGAGTGGAGTGGGAGCGGATCTGGCGGATCGACCCCGTCCCCTTCCACCCGGAGCTGATCGACCTCTGCGAGGCGGCCGTCGTCGAGGTCTCGGGCCGCTGTCACCGGCTGCCCAGCGGCCCGCTCCACGATGCCTCGGAGGTGGCGATGGCGGGAGTGCCGACTGCGATGATCTTCGTCCAGAGCCTGCGAGGCCTCAGCCACACGAAGGAGGAGGACACGCGGCCCGAGCACCTGGAACTCGCCGTCCGTGCCCTCGAGCGGGCGGTGACCAGCACGCTGGCCTGGGCCGCGGGCTAGCGGTGATCATCGAGAGACCACGACGACAGCGACGCCCAGGCCCGGGCTGCGCGCGAGCCGGGCGTCGCGCGTGACCAGAGGGCACATCACCCGTCGGGCCAGCGCGACGTAGAGACCGTCGTAGACCGAAATGTTGCTTCGGAGAGACCACGCGTCTTGCGTCAACACGGAGTTGGGCACTCTCTGGATCGGCGCCTGGCGAAGCATCTGGACCGCGTGGGTCGCAAGGGTCGTGCTGATCTCGCCGCGACGCTCCATCCCGGACAGTGCTCCCAACACCTCGGCGTCCATCAGGTCGGGGGCGAGGACGTTCTGCATGGCCAACGCGGTCTGGACAGCAGAAGCGACCGGACCCTGAACCAGGAGCTCGACCAGGGCGGAGGCGTCAAGGACGACGGGCACGGCGGAGCTGGTCGGCCCGTCCCCGTCGAGCGCTCTCGACAGCGGCTACCGCGTCTACATCGGGCGCGGCCGGCGGTCCAGCGGCGACTTCGGCAAGCCACTCCTCCCAGGACGGTCGCTCGAGTTCCCTTTCTATGAGCTGTAGAACAAAGTCGCGCACTGTGAGTCGTTTGAGCGCGGCCCGCCGCCGGATCTCGTCATGCACGGGAGCCGGGATGTCCTTGACCTGGAGGTTTCCCATAGCATGATGGTAGCATGCTGGCGGCACCCTCCCTCCGCGTCACGCAGTAAATAAAGTCACCGCTCCCGCCACCAGGAGGACCCCACTCCACACCAGGTCCAGGTTGAACCAGTTCCGGCGCAGCAGCCGCAGCCCCAGCTTCTCGTAGACCACGACCGCGACCACGGCCATGGCGGTCAGCATCGCGGCCACGTGCACCGTCGCTGCGAGCCCCGCCGTGAGGCCCAGCTGACGAAGGTCTGCGTACTGGTCGGCCACGGGCAGCCCGAGCAGCACCGGCGCGAGCATCAGGCCCGCGCCGTGGGCTGACGACATCAAGAACGACCATGCGGCCAGTCCCAGCGCTCCGATCCGCATCCCGAACCCTCGCGGGTGCCGGCGCGGCCGGGCCAGCGTGTACACGCCGAACCCGACCAGCGCCAGAGCCGCCACCAGCCTCACGGTGCGCGGCGGCAGGGCTGCCTGCGTCAGCGCCACCGCGATCACGACCAACACGATCGACAGCTCGTGCCCCAGGGCGATCGGCAGCAACGCGCCAAGCACCGCTCGCCGGCGACCCTCCTGCAGACCCCGGCCGACCGCGAACAGCCAGCCCATGCCGGGGTTCACGCCGTGGTACACCCCCAGCAGCGCAAGGGTCGCCCACGGCCATACCGCCGGCACGATCACGGATAGCAGTAGGAGTCGGACGAGGCGTCGCCGCCTTCCAGGTGCACCTGGTGCGACCGCTGCTCGGTCCTGAGGAAGAAATCCGGATCGGCCTTCAAACCACCTTGGTCGTCGGCGTCCAGCTTGACGAGCCAGCTCTCGACCCCGTCGGGGTAGAACTGCGCGTCCCACGTCGCATACAGCGAGTTGGTCAGGTACACGCGGCGGCCGTCCCGGCTGAGCTCGACCATCTGCGGTCCCCCATTGAGCGGCCCCGACCCGTTCACGCCGGTCTGTCCCACGATCCCACCGAGCCTGACGGAGCCGGTCTCGCGCGGCTTGGCCGGGTCGCTCACGTCGTAGCGCTTCAGCTCGCCCGTCCCCCAGCAGGAAACATAGAGCGAGCGGTCGTCCAGCGACAGGTTGATGTCGGTGACCAGCGGCGGCACCGCCCCAAAGGGCTGAAGGATCGGCGGCAGCTGCGACGCATCAGCCGGCTCGGCGGGGATCTCGATCACCTTGTCGGCCACCCACTGTGATTGATTTTGATGCCACATCCAGACGGAGGCGCTCAAGTCCTTGAGGCTGGTCACCACGCCGACGAACCCGTAGGCCTTGGTTGGGTCGTGGGCCGGCCGCAGCTCCAGCACCATCTGGTGCTCGGAACCGAGGTCGATCGTCTGCTTGTGCCGCCGCCGCGGCAGGTCCCAGATGTGCAGCTGGTGGCCATAGCCCCCGCCCAGCAGGATCTCGCCGTTGACGCCGGCCTCGACCATCTTCGGCGTCCCCCACTCGCTGGTGATCGCGACGTCGTGGCCCAGATGCCACCAGAAGTCGTAGGCCAGGAACTGCGGACCCCGGTCGAGCTCGAAGCGGCCTTTCACCGCCATGGTGTCGTGATCGAGGATGAAGATCCCGCCCGGCCCATCGCCGTCCGGCGCGCCGAGAGCGCTGACGTACACGCCGTCGGGCCCGCAGTGGATCGTGTGTGGGCGGCTGTAGCCGGCACGGCTCGCGATCTCTTCGGGCTCGATCGTCTTGACGATGCGAGGAGCTCGCGGATCAGGCTTCGTGTCGATGACGTAGATCCGGCTCGAGCGCAGGCCGGGCACCAGCAGATAGCGGCGCTCGACGTGCGGGTGCGGGGCGTACGGGCACAGCGCCGAGCTGCACGCGTTCCAACCGAAGTGATGCAGCTCGTCCCCGAGGTTCGGCATCTCCAGCCGGTTGACCACCTGCCGGTAGGTCGGCGAATCGGATTTGACGTCGATGGTGAGCAGGGCGTCGGGCGACTGGCCTGTCGGGTCGAACGTGACCATGTATGCCAGCGACTCGACTGGCGCCTCGCCGGCCAGCCGAGGCGACGGGTAGAAAGTGGGGTCTGGGCGGAGCAGAGTTGCCATACGTTTCCCTCCTGAACTGGTGCGGTTGTCGGAACCGGCAGCCGGCGGCACGCGCCGGCGGGGGCGCTAACGCGCCCGACAGGCGCAGAAGACCGCAGGGGCCTGGATCAGCCGCTGGGCGGGAAACGCGATCCGCACGTGTTCGATTGTATGTCTAGTGGACTGTAACGGTCGAAGCTGGGGCAGATCGCGGCAGGCGGCCAGAGGCCGCCGGTCAGGGCGCCGAGGCGACGGAAGGGGTGGCACGAGGAGGAGCCCATATGAAGATGGGTGACGACGAAGGGCCGGGCCCCCTGACACACGCATCGGTGTCCTGAGCCGATGAGATGCTCCAGATTTGGCCGGTACAGTCCACCGGTCTGCTCAGACCCCAGCGAGCTTGAACGCGGACCCGAGCGCAAACGTGGCTCCCCCGACGAGGATGCCGGCAACAGTCATCTCGAAGCCGGAGGCCCACCACGTGCGCAGCGTGAAGAGGGACTTGGTGGCGCCCACTGCGAAGTGCGCCAGCAGGGAGATTGCGCCCGCCCAGATCATGCCCGTGATGCCGCTGACGAAGAAGAACGGGATGACAGGGACCATGGCGCCGATTCCGGTGCTGAGGAACCCGGCGAGTGCCGCTGTCCACGGGTTCCCGCCAGGCTCGAGCCCGCCCAGCTCCTCAGCGGCCAGCGTGCGCAGCATGGCCTCCGGGTTGGCCGACAGCTTCTCGACCAGCTCGTCGGCGTCTTCCTTGCTCAGGCCTTTGAGCTGGTAGAAGAGCGACAGCTCCTCCTTTTCCTCCGCGGGGTGCTCCAACAGCTCGCGACGCTCGGCCTCCAGGTTGGCCGCTGCGATTTCCGTCCGCGAGCGGGCAGCGAGCCAGGCCCCCACGCCCATGGAGAACGCGGACGCCACGGCCCCGGCCAGGCCGGCCGTCAGCACGAAATTGGAGCCCCCGGTCGCTCCGGAAACACCGGCGACGATGCCGAACACGGCGGCCAGGCCGTCGTTGGCGCCGTAGATGGCGTCTGACACCCAGCTCCCCCCCGTCCGGTGCCACCTCTCGCGGCCGAGAATGCGCTGAAGCCGGCTGTCCGTGGTCAGCTCAACATCAGCCGCCTCCTCGGCGGTCGGAGTCGACTTGAGCTCGTTGACGGCCATCGCGTGCGACTTCTCGTCGCGGCGGATCGACCGCAGCAACTCGTCGGTCGGGGCGTCGCCGGTTGGCGTTCCGTAGACACCGACCACCTCGTCGTCCTCGGCCGCTTCTCGAGCCAGCAGCATGCGCTCCACTGGCGCCAGCCGCGCTTGCAGCTTCAGCCAGGGCGAGATCCTGACGGTTCTCGGTTCCGGCACCGGGATCCCCAGCTCGGTCATCCGGGCCTCCAGCCGGGCCCTGTGGGTCGCCTCGGCTTCGGCGATGCGGCGCAGGATGTCGGCCCTCTTCGGATCCTGCTCGCGCCGCGCCAGCGCTTCGTACACGAACCGCGCCTGGATCTCTCCTCGCCACGCCTGCAGCAGGCGTGCCCGCACCGAGTCAAATGTCGGAGGCTGCTCGGGCGCTTCAGCCGGACTGGTCACGCCATCCAGTTTGGCGCAGAGGCCCAGGGGTTTGACCGATTGCCGCCGCACCCCTGGGCCCGAGTCCGCGCGTGGCCCGCGCCTAGTTCAGCTCCGTTGGCACCACCGTCATGCGCAGCAGGCGGCCCTCCCGAAGCACCTCGATCTCCATCGGCCGACCGGTGGGGGCTCCGATCATGTGGCCCTGAAGATCGCCCGCCCGGCTGACGGGCTGGCCGCCCACCTCGACTATTAGATCGCCCGGCTGCAGTCCAGCTCGGGCGGCGGGACTGCCCTGGACCACCTCCACCACGCCGATGGCCGCCTTGCGGTCCAACCGGTCCGCTGCCGCGGGTGGCAGCGGCTGCGTGCCGCCGGCGATGCCCAGGTACCCCCGTCGTACGCGTCCATCCCGTTGCAGAGCCGCCAGGATCCGCCGAGTGGTCGCATTGATCGGCACTGCGAGGCCCAGCCCGATGCCGGCCACCGCGGTGTTGATCCCGACCAGCCGGGAGCGTCCGTCAGCCAGGGCCCCGCCGGAGTTGCCGGGATTGAGCGCTGCATCCGTCTGGATCACGTTCTCTACGATCCGCTGGTTGGTACCCGACCGGGTGGGGAGTGAGCGGCCCAATCCACTCACAACACCTGCTGTTACGGAACCCGAAAAGCCGAGTGGATTGCCGACGGCGATGACGAGCTGGCCGACGCGAAGACGATCCGCGTCGCCCATGTCAACTGGCGTCAAGCCGGCCGCGCGTGAGCGAATGAGGGCCAGGTCGGACAGTGGATCGCTGCCCACCAACTCCAGCTCGTACTGGCGGCCGTCGGCGAATGCCGCAACCCCGTGATTCACGCCCTCGACGACGTGCGCCGAGGTCACGACCAGTCCGTCGGCGGTCAGGGCGACACCGGAGCCGGTGCCCTCCGGCCGCCGGCCGTCACGCCGTCCGACCCTCAGACTGGCGACCGACTGCCGCAGTCGCTCTGCTACGCGTGTCACGGTGGAGGAGTAGGCGTCGAGCGCCTCGTCGTCTTCTGCGTCCACCGGCTGTCGGCCTGCCGGCACTGCGAAAAGGTCCGTGACAGCCATTTTCTCAGAAGCTCTGTACGTCGCCGGACCAGGGCTGCCAGCGGCCGCGGCCCCAGGCCCGAGGCCCGCCGAAGGCGTAGCGCCGCCGCCAGTGCCGCATCATGCGGCGGCGGGCGTCGATCACTACCTGCTTGGCCTCGCCCTCACCCTCGCTCTGCCGCCGGCCGGAGCCGCCGGGCGTGAAGGTCTGGGTGGTGCCGCCGCAGATAACGCCCCACGTCACCGGTTGCTCGAAGCGATGCTCCGCCTCGCGCGCAATCCATATGCGAGCTGGCCGGGTGACCTCACGGAAGCGGCTGATGCGGCCGGCCTCGGCTCCCGCCTTGAGCTCGGCCGACGCGCCTTCGGGCAGCGTAGGCTCGGTGAGCGTCCCCACCACCAGGATCTGTTTGTCGTCGATCGTCACCGACGGCGCTCCCGTAAACCAGCCGTCCGGAAGCCTTCCGGCGAACCATCCTGCGATTGTGTCGTGATCGGTGTTTGCCATGATTACAACATTACCTCGCAACAGAGGTGCGCAAACACACGTCGACGAAACGCTCAGATAGGCCCGGAGCGGAAGCCCTCAGGGCGCGGCCGCCGCCACCACCACATACTCTTCGGAAGCCGCACGAGCGGGAGATCGCCGCGCCAGGGCTGCGTCGATGGCCGGCGCCAGCCGCTGCATCTTCTGCCGCTCTTGCCTCTCGTGGCGCTCCTTGAACTCGGGCATGACCTCCTTCGCGAACAGCTCGAGGGACTCGCATATGTCCTCGTGCCGGTTGCGGCCGGCCTGGCTCACGAAGATGACCTGATCGACGCCCACTGCTTCATAGCCACGCAGGAACTCACGGATCTGGTCCGGGGTACCGATGGACCCTCGCAGCGCGCCGAGCCGCTCCTCCATGAGTCGCGCAGCCAGCGCCTCACCCTCCCTGGACGCAATGCGCCGGTCGAACCCGAACTGCGCCCGCCGCTCCTGGAACTCCTCCCAGACGTTGGTCCGGCCAGGTGTGTGCCGGCCGTAGACATAGTAGTGGCCCAGCGAGTAGCCGAAGAAGTGCCCGCCGTCGAGGCCTCTCTCGACGGCGGTGCCCTCGTCCTCATGGCACATGAACGGGGTCACGATCGCCACCTGGGGATTGACGGCGAAGCCGGCAGGCATGCACTCCTCTGAGCAGATCGTCTCGTAGTAGTCGTCGACCCACTCCTTGGCCGCGGAGGGCTCGATGAAGGAGAAGGAGAGTGCGCCGATCCCCTTGCTGGCCGCCAGATGGATGGTCTCGCGGCGGCTGCAGGCGACCCACATCGGCGGGTGAGGCTTCTGAAGCGGCTTGGGCACGACGTTGCGGGACGGCATCTGCAGGTACTTCCCCTCGTAGCCGGCAAACGGAGTCTCCACGAACATGCGGGTGACCGCGTCGATCGTCTCCTCCCATTGCTCCCGCTTGCTCTCCCGGTCGATGTTGAAGCCGCCAAGCTCCATCTCCGACGAGGACTCGCCGGTGCCGAACTCGACGCGGCCGTCCGACACCAGGTCGAGGGTTGCGACGCGCTCGGCGATGCGCGCGGTGTGGTTGAAGCTGACCGGCATGAGCACGATGCCGTGTCCAATGCGGATCTGCTTCGTCCGCTGGCTGACGGCCGCGAGGAAGACCTCCGGGGCCGAAGAGTGGCTGTACTCCTCGAGAAAGTGGTGCTCGACTTCCCAGACGTGGTCGTACCCGAGCCGGTCAGCCAGCTCCACCTGCTCCAGCGCGTGCTTCAGCAGGCGGTGCTCTGAGTTCGGCTCCCAGGGCCGTGGCAACTGGTGCTCATAGAAGATCCCAAACCGCATCCCAACCTCCAACGACCCATGTGACCTACCGTCGTCCGCCATGCTAGGGTTTCTTGCACTCTATATGCAAGAACTTGTTGGCGCGGCGGTCGACGGGCGTGCGGCGCGCGCAATCCGCACGCGCAACGCGGTCGTGGACGCGATGCTCGACCTGGTCGACGAGGGCCACGTCCGGCCTCCAGCGGCGCTGATCGCGCGGCGGGCCGGGGTGTCGCTGCGCTCCGTCTACCAGCACTTCGACGACCTGGAAATGCTTTTCGAGGTGGCTGCCGAACGCCATCAGGAGCGGTACGCCCACCTCGAGCCGCTGCCGGAGCTGCCCCCGGGGCTGGAGGCCCGGATCCGGGTCTACGTCGAGCACAAGGCGCGGTGGCTGGAGGCGATTGCGCCGATGGCCCGGGCCGCGGCGCTGCAGGCGCCTTTCAGCCCCGGCGTGGCTTCTCGGCTTGCTGCCGCCTGGGGACGCCACAGCGATTCGGTGGCCGACGCGTTCGCGCCCGAGCTGGCCCGTGCTGGGCAGCGCGAGCGTCTGCTACATGCGGCCGAGGTGGCGACCACCTGGCCGACGTGGGAGACCCTTCGGACGACGATCGGCCTCTCTGTGCAAGAGGCGGCAGCGGTGGTCGAGCTCGCCCTATACCGGCTGCTCGCGCCTCACTGATTGCCTGGATCCGGGCCAGCCTGGGAGTCCGATGGTTATCGTTCGCGATTGCGAGTATGCGTAACGCATTGGTCTACATGCGTAGCCCTTTGTAGTACAATGTAGACCATGGAGCGAGTTGGAATCCGGGAGCTGAAGCAGAACGCCAGCGCAGTGATCCGCCGCGTAACTGCCGGCGAAACACTGGAGGTCACCGAGCATGGCCGGCCTGTGGCACGCATCGTCCCCTTATGGCCCGCGGGCGGTGTTGCTCAACTCATGGCCGATGGAGGGGCTGACTTACCAACGGACGACGGCAACATCGCGGATCTGGAGCTGATGCCCCCGGTGCCAGGTCGCCCGCTGCTGTCCGAGAGTCTTTCCGAGTTGCGAGCCGGTGAGCGCTAGGTTCGTGTACCTCGACTCATCCGCGTTCGCGAAGCTGGTCATGGCCGAGCCCGAGTCGACGTCCCTTCGACAGTTCCTGCGTCGGAGACCCAAGCAGGCCTCGGCAGCGCTACTCAGGACGGAGGCCATGCGAGCTGCACGCCGCGTTGATGGGCGGTTGGTGCCTGCGATTCGCAGCGCGCTCGCACGCCTGCTGCTCGTGCGCCTGACACCCGATCTGCTTGACCGGGCAGGCACGCTGGACCCTCCGGAGATTCGCTCACTCGATGCCATCCACCTGGCGGCCGCGCTGTCACTGGGCGACGATCTCGGCCAGTTCGTCACTTACGACGAGACGATGGCGGAGGCCGCCCGATCACTGAACTTCAAGGTGGCGTCCCCCCGATGATCGGCCGGATCGCCGGCATGACTGCCCTGGAACCCACTCAGTCCCATCGGGACGCGGCCAGGTGCGTCACGTCCCCGATCGATTGCACCACCACCTGGTCGCCCTTGACCGCCACCACCGACACGCTGGTGAACTGCGGCATCACGCGAAGCTGACCCCAGCCCAGCCCCAGGACACTCGCCAGGTAGATGGCGATCGCGGCGTTGTGCGTCACAACGGCCGCCCTCGGCACCGGCCCCTCCTCCGGCAGACTCGCCACGACATCGGCGATCACCGACCGCATCCGGTCCACGACCGCGGCCTCCGGCTCCGGAAATGGATACGACCCGGGTGGCAGGCGCTCTGGCTCCTCCCGGCCGTCATCCCAGTGCGTTCGCACCTCCGTCAGCCGGGTATCGACTCGAACCGCCAGTGGCCGGCCCCGGGCGATCACCTCGGCCGTCTGCCGAGCACGCAGCAGGTCGCTGGACCACACGCCTTGCAGTGGTACCGGAGCCAGCCGCGCCGCCAGCCGCTCGGCCTGATCACGTCCCCGCTCCGAGAGCTCGGTATCGATCCGCCCTCGGATCAGCGTCTGTATGCCTGCGTAGGCGTCGGCATGGCGAATCAGCCAGATTTCAAGCACTCCGTCGACCCCGACCAGGTGATGCGCGTTCAGCTCCTCGAGCATCTTGAGAAAGCCCGCGGTTCGGCGATCGTCAGACAACCGTGACCGCCCGCTCGATGGCAAGCCACACCGCCTCGACCGCGGCCGTGCCCAGGCTGATCATGTCCGCCTTCGCCTGGCCGGCACTGATCGCGAACACCGTGTCACCGTCGAACATCGTGTGCGCCGGCCGGATGGCGAGCGCCAGCCCGTCCTGTGCCAGCTCGGCCAGCTTGCGACACTGGGCTTTGTCCAGCACAGCGTCGGTCGCGACCACGGCGATCGTGGTGTTGCCGCCGGCCAGGGGAGGCACCGACCCCATCTCCCCCACTCCGCCTTGCAGCAGCACCCGCACCGCGCCTGCGAAGCTGCCGTCCGGCGAGCGCGCGCCGGCCAGGACTCGTCCGTCGTGCCCGTGCACGTCCCCCAGCGCATTGACAACCGCGAGGGCGCCCACCACCGCGCCGCCAGGCAGACGCAGGGCGGCCGCGCCGAGTCCGCCCGGGCAGCAGTGCTCGGGTCCCAGCAGCTTCCCCACGGTGGCGCCGGTTCCTGCTCCGACCCTGCCCTCGGGGACGGAGGCGCCCGAGCGAGCGGCCTCCGTGCAGGCCGCGTATCCCTCGTCCGGTCCGGGCCACGCCGGAACACCGTTGCCCAGGTCGAAGATGACAGCTGCGGGCACGATCGGCACCGGGAGCGCGCCGGTGGAAAAGCCGATTCCGCGCTCCCGCAGAAAGCGCATCACGCCGTCGGCGGCGGCAAGGCCGAACGCAGACCCCCCGCAGAGGCAGATCGCGTGAGCGCGGTCGACCAGCATGCCCGGTCGCAGCAGGTCGGTCTCTCGCGTGCCTGGGGCAGAGCCTCTGACTTCCACGCTGGCGACCGCGCCCTCGTCGGGCAGAAGGATGACGGTGCAGCCGGTGCCGGCCACGCCGTCGGTCCAGTGCCCAACCCGGACGCCGGGCACGTCAGTGATGTCCACTGAAGATTGAGCGTAGCGCGCCACGACGCCGCATTACGATGCCTGCGTGGCTTTGCGCGCTGCCGTCGACGCGGACCGGCTGATCGACTTCGCGCGAGCCCTCGTCCGCATCCCGTCGTGCAACCAGCCGGATGCGGGACGTAGCGAGGCGGCCGCGGCCGCACTGGTCGCCGAGCAGATGCGCCGCTTCGGGTGGTCGACGTCGATCGAAGAGGCTGCCCCTGGCCGCCCCAACGTCATCGCGGTGGTGGAGGGCGGCCGGCCCGGACCAACCCTGATGCTCGAGGGCCACACCGACGTCGTCACAGAGGGGAACCCACGAGCGTGGTCACACGACCCTTTCGGCGCCGAGGTCGTGAACGGGCGCCTCTACGGCCGAGGCGCGGCCGACATGAAGGGCGGGATCGCGGCGATGGTCTTTGCCGCCGCAGCGGTGGCTGCAGCCGGCCCTTTTCCCGGCCGGCTGATGCTGGCGGCCCTTGCTGACGAAGAGGGCGCGATGCTCGGCGTGAAGGATTTCGTCCGCCGCGGACATGCGGCCCGCGTCGCCGCGGCGATTGTCTGCGAACCGCAGGGAGGCGAGGTCTGCATCGCTCAGAAGGGAGCCATTCGCGTGGGCGTGGACTCGCAAGGCAAGATGGCGCACGGTGCGATGCCCGACCTGGGCTGCAACCCGATCCCTCCGCTGGCCGAGCTCGTCGGGCGCTGCCGCCGGCTGGAGGCGATGATCCAGATCGAAGCCGGCGAGCATCCGCTTCTCGGCCGGCCGTACATCACGCCGACCATGATCGAGGCCGGCAGCCCCGACCAGTTCAATGTCATTCCCGCCGCCGGCCGGCTGGGGCTGGACATTCGCACCACGCCGGCGGTGGACCACGCTGAGCTGCTCGACCGTTTGAGCGCTGCCTGCTCCAACGGTCTCGAGGGCCTTTCCCTGGCCGTCATCGACGACAGGCCGCCGACTCAGACGCCCGCGGACCACCCGGTCGTGCGGGCGGTGGCCGAGGCGCACCGCCACGTGTACGACCGAACCCCGGTGCTGGGCGGCGTCCCGGGCACGACGGACGGCACCATCCTCTGGCGCGACGCCGGCGTCCCGGTCGTCATTTACGGCCCGGGCGACAAGTGGATCGCCCACCAGGTGGACGAATACGTCGAGCTTGACGACCTGGTCCACTCCGCCGAGGTCTACGCCGAGGCCGCCCGCCTCTTCTTGAGCGTCGGGATCGACTCCAGCAGCGTCCGCGTGTAGGGGTGCTGCGGCGAGCGGAAGATGGCGCGGGTCTCCCCCGCCTCGACGATCTCGCCGGCGTGCATGACCAACACCCGATCGCACAGGTGCCGCACGACGCTCAGGTCGTGGGAGACGAGCACCAGCGTCAGGTCGTAGCCGACCCGGAGGTCCTCGATCAGGTTCAGGATCTGTGCCCGCACGGAAACGTCCAGCGCGCTGACCGGCTCGTCCGCAAGCAGGACACGCGGTCTTGGGGCCAGTGCCCGCGCGATGGCGATGCGCTGGCGCTGGCCGCCCGAGAACTCATGCGGATAACGGCGGGCGGCGGCCCCTGGCAGCCCGACCGCCACCAGCAGCTCGGCCATCCGGCTCGCGTCGGCGCCGAGGCGCATCACACGCAGCGGCTCCTGGACGATGTCGGCGACACGCATCCGAGGGTCGAGGGCGCTGGCCGGGTCCTGGAAGACCACCTGTACCTCCTTCCTGAGCGAGGCCCCGTTGTAGATCACGGTCCCGCTGTCGGGCTGCTCCAGGCCGAGCATCAGCCGCAGGAGGGTGGTCTTGCCCGAGCCGGATTCGCCGACGAGGCCCAGGCTCTCGCCGCGCTCCAGGTGGAAGGTCACGTCTCGCACAGCGGTCACCCGACGAGGTGCCCTGCGCAGCGAGGTACGGGGCAGCCGGTAGCTTTTGGTGAGCCCCCGAACCTCGAAGACCGCGTCGCTCATCGGCCGGTCACGCGACCGGATGCCAGCAAGCGACCGCGTGGCTGTTCCCGGCCATGGCCGGCATCTCCAGGCATGCTTCGTCGGCGCGCGGGCAGCGGGTGCGGAAGGGACAGCCCGACGGGAATTCACCCAGCCCGGGCACAGTGCCCGGGATCGCCCGCAGGTGACGGTCCGGTAGGTCGTCGTCCAGCGGCGGGATCCCCTCCAGCAGCCCCTGCGTGTATGGATGGCGCGGTCGCTCGAAGACTTCTTCGGTCTCCCCCACCTCGACGATCCGGCCCCCGTACATGACCATCACCTCATCGCAGATCTGCGCCACGACCGGCAGATCGTGCGTGATCAGAAGCAGGGTCGCCCCCTCCTCGTCCACCAGCCGGTTCAGCAATTGCAGCACCTGCGCCTGAACGGTCACGTCAAGAGCGGTGGTTGGCTCGTCGGCGATCAGCAGGTGCGGCGAGCAGGCCATCGCCATCGCGATCATGGCTCGCTGCCGCTGGCCGCCGGAGAGCTGGTGCGGGTAGGCCCGCATCTTCTCCGGCGCGTCCGGTATCTGCACCCGCTCCAGCAGCCTCAGCGCCTCGCGTCCAGCCTCGCCTCGCGAGAGGCCGCGATGCACCCGCAGCGGCTCCGCGACCTGCTCGCCGACGCGCATGACCGGGTTGAGCGCGGTCATCGGCTCCTGGAAGATCATCGCCAGCCGGTCGCCGCGCAGCTCACACAGGCGGTCCTCGGGCAGGGCGAGCAGGTCCTCCGCGCCGTACATCGCGACCCCGGTGGCATGCAGCCCGTCCGGCAGCAGGCCCATGATCGCCAGCGCCGTCACGGTCTTGCCGGAGCCCGACTCGCCGATCAGCCCGGTTCGGCGCCCAGGTGCCAGCGCGAAGCTGACGCCGTGCACGGCGGGCACCGTGCCCACGGCCACGCGCAGGTCTCGCACCTCGAGGGTGGTGGGGCTGCTCACTGCACGCGCTCGACCATTTTCGGATCGAGGACGTCGCGCAGGCCGTCACCCAGCAGATTGAAACCGAGCACGGAAAGAGCGATCGCGAGCCCGGGCCACAGCGCCAGCAGCGCCGACTGGTTCAGGTAGTTCTGAGCGTCGCTGAGCATTCGGCCCCACGACGAGGTGGGCGGCTGGGTGCCGAGGCCGAGGTAGGAGAGGGCCGCCTCGGCCAGGATCGCCAGCGCGAACGCGACCGTCGCCTGCACGATCAGCACGTTGGCCACGTTGGGCAGGAGGTGCCGCCAGAAGATCCCGGACGACGAACTGCCGAACGTGCGGGCGGCGGTGACGTAGTCCTGGGCCATCACCTGGAGGCCGGTGCCGCGCACCAGCCGCGCGAACACCGGCGTGAACGCCAGGCCGATCGCGATCATCGCCGTCAGCGTCCCGGGCCGGAAGACGGCCGCGAACAGGATGGCAAGCAGGAGCGCGGGGAAGGCCAGCATCACGTCGCTGCCGCGCATCACGACCTCCTCGGCCGCCCCCCTGCGCAGCGCCGCCAGGCCTCCCAGCGGCACGCCGAGAACGACAGCGATGCCCACCGCCACGATGCCGACGAAGAGGGTGTTGCGGGCGCCGACCATCAGCATGCTGAAGACATCCCTGCCGAACTGGTCGGAGCCCAGCAGATAGCCACGCTGGCCAGGACCGAGGAAACGGTCCGGGATCACCACGTGGGTCGGGGACCTGGGCGTCCAGGTGAACGAGAGAAGCGCAGTCAGGATGACCAGTCCGACTAGCACCCCACCGGCGATCAGGGTGGGCGGCGGGCGCCTCACCGGGCGGCTCGAATCCGTGGGTCGAGCAGGCGGTACGACACGTCCACCAGGAAGTTGACGACCAGCACGACCCCGGTCAGGAGCATGACCGTGGCCTGGATCACTACCAGGTCGCGGTTGCCGATGGCCTGGATGAGCATGCGCCCAAGGCCCGGCAGGTAGAAGACGTTCTCGATCACGACCGCGCCGACAAGGAGTGAGGTCAACTGCAGCCCGAGCACCGTAACCACCGGGATGGCGGCGTTGCGGAAGCCATGACGGCGCAGCGCCTGCCAGCGGGTCAGGCCCTTGGCCCTGGCCGTGCGGATGTAGTCCTCCCGCAGAACGTCGACGATAGAGGAACGAATGTAGCGGGTCAGGATGGCGCCCTGGACCAGGCCCAACGAGACGGCCGGCAAGAGCAGCGACCTGAAAGCGCCTACCGGGTCGTCTGACCAGGCGACGAAGCCACCGGCCGGCACCAGGTGCAGCCGGATTGCGAACACCGTGATCATCAGCAGGGCTGCCCAGAAGGCCGGGATCGCGATGCCACCAAGGCTGAGCGCCGAGATCATCGCACCGCTGAGCCGGCGGTACCGGACGCCGGCGATCACACCGAGCGGCACTGAGATCAGCACGGACACAGCCATGCCCAGCAGCGCCAGCGGCGCGCTCACCGACAGCTTCTGGCGGATCAGCTCGGCAACCGGAGCGCTGGAGACCTGTGACGTGCCGAAGTCGCCATGCAGGATGCCGCCGATCCAGGCCAGATAGCGCTGCCAGCCGGGCAGATCAAGCCCCATCTGGTGGCGGAGCTGTGCCAGTGCGTCGGGCGTGGCATTGACACCGAGCACGACCTGGGCGGGGTCGCCGGGCAGCACCTGCACGACGAGGAAGATGATCAGCGAAGCGACCGTCAGGCTGAGCAGCAGGATGCCCAGCCGGGTCAGGAGCTGCCACTGCATCGCTTAAGAGAAGTAGGCCGCTCCCAGGTAGATCGACGGGCTCACACGGCTCTGCGGATAGCCGTGCAGGTTGGACTTGATCACGGCGAGGCTGTCTGGCGACATGATCCAGGCGTTCACGGCGTCGTTCGCGATCTGGCGCTCCACCTGCGCGTACAGGTCGCTGCGCTTCGTCTGATCCTGCTCGGCGTCGGCCTGCTTGAGCAGCTGAGCCACCTGTGGGTTGTCGTAGCCCCAGTAGTACTTCGGGTTTCCATAGTTGCCGATGTCGCGCGGCTCGACGTGGTTGATGATCGTCAGGTCGTAGTTGTGCTTGGTGAAGGTCTGGTCGAGCCAGAGCGGGAACTCGACGTTCTGGGGCTGCACCCTGATCCCCACCTCGGCCAGCTGGCTGGCCAGGATGTCGCCGCCGCGGCGAGCGTAGGCGAACGGGATCAGCGAGGCCCGCAGCGTCAGGCCATTCGGGTAGCCGGCCTCGCTCAGCAGCTGTCGCGCCTTGGCTTTATCCTGCTTGTAGAGCCCCGTCAGGTCGATGTAGTAGGGCTCGGAGTCGTTGGGCACAGCGTGGCTGCCGATCGGGACGGCATGCCCCTGCTGGATGCCGTCGATGAACGCCTTGCGGTCGATGGCATAGCTGACGGCCTGCCGGACGCGGATGTCCTTGGTGGGGCCGGCCGCGTTGTTCATCGCCACCAGGATCTTGCCGGTGGGCTTGCCCTCGAGCACCTTGAAGCTGGTGTTGTTGGTGAAGCTGCCGAGCTGCTCTGGGCCGGTCACGCCCGAGACGACGTCGATGTCGCCGGCCAGCAGCGCGTTGTTCATCGCGTTGGGGTCGGTGATGTACTTGAAGATCACCTTCTGCAGCGGGGCCTTCGTTCCCCAGTAGCTCTCGTTGCGGACCAGGGTCAGGCTGGCCCCGCGATTCCAGCTCTCGAACTTGAAAGGCCCGGTGCCGACGGGGTTGGTGGCCAGACTCGTGACGGGAGGGGTGGTCGTCGTCAGGTGCGTGCTCTTGGGGATGATGGCCGCCGAGCCCTGGCCCATGTGGAACAGAAAGCCGTCACTGAACTGCTTGAGCGCCACCTTTACCGTGTGCGCGTCGACCACGTCGACGCCCTGGACGGGCGCCCAGTAGTCGACGTGCGGGTTGGCTGGGACCGTGCTGAGGTCCATCGCACGGTCGTAGGAGAACTTGACGTCGTCGGCCGTGAATGGCGAGCCGTCGTGGAACCTGGCCGTGACCAGGTGGAACGTGTATACCTTGCCATCCGGGCTCAGGTCCCAGGACCTGGCGAGCTGGGGCACGATCTTCCCGGTCGGGTCGGTCCGGACCAGGCCCTCGTAGACGTTGTCACGCAGGTCTTCGGCGATCGCCGCCGTCGCCTGAGCCGTGACGTCCAGGGTCGTCGGCTCCTGCGTCACGCCGACGACGATGGTGGACTTGGAAGAGGCCTTGGGTGAGCTGCTGGGGGTTGCCGTTCCCGAGCAGGCAAACAGGGCGACCACGGCCCACAGGCCCACAGCAGGCCGCATGAGTTTCATGCGTCCATGATGCAAGTTCTAGAGAGGCGGCGTGAACCGTCCATCGACCGCGGTCCAGCCGCCGTCGACGAAGAGGCAGGCGCCGGTGACGAAGCTGGCGGCGTCTGAAAGGAGGAAGACGACAGCGCCTGCGATTTCTGCAGGCTGGGCCCACCGGCGGAGCGCGCCCTTCTCAGCGTAGGCGCGGTACCACTCCGGACGGTCCTTGATCTGACGTGTCAGCGGCGTCTCGACCACACCCGGGGCCACCGCGTTGACTCGCACTCCCCGGTCACCGAGCTCGGCCGCCAGCGTACGGGCGAGCAGCACGACCCCGGACTTGGTGGCCGCGTAGACCGACTGCCCCGGCTCGACCACCTGGCCCCTGATGCTGGACATGACGACGATGCTGCCCCTGCCCCGCTCGGCCATCCCTCGCCCGAACTCCCGCATGACGCGAAACGTGCCCTTCAGGTTGAGGCCGACGACGCGGTCGAAGGCGTCGTCGTCGATGTCGAACATCGGCCGCCGGACGTTGACCCCAGGGGTGACCACCAGGGCGTCGGGCGCCGCCACGTGAGCCCGCGCCACGTCCACGCTGGCCGGTGAGGTCACGTCCAGCTCCAGGGCCTCGGCGGCGCCTCCCTCGCTGCTGATGGCTTCCGCGGTCTGGGTGGCACCCTCGATGTTCAGGTCCGCGCACACCGTGCGGGCGCCAAAGGCCGCGACCGCGTGGGCGCACGCTTCGCCGATGCCGCTGGCGGCGCCGACGACGAGCGCGACGCGGCCGTCCAGGTTGAATATGTTCCGGTACTCGTTCATCGGGGCGAAGCGTAGCCGGGCTGCTCCGCAGCTACCTGCCAGCTGCCGGAGTTTGCGAGCGCGGCGTCGAGCTGCTCAACCGCCATGCCCGTGATCTCGTGGATCACCCGTGACTTGCGGTAGTAGGTCAGCACGACCGAGAGCCGATAGGGCCTTCCCGGAGTGAGCAACGCCATTCGCTGTCTCATCGGCGCCAGCGCTTCGCTGGTCCCGGTCAACCAGAGCCAGCGCCCCTGCTCACTTCGCAGCCGTACGACCCAGCCGCCTTCCCGTGCGGTGATGAGACCGCGGACGGTTCCCTTGCAGGGAATCGGGTATCCGATCCGGTCGCGCAGGGCCCGTCGCACGATGATCCGCGAGTACAGCCAGATCACGACCGCGATCAGGCCCAGGACGGCGGCCACTACGTACGCCGCCGTTGACAGCGTTCGGATCGGCGCATTCGAGCCGCTCGGCGGTGGAGGCGCCGCGGCCAGCCCGTTCCCGAGGATGGCGAAGCCGGCGCCGCCGCCGGCCCAGAGGACGATCCACCGCAGCCGCTTGAACAGCAGCCGCTGGAGCTCAGTGTCGCCCACGCTTGCGAGGCAGAGGCCCATCCGGGCAGCTATCCACCACAGGGGCCGGGTGAGACTCGTACGCACCATTGGAAACTCCGATTGTGGGGGGAGGGTACGTCGGTCAGGCCCCGCGCTCCCAGAGTCCGATCTGTCGCAAGGCCTCAAGATCCTCGAGGTCACGCGGCAGCTCACTGGCCACCAGACTGCGCACTGCCTGCCACTGCTCATCCCTCGCGGCGCCCAGCAGCCGCTGCAGGTCCGCCGTGTCGATGGCGCGGCTGCTGATCAGCTTCATCAGGACCAGATAGGGGAGCGGCAAGGTCGGCAGCCCCTGGAGCCGGTTCTCCTCTGCAGCGTCGATGGCCTCGCCGGCCCAGTTGTGACCGATCGCGATGAGGTCGACCTGGTCACCCGAGGGGGTTCGCCACTGGCTGCCGGCCAGGCGGGGATCGAGACTCATGGTCAGCTCTCCGACGGGCCGGTATCCCGCGCCAGCAAGGAGCTGTTCCGCGCTCGACCGATCGCGGGCCTTTACCGCCACGTCGAGGTCGCTTGTCATTCGCGGTGCCATGTAGGCGTTGCTGGCCGCTGCGCCGATCAGCGCGTGCGGCACCCCAGCCAGATCCTGGTCTACCCGCCGCCACCAGTCCATCGGCCTCCTCCTTGCCTCCAGTGCTGCGAGATCGCTGCCCGCTCCGGCAGGTCGCGACCGAAGCGCACGCTCCACGGCCAGGTGGCGTCCCCAGCGGGCAACGTCGCCGCGGTTGAACGCCACCGGGCCGCGTGGACCGCTTCGGGGCAGCCGCTCGGGCACGCCCCGCTTCCGCCGTACGAGAGCGGCCTGGCGACACGCGCCGCTGCAGAAGCGGGGAGGCCGACCCGTCGCGCCTGAGCGCAGATCGCGGCCACATGCCGCGCAGTGTGCTGGCCGAGCATCTACGGACACCGTGACGTCCAGTCTAAAGACTTTCGTCAGGCACTAGCGAGGAGCCGCTCCTCCCGGTGAACGATTTCAGCCAGCGCCTCGATGAACTTCGGCGAGACGTTCGGGAGATCGATCCTGTGGAAGTGCAGCCCCGCGTCCTCGGCCTCCTGGCGGGCGGCCACGTCGATGTCGTAGAGGATCTCGAGGTGGTCGGCCAGGAACTGCACCGGAACCACAAGCACATCGTCGTATCCGGCATCGCGGATGCCCGGCAAAAGGTCCTTGAGGTCCGGCTTCAGCCACTCCTCCGGGGTATGGCCGGCACTCTGATACGCGAACTGCCAGCGCTCCCCCGCGAGGCCGGCCCGTTCGGCCACCGCGTCGATCGTCTCCATCAGCTGGTCGATGTAGCCGCGGTCGCGGTCGACGACCGCCTTGGGCAGGCTGTGCGCCGTGAAGATGAGCGGCACCTGGCTCGGGTTCGGAAGCCTGGCCAGAGCCTGAGTCACGCGGCCCGCCAGCTCGTCGACGAAGCTGGGCACCGTGTGCCATGGTCCCGCGACTCGCACCGGGGCGCCGGGCAGATGAAGGTCGCATGCCGCGACCAGAGCGCGGTCGTACCGGCCCATGATGATCGGCGAGTACTGGGGCGACAGGACGATGCCTGTGACGCGGTCTACTCCGCGTTCGGACAGCGCCTTGACCGCCGCCTCGATTCCGGGCTCCAAGTGAAGCATCCCCACCGCCACGACGTAGCGACCGGGTCCTTCGTTCGTGTCGAGCAGACGCTGCAGAGCGTCGCCCTGAGCCAGGGTGATGCTGACCAGCGGCGACCATCCGACCACCTCGTACCGGCGCTGGAATTCGGCCACCACCGCGGGATCGGGATCTCCCCCGCCCCGAACGCTGCGCAGGTAGGCGGGCACCTCCTCGGCGTTCTGCGCCGAACCGAAGGTCATCAACAGGATGCCCGCGGGCTGAGTCACCACACCGCTGAAGGATAGCCGGGCCAGAGACTCAGACGAAGATCGGCTCTTGCTGGGCCCGCTCAGCGAGGGCTTCCATGTCCGCGTCGCTAGGCGCCCGCTGGAACCGCGTCGCGGCGTCCAGGACCTTGGGCAGCAGCTCGACGTCGCCGACGCTGTTCAGAAAGATCCCAGCTCGTGCGAGGACCCACCACACGGCGAGGTCGATGTCCGCCTGCTCCCGCAGCGGTTCGTACCAGGTGCTGTTGGTACGAGGCCTCCCCAGCCAGGGCCGCAGGGCGATCGACTTGATCGTTTGCACCGCAACCTGACGCTCCAGGCAGATGTCCACCAGGGCCTCGAAGTTCTCGGCATAGTAGGGCAGCCGCATGGTGAGGTAGTTGCACGGCAGCAGCACCGAGTCGAAATCGAAGCGGCCGAGGCTGCGGCGGATATTGGCGGCGATCTGCGTGCCGTGGCCGGTGATCCCGATCCACCGCACGAGGCCCTGCTCACGGGCTTCGACGGCCGCCTCGATCGCGCCGCCGGGGCTCAGGGCGGTGTCCCACTCGATCGGATCGGCCAGGCTGTGCAGCTGCCAGAGATCGACGTGGTCCACCCCGAGGCGATCGAGCGACCGGTCCAGCTCCCCTCGGGCGGACCGGGCCGTGCGGGCTCCCGTCTTGGTGGCCAGGAAGAAGTGCCCCGGGTGCTCCCTGAGCCAGGGCCGGACCCGCAGCTCGGCGTCGCCGTAGCTGGCGGCCACGTCGAGGTGGTTGACCCCGTGCTCGAGGAGCACGTCGAGCGTGCGGTCGGCGACGTCCTGCGACACGTTGGCAAGGGCCGCGCCGCCGAAAATCACCCGCGTGCTCTGGTGTCCGGTTCGACCAAACGCTTGTGTTGGTATGCCCATCGACGTCTACGCTACTCCCGAGCGCGCCCGGACTACTTGTGCCTGCAGCGTTTCGAATTTGACAGGCTCGTGCACCGGTCTCACACTTTGGCGCGCGGCTGGCTCAGGGTGAAGCCAGGTCGCCAACGAGGAGGGAAGGTTCCTATCACCCGGCGGTGATCCAATCGTCGCCCTCCCGTGCCCTCGTTCACCCTGAGAGGTGAAGCATGCAAGGGATCTGGATTGGCCGCCTGCTGGCGGCCGCTGCTGTCATCGGGCTAACTATCACGGCGGCCAGCGCGGATGAAGGGACCATCCAGGCCAGGGCCAAGCTGAATGGCTTCCACGAGGTAACCCCGAAGCTGACCGACGGAACCGGGACTTTCTCAGCCACGATTCAGGGTGATCAGCTTACCTACACATTGACGTACTCGAAGCTGTCCACCCCGGCCTTCATGGCACACATCCACTTTGCCCAGGCGGGCGTGAACGGCGGAATATTCATCTGGCTCTGCGGCACGCCGAACACGCCTACTGCGGGCCCACCCGGCACGCCGGCCTGCCCACCCGGAGGGGGGACGGTCCACCGGACAGCCAGACTGGCCGATGTCGTGGTCACCATCACAGATCAGGGCGTATCCGCGGGTGACGCCGCAGGCGCTGTGAGGATCCTCCAGTCCGGCGACGCGTACGCGAACGTGCACACCACCCGGTATCCCGGTGGGGAGATCCGCGGGCAGGTCAAGACCGACACCGACAATTCGGAGTAGCCAAAACCCGTAGTCGATTCGGCGCGGGGCGGCACCGGGACCAGGGTGCCGTCCCGCTCATGCGCTGTGGGGCATCCGACTCAGGTCAGCGGCTGGGCAGCCGGCGCTGGCAGACGGGCGAGCCGCCTGAGCGCATCCACCTTGTCACTCCGGCCCAGCCGAGCATCGGCGACCGCGCGCCGGACTGACTCGATCGTGGCATCGTAGGTCGCCCGGTCGACAGGGAAGGGCGTGCCGTCCTTGCCACCGTGAGCGAAGGAGTAAGAGACGGGGTCACGGACAGAAGCCGGTTCGCCGCACGTGAGCTCGGCCACCAGCGAGAGCGCACGCAGCGCCTTCGCACCCACCCCGGGCACAGCGAGAAGGTCGGTGTAGTTCTGTGGCTGCGCCTCGTAGGCATGAAGGAGGATCCGCTCCAACCGGTCGGGGTCCAGGTCTGAGAGGCGGACCTCATGGCGGCGGGGCATCACGAGCGTGCGCATCCGGCGAACCTCGCGCACGACCGTGGCCGGCGCTTCTCGAGCCAGCGCCGCCGATACCTCGCGGTTGTTCTCGGCTTCAATGGCGACCAGGTTGAGCACCTCCTGAATGGCCGTGCTCCCTCCGCTGATCGCTGCGTGGGGATCCCGGTCGAAGCGAGGTGGGTTGAGCCAGTGGTACCGGCGCGCCATCGCGCTCGCCTCGCACATGCCCTGTTGAACCACCGCCCAGGTCCCGTCGTCGGCGAACACGAACGTGTGGTGGTAGACCTGGAAGCCGTCCTGCACAGCCGCGGAGTCCACCTTGGCGGATAGCCTGCTGGCCAGTACGAGCGGGACCGCATTCCCGCCAGACCTCCAGCACGCCGCCTCGATCTCCTGCGGCGTCCGCCGGGAGGCGCGGCCCTTGCCGCCCGCGATGACCAGCCCTGTCCCCGAGACGTCTCGCAGTCCCTCCTTCAGAGCCCCGCAAGCCGTGGTGGTGAGGCCGCTGGAGTGCCAGTCGAAACCGAGGACGCATCCGAATGCCTGGAACCAGACCGGGTCGGCCAGCCGACGGAGCAGCCCACCGGCTCCGTCGTCGGTCAGGATGGCGATAGCCATCTCCCGCGCGAGCGCGGTCATGCGCTCGAAGAGCCAGCGAGGAGCGCGCCCGCCGTGGAGAGGGAGGTCGGCATATCCGGTCCGAGCCATCGTGCAGTGCCCAGCACCTATCGTACGAATGTTTGCCCCCGACGCGCCCGAGCCGAACCCTGGTGGTAAGGGCGAGGCCACCGGACCTCGCCCTTATCGGCTCAGCCGACCGACGCCGGAACGGGGCTCAGCGCCTTGATCACTGCCTTGCAGAACTGCGGCAGATCGCCTGGCACCCGAGACGTGATCAGGTTTCCGTCCACGACGACCGGCTCGTCGGACCACTGAGCGCCAGCCGCCTCGAGGTCGTCGCGGATCGAGTAGAAGCAGGTCGCGTGGCGGCCCTTCACCACTTTGGCGGAGACCAGCATCCAGCCGGCGTGGCAGATGGCGGCCACCGGCTTGCCCGCCGCATCCATGTTGCGCACGAACGCGACCATGTCCTGGCTGCGCCGCATCATGTCCGGCGCGTAGCCGCCGGGAATCACCACCGCATCGAAGTCGTCGACAGTGGCGTCGCTGGCGGCGAGGTCGGCTTTGACGTCGTAGTCGTGGCTGGTGAACGTTTCCTTCCGGCCCGTGCCGATCACCTTGACCTCGGCGCCCGCTTCCTGGAACCGGTAGTACGGGTACCAGAACTCGTGCATCTGGTACTGATCCTCCACCAGGATGGCCACACGCTTGCCTTCAAGTCCCATCGGCTCACCTCCTTTTGAAAGGGAACGGCGTTTCACGTCGATCACGTGACGCGGCTACGAACCCACCATACCGGCGGGCCGCGCAGATCACCCCCAGTAGTCAACTAGTCAGCGCCCTGTCTCGGGCGAACACACGGGGCGAAGAAGGCTCGAACGACTCCGTGAGCAGCCGCGTCTGCACCTTCTCGGTCGCCGTCTTGGGCAGCTCGTCTACGACCTGGATGAAGTCGGGCACGTAGCTGCGCTCCAACCGCTGAGCGCAGCGGGCAAAGAGCGCTGGCACGTCGAGCCGGTGGGCGTCGACCGCCACGACCGCAGCCACCACGTCGCTCTCGCCCGGCGCCCGGCTGCGCGCCGGGATGCCATAGACGTGCACGTCCAGCACCTGGGGATCCTCGGCCAGCACCCGCACGATGAAGTCCTCCGGCACGAACTCGCCGAGCTTGCGGATGCCGCCCTCCTCCTTCCGATGGGCGAAGAAAAGCCAGCCCTGCTCGTCCTTCCAGCACATGTCGCCGGTGTGCAGCCAGCCGCCCCGCACCTTCCGAGCGGAGGCCTCCGGGTTCCCGTAGTACTCGACACGCGCCGGCTGGCCTGCGGGCCGCACGACCAGTTCGCCGATCTCGCCAGGCGGCACCCGCCTGTCGTCCTCGTCGACCACGTCCATCTCGATCATGCCCTCAGGGGGCTTGCCGAACGAGCCACGTGGGCCGACTCCTGGCGGGTTGTAGGCGAAGCCCCCCTCCATGGTTCCGTACCACTCCAGGACGCGGACGCCGAACCGCTCTTCGAATGGGCCCCAGAGGTCTCGCGGCATGCCCGCGCTCACCACCAGACGGACGCGGTGGGCACGGTCGTGCGGGGCCGGCGACTCCCCGTAGACCGCCGTGGCGATGCCGCCCAGGTTGGACCAGGTCGTGCAGCCATGCGCGATGCACACGTCCCAGAGGCGAGACCTGGTGAACCAGCGGCTGAACACCGAGTGGTCGACCGCTCCCCAGAGCGCCGGCATCAATGTCGCGACCAGCGCATTGCCGTGGATAAGTGAGAGGCCGGTGTACGGGACGTCGTCTTCGCGGTAGCCGAAGAACCCGGGAGTCAGCCGGTAGAAGAGCATGCGGTCGTAGCCGAACGCGATCGCCTTGGGGTCACCGGTGGTGCCGGACGTGTAGCTCAGGAACCACGGGTGGGTGAGCGACTCTACATGCTGGCCGACATCGTCGCGATCCGGCCCTTCGAGCACGTCGTTGAGGATGGGCCAGGCGCTGACGATCAGACCCTGCGCGCGCCCTTCGGGAGTTGAAAGCGCGTACGTCTTGATCCCGATCTCGGAGACCACGCCCGCTGCTTGCGGGTCTGCCAGCGTGTAATCGGCTACCACCACTGCCTGACAGCCGGCGAACGTCAGCAGGTAGCGGAGCCGGTCCCCGCGGGCGCGGGGATCGATCGGGACCGTCACGATGCCCAGCTTCGAGTCGGCGACCATGGCGTAGACGAACTCGGGATGGTTGCGCAGCATGACCGCGACCTTGTCGCCCGACCTGAGGCCGGCCCGACGCAGCTCCCAGGCGAGCTGGTTGCCGTGCCGCGCCAGATCTCGGTTGCGTACGCGTTCGGCAGGCGTGTCGCCGCCCTCGAAGACCACCGCCAGCCTGTCCGGCTCGTCCTCGGCCCGCCGCGCAACCAGCCGGGCGAACACGGCGACCTCGTGATCGGGCTCCATCCGCGCAGACCTCAGGAGACGAGTATGTGGACGGCGCAGGCTGCCGCGTCGGTTCCGATCCAGCCGCCCCCGTTCTGCGCCAGCGCCACTCTTGCATCCGGGACCTGGCGCTGGTCACACCGGCCCTGGAGCTGCCAGGTCAGCTCCACGACCTGGGCCGCCCCCGTCGCTCCGATCGGATGGCCGCGCGCGAGCAGGCCGCCGCTGGGGTTGACCGGCAGCCTGCCCCCAAGCCACGTATCACGATCGAGGACCAGGCGCGGTGCCTCGCCGGTGCCGCAGAGCCCGAGCTCCTCGTACAGCTGGAGCTCGGCGATCGACGTGGCGTCGTGGAGCTCGACGACGTCCAGGTCGGCCGGCCCCAGCCCGGCCTTCTCATATGCCGCTCCCGCAGCCCGCGTGACAGCATCCGGCTTGGACCGGTCGTCGCCCCGTCCCGACGTCAGAACCGACGCCGCGATGCGCACCCGGCGCCCGTTCGGTGGGCGGGAGGACAGCACCAGTGCCGCCGCGCCATCCGAGAGGGGCGAGCACATCAGTAGCGTGAGGGGGCCCGCGATCTGGCGAGAGCTGAGGACCTTCTCCAGCGACACCTCCTCTTGAAACTGCGAGAACGGGTTGAGGGCTCCATGGTGATGGTTCTTGACGGACACCATCCCCAGCGCCTCCACGTCGGAACCACCGTCTGCGGGTGCCTGCTCGGAAAAGGACGCGTAGAGGTCCATGAAGACGCTCCTTCCCTCTCCTCCCCGCGGGAAGCGGCGCTGCATCTCCTCCAGATCCATCGACGCGTTGAAGGCCCGGAACGACTTCTGCCGATCCTCGTCGTAGAGCTTCTCGTACCCGAGTACGAGCACGCATTCGTGTTGGCCGGCCGCGATCGCCTGGCGGCCCAGGTAGAGCGCGGTGGACGACGACGCGCACGCGTTTTCGATGTTCACGATCGGCACGCCGAGCAAGCCCGTGTTGCGCAGCACCACCTGGCCGCGGATCGACTCCTGGCCGGTCATCAGCCCGCTGACCGCGTTGCCGACGTAGCAGGCGTCGATGTCCGCCGGCCGCAGCTCCGCGTCCTGGAGGACGCCGGCGACCACCTCCTCTGCCAGCTCGCGCGAGCTCCGCTCCATCTGCTTGCCGAAACGCGTCATCGCCGCTCCGCGGATGAAGACCTGGTTCACATGCCTTGCCTCAGCGGAACGGGGTCGCGGTGAGAGCGACCCCGTTGTGGATGAAGAAGCTCCTGACCGCGTTGCCGGCTTCGCGGCCGGAACGCGCGTCGCCCTGGGCTACCACTGCCTCGAATTCATCGATCCGGACCATCTCGGTGCGCCGACGTTTGAGCCAGATCTTCTGGCCCGTTGGCGTCTCGCGTAGCAGGTTCGCGACCAGCGCATCGGGATCCCGCTCCACGAACACGCAATACCGGTGCAGAATCTCGAGCTTGCGCCGTTGATCAGCAGCCGCGACGCTGCGGTTCCAGTGGCTCCCGAAGGCGCTCAGCCACTGCCTGACGGTGGCGAACTCCTCGACCTCGTCGATCGTCATGTCTTCATCATCATTCCGGCAAACCGAACATGCGTGCAAGGGCTCGTACCTCGTCCTGGCGCCAGAGCTGGGGCGCGGCCGGCTGCAGCATCCCGTCGGCAGTCAGCTGCCCGACGACTTCGTGGTCGCGCTCGAACGGCTGCCCGTAGCGACCCTCGAAATAAAGGCTCTCGAACGGCTCCCGCGGACGCTGGCCGCCGCCGTCAGGCGACTCGGCGGGGTAGCCCACCAGCTGCACCCACAGGCCGATCAGGTGGTCGGGGACGCCGAACACCTCCTTGGCTTTTGCCGCGTTGAAGGCGTTGATCCCCGTCCCCAGTCCGAGGTCGACGGCCATCAGCATCGCCTGGCATATCGCCAGCCCCGCCTCCACGGCGGTGACCACGGCCAGCGTGCCCGGATCCGACATGATCGGCGTGAGGACCTGGGTCCAGACCACGTTGTCCACGTAGGCGTGACTCCAGCCGTGGCTTGGGTTGAGCGCGCCCACGTCCACAAGCTGCTTCAGGGTCGTTTGCCCGCGCGAGGGGGCGGTCATGTCCCCATACCAGAAGATCCAGGTGGGCGCCAGATCCAGCTGGGCAGTTGTGGTGGGAGTCTTGAGGGCATTGCGGTCTTCTTCCGACATGTCGTCCCGATTGACGACGATGGCCTTGGCCCAGTTCGAGTTGACCGCCTGGGAGCCGATGCGGGCCGCCTCCAGGATCGTCTGGATCTTCTCCCGTTCGACCGGCCGGTAGGGCTGGAAGTAGCGGATCGACCTCCGGCTGCCAATGACCTTCTTGAACTCCACGGCCGCCTCCTCCGTTCAGTCGCTCAGTGCCACGTGCGCATATGGTCGCGTATCTGTGGCGTGATCGAACCGCCGACGTAGTACCTGTCGTAGAACGCCGCGTCCACGTGGTGGACGACAGCGCCGAACTGGCACTGCATCGGGTTGAAGTAGACGGGGCACTGCCCATAGCGGTCCACGCAGTAGTCGACATAGGCTGCGCACGCCTCGACAGCCCAGTCAGAGACGCGGACCTCCGGATGATTGACGATCTCTCGAACCACCTCTGGCTTGAACGGGCCGCCGTGGGTGAGCATCCAGTTGTCGTCGCCCCGTGACATGGTCCGGCCCGTGCCGTACTTCTCGTCCATCATGGCCTGCATCACGGCATGGCCGTCGCCATACCGCGGTGAGGGCACATACGTGGCCTCCTTCACGCCCTCCACCCCGAATATCTTGAGGGCGCCTGATGCCGCCGGCGCCTTCAAATTGAGCGGCTCGTGGCGGAAGCCGAGGCCGTTGGCCAGGTCCGGGAACGCGCCCATCAGCACGTCATCGAAGTAGCCGCAGAAGATCCAGTTGCCGAGCCCCATCGCCTCAGCCGCGAGCCGCATGTTCTGCACGTAGGAGCCGGGCGGGTAGGTCTCGACCTGGAACAGGAACTGCTCTATCTGGCTGATCGTGATCGGGAACTCCAGCTTGCCCTCTCCGACCCACTTCTCGACGCCGGCCGGCTGCTGGGTGGCGTCGTCGATGAAGTAGATGTGCCAGGCGTCGAACAGGTTGAGGAGCACGCTGAAGTAGAGCCAGCCGACGTCGGTGATCGGGATGAACCAGGTCTGGCCCTCGCGATTGAGGTTGAACTGGTAAGGGCCGAACAGCGAGGCGTTCGGCGCACCGGGGGCCCGCAGACCCCAGTCGACGTCGGGACGTCCTTCGTGGACCTTGGTCATTCCCCGGCGGTACCAGTCGAGGACCTTGTCGTAGTCCTGCTCGGACTCGATCTCCACCATCTTCGACCGGTCGGTCCCGGGGTTGTAGATGTAGGCGCCGTCGTCCTTGATGATCAACAGGTCGTGCGCGAACGAGTTGCCGGGCGCCGCAGCCGTCCGGCCGGCAATCGTGACCAGCTCGTGGAAGCCGCCGTGGATGGCGATATCCCAGTGAGCCATGCCGTTGGGACCGCAGGCCGACCAGGCGACCAGAGACTCTTCGAGCTCGGTCAGAGGGACCACGGCGTGCTCCGACCTGAACGTCAGTGGGCCCTGCTCCTGTATCAGCGTCCGCCCGCTGGCGCGAGTCTCCGGCTGGCCACTCTCGATTGCGTAGCCCAGGGCTACACGGCGGCTGCGCAGCGTGGTGAGCAGTTGGGGGAGTGACCTCGTCTGCTCGAAGAACATCTTGAGCTGCCGTCGCTCCGCGTCGGTGAGCACGCGTGTCTCGACCGCCATCTCACTGTCTCCTTTTCCTCCGTCGAGCTTCCGCTCCCGTCACGCGGGACGCCCGTCACCATGGCGGGCCAAGTGGAGGCTACTGCCGGAGCGCCAAGCTGGATTCGGCTCGGTTTGACAAACCTGACGGTGCAGGTTGTCTCGACCGGACAAGATTTGGTCTTGCCGGCAGCCGCCGCGCGAGGCAGCATGAAACCGTGGCCGGTGGTGACGAGGCCCGCCTGTTTGCTGACGCTTGCCTGTGGGTCCAGGAAGCGGAAACAGCGGCCGATGTGCTCCGGCGGGCCAACGACGCTGCCCGCGTCCTCGTCGGGACGAGCTGCAGCTACTGCGCCTTGCGAGACGGAGACGTGCTTCGGCTGGTCGCCCACTCCGGGTTCCGGGACCCAGAGACAGCGCGGCGCTGGCGACTCCCCGTCGGAAAGGGAATCGGTGGCCGGGTGGTCCAGCGGGGGGAGACGATGGTCGTCCGGGACTACCAGCACGACCCGCGGCGCGAGCGCTACTCGAAGGCCGTAATCGACGCCGAGGGTCTCCGCTGCTCGATCGCCGTCCCCATCCGTTCCGGCGCACGGGTCGTGGGCGTGCTCTATACGGCCGAGCACCGCTTGCGCCGCTTCACGTCGAGCGAGGTGGAGCTGATGACGCTATTCGGCCGCTCGGTCAGTGCGGCATTGACCGCAGTCGAGGACCGCCAGGCGCTCCGCCAACGGCTGGCCGCGGCGGATGAGCAGACGGCCCGGGTCGAGGCAGGCGGTCGGCTGTTTGTGGAGGTGGCTGCCGCGCTTTCGGGAGGGGGCGGCCTCGAAGCCGCGTGGGGGGTGCTGGATGGCCGGCTTGGCTGTGCCGTCGAACTGCGTGACCCCTTCGGGCACGTGGTCGGGCAAGTCGGCGAGCCCGGCGGCACGGAGACGCGGTTTGTCGTGCTGGCGGGTCGACGGCAGCTGGGCACTATCGTGGTGACACGCGCGGCTCCGCTCGACCGTGCGGAGCAGGCGAGCCTCGCACAGATCACGCACCTCGTCGCCCTCTGGCTGGTCCGGGAGCGGACCGCGCTGGAGGACGAACTCGGCCTGGGCTCGCGCTTCCTGGACGACCTGCTTCACGGCCGGCTCGGGGATGAAGACGTGGTCGCCCGCCAGGCCTCGATTCTTGGCGTCGACCTCGACGTCCCCCACGCGGTGCTCTGCGTCGGTCACGAGGTGGATCGGCCTGACGCGGACGCACCCCCGCTTGTCACCCGGCAGGCGGCTGACGTCATCAGATATGTCGCCGAGGCCCGACGCCTGGAGCCAGTCCTCGATCTTCGTGGCCGTGACGCCGTGCTCCTGGTCCTGGCGGAAGCAGACCCGGGCTCGCTGCGGGGAGCGATCGTGTCGTTCCTCAGTGAGGCGGGTGCGGCACTCGGGGGTGTGCGCCTTGCGGGCGGGCTGGGACGTGTCTGCCACACCCTCGGGGACTACGCCGAGTCCTACCGCGAGGCCGCCCTCGCCCTCCGAGTCGCGCGGGAGGCCAGTGACGGAGGCCGGCTGCGCACGCATGACGAGCTGGGCTTCTATGGACTGGTCGCTCGGGCGGTCGACCCAACGATGCTCGATGCGGTGGCCCGGCGCGAGCTCGAGCCGCTGCTTCGTTCAGATGCGCGCACCGGCGCACAGGACGTTCGCACACTGGCCGCATTCCTCCACTGCGACCGTCGCCTGAAGCCCGCCGCGGCAGCGCTTCACGTGCACGTCAACACGCTTCGCTACCGGCTTGCGCGAATCGAGCGCCTTCTCGGACTCGACCTGGAGAACGCGGAAGCCCGATTCCAACTCGAGTTCGCGGTGAAGCTCCTAGAGGCTCGCGGCCGGCTCGTGAGCTGACACCGGCACAACCGACGTCGCTCTCAGCTGACTGCCGTCAGCCCCTCGGCAGACCAGCGAACCAGTGTCGTCTGGTGCCCGACCTGGACTCCGGTTTGCGAATCGATACGGAAGGGACCGAACACTGTCGTCGTATCGAGCCCGACCGCGGCCTGCCACAGCGCCTCCACGTTCAGATCCCCTGCGACTCGCGCACAATGAGCTGCGATCACAGCGCCGGCCAATGCCTGGACCGCGGGATAGTCGGGCATCGCACCTGCAAGCCGGGCATAGCGCTCGATGAATGTGTCTTCATGGGGTCCGAGCTCGGCCACATCCCCAATCCCCGGAAACCACTGTGCGATGCCGTAGATCCCTTCGGGATGAGTGACCGCACGCGCAAACTCTCGAACGCCCGCGGCAACGGAACAAACCCCGCGCGGCGGCCGGCTCGAAGTCAGCGTCTTCGCCACGATCGCGACATCGTCCTCGAAGGCGCCCACCGAGAACAGGTCCCATACGGCAGGACGGTCGTCATCCCTGAACGAGATCTTGGGACCCAGACGCACCGTCTCGAGGCCGAACCGCCGCCCGGCCGCCTCGGCGCCGCCGGCCACCTGCCGGCCAAAGGTTCCCTTTCCTTGCAAGATCCAGAGGGGTGCCCGCGTAGGTGAGCCGGCAACGTGCTCCACGAACGGCACCGCGTATCGACTGGCGGGCGCAAGCACCGAGACGAGTCGACCTGGGCATGCACCTTCGACATCGTCGCCCGCGCCGCCATGGTTCCAGAGGAGACGATCCAGCTCTGGGACCACCCGCGCAGCGGCCCGCGTCAGTTGGGTCGAGTACGGACCGAGCAGCAGGTCACACCGGCGGGCCAGACCGGCAAGGCGTTCCGTCAGCCGCGTGGGGTGGCTGCAGTCATCTTCGACTATCAGCTCAGCGTCACCGTCAAGGCCCCGCCAGACCTCCAGCGCGCGAGCGGCCTGGAGTCCGAACCGGCTGTACCGCCCAGTGAGCGAGAGACAGGCCCCCAGTCGGAGCGGACCTTTTCCGACCGCCACCTCAGCTCGTCCAGACGATGGGCGAGGTCGCGTCGAAGTCCAGGTTGTCGGTCAGCTGGATCGGAGGCGGTAGTGCGGCGGCTGAGGGCGGCACCGGGGCCGTGGACGGCGGGGAAGGTGCTGGCGTTCGTCCTCGTCCCACCAGTGTTGGGGCGGGCTTCGGCGTCGCGAGGCTCGAGGGGGCGGCGGTCGACCAGAGCTGAAAGTGGCCGGTCATGCCCACCGGGGCCAGGTAGACGAGTTGCGAGCCATCTGGCGACCACGTCGGCTGTGCCGCCTGGGCACCGGAGATCACCGTGCTCCGCGGTCCCAGCGAGCTGCCGTCGAACGCCGCCACCTCGAGAGACGTCGTCTGCTTGCCGTAGGAGCAGATCATGGCCACCTTGCTCCCGTCTGGCGATAGGGCAGGCTCGCTGCAATGGTCCTGGAAAGCGGTGAGAGGCACCGGCGTCCCTCGCGCTTGCTTCAGAAGCATCAGCTCAGAACCGATCTCGCTGCCTACGTGGGCGTACCGCACGAACATGAGCGCCCCCGACTTCAACGGGACCGGCTCGGCGTCGCCGCCGGCGTAGTCGCCGTCCTCGGTGTGCGTGTCCGTTGGCGTGACGGCATCGACCGTCCAGAACTTGGGAGTCCCGCCACTGAGCGGCATCTGCGCGACCCGCATCGTGACGTCGAACGGGCAACAGCGGACGTGCTTGTACCGGTCGGTGGCGAAGTACAGCTGCGCGCCGTCAGCGGAGGCGCGTGGATACATCGCCCAGTACTGGGTGACGAGCTGGCCGCCGGGGTCCCTGCCCTGGACTGCGCCCTGGCCCTGGTCCTGGGTCAGTGGCGCCGGGCGCCCCCCATTGCTCATGCGATACAAGTCCGAGAAGCCGGACGGATCGCGCTTGACCAGGATCAGCCCCTGGCCACCAGGCAGCGCGGCCGGCTGCGCCCAGCCGGCCGCGCTGAGCACCCTGGTGAATCGGCCCCGCTGGAGCCGGTACAGGGCCCCCTCCTGGGCGAGAAAGAGCGTCCCCGGCAGTCTGGCCAGAGCGGGATTCACGCTGGCCGTGGACTCGTTCGGACGTGCTGCTTTCCGGGCCAGGTCGCTTCGATGGGAGCCAAGGAACAGGAAGACTCCGACCCCGCTTCCCCCCCACAGCAACACGAGCCCGACGGCAATCGCCGCTCCGCGAGCTGTCCACCGCCTTCTCATGGCGGAAAGTCCTGGTGAACCAGAGGCAGGATCGCTCCCCAGTTGGGACGCAGGATGTCACCGATTGGGTCGGGCAGCCGGTCGCCCGTGTAGTACGGACTGCCCTCGAGGAACACCTGCTTTACCTGAGATGGGTCGGACATGGCTTTGGCGAGGGGCAGCAGAGACCGAACCCGCTCCAGCGGAATGCTGGTCTTGAACTGGCCGTTGAACGTTGCCGCCAGGTCGGGTACGTCAGCAGGGTTGAGGTACCTGGCCTTGTCACGCAGAGCGAGCAGGACCTGCTGCTGACGTTTCCCGCGACCAACGTCGCCCTCCAGATCGCTGTGCCGCGAGCGCACGTACTCCATCGCTCGGAGCCCGTCCAGGTGCTGGGGCCCGGCCACCACCGCCACCCGCTTGTAGCCGAACGCGTTGGAGCTCTCCAGGTCGTTGGGATAGAAGTCGTCGATGATCGGGTTTGTGGTCGTCACGTCGACACCGCCCACCAGGTCGATCAGCTTGACCAGGCCCTTGAGCCCCACCCACACGTAGTCGTCGATTTTGACCTGGAAGTCGCGGCTGACGGTCGCGATGGCGGCGTTGGCGCCGCCGTTCGAGTAAGCCGCCATGATCTTGTTGGAAGAGCCCGCGCCGGACAGCGGTACGTACAGGTCGCGAGGAATGGAAAGCATGGTGGCTCGCTGGCTCGCAGGGTCGACCCGGACCAGGATCATGGACTGCGTCAGGAGGTTTTTCGGGTCGAACTTCATATCGTCGTCCGAGCCCAGGAACAGCACCGTGAATGGGCGGCCGGGCGCGCCCGCCGCGCCGGCGTTGCCGCCCGAGTCGCCACTGCCCGGCGGCGCGAGAGCCTTAGCCGCCTGCCCAGTCGAGCTCAGCGCCGCCGTCAGCGCTGGCATGAAGTAGGCCAGGGCGCCTCCGCCACCGGAGACCAGGAGGCCGGCCAGCGTCAGGGCCAGTAGAGCCGGCCAGGAGTGAGCGCCGCGGCTGCGGCGACGTCTTGTGTGGAAATGCATCGGGCTGTGAGCACCCAAAGCCAAGCCTCCTTCCCGTGGTGCAGGGGCCAGTCTAGTCTCCCGTCAGCCCAGGGCGTCTGGTACAGGGTTCGCCGAAGCCACTTTGAGCGCTTAACCGCGGCCTTACCGGGGTGAGTGGCACAATGGAATTCTGTCCTCCACGCGCCTCGCCTTCGAGGAGGCAGCTAGCGTGGCATTGCGAAGCAGGGTTTCAAGGAGACGATACATGGCACAAGCCAGAACTGCGACCGCCGACAAGCCGGTGTGGGTCGACCTGTCCAGCGGCGATCCGTCCGCAGCGCAACAGTTCTACTCGAATCTGTTCGGCTGGCAGATCGAGGTCTCGCCGGACCCGCAATACGGCGGATATGCAGTGGCCAAAATCGGTGGCAAAGACGTCGCGGGGATCGGACCCAAGCAGTCGGCGGAGGCCCCGTCCGCCTGGATGGTCTATATCGGCACGCCCGATGCCGAGCAGCTGGCCAAGAAGGTGCAGGCCGCTGGCGGCAACGTCATCGCGCCGCCCTTCGACGTTGGCGAGCAGGGCCGTATGGCCGTGTTCCAGGACCCCGCCGGAGCGTTCATTTCCGCCTGGCAGCCCAAGGCGATGGGCGGCTTCGCCACGGACGCGCCGAACACGTTCGGCTGGGCAGAGCTCAACTCGCGCGGCATGGAGAAGGCGATTCCCTTCTACAAGGACGTGTTTGGCTGGACCCCCAAGAGAAGCGAGATGGGCGAAGGCGCGCCCCCATACACCGAGTTCCAGCTCGGAGGCCAGAGCATCGCGGGTGGAATGGACATGAATCCGATGGTTCCCTCCGAGGTGCCCAGCTACTGGATGGTCTACTTCAATGTGGACAACGTCGACAAATCGTTCCAGAAGGCGACGGCGGCCGGCGGCCGGGAGATGATGGCGCCGCAGGACTTCCCCGGCGGGCGCTTCGCGATTGTCAGCGACCCGCAGGGCGCAGTCTTCGGCCTCATGAAAATGCAGCCGCGCTGAGCAGGCTCACGTTCGCGGGCCGGCGGAGCAGCCGGCCCGCGTCCTCGTATCAGCTTCAGCTCTGCTCGATTGCCCTTGCCCTGGACGTGGTCGGTGACCGGGGGGCGCTGCTCCTGCTTCGCGAGCTGTTCGCCGGACCGAAGCGATTCACCGATCTTGCGGTGGGGCTGCCTGGGGTGGGCACGGCCGTGTTGTCCGAGCGCCTCCGGCAGCTGGAGCATCACGGCCTCTTGAGTCGCCGCTGCCTGGGCCGCCCCGCCCCCGCACTGCTCTATCAGCTGACGGCGCGCGGCTGGGCGCTGGATCCGGTGCCCACCGGCCTGGCCCAGTGGGGGGCCGTCTAGCTGTCCGGAAGGGACGAACTCACGACCTGCGGGCGCTGGCTGCTCCAGGCAATGGCCGCCACCTTCACCACGCCACCAGCCGGCATCGAGACGACGAACTTCGTCCTCGACGGCGAGGGGTGCCACGTCCTGGTTACCAGCGAACGGTTGGTGGCTCGCGATGGGTTGCGTGAAGACGCCCCCATCACTGTTCGGGGCACAGTGCGAGATCTCCACATGCTGGCTACCTCGCCTCGGAAGGTGGCCGCTCCGTCCCAACACTTCGCGGTAGAGGGCGATCGGCGTTCAGCCGACCGACTCCTGGAACACCTCGTCCTGGCTGCAGCGAGCCGCAGCGATTGAAACGCCGACAACGTGACGCAACGGGGCTCGCCCGAACCCACTGGCGCATACCACCGGCTTGCGGGAGCACCGCAATCGAGGAGGCAGCATGGCAGACATAAAGAGGAAGGCTTCGGTCACCTGGTCCGGATCCGCGCGGGAAGGCCGCGGGACGTTCCGTGTGGGGAGTGGAGCGCTGACGGCGCCCTTCACATACAACAGTCGCTTCCGGGGCGGCCGCGATACGAATCCCGAAGAGCTCCTGCTGGCGGCACAGGCCGGCTGCCTCACGATGGCCCTGGCCGCGGCGCTGCAGGAGCAGCAAAGCGGCGGAGGACAGATCGAGACCAGTGCTGAGCTGGACCTGGTCCCACTCGAGTCCGGTGGCTACCGCATCCCGAAGATGCGATTGGAGCTCGCCGTCTCCGAGGGCGCCCCTCAAGATGACCTGGATCGGGCCCTGGGGCGCGCCATGGACATGTGCCCGATCTGCCACGCGCTTGCCGGCACTGATATCCAGGTGACGGTCCGGCCGGCTCCAGCCGTCACCGGGATTGGCTTCGAAGGTCCAACTGATTGAGTACCAGCTCGACATCTTTCCCCGATGCCAACCACCCATCGAAGATGCGGGTACTTGCTGGTTGCGGTTCCCGGAATTGGCCGACATTCCCCGGAGGTCAGGACCGATGAAGTACGCGACGGTGATCATCGAGTCCGACCAGGAGTGGGAGGCGCGGAGCGAGGCCGAGAGGGAATTCGAGCCCCTCGGCCCACTCAACGTCCACTCGACGGCCGAGGCTATTGAGACCGTCCGTTCCTGGCCGACCAGGGTCGGGGTCCGGATCGAGGTGCGGCCAATCGTAGAGAACTGACGCCGCCCTCCGATGCTGAAGCCGTCCGTCACTGGCCTGAAGCCGCCGTGCCCAGGCAGCCAGGTAAGTGGACATGAGCGCGCACGCCATTGTGCTCGTTGACTTCAAGTTTCCCTTGAAGTCCTAGGGTCTCCCGGCATGGAGAAACCAGCGAGCTCGCTTGTGCCGCGCCGGATGGTCGCTGCTATCGCCCTCGCGACGCTGCTCAATCCGCTCAACTCCTCCATGATCGCGGTGGCCCTGGTCCCCATCCAGGCGGAGTTCCACGCCGGCGTTGGCGACGCCGCCTGGCTGATCGCGGGGTTCTACATCGCCGGTGCGGTCGGCCAGCCGCTGATGGGCCGGTTGGCCGACCAGCTCGGCCCGCGCCGGGTCTTCCTGACCGGCCTGGTGCTCGCCGGCGTGGCCGGCGCGCTCGCCCCGTTCGCACCCTCGATCGGCTGGTTGGCTTGGCTTCGGGTGCTGCAGTCGATCGGCACCTCCGCGGCCTACCCATCGGGCATGGCGATGCTCCGGGCCGGGGTGGCGTCCGGGTCGCGAGCCGAAGCAGGGACACCGCCGGCGGGCGCGCTAGCGGTGCTCAGCATCGTCGGCAACGTCAGCGCGGCGGTCGGCCCAACGCTCGGGGGGGCGCTGGTCGAGGTTGCCGGCTGGCAGGCGATCTTCCTCGTGAACGTCCCGGCGACTGTGCTGGGCATGCTCTTCGCGCTCCGCTGGCTTCCACCGGACCAGAGCGGCGCGCCGACTGGCCTGCTCCGCTCGGTCGTTAGACTGATCGACCTGCCGGGCGTGGCGCTGTTCAGCTTCACGCTTGGCAGCCTTCTCGCCTTTCTGCTGTCACTCTCCACGGGGCCCCGGTGGGCGCTGCTGCCCGTGGCGCCGATCTCGGCTGTCTTGCTGGTCTGGTGGGAGATGCGCGCCCGCATGCCCTTCTTCAACGTCCGGATGCTGGCCTCGGGTCGGGGCCTCGTAGGCGTGTACGTGCAGTTCGCGACTGTGAACCTGGTGTTCTACTCTGTTTTCTTCAGCCTGCCGCTTTGGCTGGAGAAGGTACGCGGTGTGGGCCCCGGCCAGACCGGCCTGATCGTGATGCCGTTAACTGGCGTCGGTGTGCTAGCGACGGTGGTCGCCGCCCGGCTGATCCGGCGTTGGGGTCCACGTATACCGCTCGCTCTCGGGGCCGCCGCGCTCTGCATTGGGGTCGTGCTGCTCATCCTCCTGCAGCCGGTCACACCGCTGGCCAGCATCGTGGTCGTTGTGGCCGTGCTCGGGCTGCCCAATGGCCTGCTGAACCTGAGCCTGCAAGCCCTGCTGTTTCGCGCTGCCCCAGGAAGCGAGATGGGCGCCGCGGCTGGTCTCTTCCAGACCTGTCGCTACGTTGGCAGTGTCTTGTCGACCAGCCTGCTCGGAGTCGTGTTCGCCGGCGGGGTGACGAGCTCCGGCCTGCATTCGCTGGGCGCTGCGCTCGCCGTTCTCAGTCTCCTGTTGCTCGTCGGCAGCGTGCTGCGCCTGGTCCGCCCCGAGATTGGCGGGCGGAGCTGAGAATCACAGACGGTCTCCCTGGCGGGATGGCCGCTGACCCCGCATTCAGCCGGCCAGCCTTGGGGATCATGTGGTGCCCTGCCCATCAGCCGCCGCATCACGAAGGTGACGGCTCCGACGACTAGCTGGAAGGCAGCCAGCGGTGGGGTGGCAACGTTGCCGACCAGACTGAAGGCGAGAACAGCGGCGCCGACGCCAGCGCCGAGCAGCACCGGCAGGGATCCCGCCGGACCGAGCAGCAGCGGGGTGAGACTGATGACGAACACTGCGGCCCCCACCAACGCCGAACGCGACGTGGGCGAGGGCGTAGAGAAGTAGGCATCGCCGGTCACCAGGTGCCACATGACTGCGACCGTGCCTGGACGCGGGTTGCGGGCCTGGTGTTTTCACGCTGGCCCTGGCAGAGCTGAGCCGTTCCGTGCTGGGCATCGACCTCTCACCGGTGATGATCCCCCGCTCGAATCTGCTCTCATCAAGTCCCGGGAAATGCTGCGTCCGGGCGGGATCGTGATCATCCTGGCCGTGGTGGGGAACAAGGGGCCGATCGACCGGCTATGGCCGCCAAAGCAATGCGGGTGGCACTCGCACTGCGGCTGTTGCACACAGGGAGACTCACCGAACCCCGCGATGACCGCGAGGCATGCAAGCAAGCACTTGACCAAGTGGCGAAGGATCGCCGCGTCAATCCCCTCAGTTTGGCGCGAACGCTCATCGATGAAGGCCTCCGCCGCGAGCGTCATCCTGGCATCGTCTTTCGCGATGGTCCAGCGGGCCGGCGCGCCTCGATCGAGGGCCGCCGTATTGACGTCTGGCAGATCATGGAGACCGTTTGGGCCTCAAACGGCAATATCGAAGAAGCCGCTGACTACCTTGGCCTTCGCCCTGATCAGGTGCGCGCTGCCGTCACCTACTACACCGACTACCCGAGCGAGATCGACGATTGGATCCAGCGAAACCGCGACGAGGCTGCTCGCCTCCACTCGCAATGGGAGCGGGAGCAAGCCTCTCTCCATAGGTGAAGCTCCTGCTGGACGAAATGCTCGATGCCAGCGTCGCCGAACAGCTTCGTCGTCGAGGCCACGACGCCGAACCGACCCAGGGTAACGCCGACCTGGAAGGCAAGAAGGATCCGGACCTTCTCACTGCGGCGCGAACGCTCGGTCGCGTGATCGTCACCGACAACGTACAGGACTTCGCCCGGCTACATCTCCAATCTCTGGCTTCCGGCCAAGACCACGCGGGCATCGTTCTCGTCTCCCCTGCTCGCTATCCACGGTCCAAGCGGACGCTCGGCCTCTTGGTCAGTGCCCTCGACACTCTTCTTCGTGAGCATGGAGACGCCTCAAATACCAACATGTGTACCTGGCTGCCCTAGCCTGCCGTCAGCCGCTCGGCAGAGCTTGCCAGACAAGCGCTGGAGCCGCCATTTCCAGGCCTGGGCGGTAAGGGCTCTGCTCGGGCAGCGCTGCGAGCGTTTGCGTGACAAGGCGCCGCGCGCCGCGCACGCCGCCCAGTGGCCACTCCAGAAGGCGGACCCTGGCGATCGCCATCTGCGACTGGATGGGCAGGCGCTTCTCCAGCCCCGAAAGCGCCCGGTCTGCGGCGTGGTGCCGGCCGCGCCGGACCAGGGCGCGCGCCAACAGCAGAATCGCCTCCGCAGACGCGTGCCCATCGCACATCTCGACCGAGTTGCGCAGGGTGTCAACGGACACCGTCTGCCCGGCGTCGAGTGCGCAGGGCACGCCAACCGTCTGCCAGGCGTGAGCGCGCAGAGGATAGCGGCCCAGCGCCAGTCGGCGCCATCCACTGCCGCAAGCGCGCAGGCGTGGCTGGGTTGCAGGGAGCCAGTGATCTCGAGCTTGCTGCAGAAACCGACGGTGGTCCCGATGCTCCGGGAGAACAGTACTGAGAACAAGTACTCGCCCGGGTCGCGGCGGCACCTGCCTCACCCCGTATGCGCTTCACATTTTGTATGCCCTTCTCGGTGCTGGGCGGCGGCCTATGCCGTCCCCAGGTAGAGTCGGCAGGTCACTGGCGCTGGTGACGTCTCCTCGGCTGCCCGCTGGAGAGCTCCCGGGCTGACACGCAGCGACCAGGTCTCCGCAGGCTGTCCGTAACGCGAGGGTTCTCACCTTCGCGGCCGTTCCAACTGACGTATGCGTTGGTTCAGGGTGTCGGCCACCAGAAGGTCGCCGCCGGAGTCGAGAGCACAGCCGACGGCCCACCCAGCTGCGCACTGCCCTGCCCGCCCGTCACCTGCGAAGCCCGGCCGTCCTGTCCCCGCCCGGCCGAGATGACGCCCGCTGCTGTGACCTTCCTCGCCCAGCTGTTGCCAAATGTCGGCTTACGGGCCTGTCCGCGGATCTTCCAATTGATTTGACTCCGCTGACACCCGCCGTCTCAATTGGGGCGCGCCGCCAGCGCCGCCTCTGTTGCGGCCTCCAGCTCGCCGGGCCTGGCCCCTCCCTCGAGTCGCCGCCCGTTCAGGAAGAAGGTTGGCGTCCCGGCCACACCGCTGTGTAGTCCGCTCAGCGCATCCCGTCGAATGCGCTCTGACAGGTCCGGGTCCTTGCGGTCCCGCTCGAATGCAGCCACGTCCAGCCCCAACGCTCCAGCATGGATCTCGAGCTCGTCATCTGTCAGGGAGTGCTGGTGGCTGAGCAGGTGGTCGTGCATCTGCCAGAAGCGATTCTGTGTTCCCGCGGCTTCCGCCGCTTGAGCGGCGTGCCAGGCGTGTGGATGCTGACTGACCAGCGGAAAGTGCCTGAACACGAACAGGACCCGATCTCCGTGCTCACCGATCAGCTCCTGGACGCAGGGCAATGCCTGCGAGCAGAACGGGCACTCATAGTCACCGTACTCGACGAGCTGAACGGCCGCGTCGATTGAGCCGATGCGGTGGTCCTCCTGATCCACGGGCCGTGATAGGGTCACCGGCCGATCGTCGAGGCCCACATCCCGCCCGGCTGGCAGATCGTCGTGTCGAAGCGGAGTCTGCTGCCTCATCGCTGTGTCTCGCTACCATCACTTATAGGCGCGCCGACGAATCTCACGCCGCCGCGTGCTGGCGCTGACTCACAGGCTCTGTCAGCCGAAGGTGACCTTTTCCATCACACTTTCGAGAACCGCCAGCTCCTGATCATCGAGTTGAGATACGAGCTCAGCGAGGGGATGGCCGGTATCGAGATGCGCGGCGTCCTGTGCTGGGAACTCTGAGCCGCCAGCTGCCGTCCGACTTCAACGGCTTCATGTACGTGCTGGAAGGCGAGGCCAGTCTCGGCTCCAACCAACGTCTGGCAGCTCGCTCGCAGATTGCTGTTCTCGGACCCGGTGGCGCGGTCGTTGTCGATGCGCGGCCCGGGACGCGATTCATGCTCATGGCCGGGAAACCCTGTGGCGAGAAGCCTGTTTACAACGGGCCGTAGGTGGACTGAGGGCCACAGCACCCCACAACAGCACTTCCATCGCTAGCCGAAGGCATCCGTTAGGCGCCCGCTGGACCGAGATCCCCAAAGGCCATCGAGCCGCGCGGAGCAGCGTCCTACCCCTGAACTGAACGTCCTCGCCGGTCTGGGAGGAGGCCTAGCGTGCCTCGATGTGCAGGTCGACCACGGGAGCACCTGGTTGGTGGCCGACCAGAATCAGCGTTGCACCTTCAGCGACCCAGATCGTCAGCAGGTTGGAGTGGTTTATGAAGTCCTGGTTTGAGCCGAGCTTCCCGTGCACGTATGCGGGCATGATGTCGGCAACACGATCTTTCTTGCCCACTGAGCCGGCGACGGTCACGTTTGCGTCCGTAAACGGCACGCGGACCGACGCGCCGATTCCGATAGCAAGATTGAACAGGCTCAGCACCAACCCGACGGTCAGTACGAGGATTACGCTCGCGCAGCCGTAGCCGCCGCGCCTGCGTGTCCTGTACTGGCGCCGTCGGCTCGGCTCTTGGCTCATTGGCCCTGTACTGTAGTTGACCGAAGCGAGTCACGTGTGCGGCGCCTGCCAGGAGGACGGCACATACACCTTTCCCTACGGCGCTGAGACCCGCTGAAGGTGAGTTCGTGGATGACGATGTGGTTACGGGGAGTCGCATTACCGCTGCCTTTTGACCCCCGGCGGATCGAGCAGGCAAAGGCGCTGCTGCAGCCTGCGCCTAGAGTTTCGTCCGGTGGCTACCGGACCGTGTCGGCTGGCGCTCTTCGTGGAGCATTGTGGTCCGCACGATCGAACACCAGCGCATAGCCGTCGACGATCCTCGCATCCGGGAGACCGGGCGTGCGCGTCACCGAGATCTGCGCGGGCACTGTTACGTGGAGATCGCTCCCGAGGGCAGGCGCCCCTCGAACGCGACCTCGACCTGATCAGCCACCTTGAGCATCCCCATCAGAGCGGAGTACGGCTTGATGCCGAAGTCTGTCTGGCGAATCTGAAGCACGCCTTGCGCGTGCAGCCCGTCGGCAGCTGGTTCCAGATCGACGTCGACGCTGGCAGGGCGGGTCTGTCCACCGATCGTGAGGTCGCCGGTGAGATGGGCGTGGTGGTCTTCGACCAGGACCTTCTCGGCAGCAAACCTGAGCTCGGGGTCGCGGTCGGCATGGAGCACTTTTTCCTCGATGTTGCTCTTGATCTCCAGCCGGTCCTTGTCTGTCAGCGCCCTGGCCCCACCGTGACCTTCGCGCACTTCCAGCCCTCGGGTGTCGACCCGCACTTCAACGTGACCTCGGGGAGGCTCGCCGGCGTCGATCCTGACCTCGCAGACCCACCGCGTGGCCTCGATGACAAGATCGTGGCTTGCCCAGGCACCGAGCCCCTCACGATGGGTCCTGACCAGGAGCCTCGCGTTCTCGGGACCGATCTCGAAGGAGATGGGATGAAGTTCCATACAGTCGACGCTACGCGGTGCCAGCAAGGCAGTGGGCCCACAAGACACTGAGGGCCGTTCGGGAACACCTACTTACATGCGGCAAGCGGAGCTGATTCGCCCGCGAGGCCTAGAACGCCGGCTCACGCGGCGGCGTCCAGGCGGAGCTGGGCGACATCGCCGAGCGCCTGAACGCGCCCTAACTGGTGACCGTAGTCGCCGACGGCTGGTGCCCGAGCTGCGATGCCGAGCCCAGCCACCCGTGCCGGAGCCCCCACACTGCGGCACTGACGGGCCGGTTGGACGCTACAAGGGCGAACTTCGGGCGGCCGCGGTCGCTCGACCCTGGCGGGAGGCGGGCGCATTGAGTGAGTCAGGCTCTGCGATTGGAGCCCCATAGCCATCAGCCCACCGCAAGGCCGCGAGCGACCTGGCGGCGCCCAGCCTTGACGTTGTGGGCGAGGAGCGCCCGCACATGATCCGGGAGGAATCCGGCGAGCTGCTGCCTGGCCGGCAGCTGCCCACCGTCGATGTCGTACGTCGCGCCGGTGAGCGCCGTGTTGGTCATGACGTGGACGGCGAGCGCGGCGATGGCGGCCGAGGCGATCCCGAGGCCGTGACCGACGCGCCGGCCGCCCGTGCCGCCCATGAGCAGCAGCGTGCCCCCAGGCCGCATCTTGCCGGCGGCATTGCGCGCGACCTCGAGCGCCAGCACCACGTGCTCGCTGATCGCCTGGCGCACCTGGGCTGAGTCCATCTCGAGCAGGGCCCGTAGTGCGGACCGCCGGCTGTGACCATCACATGGTCGATCGGTGTTGGCAGGTCCTGGAAGAACCTCTCCAGGGAAGCCGCGTCGTTGGCGTCGAAGGCCGCGGTGCGTTGCGCGCCAAGTTCCAGCGCCGCTTGCTTGAGCCGGTCGATGCCTGCGCGCCGCCGATCACGACGACGGTCTGTCGACCCTTAGGCACCTAATCGGCGCGAGGCTGCACTCAGAACCGTTTCGTCCAGCGCCTGTGAGAAGGCCCGCGCGAGCATTCCGGCCCGGAGCCCGCACGCACGTCGGGACCGTATCCTGCAGCGCGGTGTCCCATCTCGCACCAGCCTCCATCACAAACCAATCTCAAGAGACCCACGGCGGACGCAGTCTGGCTCGTGAACTGGCAGGCACGACCAAAGTCGTCGATCGCCACGCGCCAGGCGTTACGGTTGCTGAGGTCGTAGCGGCGGTAGACCGACCTGCAAGTGGCTGACCAGCGGATCGATCGGCGGCACTTCTCAATCGTCAGACCCGCGCACTTGCCCGGATTCGAACCGTAGTGCGATCCATTAAGGGGCCAGGCTCTCATGGCTGGGGTGTCGATCTTGGCGACGCCCATTCGTAGTTGGGCGAGGCGGGAAGTGCCCGCTGAACAGAACAGGAGCATCACTATGGCGAAGTACCTCTTGTCGGCCTACAGCGTCGAGGGCGACGTCCGCGATCCGATGACCGACCAGGAGATGCAGCGGTCCTGGAAGCAGGTCATCGCGCTCGAGCAGGAGATGCAGTCTTCTGGCACCTGGGTCTTCTCCGGCCGCCTGCACGAGCCGGGCACTGCCACCGTGGTGCGCATGTCCGACGGCAAGGTGTTGACGGCCGACGGCCCTTTCGTGGAGTCGAAGGAACACCTCGGCGGCTTCTACATCATCGAGGCCACTGACATCGACGCCGCCCTTGCCTGGGCGTCGAAGGTCACAGCGGCCATCAATGCGCCGATCGAGGTCCGGCCCTTCGCAGGAACCGGCGAGCTCGCGCGCTACGTCGAGGACGCCGCTGGATGAACTCGGGCCCAGATGGCGCGCGCGTCAACGGCACCGCACCAGCGCTCAACGAGGCCGCGGTCGGCCGGATCTTCCGCGAGGAGTCCGGCCGATGCGTGGCTGCCCTGATCCACATATTCGGTGACATCGACGTCGCCGAAGACGCGGTGCAGGAGGCCTTCGCCGTCGCCCTGCTCAAGTGGCCGGGCAACGGCCTGCCGCCCAATCCGGGCGGCTGGATCACCACAACGGCCCGCAAGCGTGCCATCGACCGCCTGCGCCGCGAGGCGCGCGGACGGGAGTTGCTCAAACAGGCAGCCTCGCTCTCGCCCCACAACGATGACCCCGGACTGCCCGAGGAGGAGGGACCCGTGAGGGACGACCGGCTTCGCCTCATCTTCACATGCTGCCATCCGGCACTCTCTGTAGAAACGCAGGTGGCGCTCACCCTCCGACTGCTCTGCGGCCTGTCGACGGAGGAGGTGGCGAGATCCTTCCTGGCGGCCGAACCCACGATGGCACAGCGCCTCGTGCGCGCCAAACGCAAGATCAAGGCAGCCCGGATCCCTTACCGCGTGCCGGAGGCTCGCGAGCTGCCTGACCGCCTGCACGCCGTACTGGCCGTGGTCTACCTCCTTTACAACGCCGGGCTGACCAACTCGACCGAGCCGGACCTCTGCTCGGAGGCGATACGGCTCGCACGGATCGTGGGGATGCTCATGCCCGAGGAGCCCGAGGCGGCAGGCCTGCTGGCGCTGTTGCTGCTGACCGAATCCCGTCGCGCGTCGCGAACGCGGGCGGACGGCTCGCTTGTGCTGCTCGGCGAGCAGGACCGAACACGATGGGACCTGGCCCTGGTCGCCGAAGGTCAGGCGATCGTCCAGCGGTGTCTCCGCCGCAACCAACCCGGTCCGTATCAGCTCCAAGCCGCCATCAACGCCGTTCATTCGGACGCGGCGACGGTCGAGCAGACCGACTGGTCGCAGATCCTCACCCTCTACGACCATTTGCTCGCAGTTGCCCCCACACCGGTCGTAGCGCTGAACCGCGCCGTCGCAATCGGTGAGGTGCGGGGGCCGGAGGTAGCACTCTCTCTGATAGACGAGTTGGCCCTGGACAACTACTACGCGTTCCACGCCACGCGCGCTGACCTACTTCAGCGCTTGGGCCGCGCCCGCGAGGCCAGAGCCGCGTATGACCTCGCAGCGACGATGGCGCCGACCCAGGCCGAGCGGGACTTCCTCCGCAGCGGCGGCCGCGCTGCACGCTGAGAGCCCTGCATCGCCAAACACCCTGTTCAGCTTTGTTGAACAGGACGGGCGGTCTGGATCGAGATCGGCAGCAGTCGCATCCACCTGGCCGGCCGCACCTACAGCCCGAGCGGGGCCGGGTGGTCCAGGAGGCGCGGAACCCGGCATGGAAGCTGGAGTGACGGTGAGCTTGGTGACAGGTTCCTGCTCCGGAATGCGACTCCAAGTTCAGCGCTGCCCTCGACGAGGTCTTCCGGAGAGAGTTGCCGGCGGTTGGGCGGGTTTGTGCTGCGACCGATCTCTTGGTACGTTCGGATCGAACGACGACTTGAAGTCCAGGAGGGGCCGGGATGACAAAGAGAAACGGAGCACGACCGATCACCGCACCGGGATGGACAGCCGAGCCTAGAAGCCCGGTGGCCCTGGTCGACTGTGACGTGCACCAGGGCGTGGGCAAGATCGAGGAGCTCTTCCCCTATCTACCCCGTATCTACCGCCGCCAGGCCGAGGAGCAGGGAGTCCGCCTGCCCGGTTCCGGGTACTTCAACGTTGCCCGCGACGCCCACCGGACCGACCTGGTCGATGGGAAGGACAGGCCCGCACATGACCGGCAACTCGGCAACGACTACGAGCTAATGCGGCGCGAGCACCTGGATCTCTGGCACGTCGACTTTGCGCTGCTGACGGGCTCCAGCATGTACGGCACGTCCGTGCTTCCCGATCCGGACTTCGCGGCCGCCCTCTGCCGCGCCTTCAACGATTACACCATGGAGCGCTGGGCGGCCCGCGATGATCGCTTTCTGGTCGCGATCGCAGTCTCAACCAGCGATCCCCGCCAGGCGGTGGCGGAGATCGACCGCCTCGGGGATCACCCCCAGGTGCGGGCCATCATGCTCCCCACCGGAACACGAATGCCCTATGGCAACCGCTTCTACCATCCGATCTGGGAGGCCTGCCACCGTCATCAGCTGGTGGTCGGAATCCATCCTGGCAACGAGGGGGCAGGCATGGCCGGCCCTCCGACCGGCGCCGGCTATCCCACCTACTACATCGAGACTCGTATGGCTCGGCCGCAGATGGCGATGGCTCACGCTGCCTCCTTAATCGCCGAAGGCGTGTTCGAGAAGTATCCCCTCCTGAAGGTGTTGATCGATGAATGCGACCAGTTCTGGGCGATCGGCCTGATGTGGCACATGGACGCGGACTGGAAGTCGCTGCGCGATCAGACACCGTGGCTGCGGCGACTGCCCAGCGAATACCTCCGGCAGCACATCCGCATCGGGTCTCAGCCCTTTATGGAGCCTAAATCCCCCGACCAGCTGGCGTCGGCGATAGACGCGCTGCATGCGGAGGAGACCCTGGTCTTCTCTTCTGACTGGCCCCACTGGGACTGGGACGATCCGGCAACCACCTTCCGCGGCCTGTCCCCAGAGCTCCACCAGCGGATCTTCGCCGACACCGCCTGCGATCTGTTGGGGATCGAAGGCCCCACTGCCGGTGGCGGTGTCGCTCCTCGCTGACGGCCGGATGCGCCTCGAGGAGACGGCACGGGTGGTCGTATGCCCCGAGGCCGAGCTGCCGGCGGGCTCGCGCCGCCTCGTCGTGCCCTTTCGGGGAAGGGCCGGGATCGGTGTCTTCAACGTCAACGGCCGCTACCATGCGCTGCGCAACCTCTGCCCCCACAAGCTGGGGCCTCTCTGCACGGGCCGCGTGAGCGGCCGGGTCGTGGCGGCGGCCCCGCCCTCAACGGATGCATCGGAGATCGAGGTGGTGCAAAAAGGCGAGATTCTCATCTGCCCCTGGCACCTATGGGAGTTCGAGATCTCGAATGGCAGGTGCCTGGTGGATCCCAGGGTCCGTGTCAAGACTTATCCAGTGCGGATAGAGGACGGCTTCGTGGTCGTGTACGCTCGGCAGTCGGACCTGCCCACTCAGCCTGGAGGTGCCCTAGCCGGCACCGCATGAGGGCACTGGTCCCAGCAGACCGCCGCGGCCGGCAACGCTCTCCCGAAGCCGGTCGCGCCCGGCGGTCGGACAATCAGGGTTCGACGCGGCGAACTCCGGTAGCTCTACCCAGTTTGGCGTCGAAGCGGCCAAACCCTACGATACTCCCGATGCCCGCCGCCTCGGCTCGGGCCACGAGGTACGCGTCGGCAAAGTCGAAACCGCCGTTGACGTATAGGTCGAGCGACCGCATGATCGCTTGCTCGTTCTCGAGCAAGACCGACTGAAGGCCCAGCACAGACCCCATGAGCCGGCCGACATCCGACCGGCGCTGACGATAGGGCCCTTCCAGCACATCGACACATTCCGCGACGTGCAGGTCCAGGAGGGTGAGTTCCTCTGTCGCGGCGGCTTTCAGGTAGGCGGTTGCGCGCTGTGCCTGTGCCGGCGGGTCCCCGGTGAAGTGGCGGATGAGGACGTTGGTGTCCAGAAGCGCTGTCATCAAGTCCCGCGGCCGATCCGTGCCAGACGATCGCTGCGGGCCCGCCTTCGAATCGTCTTCCACGACGCACCGCGCAGATCGGCGGGCACGGCCACGCTTCCAGCGAGAGCGAAGAAGTCGGGAAAGGTCTCCATCACGACCTGACGGTTTGAGCCTTCGAGCTCGATCAGTACACGCTCATCCTCCACCCGGAACAGGATTCGCGTGCCCCGGCGGATACCCAGTGCTTCACGAACGGCGACGGGAATGGTCACTTGGCCCTTGCTTGTCACCGTCGCTCTCACCTCCATTAGTCTTACAATATCACAATGTAAGGCGTAAGAGCAGCGGCCACGACGGTCCTGATCGGATGCCTGATCCGGAGCACTGAGAAAGCGAGCCGGGCAAGAGTCTGCGAAGTCGTGGGGGCTCGGGGTAGGTGCGGGTGATGGCCACCTGCTTGACCTGCCACCAGCCCGCCGCTAGGCGTGATGGTTTCGACCGCCGCGGCCGTCCGCGGTCCGTTGGTACCTGAACTACCCTCTCTCTGCTCGTCAGGTAACCGAGCTCCTCAGTGAACGTGGCATTGATAGCTCGGCCCGGACCGTGCTCACCTGGACCCAAACCTTCGGTCCACAGCTCGCGACCCCAGCCCGGCGGCATCGTCGTCGGCTTGGCCGCCGCTGGTACATCGACTAGGTCTTCCTCTTCCGTGGCACCGTCAAGCGCTACCTCTTACCGCGCCGTCGATGAGCACGGCCAGGTTGTCGACGTACTGCTACGTGAACAGCGGGACCTGGCGTCCGCCCAGGCATTCTTTCGCCGCGCCGAGCGACCGCCGAGCCCCGGCCGGTGACCATCGTCACCGATCACCATCAGCCCTATATCACGGCAGCTCGGCAGAACCTGCCACGCTCGCTGCACATTCGGACCGGTCTCCATCGGCTGACAGGCGAGACCACCAAACCGATCGAGCGCAGCCATATCGCGACCCGCGATCGACTTCGAGCCGCTCGGGGTCTTAAGGCTACGGCGACTGGTCAGCGATTCCTCGAAGGAGTCGAGACGGTGCAGGCCCTACGACGAGGGGATGTAGCTCTGCGGCGTTTGGTGCCTGACTACCGACCCCCGTTCGCCACTCGCGGCGACCGTGGCCCCGCCGTCGCCGCCGCCATGGTCACCCTGGCAGCAGGGCTGAATAAGGCCGCCTGACTGTCGACTCGCGGTCGGTCATCGCGCCTTTAGTCTGCCCAAGCCACACGTGGCACCTCACAACTTCACAGACTCCTCGCGGCCGCCGCCACATGGTGGGGGGCCACCGTGGCTCGCTACGCCTTCGGGTCGCGATAGGAATGGCTCTTCGCGGATTACTCCGCTCGGGCGACCCCCCACGGCTACTCCGCCTATCTCCATCCAACCGGAGATGGCCGCCTGATCGGGGTCGGGCAGGACGCGAACGCTCCGGGGCCCGTGCTGGGCACTCAGGTCTCCCTGTTCGATGTCCGGGACCCGTCGAAACCTGACCTGCTTGCTCGATCGGCCGCTATCGACGCCCGGGCGGAGCACGCGGTGTTCGAGAGCATCCGGACGCTGTTCGCGGGCCGCACGGTGCTGCTGATCTCGCACCGGTTCTCCAGCGTGCTGTCCGCCGACAGGATCTTCGTCCTGGCCCGGGGCCGGCTCGTGGAGCAGGGCACGCACGCCGAGCTGATGGACGCGCGCGAACTGTCCGCGGAGCTCTTCACGCTCCAGGCCGAGGCCTACCGCGACTGACGGGCGGCACTGGCTAAGGCGGACGGCTCATCGGCCTGGGGGGTCAGGCGGTCCGGTTCGAGTGTGACCCTCTCGCCGGATTGCGTCTCCGGCAGGCCTCTCTTCACCGATTCGAGGATCAACAGGCCCTGGCTCACGAGGCCGGCCGCGATTTCGCCGAGGCCGTCAGCCCCGCTCAAGATATTGACGTTGGCGCCCGCGAGACCGCCAGCAGCCTCCTTGACGATCTGGGGCAGCTGGTCGATGAGCATCCGGTCCAGGGCGACACGGTTGTGCGAGGCGGCGGCCTCGGCCTGGATCGTGATCCGTTCCGCATCGGCCCGAGCGAGGATGCGCACCCGCTCCGCCTCCGCGTCCGCGGGCCTGACGACCTCGGCCACCAGCTGCTGCTGGCGCAGCTCCGCCTCACGCTGAGCGAGCTCGGTCTGCGCCGCGATGACGGCGCGCTGCGTCTGCGCCTGCGCCAGCGGCCCGGCCTGCGCGGCCTCGGCCTGCGCACGGTCCACCTCAGCCTTGTACTGCGCCTGCACGATGGCTGTCTGCCGCGCGTACTCGGCCTGCTTGCGCTGCGACTCCTGCTGTGCTTCGGCGGCCGCCTGGGTGGCCTGCGCCTGGGCGATCTGCGCCTGGCGCTGGATGGCCGCGGTGAACGGAGCGGCCATCGCCTCGATGTAGCCCGACTTCATGTCATCAATGGACTGGATCTGCAGCGAGTCAACGATCAGGCCGATCTTCGCCATCTCCGACTTCGAGCCGTCGAGGACCTCCGACGCCAGCTTCTGCCTCTCGGTGACGATCTCCTCCACGGTCATCGAGCCGATGATCGAGCGCAGGTGACCGGCAAAGATCCGTCCGGTCAGCGTCGACATCTGGTCCTGGTCCGACAGGAACCGCTGTGCCGCGTTGACGATGCTCTCTTCGTCGTTGCCGACCTTGAACGCGATCACCGCGCGGACGTTCAATGCGATGCCCTGTCGGGTCACGCAGGTTTCGGCAACCTCGGCCTCGAACATGGACAGGCTCAGGAAGCCGACCTTCCGGATGAACGGGAGCGCAAAGGCGCCGTGGCCTGTGACGACCCGGAAGGGCGCGCCATCACGGCCGCGCCTGCCGCCGGAGATCAACATGGCCTGGTCGGGTGCGGGAACGCGGTAACCGAGCATCACTCCTCTCCTGTGCCGGGCTCTGGAGGCCCGGTGTCCCATGGGTTGGACCACTCGATGACGTCGACCGTCCTCTCGCCACGAGAGTCCGTGACCAGCACTGTCGTTCCTCTCGCAAGCGGTTGGTCAGACCAGGCCATGAACGTCTCGGATCCTCCGCGTATCTTGACCAGCACCTCTCCCGGCCCACCGGCGCCGCGGGTACCGATGATCAGGACGCCCACGCGGCCAATGGCGGGCTCGTCGCGGTGCCACTCACGGGCATCGCTCACGGCGAGCAGGCCGCTGGCGAGGGTACCACGACCCGACCAATCGTACGGCGCGACGCTGACGCTTGGTCCGATCGGCCGCGTATGATCCGAGCAGATGCTGCTGTCGTAGGTCGTCCAGCGAACCGCGCGTAAGGGATACCCGCGTCCACCCGCGGCAAGGCTCAAGGAGCAGCATTGACCGACCTCCCCTCCCCGCCCTCTCCAGCCGTCGTGGCCAAGGGCCTGGTCAAGATCTACGGCGATCGCAGAGCCGTCGACGCCATCGACTTCCAGGTGCCCGACGGCGTCTGCTTCGGCTTCCTCGGTCCCAACGGCGCCGGCAAGACGACCACCATGCGGATGCTCTATGGCCGCCTGCGCCGTGACTCCGGCCGGCTCGAAGTGCTCGGCCTCGATCCCGACCGCTCGCGGCGCGAGGTGCGCGAGCGGCTGGGAGTGGTCACCCAGGCCAACGATCTCGACCAGGACCTCAATGTGCTCGAGAACCTGGTGGTCTTCGCGGGCCACTTCGGCCTCCGCGGCCGGGAGGCGCGGGAGCGGGCCCGAGAACTGCTCGAGTTCTTCGACCTCGGCGGGCGGGCCGACTCCAACATACGGGACCTCTCGGGCGGCCTGCAGCGGCGCCTGCTGATCGCGCGCTCGCTGATGCACGACCCGGGGCTGCTCGTGCTCGATGAGCCGACCACCGGCCTCGACCCGCAGGCGCGGATCCTCGTCTGGCAGCGGATCGCCGAGCTGCGCCAGCGCGGCGTGACCGTCGTGCTGACCACACACTACATGGAGGAGGCGGCGCGCCTCTGCGAGGAGGTCGTCGTGATGGACCAGGGCCGGATCGTAGAGCGCGGCACCCCCCGAGAACTGATCCTGCGTCACGCCGGCGAGCAGGTGGTGGAGGTGCGCTGGCCGCTGGGAACGCCGGCTCCGCCCACCGGTCCCGAGGTGCGCCGCATCGACCTGCTCGGCGACCGGCTCCTCCTTTTCGCCGACAACCCGGTCGCCGCCCTCGGCCTCTTCCGCGGGCGGGTGGACAGCGCGGCCACGATCGTGCGGCCGGCGACGCTCGAGGACGTCTTCATCTACCTCACGGGGCGTCCGCTCGAGGAGGGCGAGTGATGGTCGCGAGCCTGGCCCGCAGCGCCAGCATCTGGAGGCGCGAGGCGCTCGTCTGGCGCCACATCTGGCGGACCTCGATCCTGCTCAACTTCGGCCAGCCGCTTATGTGGCTGGTCGCCTTCGGGTTTGCCCTCGGCTCCTACATCTCGCTCGGCCGCCCCGGCTCATACCTGGCCTTCGTGGCGCCCGGCCTGCTCGGGATCACGGCGATGAACATCGTCACCTTCGACACGATGTTCGGAACCTGGGTGAAACTGCACGAGTGGGGCGTGTACGAGGCCGTCTCGACGACCCCGGTCAGCCCGAGCGAGATCGTAGTCGGCACCTTCCTCTGGGAGTCCACGCGCGCCCTGATGTACGGCGGCGTGTTCATGCTCACGATGCTGCTCTTGGGGCTGCTGCACTCACCGTGGGCGGTGCTGTTGCCGGTGCTCCTGGCGACGGTCGGGCCGCTCTTCGCGGCGCCCGCGATAGCGTGGGCGATCGTCACCGGGCAGTCGTTCAACAACCTCTTCTACTACACCGAGCTCGTGATCTCGCCGATGTTCTTCTTCTCCGGGGCCTTCTTCCCCGTCGACCGGCTGCCGCAGTACCTGCTGCTGCCGATTTGGATCACGCCCCTCTACCACGTGGTCCAGATCGGACGCGGGCTGGCGCTCGGCCAGGTCTCCGGATGGCTCTGGGTGGACGCCGCCTACCTGCTGATCGTGATTGCGGTCATCGCGCCGATCTCGATCCGGCTGCTCAATCGCTTCCTGACCACCTGACCCACCGGCTACTCTCGACGCCATGAGCGGCGAGAACCGCGACACCGGCGTTGCCTGGAGCTTCCACGACGCCACGAAGTACGTCTGGCTGGGAGACGAGCCGGGTGGGAGGTGGTTCGGGATGGGCACGCCTCCAGAACTGGAGGCGCCGATCTGGGAAGAGGACTGGTCGCTCGAGCCGTTTCTCTCATCTCCGCGCGGTACTCGTCTGGTCAACGCCCCGTCCAAACGGGGCGGGCGCTTCTCGACAAAGGCCCGGGCGTGTGCCGTTCAAAAAGGCAGATTGAACCGCCGATCGCATTGGTTGAACGGCACACAGTGCGGCCGAAGACCAGAGTGGCCCGTGTGATTTCGGCCACCGCCAGCCTGATGAAGGGGTAGGGGATGCCCCAGATCACGGACATGAACGCGAACAGGATCAGGCCGCGGCGGGACATGCCCCAACACAACCACAACAACCCTCACCTGCATTTCTCAGGTCGCGACGGACCAGCGCAGCGCGTGATCGACGTCCAGTTGGTACTCGGCCTTCGAACGGTACTCCCGGTAGCCCATCTCGTGATTGATCGCAAGCATCGGGGCGTTCGCGCCGGCGTTCTCAGTCCGCATTACCACTTCCGGAAAGCGTTCCCGCACGTGCACGACCATTACGCAACGGCGTGCCAGCGTTTCGACGATCAGACGACCGAAGCCGCTTGAGCTGCCAGTGACGAGGATGGTCTGGTCCACCTGTCCGTTTCCTCTTCTTAAAACAACCGAGCGCATACGCGCCCTGAGGTCATCGTTTTCATTGGGGGTAGATGCCACCACGCTCCGCGACTACCAGCACGTGCAGCGCCTTGCTCTCGATCGAGTGGGGGATGCCCTGGTCGCAGACGGCTAATGCGGCCCGGGCGGGGTGCGCGTAATTGTGATGACTCCTACTTCCTCTGGGTAGGTGTGGGGAATGAATTCTTTCGTAGGGCGACGAAGTCCTCGACGGTCTGCGCTGGCGTCCCGGTGATCTCCTCGACAGTGCGAGTCAGCCGGTCGAAGCGGTTCTGACGGTGCAGCCGGGCCAGGCTGACCAGGTGCTCACGCACGTGTGGATCCAGGTCTGCAGCGTCGAGCTGCTGGGACCAGGCTTCCAGCGGGATGTCCACGTAGGGAACGTGAGTGCCCAGTGCGCGGGAGAACTCCTCGGCGACCCCGTTCATGTCCTGCGAGCGCGGCCCCGTCAGCTCGTAGACCCGGCCGATGTGGTCCCGTGGATCCTGCAGCACCGTGGCCGTGACGCGAGCGACATCTTCGGCCGCGACGGGCGACGTGCGACCGTTGCCGAACGGTAGGCGCATCGTTCCGGTGTCGGCGATGGAACGTGTAGTCACCGTGGTGAACAGCGGGTTCTCCAGGAACACCGTGGGGCGGATGTGCACCACCGGCAGGCCCGACCAATTCAGCACCTGCTCAGACAGCCACTGCAGCCGCTGCTGCTCCGAGAAGTCTCCGGCATTCGCCAGGGTCATCTGGGACACGCTCATCTGCGACATGTTCACCAGGGCCTCCACAGCGCCAGCCGCGCGGGCAGCGATCGCAACCGTCGCAGTCGCCTGCAGATAGGACGGTGAGATGCTCATGAGGAATAGCATTCGGCTGACGCCGTCCAGCACCCGCGCCACGTCGTCCGGCCTCGTCAGGTCCCCGGCGACCACCTGTGCCCCCAGGGAACGCAGAGCCTCCGCACGCCCGTCGTTCTCACGTTCGCTGTACACCATCGCCCTCACCGGAAGGTGACTCTGCCTCAGGAGTGTGACCACTTTGGGGCCGACGCTTCCGACTCCCCCACCGGCACCGGTCACTAGGATCGGAGCATCGGCCATCACCGCTGTGCCCCATGTGCGGTCGGTGAGGGCGACGGTCCGCGCGTCATCGCCTTGCTGCCATTCACGTCGACACCCTCCGCGGCCATCTGCCTCTCATGAGATGCACAGTAGTTCCCTGTCTCCGGCCGGCGCGACCCGCATCCGCACCACCCGCGCCGCTGGTGTTGGAGGTGGCCTAGTAGTGCTGTCCGGCCGAGATTCACCGGCCTCGTGACCCATTTCGCCGGGCGCGGCATGCCGCGGTCGCGGGCTTGCACGGGTCAGCGAGTAGGCTCTTGTATCGTTACACGCTCGACCAGCGCAGTGAGCTGACCTAGGTTCGCACAGGGGCGGGGCGACACTGACATATACGAGCAGCCAAAGCGCCCCATGAAGGACCAGAATGGCCAGCGCCGCCGTCAGTGCGGGGCTTAAGGCTGTGATGGGCAAAACAGCCCCGTGAGCTCGATTAATCGCCTTAGAACCTTGAATGGTTTTGCGTGCGAGCTTTGTGGAAGGGTCGCCAGCGTGCGAAAGACCGATGAGGGACACTGGTGTTGGATGGTCAACACCTGCCGCCGATAATTGTCCGCTCTCGCAGCGGCCGCTGCCAATCGCCGGCCCCCACCTGCGGGTCCTGCTCGCCGTGGCCGACGTGGTCCTGCTCGCGCTCCTCGCCGGCCGCGCCGCCGCGGCTGTGACCGCCGCCTCCCAGGCGCAAGCTTGGATCCCTCTTCCTTCTCCTTAGGGCCTGAACCAGCAAAGGAGCCGCACCAGAACGTGTCGAACAGCAGACCTTGAACCGCGCGCCTTGACCTAGTGTCAGGACCATGCAGGATCGTCGTCGACGCCTGCCCGCCCTGCGCGCGGCCCGCGCCGTCGATGCGGCGGGGCGCACGCGGCCGGTGGCGGCCGCAGTGAAACCAGCTCGGCTACGCAACAACCCCGTCCATGTCGTGGGCGTCACCGTCGCCTTGCTGATATAGCCAAGCAGATGGGAAAAGAGAAGATGGGAAAAGAGAAGATGGGAAACGAAAGGAAGACGTCGGGCATGACCATTTCCGACATCAGTACGGGACGCCCAAGAGCCTTCTATGAGCAGCTAACTGCAGACAATGTTGCCGTCCTCCTTGTCGACCACCAGGTCGGCCTGTTCACCGGCATCGTGGATCTGGATGTCCTCACGCTCAAGCACAATGTCGTCGCACTGGCCAAGGCCGCCAAAGTGCTAGGAGTGCCTACGATCGTGACCGCAACCGCTCCAGAGAGCATGTGGGGACCCACTATTCCCGAATTGCTTGCAGCCCGGCCTGACCTGGACGTCCTTGCGCGCACGACGGTCAACCCCTGGGATGAGCCACGTTTTGCGCAGGCCGTTAACGCATTGGGCCGCCATAAGCTGATCGTTGCCGGTATTTCCACCGAAGTCTGCCTAGGATTGACAGCGATTAGAGCCGTTGGTCTGGGCTACGATGCGTACGCGGCTGTCGATGCTTCGGGCACCTTCAGTTTGACGAAGCGCGAAACGGGTCTGCTGCGCTTGGCGCAAGCTGGCGTCATCGTCACGGACTACGCCACCACGATGGTTGAGATCCTGAAGGACAACGCCAGCTCTCTGGCCAACGACGTGTACGCCGCGCTGGATATGCCCTTCGCGACCCTGGTGGGGCAAGTCTTTGCCGCGAATACCAAGCAGGCCTCGACCGCGTAGTGGGGCGCTTGGCTGGGGTGACATACCTGACCAGAAAGCGCACCACCGTAGAGGGCCACGCCTTCTAGAGCAGCTTCATCAGCGGAGCGAAGCGATGCAGCAGGATGTAGTAATTGTTGGCGGCGGCTCCGCGGGACGGTGTTGGCTGCACGACTCCGTGAGGACGGGAATCGTCACGTCCTGCTGATGGAAGCCGGGCCGGCCAATCAGCCGCGGCAATTCCCAGCAACTCGCTATCCCCTTGACTCACCTTGAAGCTGCAGCTCGGCGCAGGCGAGGCTTGCCAGTCCGCTCCACGATCGCCTGGTAGGGGAGCGGGTCGATGCGTACGGCGTTCTCGAGCAG
>Ga0070699_100000049_pt1 | contig 117880 bp, 101 predicted proteins | sample KBSK1503metaG_FD_65473 | JGI IMG/M metagenome (GOLD analysis project Ga0070699, IMG submission 65473) | Corn, switchgrass and miscanthus rhizosphere microbial communities from Kellogg Biological Station, Michigan, USA - KBS K1-50-3 metaG | ecosystem: Host-associated > Plants > Roots >... | reverse complement strand
GAAGTCATCAGCGGAATCGAAAATATTGAGGTTCTCGAAAAACCGGCAAACGGGCTCGTAGGACTAAAGTGGCGAGAGACTCGAATGCTATTCGGCAAGCCGGCAACCGTGGAAAAGTGGATCACTGATGCTGTTGAGAACGAGTTCTACAAAACCAGAGCGGAAGACAGTGGATTTGTATTCTTATCCACCATGAGTATTTCAGAGAGCAGTGGCGGCCTTACGTTGAGTAGTTCTCATGATTCCAAGCCTCAAGGTATCGTTGCAAGACTAAAGTCGATTCCAATGGGGTTGTTCAAGGGCGTGGTGAAAAAGGCCCTCCTGCAAGACCTAAACGATATTAAGTCGGCGGTTGAAAAGGAATGATCGGATGGCGACCATTCGCGTCCGGGGGATTCGGAGGATCAGATGAATAGAGTAAGGAGGATCAGATGAAGAGAGTAACTGGAATTGGTGGCATATTCTTCAGCGCGAAGGATCCGAAGGCGCTCTGTGCCTGGTACAAGACTCACCTGGGCATAGACGTACAAGACTGGGGTGGAGCATCCTTTGACTGGACCGATGCCGACGGCAACCCGACCAGGGGGACTACGGCCTGGTTGATCGGCCCGGCGGACGGCAAGCACTTTGCGCCAAGCAAGTCGACCTTCATGGTCAACTATCGGGTGGAGGACCTGGCGGCGCTTCTTCAAGCGCTCCGCGATGAAGGCTGCGACGTGCTTGAGAAGACCGATGACTCAGAGTACGGGAAGTTTGGGTGGGTCATGGATCCGGAAGGCAACAAGATTGAACTTTGGCAACCACCGGCCGGGCAATGACCCTTATGCACGTTCGCAGCAAAGCCGGCGACGAACTCCTCGCTCAATCTCTGCGCCAACGGCAGGCCATCAGGCGCGCTCTGATGGTACGCACTACATTTTCGACAGCCCGGGCCTGGCGTCCTGCCGTCGTCGCCCGCTTAGCTCGAACGTTAGGCTTTATGCGTATTTCTCCGTCTGGGCTGAAGGCCTCCTCTCCGGTATTATCCACGAGCATGCAATATCGCGAGATCAAACCAAAGCTCCCGCTTTCGCAATTCGTCGAATGCTTATGGACACTCGAAGGCGACGGGCGATCACAGGTTGAAGGCGATCTCATTCTACCCGACGGTTGCGTCGAAATGGTATTGGACTTCGGCGATCCGTTTTGCGAACACAAACAGGACAACCAGAAACTCGCTCAACCGATGCGACTCGTGGGCAGTAGGCAGGAGGCAGTGGGAACGCTCTGGTCGGAGGAAATCAAATGAGAATGCGATCGATAGGAATTGAACTCGCGTGCGCGCTGGTGTGTCTGGCAATCAGTACGATTCTTTTGACAGGCTCAGCGGCGACGAATGAGAACTTGAAGATCGAAGACCTGGCGTGGATAAGCGGGGATTGGGAGACCACGAGCGGCCCGATGCAGATTGAAGAGCATTGGACGCGCGTGGCGGGCGGCTCGATGATTGGGATGGGTCGCACGATTGCGAAGGGCAAAACGGTTTTCTTCGAGTACCTGAGGATCGAATCGCGAGCCGAAGGTATTTACTACGTCGCGCATCCGAAGGCTCGTCCGGGCACCGACTTCAAGCTGGTGCGAGTCGAGGGCCAGTCCGCCGTATTCGAGAACCTCGCGCATGATTTTCCGAAGCGGTTGATCTATCGCAAGAACGCGGACGGCTCGCTTACGACTCGAGTCGAAGGCGATGGCACCGAGAAGGAGAAGCCCGAGGAGTTTCAACTGCGCCCGATGAAATGATCAGGGCGGCGTTTGTAGTCCGGCCTTCAGGTCGAACCAGAATCACAAGCCCGCGAAGCGGGCGACGGCGTAAAGCCCCGGGTGAAGCGCAGCGAAACCCGGGGAGCAGATCGAACCAGAATCACAAGCCCGCGAAGCGGGCGACAGAGATGGATGCCAGACATAAGGCGATCCGTCGCCCGCTTCGCGGGCTCGCTAAACGATCACCGCCGTACCCAGGGTTCCGCTTCGCTCCACCCTGGGCTTTATGCCATCGCCTGCTGCGCAGACCAGCCGAACGTGAAGGTAATGGAATCCATATCGGATGTGAAAATCGGACTCACGCTTGACGATCACGATGAGCGCGGATGCGTCGCGCGCATCATCGTCAATAATCAAGCGCGGCTCAATATTCTGAACAGCGAATTGATTCGGCAACTAACTGCCGCGATCGAGAGTCTCGTTCAGAATGAACGTCTCCGAGTATTGATTCTCACGGGCGCGGGTGATCGGGCTTTCATCGGTGGAGCGGACATCGGTGAGATGGTGGGATTGGATCGGTCGTCGGCGCGCGAGTTCATTTCGCGACTGCACGAAGCATGTGTCGCGCTTCGAGAGTTGCCCGTTCCGGTGATCGCTCGAATCTCGGGCTATTGTCTCGGAGCGGGACTCGAGATCGCGGCGTCGTGCGACCTGCGAGTAGCCGCCGATCATTCAACTTTCGGCATGCCCGAAGTCACGGTCGGCATTCCTTCGGTCATTGAAGCCGCGCTGCTTCCGCGATTGATCGGATGGGGTAAGGCTGCCGAGTTGATTTACACCGGCGGGCCTCTTTCGGCGTCAGACGCTTTGGCTTGTGGCCTGGTGGAGCGGATCGTGACTCTTGCCGAACTCGATCAGGCTGTCGAAGGTTGGACTCAAGCGATACTCGAAGCCGGCCCGAAAGCCTTGCGTATGCAAAAGGAGTTGATGCGCGAGTGGGAACGCTTGCCGCTCGATCAAGCCATCGAGCGCGGTATCGAGTCGTTTGTTGCCGCTTACGAAACCGACGAGCCGCAAGAGATGATGGACAGATTCATTTCGCGCCGACGAAAGTAAGCCCAGCGTTAATCATTGCTCGACAATGATGTCATAGCGTATCGCCGGCTACGATTGCGGGCTCCACTGCGTCCTCGGCGTCCTCCGCGGTTCATTCCCAAGGCCGGGAAAGGGAAACCGCAGAGGACGGAGAGGTACGCAGGGGTGTACAACAGCAACGCATCAATACCCCACCACGCGTTGCTCAGTCGTGCTCAACCAAAGCAATAATCCGAAGCGGGCCGCCGCTGCCTCCGCGAATCTTCATCGGCATTGCAATCACCATCGACACGCCCGCAGGCAGGCGATCGAGATTAGCCACATTTTCAAAAGCCGGTATGTCCTGGGCCATCAGAATGCGGTGAGTTTCGAACATCTGTGACTGGCCGTAGTCGATGCTCGCGGTATCAAGCCCAATCGCTTTGATCTTGCGATTCTCAGTCAGCCATCGCGCGGCCTCAGGCGCAAGCCCGGGAAAGTGCAGCTCGGCCACCGCCGCATCACCACGCTTTTCGGTGCCAAGATACTTCAAACGATCGGGCCAATACTCGGACCAGCCGGTCTGAAGCAGCACGATCGAGTCATCCGGAATCCGGCCGTGTTGTTTCTCCCAGCCCTCGAAGTCCGCGCTGCTGATTTGATAATCGCGATCCGCGGCCGCTTTCGCCGACACGTCGATTTTTATGGCCGCGCCGATCAATCTAGCGAGCGGGATCTGATCGACGGTGTTGTGGCCTTCGGCGAAATGGATCGGCGCGTCGATGTGAGTGCCGCCGTGTTCGGCCGCACTGAACTGATACGCCGAGTAGTAATAGCCTTTGTCGTTAATACCTGCAGCGACGGTGTCCAGCTTGAAGGGCTCGGCTGTTGGCCAGTAAATCGTTTCGGCGGAGAAGTCATGCGACAGGTCAATCCAATCGCCCTTGGGCAGGCCGCTGGTCGCGCTCTGCGGTTGCCGCGTCGCGCAACCGGATATGAGAAGTAATCCAAGAATAAGAGCAGCTCGTTGTATCTTCACAGTCGTAGCCTCCAATCGCGTTGTGGTCGGGAGACTATCACGTGAAGGCGGATGAAGTCAGTGCGGAGTGCGGAGTGTGGAGTCACGAGTCACGAGTCAGAAAGCCGAATCAGGGGTCAGAGAGGTAGCCCACGTAGTGGGCAAAAGCATGGAGCCCAGGGTGAGTCCGCAGGCCCTGAGTACCTTGCGACCGGCGACAAGCCCGCTTAGCGGGCGACAGCGATACAGCTCTCGAAGAGTGCGCGTCTGTCGCCCTCTATGCGGGCTCCGGATCGAACGACACGGCGTACCCAATGCTGCGTGGACTTGCCTTGGGCTGCACGCTTTTGCCCACTACGTGGGCTACTTCCTCTGAGGCCACTGACTTCTTCTGACTTCTGAAATCTTCTGACTCCTGACTTCTGACTCCGCACTCCGCACTCCGCACTCCAGACTCCCGACTCCGCACTCCCCACCCCGCACTCCGCACTGTCCTTACTCGTATCTCAGCGCAACCATCGGATCCACCTTGATCGCGCGGCGCGCGGGAATGAACGTCGCAAGAAACGCAACGGCGGCCAGCAACACCGCAACCGACGCGAATGTTACGGGATCGGTCACGCTCACACCGAATACCAATCCGCTGATCAACCGCGTGACCGCGATCGATGCCGCGACTCCCACGACAATGCCGGAGCCCGCAAGCACCAACGCTTCCCTGGCGATCATCTTCACCACGTCGGGAGTCCCCGCTCCGAGCGCGCGGCGTATGCCGATCTCGTGAGTTCGCTGCGTCACCGAGTAAGCAATCACACCGTAAATTCCAATCGCCGCAAGCACCAGCGCCAACGCGGCGAAGATCCCGAGCAACAGCATCGTGAATCGCTGAGTCGCAAGCGATAGATTAAGCACCTCGGTCATCGGACGAATATCAAACGGCGGAAGATCGCGATCCATCGCCCGAATCTCCTCGCGAACAGCTCCCGCAAGCTTTATCGGATCTCCAGTCGTGCGCACCGCTATCAGCATTCGCGACTGCGCGTTCTGTCTGTGTATCTCGTAGACCTCGGGCTTCACTTCTTTATCCAACCCGTCCTGCTTCTCGCCTCCAACAACGCCGATGATCGAATACCACGGCGACTCGATGGTCGGCTTTGAAAACTTCACTCGTTTGCCGATCGGATCCTGATTCGGATAGGCCCAACGCGCGAACACATCGTTCACCACGATCACCGGAGGACTGGTGGCCGTGTCCCGTTCGTCATACTCGCGGCCACTCAATAACGGGATTCGCATCGTGCTGAGGTAACCGGACGTGACCTGCTTGTGCCGAACCTCGCGCAAGTAGTCATCGGGTTGGCGACCATCGACCGTCGCGTCGCCCGTCCAGGCGTAGCCCTGCAAGGGCAGACGCGTTGTCGCGCCTACCGCCTCGACGCCGGGTAACTCACCAAGCCGTTGCTCGGCCTGTTCAAAGAATTCGATCGCCTGCCGGCCTTCGGGATACTTGCTCCCGCGAAGCTCGATACTCAAAGTCAGCACGTTAGCCGGATCACAACCGGGATCGACCTGCACCAGCCGTGCGAAGCTCCTGATCAATAACCCGGCGCCGATCACCAGCATGAAGGAAAGCGCGACCTCAGAAACCACCAGCGCACTGCGCAGACGTGCGCGTCGCGATCCGCCGCTTCCCTTCTGACCTTCTCTCAGCGTATCAGTCAGCTCGTGACGCGAAACCTGAATAGCCGGCAGCAACCCGGCTACAAGCGCGGCAACGAGTGTTATCCCAAGCGTGAAGGTCAGCGTCGCCCCGTCAAGCCTTACTTCGTCCAGGCGCGGGATTCCTCGCGGCGCAATCGCGAGCAGTAGTTCCTTAGCCCACACTGCGACCAGGACTCCGACCGCACCGCCCATCAACGCAAGCACAAGGCTCTCGGTAAAAAGTTGCCGTATGATGCGCCCGCGTCCGGCGCCGAGCGCCGCCCGGATTGCCATTTCTTTCCGTCGAGCTTCCGCGCGAGCGAGCAACAGATTCGCGACGTTGGCGCACGCGATCAACAATACCAATCCGACCGCCGCAAGAAACACGAGCAACGCTGGCCGGCTGTCGCCGACTATCCAATCGTGAAGGGGTCCAAGCCCCACTCCCATCTTCGTGTTCGTGTCGGGATATTCGCCTTCGAGCGCTCCGGCTATCGACGTCATATCGGCGCGCGCCTGTTCGCTCGAGACGCCACTCTTCAAGCGGCCAATCGCTCGCAGGAAATGAGGCCGCCGCAGAGGAGCGATCTGCGCCTGATCCCATCCCATCGGCGTCCACAGCTCTACTTCGCGCGTTGGAAAATAAAAACCCTCCGGCATAATGCCGACCACGATGCGATTAGTTCCATTCAGCGAGATCGTCTGGCCGACGATCGAGGGGTCGCCGCCGAAGCGGCGTTGCCAAAGTTGATGACTCAAAACCACGACGCGATGATTGCCGGCCCAGGTTTCTTCCGCGCTCAAGGTGCGCCCGCGCGCGGCGTCCACTCCAAGTACTGAGAACAGATTCCCGGTCACGTAGAGGCCGCGCAGCCGCTCGGGCTCGTCGCCTCCGGTCAGGAACAGATTCGAGAGCCCGGCCTCCTTTGTGTCAGCGCCCATGTACGCGGCGATGTCTTCAAAAGACTGATTCCGTTTTTGCCAGTCGAACAGGTTCGCGGGCGCAACCGTAGCCTGCGTCCAGCCTTTTAACGGATTGGTCTCCCAGAACTGAACAAGTCGCTCCGGCTGTGCATAAGGCAACGGGCGCAAGAGAACGCCGTTGACTACGCTGAAGATCGCCGTGTTCGCGCCCACGCCAAGCGCCAGCGTCAAAACCGCGATGGCTGAAAAACTCGGGTTCTTGAAGAGCATTCGCGTCCCAAGACGCAGATCTTGAAAGAATGTGTTCATGAGGTCTCCAGTTCAGGGTTCAGGGTTCAGGGTTCACGGTTCACGGTTCACGGTTCACGGTTCAGGGTTCAAGGTTCAGGGTTCAGGGTTCAGGGTCGCCTAGCCTTTGAAACTACAATGAGTCTGTCTGAGTCTGAGTCCCTGAACCCGGAACTCTGAACCCCGAACTCTGAACCCTGAACCCTGAACTCTGAACCTACTATTCGTATCTCAGCGCCTCGATTGGATCGACCCTTGAAGCGCGGCGTGCGGGCACGAAACAGGCTCCCAGAGCCACTCCCGCAAGCACTAATGGAATCGCCAGAAAGGTCACCGGGTCAGTCGCGCTGACACCATAGAGCAATGTTGCCATCAGCCGGGTCAACCCGAACGACGCAATTAATCCCGCGCCAATCCCGGTTCCAGTCAGCACCAGCCCATGTCTCACGACCAGACGAACCACGTCGCGCGTCTGGGCGCCCATCGCCATTCGAATCCCGATCTCGTGAGTCCTCTGCGACACCGAGTAGGAAATCACGCCGTAGATTCCCAGCGCCGCGAGCAGCAATGCGACCGAGGCGAATACTCCCAGCAACAACATGTTGAACCGGCGCTGCGACAACATCTCAGACAATGTTTGATCCATAGTCTTGATGTCGTAAACCGATTGGTCGCGGTCGATCGACCACACCTGGTCTCGCAACATACCGGCGAAGCTCGCGGGATCAGCCGACGTGCGCGCGACGACGGTCAGGGCGTTATCCGGATTCTGCGATTCCGGCAAGAAGGTTTCCGGCCGCACAGGGCGGTCGAATCCCGTGCGGCGCATGTCGCCTACGACGCCGACGATCGTAATCCACGGGTTGTCCGGCGCAGGGCCGCCATAAACGTAGCGCTTACCGATCGGGTCCTCGCCGGGGAAGAACCGATTCGCAAACGTTTCGTTGATGATCGCAACCGGCGGCGTGCCTAGCGCATCCCGATCATCGAATTCGCGTCCGCTGATCAGCGGAATGCCCATCACTTTGAAATACTTTGCTGAAACCGAGTCGAGCGGAACTTCGATGGACTGGGCGCCGGTCGCCTGGGGCCGCCCCTCGATTGCGAAGTTAGTCGAGTTGGGTGTGTCGGAAAGAAAGATCGTCGAGATCGCGCCCGCCGATTGAACGCCCGGCACTCCTTCGATGCGCTCGAACAGTTGTTGAAAGAAGTCGGCGACCTGTTTGCGCTCTTTGTATTTTGAGCCGGGCAACTGGACGCGCATCGTGATCAGGTGTTCGGGATTGAAGCCCAATTCAAACTGCTGAAGCCGCATGAAGCTTCGGATCAACAAGCCCGCGCCCACAAGCAACACCAGCGACAACGCGATTTCTGATACGACCAGCAGATTGCGAATGCGCGCCCCGCCCCCGCCAGTCGAGCCGCGCCCGCCTTCCTTGAGCGCGTCGTTGACGTCCGGCCGCGAAGCCTGCAGCGCGGGCACCAGTCCGAAAACCAGCCCGGTGACGAGCGATATGCCCAGGGTGAAAACGAGCACGCGGGCATCGATTCCGGTTTGATCGAGACGCGGGATGTCGGCGGGCGCAAGCGCAACCAGCGCGCTCAAACCCCAAACCGCCAGCAGTAAACCGACAGCGCCGCCTAACACGCCAAGCAGTACGCTCTCAGTGAGCAACTGACGAATGATGCGCCAGCGCCGAGCGCCGAGCGCCAATCGAATCGCGACTTCTTTCTCTCGCATAGCCGCGCGCGCGAGAAGCAGATTAGCGACGTTTGCGCACGCGATCAGCAGCACAAAACCGACCGCGCCAAGCAGAACCAGAAGCGCGGACCTCACGGTGTGAGTCTCCTGATCGTGAATCAGCCTGAGATTGACCCCGTAGTCCGATTGAAAATACTGATCGTCCAGCCGCTTTGCGATCGCAGCCATGTCGGCTTGCGCCTGCGCGAGCGTCACTTCGGGTTTGAGCCGGCCGACCGCCTTGTACGCGATGGAGTTTCGCGCCTGCCTTCGTTGCGGAGTCACCGTCAGCGGCACCCAGAACTCGGTTGTCTTCTCCGGAAAACTAAAACTCGGCGGCATTACGCCGATGACTGTGCGATTTATTCCATTGAGGCTGATTTGCTGACCAATGACCGACGCGTCGCCGCCAAAGTTTCTCCGCCAAAGCCCGTTGCTCAAAACGACAACCATGTCTTTGCCGGGCTCCTGTTCATCTTCGGTGAATGTGCGGCCAACCGCCGCGTCTACGCCGAGGACCGAAAACAAACTGGCGGTGTTCCACACGCCCACGACGCGCACCGGGTCACCGGCGCCCGTGAGATTGAAGCTGCGAGTGTTGAACGCAGCCATATCCTCGAAGACCTGATTCTGTTCCTTGTAGTCGACATAGTTCGGATATGAATGCCAGTCCTCCATCACGCCGAGCTTGGGGTTGCTCATCCAGATCATCGAGATTCGATCGAAGTTCTTGTATGGAAGCGGCCGAAGGAGGATTGCGTTCACCACGCTGAAGATCGCCGTATTGGCGCCAATGCCAATGCCAAGAGCCAGTACAACGATGATCGTGAACGACGGCTTCTTAAGCAGCATTCGAATCGCATAGCGCAGATCTTGGATCAAGGTTTCCATTTCTGTCTCCTCAGTAGTCCGTAGTCCGTAGTCAGTAGTCCGTAGTCGCGTCCTTGAAACACGTTCCTACGGACCACGGACTACGGACTACTGACTTCCTCATTCATATCTCAGCGCAATCATCGGATCGACCTTCGCGGCGCGGCGCGCAGGAACGTAACTGGCAAGCAACGCGACGACAGCTAGCACTGCCGGAACCGCAAGAAACGTCACCACGTCCAGCGCGCTGACGCCATAGAGAAAACTCGTCAACAGCCGAGTCACCGCGAATGCGACTATCAAGCCGCCGGCGACTCCGCCCGCGACCAGCGACATTCCTTGTTTCAGCACCAGCCGAAGCACGTTTCCCTTCTCTGCTCCAAGCGCCATCCGTATGCCGATCTCGCGGGTCCTTCGCGAAACCGAGTAAGACATCACACCGTACAAACCGACTCCGGCCAGCAAGAGGGCCAGCAGCCCGAAGATGCTCAACAACACCGCGCCCATCCGCGCGGCAAAAAGCGATCCCGCCAGTACGTCATCGAGCGACTGAAGACTGGTCACCGCAAGATCACGATCCAGCGACTGGATTTCCTGCCTTACCGCCGCGGCTAGGCTTGTTGGGTTGCCGGTTGTGCGAACGTGCAGCGTCATCCCTGTTTCGTGATTTTGCGCGAGCGGAACATAAATAGTCGGACGCGGGTTCTCGCCGAGGGTGCGATACTTGCTGTCGCGCACGAGTCCGATGATTTCGGTGAACGGCCCGCGCGCGCCTCGAAAGCTCACGCGTTTGCCGATCATCTCTTCATTCTCAAAGTAGCGCCGGGCGAAGGCTTCGTTGGCGATCGCAACCCCAGACGCGCCTTCATTGTCCTGCGATTCAAAGGCGCGGCCTGCCAGCAGCCTGATACCCATCGTGGAGAAGTATTTCGTCGTTACGACGTTTGTGTTCACCGAGTAGGTATTCTCATCCTGACCGCCGCCTTCGGTGCGGCTCGCGTTATCGGAACCCTGCCGGCCTTCAATCAATAGACTGCTTGTTCGGCCGCCGCCGCTCATCGGAACAACTCGAGCCAGGGCGGCAGATTCGACGCCGGGCAGCGCTTCAACCCGCTCGAGCACCTGCCGGTAGAATTGCTGGCCTTGCGGCTTGGTGTATCGCAGCAGGTTGATGTTGAGATCGGCATTCAGAATCTTCGCGGCGTCCAGTCCCGGATCGATTGACTGCGCGTTGTTCAAACTTCGCAGGAACAACCCCGCGCCGATCAACAAAACTAACGATAAAGCAACCTGCGCTACGATCAGCAGATTGCGAAGCTTGAATCGCCGGCGGCCTCGCCCGACGACCGATGCTTCACCTTTGAGCGCAGGAACAAGATCCGATCGCGATGCCTGCAATGCCGGGGCGAGCCCGAAGATCACTCCCGTCGCCAACGACAATGCGACTGTGAAGGCAAGCACGCGGCCGTCGAGTTTGTAGTCGAGCGTGAATGAGAACATTCCGCTTGGCGGCGTGGCGGACTTCAACAGGTCAACCGTCCACAACGCGAGAAGCAGTCCTCCCGTTCCACCCGCAAGCGACAGGACCACGCTCTCAGTCAACAATTGACGCACGAGCCGCGCGCGGCTTGCGCCCATCGCCAGTCGCACGGCGATCTCTTTGCGGCGCGCTGATGCTCGCGCGAGCAACAGGTTCGCGACGTTCGCGCACGCGATCAGCAAAACCATACCGACGACCGCAAGCAGCAATCCGGCTACGGAAACCAACTGACCGTAAGCTTGCGGGTCCACTTTGCTGACCGGAAAGAGCGTCGCGATCCTATCGCGATTCTCGTCAGGGTAGGCTTGTTCGAGTTGCGAAGCGAGCGTGGAGATTGCGGTCTGAGCTTGCTCGATTGAGACGCCGGGCTTGAGGCGCCCGATCATCTTCATCCATCGCGCGCCGCGTCGTGAAAGCAAATCCGCATTCATCTCACCCGAGAATCCGCCGCGCGGCGGCCTCACCAAAGCCTGCATCATCGCCGGGATATAGATATCGTTTTTTTCGAGGACCTCGGGTCCGTTGAATCCCGCGGGCGCGACTCCGATGATCGTAAACGCGTGACCGTTCAGTGAAACTTGTTGCCCGGCTACTTGCGAGTCACCAGCGAACCGGCGCTGCCACAAAGAGTGACTGATCACGGCAACCGGATTTGCGCCCGGAGTGATGTCTTCGTCGCGAAGGAAAGTGCGGCCAATCGCGGCATGCACTCCCAACACATCGAAGAAATTTCCCGAGACGATCGATCCCAAAACCAATTCTGTTTGGTCTTCGATTCGCGCGCTCGTAGTGATGCTCGAATAGGTGAGCAGATCGCTGAACGTTTCATTCCGGTCGCGATAATCAACGTAGTCGGGATACGAAGAAACTCCCCACGGACTGGTTCGCGTCCCATTGAACACGAACACGAGTTTGCCGGGATCGGTGACGGGTAATGGCCGGAGCAGCGCGGCGTTCACGACGCTAAAGATCGATGTGTTCGCGCCGATTCCCAGAGCCAACGAGAGCACCGCTACGGCCGCAAAACCAGGACTCGCCCGTAAGACTCGGAAGCCGTAACGCAGATCTTGTATGAGGGTTTCCATTCGTCCTCCGTCAGGTTCAGGGTTCAGAGTTCTGGGTTCCGAGTTCCAACGCGGAACCACGAACCCGGAACCCGGAACTATTCGTATCGGAGCGCGACCATCGGGTCGACTCGTAACGCGCGGCGCGCCGGGATCAGACACGCGGACATGGTGATTGCCACAACCGCCAACGCGAGAGCCGCGAAAGTCGCCGGATCTGTCGGGCTGACCTTGAACAGCAGCGCCGACATCAACCGCGTCAGCGCAAACGCTGCGATCAATCCTCCGATCATTCCGATTATCGCGATCAGCATCCCCTGCTTCACAACCAGCGTCTGAACGTCGCGCGGTTTGGCGCCGAGCGCGATTCGTACGCCAATTTCGTGCGTGCGCTCGGCAACAGAGTAAGCCATCACGCCGTAGATCCCGATCGCCGCAAGCAGCATCGCAAGCACAGCGAATAACGTGAGCAGCAACGCATAAGAACGAGTCTCAGCCGCTTGATCATGCAATCGGTTCTCGAGCGTCGCAACGCTGTAAACCGGAAAGTCCGGATCGAATGCCTGAACCTCGCTCCTCAACGTCGCAAGCATCGCCGACGGATCGCCTTTTGTCCTAACAATCAGGCTAACGCCGATCACGACCTCACTTTGGAGCAGCGGGGTGTAGACCACAGGCTCGGCGTTTTCATCCTGCCGGAGGGAGCGAAACTTTATGTCACCCGCCACACCCACTACAGTCATCCATGGCGCGGTCGAATTCTCGAGCCCGAACTTCACTCTCTTGCCCAGCGCATCCTCGCCCGGCCAGTAACGCCTCGCGAAGGAAGAACTGACGATCATTACTTGAGGCGACTCCGAATTATCGCTCGGCGTGAAGTCGCGTCCCGAGATGAATGGTATGCCCATCGTGTGAAAGTAATTCGGGCTGATGTTGTGGTAATAAACCGTATCGAGTTCGGCGGGATCGATAGGCGGTTTGCCTTCGATTGAGTAGCCGCGATTGATGCCACTCCAGACGAATGGATCGATGAACGTGGCGCCCACTGAATCAACACCGGGGAGCGTCTGGACACGTTCGATCAGGCGTTGACCCAACGCCCGACGCTCGTCTCCCTGATATTTCCTATTCGGTACGTCTATGCGAATTGTCACCAGATGATCGGATTTGAAACCGGGATCCGTTGCGAGCATTCGGCCGAAGCTGCGAAGCATCAACCCCGCGCCGATCATCAGCATCAACGCAAGCGCAATCTCGGCAGCCACAAGCGCAGCCCGAAGCCGGCCTCCGCGCGGTCCGGCGATCGAGCGGCTGCTTTCCTTGAGCGCCTCATTCACTCCGGTCTTTGAAGCTTGAAGCGCCGGCGCGACGCCCATCAGCACGCCGGTCGCAATCGATATCACTGAGGTGAAGGCAAGCACTCGCGGATCGATGCCCACGGTCGCAAAGCTTGGAAGCGTGATCGGCATGATCGAAACCAGCAGATCTACGCTCCACAAAGCCAACAGCAATCCGGCAACGCCGCCCAGTCCCGCAACCAGCAAACTCTCGGTGATCAACTGACGTGCTATTCGCCCGCGGCTCGCCCCAAGCGCCAGCCGGATCGCGATCTCCCGGCTGCGCGTTGCGGCTCGCGCAAGGAAGAGATTCGCTACATTCGCACAAGCGATCAACAATACAAACACCACGGCTCCAAGAAGGACCAGCAACGGCGTTCGATTCTTGCCCGCCAATCGTTCTCGCGCGGTGATCAGCATTGCGCCGCGCCCGGCGTTAGCCTGGGGAAATTCGCTCGCGAGGCGCGAAGTCACCGCATCCATTTCAACTTGAGCGGCCGCAAGCGAAACGCCCGGATTGAGCCGGCCGATTACTCGGTGCCAATGAATGTCGCGCGCCCCGAGAAAGTTGAAACGCGCGGTCGCCGGATAAAGGGCAGACCGCATCAACATCGGCACCCAGACGTCGGCGATCCCTGAGAATCCTTTGAAGCCGGCGGGCGCGACGCCCACGATTGTGAACTCCGTTTCGTTGAGTTTCACCGTGCGGCCAATCACCCTCTCGTCGCCGCCCAATTGGTTTTGCCAGAACGAGTGACCGACGATCGCAACCGGAGCCGCGCCCGGTTTGTTGTTCTCGTCAGCCAGGAAAGTTCGCCCGCGCAACGCTGTCACGCCGAGCAGCTCGAAGTAATCATCCGATACTAATTCTCCGACGACGCGCTCCGCCTGATCCAACCCGGTCACGTTGAGATCGTCGGCGGAGTAAGCGGCCAGTTTCTCGAACGAGCCCTGCCCGGCGCGCCAATCGAGAAAGTTTGGATAGGAAACCGGCATCGCTTTGCCGCCGACTTTTTCTGCCGCGAAGACCAGGCGATCGGGTTCGGCGTAGGGCAGCGATCGCAGGAGCACGGCGTTGACGACGCTGAAGATCGCGGTGTTGGCGCCGATTCCGAGCGCGAGGGTCAGAACAGCTACAGCAGTGAAAGCGGGCTTACTGGAGAGCAGTCGCAGCGCGTATCTAAGGTCCTGCCAGAGAGAATCCATCCAAAGCCTCCGAAGATCGAGCACACTTTCGTGTAGAGAGAGATAACCAAACTTAGTGCCATCGCAAGCGGTTGCTAACTCATAGTGAAGGCGAGGCCGCCGATTGGATCGCTGAAGATCCTATGTGCGTTCGTGGGACTCGCAGTTCCGCAACTGGGCAGGTTGGTAAGGTGCCCAAACAGCTTGATGAATCCAATGATGCGGAGCGTACGCCAGTTTCCAGTCGGGGAGGAGGCGATTGCGCGCTTGTACTTTCGCCTTGAGATACGGTGGGATCATTGGCGGCTTTGAATAAGAGTAACGGGTATTGACCGAATCGTTGAATTCAGCTCCATTGTAAAGTTGAAAAATCCTCGTGATTAGTGCATAAAGGCAATCAGGGAACCGCATGTCTGTTCAGTTCATAATCAGCGACTATATCGAACGCGCGATGGCCGAGGCGGAGTACGACAAGCTCGAAGACAACTCCTATTCTGGTCGCATACCGTCGTGCCTCGGAGTGATTGCCTTTGGCGGCACCCTTCACGAATGCGAAACCGAACTGCGTTCGACTCTTGAAGACTGGCTGCTTGTGGGTTTCAAGCTCAGGCACGACCTTCCCGTCATTGATGGAATCGATTTGAATAAGGAGCCGGAGTATGAGCCGGTGGACGCCGTGTAAACGCGGAGACTTCATCCGCCGGCTACGGAAGCTCGGGTTTGATGGGCCGTACGCTGGCAGGCGTCATCAATTCATGGTTTATCAACAACACCGCCTCACGGTTCCGTCGAATCAAGAATATTCAATCCCGCAACTACGAATGATGATCCGCGAGCTTGAAGGCATCCTTGGCCGCTCAGTCACATTTGAAGAATGGAATGGCCTTTCGTGAATCGTTCCCCCCAACCAATCTTCAGCTAAGCATGGAACTCGAGGGTCTAAAGATCACTTCTCATCATTTGTCGTTCTTGTGCTTCTCCTTGTGCTTCTCGTGGTCCTGATCGTCGGCCATATCCTGATAACGCCTAAAGCGAGCGTCGCTTCGCAGGCTATCGAGATCGCTATCGCCTCGAACGTAATCCTCAACGTTGAATCCGGCTTCATGCGATTTCTCGAGCCACTCGAACGCCGCGTCTTTGTTTCCCATCATCGCATTCGCGCAAGCGATGTTGTACATCGCGGTCGACGGCCGATATCCATTCTGAATCGCGCGCTGGAAAGCTTCGATCGCCCGAGCGTGTTCCGTCGAATAGTGAAGCGCGAAGCCGAGATTGAACCACGCTCGGCCGCTCGCGGGCTGGCCCTGGACGAAGGATTCAAAGTGCTTCACTGCCGGCGCCCATCGTTGTTTCGAGTACTGGGAATCGTCGTCGCCGTCTCTGGTGAATTGAGAAAGTGAAAGCGCGCGGCTCAGCTCGTAAATCCTCTTGAAACGCGGATCGCTCCGAAGGTTCGCAATGTCGGAATCTTCCATGAGCTTATCCGGGCCGTCGAAGCCCGCATTGATCGATTTCTCGAGCCACCCGAGCCCAGGCTCAACATTCCCCGCCAGCGCGTAGTTGCACGCGAGGTTGTACATAGCATTCGACCCTCGCGGGCCGAGATGCTCAATCGCCTGCGTCAACGCCAACGTCGCGCGCTCGTGGTCGCGCATTCGCAGCAGCCGCGATCCAACGGTGTACCACGCATCTCCATCCCGGGACGATGAAGCTCGAAGCTGCTCGAAGTTGATGAGCGCCTCATCGAGACGGTCTCGTTCCTTCTGTGATTTATTTTTCTGTTTATCTTTCTCGTCCTTCTCTTTCAAAGGCTTCTCGTCGCGCTTCATCGAAGAAACTCTCTGTTCGAGATCCTTGAATCGCGGATCCGAGCGCAGCGCGTCCAGGTCCGAATCGCTCTTCAACAGATCGGCTCGATCAAATCCGCTTGAGAATGCGCGCTCAAGCCAGAACAACGCGTTCTCTTTGTCGTTCAGCAGCGCGTAGCCGCAGGCTACGTTGTAGATCGCGGTCGGCTGGCGATATCCAAGCCCGATCGAGTGGCTGAACGCTTCGATCGCCTCGACGTAGTGATCGGATTGATGGAGCGCATAGCCGCGATTGAACCAATACGGCCCGTCCTGCTCGGGGTTTTCATTTTCTGATTCGACCACCTTCACCCGCGAAGACTCGATGGTCATCTGTTTGACCTTGTCGGTTTTCCGCACGCGCTTCTCATCGGCCGGGCGGGCATAAGTCGATAGGGAAAGGCCCAGAACAACAAACATCAGCGCCATTCTCTTCAAAGTCCCTTTCATCGTGCTTCCTCCTTGTGTGTTCACCCGTGAAAACTTTCTTAGCTTCATTCTTAGCTTCATTCATAACGAAGCGCGACCATCGGATCGACCTTCGCGGCTCGCCGCGCCGGCACGAAGCAGGCCAGCAGAGCGACAGCCGCCAATCCAGTCCCGACAATCGCGAAGGTGAGCGGATCGGTTGGGCTGATCTCGAAGAGCAGCGAGGCCATGACGCGGCTAAGCAGGAACGAACCGGTCAATCCCACTGCCAGACCGACCACAGTCAGCTTCAGCCCCTGACCAATAACCATCGACAGAACGTTTCTGGTAGTCGCGCCGAGCGCAACGCGGACTCCAATCTCCTGCGTGCGCTGACTCACTGAGTACGCCATCACGCCGTAGATTCCAACCGCCGCCAACAGCAATGCGATTACCGAAAATGATCCGAGCAACAGCGACAGGAATCGCGGCCTGACCAGCGAATCGCCCACGACGTCGCTCATGGTTTTCAGTTGAAAGATAGGAACGCTTGCATCGAGCTCGTTGACGCTCGAACGTATGCTCGACGCAATGGCGGCAGCGGAAGCGCCCTCCGAGCGAACGACAAAACTCATGCGAGTGCTGACTCCGATTGCGATGGTCTGCGGCAAAAGAAAATAAAGCTCGGTTCCGGCGGCCTTATCCACGCCGAGATTCTTTGTGTCTTCGACGATGCCAACAACCGTGAACCACACGGCAGGGGTGTTGAACCCGGGATTCAGGCGCCGGCCAATCGGACTGCCTTGCCAGAAACGGCGGGCCATCGCCTGATTGATCACCACGACTTTTTGTGCGCTGTCGTTGCGATCCGACGACTCAAACGTTCGGCCCTCCATCGTGCGAATGCCCATCGTATTGAAGTAGTTTTCGTTCACGATGTTCCAATAGTCGACGTTCTCGGCGGGTCCGTCCGGTGTGCCCTGGTAGTCTTCGATGTCGGTGTCGTTCGCGTTTATCGGGCGCAGCGGCGGAAGTCCCGAAGCAAAAGACGCGGACTTCACGCCCGGCAGCGACGCCAGTCGCTCTTCCAGTTGACTGGCGAAACGCAACCGATCCGGATTCTGATATCGGGTGCCGGGGAGTTGAAGGCTGAACGACGTAACCCCTCGGGGCTCGAAACCGACATCAACTTGCCGAAGCTTCCAAAAAGCGCGAAGCATTAGTCCCGATCCGATGAGCGGTACCACCGCAAGCGCGATCTCGATAATGACCAGCGTTGTTCGCAGTCTGTGGCTGCCACCGCCTCCCGACGTTCGCTGACCCGAGCCTCTCAACCACGTGGCGAGGTCGCGCCCGCTCATTTGCACAAGCGGGGCCATCGCGAAGACGAACACCGACAGAATCGAAACTCCGAGCGTGAAAGCAAGCACGGTAGGATCGATTCCGATTTCACCCGTGCGAGGAATACTGTCGGGCGCGGCCGCAAGGACAATTGAAAGCCCGAGCTTCGCGAACCCGATACCGGCGGCCGCGCCCAGCACGACGAGGATCAACCCTTCGGCTAGAAACTGTCTGAGCATCCGGCCGCGGCCCGCTCCAAGCGCCAGCCTGATGGCAAACTCGCGCCGCCTTGCTTCCGCGCGCGCGAGCAACAGATTCGCAACGTTCACACACGCGATCAGAAGCACAAACCCGACAGCTCCCAAAAGCATAAGCACGGCAGGCCGCGCTGATCCGACTACATCTTCGTGCAAGGGAATCATCAGAATTGGGTGTCTCTCAGGATCGGGCAGGTGCATCGAGCGCTTCTCGTCCCTCCACCCTGCCATCTGTGATTCTATTTCCGCGCGCGCCTGTTCAACGCGTACGTCTGGCTTAAGCCTCCCGATGATGTACAGAAAATGGCTGCCGCGGTTGCCGGGGTTCGCGGGATCGAGTTGAAGCGGCATCCACACTTCCGCGGGATCGTTGCTGCCCGGAGGAAAAACAAAACCGCGCGGCATCACACCGACAACGGTCGTGGGTTGCGAGTTGAGCTGAATCTGCTTTCCGACAATGTCATCCTGTTTGCCGAATGCCCGGCGCCACAGTCCATCCGAGATCAAAACCGTGGGAGGCCCGCCGTTGCGATCCTCTTCAGCCGTGAAGTTCCGGCCCATTGCAGGTTGCACGCCCAGCGCATCGATCAAGCCCCGAGTGATGATCGCAGCCGTGACTCTGATCGGTTCGTCGTTGCTGGTCGCGACATTTCTTCCGGTGGTGGTCCACGCCCCGATACTCTCCCAGGACTCTGACTCGTTTTGAATGTCCAGGAACTCAGGAGGGGACATCCAAAACTTCCTCAGGTTCATGGTGGGAAACTCGGTATAGACGCGCACAAGCTTTCCCGGCTGGCGGTACGGCAACGGCCGCAACAGCACTGCGTTCACCACTGAGAAAATTGCGGTGTTTGCTCCGATGCCCAGGGCAAGGGTTATCACGGCGACAGCCGCGAATCCGGGCTTATTCAAGAGCATGCGAATTCCGTATTTCACGTCGAGTAGCAGTGAGTGCATCGCCCCTCCGAAAGGTTTCAGATCATTTGCCCGATGTCCGATAAGCTTTAGCTTGTCGTCCTCATCCAACAAACCCTCATTTTGTCGAGTAAGACGACAAGCTAAAGCTTATCGAACATCAAACTGATCACTCATATCTGAGCGCGATCATCGGATCGACACGCGTCGCGCGCCGCGCTGGAACATAACAAGCCACGAGCGCCACCAGCGCAAGCAGCACCGACAGCCCGGCATAGGTCATCGGATCGGTAGCCGCTACGCCAAACAGGAAACCGGTTAGCAACCGGGTCAGCGCCACTGCCGCGACAAGACCTATCCCAACACCCGCGAGTGTCAGCATCATCGCCTGGGTCATCACCCATCGAATGATGTCGCCGGTCTTCGCCCCAAGCGCCAGGCGAATCCCGATCTCGCGCGTTCGCTGACTGACCGAATAAGCCATCACTCCGTAGATCCCAACCCCCGCCAGCAACAACGCGACCCCGCCAAAAGCGATCAACAACTGCATCGCGAATCTGCGTTGAGCAAGCGAGGCCGCGACAACGTCTTCCATACTCTCTTCGCCGAATACCGGAAGATCAGGATCCACTGACTGGACTTCGCGTCGAAGCGCGTGCGCGAGTGTCAGGGGATTCACACTTGTCTTTAGGTACACAGCCATCGCATAGCCTGGACTCTGAAGGATCGACAGATAAACGTGAGGCTGATCGGGCAGGTCGAACCCATCAGTTTTCATGTTACCCACTACGCCGACGACGGTGAGCCAGGGTGCGTTCGAGTCTCGCCGGCTGAGCTTGATGTGCTTGCCGATCGGATTCTCATCAGGCCAGAACCGCTTGACCGCGGCCTCATCCACGAGCGCAACGCGAGCGGCGTTTATATCATCGCCGTCTGAGAAGTACCGGCCGTTCACCAGCGGTGTTCCGAGCGCCGAAAAATAATCAGCGCTGACCGCGGAAGGTTGAATCAATGGAAGAACAGCTTCGTCGGCGTGATCTTCAATCACGAGGCTCGCATTGTTGTGAGGCCCAACCAGGGGCACTCCGGCGCCGCCACCGATTGCCGCGTGCTCGACGCCCGGCAATGCCACCGCGCGACCGAGCACGTCCTTCATGAACTGAGCACGTTTGGCCGGCGTGCGGTATGGATCGAGCTCGGGATTGTTCGGCACCGGGAGCCAGATTCGCGAGATCAACACGTTCTGTGGACTGAAGCCGGGGTTCACATCGGTCAATCGCCAGAAGCTCCGCAACAACAACCCGGCGCCGATCATCAGCACCAGCGACAACGCGAACTCGGTCACGATCAGCAAGCTTCGAACTCGATGACTTCGAGCGCCGAGCCCCGAACCGGGACTGCCTTCCTTCAGGTTCACCAGAACATCGGGCCGCGATGCCTGCAACGCGGGCACCAAACCAAACAACACTCCGGTTATTATAGAGACCAGCAACGTAAACAAAAGCACATTGCCGCTGAAGCCCACTTCGTTGAGACGCGGCATCGTTGCCGGGACAAGCCTCAACAGCAAATCCGTCGCCCAGCTTGCGATCAACAACGCGACGCCCCCGCCCAAAAGCGAAAGCACGAGACTCTCGCTGATCAGTTGTGAGATAAGCCTTCGACGGCCGGCTCCAAGCGCAAGACGAATCGCCATCTCTCGCTGACGCCCAAGCGATCGAGCCAGCATAATGTTTGCGATGTTCACACAAGCGATCAGCAGCACGACTCCGACCGCCGCAAGTAAAACGATAAGCAGCGTTCGAACTCCGCCGACGAGGTTCTCTTGCGCGGGCGCGAGCTTCACTTCCCAACCCGCCTCGGGCGGATACTCTTTCGGGAATTGGCTGCGCAGCTCCGCTGTGAATGCGTCGAGCTTTGCCTGCGCCTGAGCAACCGTCAATCCGTTTTTCAAACGGCCGATTGCGCCGGGCAGCATCCTACGAACCCGATCGGGCGGACCGAATGGATTCGCGGCGAATCCGGCCGTGCCCCAGAAATCCACCTGATCGCGCAGCGTCTTTCCCGGATGCCGGAACTCCGGCGGCATCACTCCTATGACGACATACAGGTCGCTGTCCGCGCGAACCTTTCTTCCGAGCACGTTGGGATCGCCGCCGAACAGGCGATGCCATGCCGAATCGCTGATCACGATTCCTTCGGCGAAACCTTGCGCCTTGTCCTCCTCCGGTCCAAAGACTCGGCCGAGGGCGGCTTTCGCGCCCAGCAGCGTAAAGTAATTGGGACTCACCGCCAGCAACTCGATACGCTCGGGGTGATCCGAACCCGTGAGGTTCGCATCCACCGGCCACAGCGCGGATATCTCCTCGAATACATCCGAGCGCTGTTGCATATCCTGAAGCTCGAGCACCGTCATCCCGACGTTTTTCAACTGGCGTCCGGTGAGGTTGTCATTCACCAGCACGAGTTGCTCGGGCTTAGGAAACGGGAGCGGCTGAAGCAGGACAGCATTCACGACGCTGAATAAGGCGGTGTTCGCGCCGATTCCGAGCGCCAGTGTCATCACAACGATGCCGGTGAACGCTGGGCGTTTCGCGAGCATTCGAACAGCAAAGCGAAAATCACGAACTGCGAGGTCCAACATTTTGTTCACACCTTTCTATATTGCCGATTGCCGATTTGCGATTGCCGATTGCGGATTGCGAATTGCCGTCGATCTCAAATTTGAAATTTGAGATTTGAAATTCGCAATTCGCAATTCGCAAATCGGCGATCGCAAATCGGCAATCTCTTCACTCGTCCCTCAGCGCAATCATCGGATCGACTTTCGTTGCCCTTCGGGCCGGCGCCAAAGTGGCCGCCAGAGCCACTCCTGTCAGCGCGACCGATATGGCGGCAAACGTGACGGGGTCCGTCGCGGTGACTCCGAAAAGAAGAGTCGACATCAAGCGTGTCAAAAAGAATGACGCGCCCAGGCCAATCGCGATCCCAACAAGCGCGAGCCACATGCCCTGGCCGACGACAAGTTTCAACACGTGCCTAGTGTCCGCGCCAAGCGCCATCCGAATACCAATCTCGTGAGTTCGCTGGCTGACCGAATAACTGATCACCCCGTAGATGCCAACGGCCGCCAACACCAGCGCCACCGCTCCGAATATCGTCAGCAACAGCATGTTGAATCGCCGGCCCGACACCGATTCCGCAAGAAGCTCCCGCATAGTCTTTACGTCCGTGACCGGCAGGTCCTTATCGATTTGTTGAATCTGATCTTTTATCGAAGCCACCACGCTTGCCGGACTCGAGGACGTACGAACGACGAGACTCATCGACGACGACGTCATTTGAGAAAACGGAAAGTAGACCTCGGGCTTCGCGGCCGAGTCCTGACCCAGTTGCTTCACGTCGTCGATGATCCCAACGATCGACATCCACGACCCTCCGTCATCGAACGTGATCCGCTTCCCTATCGGGTCTTCAGTGGGAAAGTAGATGCGGGCCAGTTCATTGTTGATGATCGCAGCCGCGGGCGCGCCGCTCTTGTCTCGGTCGGAAAAATCGCGGCCTTTCATCAAGCCGATGCCGAGCGTTGGGAAGTAACCGGGGCTGACGCTGCGCGTATGCACCATCATCTCTTTTCCGGCCTCGGGCTCAGGGCGTCCCTCTATGCGAAAATCAGTACCGGAAAGATTCAAAGTCAACGGCAGTCCCGTGGTTGCGCCGGCGGCTTGTATGCCGGGCAGCGATTGCAGCCGCTCGAGCGCTTCATGAAAGAAAGCTGCCTGCTGACGATCCTCGGGATACCGCGTAGGAGAAAGCGACAGGTTCACTGCCAGCGCGTTGTCGGGATTGAAGCCCAGATTCATCTGCTGAAGCCGGAAGAAGCTCCTTATCATCAGGCCCGCCCCGATCAGCAACACCAAAGAGAGCGCAACTTCTGCTGATACGAGCGCGCCTCGTATGCGCTTTGCCGGGCCGCTTGAGCTTGAGCCTCGCGAACCTTCCTTGAGCGCTTCGTTCAGATCGGGCTTCGCGGCATGAATCGCCGGGATGAATCCAAAGAGAATGCTCGTCGCTAGCGAGACCGCGAGCGTAAAGCCAAACACGCGGCCGTCAATTCCAACTTCATGCAGCCTCGGAAGGTTGTCGGGCCCGAGCGCAACGAGCGCATCCGTACTCCAAAGCGCGAGCAGCAATCCCAGGCAGCCTCCCGCAAGCGAAAGGATCAGGCTTTCCGTTAACAAGAGCCGCAAGACTCGCGCGCGACTCGCGCCCAGAGCTGCGCGTATCGCAAATTCCTTCTGTCTCGACGCTCCGCGAGCAAGCAGAAGATTTGCGATGTTCGCGCAGGCTATCAGCAACAGAAACGACACCGCGCCGAACAGCACCAGCAACGCCGGGCGAATCTCTTTGACCGTTTGCTCGCGTGTTGCGACAAGGCTTACGCCGATACCAGTGTTGGTGTCCGGGTATTGCTGTTCGAGCCGGCCTTCAATGGTGGTCATTTCAGCTCGCGCCTGCTCGATCGTTGCGCCGGGCTTCAGGCGTCCTATGGCGAAGAACGAATAGTTTCCGTGCGCTGCCTCTTTTTTTGTTGGGGCCAACGGAACGTAGAGTTCGATTGGATCATTCAGCACTTTTCCGAGATAACCGAATCCAACAGGAAACTGAAAACTCGCCGGCATCACGCCCACAACCGTGTAGGCCTGATTGTTGAGAGCGAGCGACTGACCGACAATTCCGGGATCCGAGCCGAAGCGTTGCCGCCAAAGAGCGTGACTCAGAATAACGACGCGGCCCGACCCCTCGTTATCTTCCTCAGGCAGAAAGGCCCGTCCGAGCAACGGCGTCGCGCCGACAAGCGAAAAAAGATTGGCAGAAGCTCTGACGGCGGACAGCCTTGCGGGCTCACCCGCGCCGGAGAGATTCAGATTTGTGAATGTGTATGCCGCGATCTCTTCGAATGTCTGAGTCTGGTCGACCCAGTCGCGCAGGTTCGCAAACGAGACGGGTATCTGATACAGATCGCGCTCGGGGCTCTCTTCCCAGATCGTCACCAGGCGTTTGGGCTCGTGATAAGGAAGCGGGCGAATCAGTACCGCATTGATGACGCTGAACATAGCACTGGTGGCCCCGATGCCAAGCGCAAGCGTAATCACCGCGACGAAGGTGAACCCGGGATTCTTCAACAGCATTCGTAACGCGTAGCGAACATCCTGCATGAGTGACTCCTCAGGTCAGCGGCATCTGCCTGTTCTTCAGCCAACCTTCAACTCTCGGTTTCTTGCAAGCAGCCGGCAACACGACGAACATAACCAGATCAGCCAGAACCAATCAGCGTGCCAAGCTTTGATAACAGATAAGTTGTTATATATTTTGATTTAGAGGAGCCGCCTGGTCGCCTTGAGTGTCCGCGTCCGTAAATCCGTTTCCCAAAAACGAAATCATGGACGCAGGTGCTCAGTCGAGCGCGCGGTTGATCGCGGCTCTCGAGAGTATCCGGGTAGAATCGAGGAGCCGCAGCGGTGTGTCCGTCTCGCGGATCAGCAATGGAAGCTCCGTGCAACAAAGACCGACCGAATCGCAACCGTCGCCTCGCAGGCGTTCGGCGATATCAAGCAAATAGCGGCGCGCTTCGGCGGTGAATCTGCCGTAGACCATTTCTTCCGTGATAAACCTGTCGAGACGTTCGCGCTCCTCTCTCGACGGAGTGCGAACTTCTATCCCATTCCGCGCGAGGCTTTCCGGATAGATCTCGCTTTCCATCATCACTCGGGTTCCCAACAGCGCCACGCGAGTGCATTTGAGCCGCCGCGCTTCGAGCGCAAGCTCATCGGCAATGTGCAGCCAGGGGCGCGGCGCCAGCGGCGTAACTTTGTCGAACGCGCAATGAATTATGTTGCACGGCGCGATCAAGAACTCGGCGCCGATCGCCGTGAGTTTCTCCGCAGACGACAACATCAACTCGGCGACGCCGTCCCAATCACCGGCGTTGATGTGCCGATTGTATTGATCGAATGGATGCGTGTGCATGCTGACTTCGGGACGCGGCTCCGGCGCTTCGGTGCAAATAGTTTCGTAGCAAAGCGCGGCTCCCGGCGCGCTGCAACCGACTATACCGATGTGTTGAGGCATACCGTCTACCTTTCCATCGAGTCTCGAATTTTCTGAACCAGATACCACGACATGTAACCGGCATATTTTTTCTGAAGATCTTCTCGTTGCCAGTCCTTGCCGGTGATCACCTTGCGGCAACTCGCCGCTCCGCATTTGCATTCCATCTCGTAAGTGTCGTCGTCCGTGGTTGCCCAGTCGTGAGTCAGCTCTTCGCCCGCTTCGATGTCGCGCATCGCGACAAACACGATCTGACCGTGGACGCCGATGTTCGGTTCGCATGAGTGATTGCTGAAGATCATGCTTCCTTCGCGCTCGTGAGCATCGAGCGGGCCGATGAATAGATCTTCGCCAATCTGAATTTCAGCCGAGCCAAGAGATTCGGATACTTGTTTCAGAGTTTCGCGATTGAAAATGTGCCCGCCCTTTATGCACACGATCTCGCCTTTCCGAATCGCATCGATCGCAAACAACCCGCGCCCTTGAATCGAGCTGTCTTTCACGGCCGCCTTCGGAGAAATGTAAGATAAGTTAGACATACTGGTTCAGGGTTCAGGGTTCAGGGTTCAGGGTTTGGGTTTCGAGTTCAGCGTTTAGAGTTCAGAGTTCAGTACGAAACCGGAACCCAGAACCCTGAACCCCGAACCCGGAACTCGGAACCTATTTCCCAAGTTTCAACGCCAGCTCCAATTGTGCATCCACTCCGTGCAACAGATTCGCCACCGTTGATGGCGTCAGATGGTCCGGAAGAGTGCCGCGGCGCTTGCCCTCGTAACCCGGCACGGCGTTCCAGTATTCGTACATCGGAACTCGCACCCGCATCTTTGAATTGGGCAGCGTCACAATCGTCTGCATCCCGGAGTTGTTTCCGTAATATCCGCCGCCCGTTTCTTCGCCAATGAATGTTGCGCGCTTCAAGTGATGAGTTACCGCGCAGAAGTCGGCGGCGGTCGAGAAAGTTCCGCCATCGATGAATACAAACACTCTGCCCGTGAACGGATACTTGCCCGGCGGTTGTTCGGCGACGCCCGGATGAACCTTCGGCGGAACCAGGTAACCGCCCGCCGGATTCGCGATCATGTTTTCGCGCAACTGAGTCTCTCGATCCGCGCGCCAATCAGAAAACTGTTTGAACGACGGCGCGATGGTCTTGACGTCGATGTGATCGAAGTAGCGAAACGGCTTGTCGGTGAGATAAGACACGAGCATCGCTCCGTACATGTCCGCGCCGCCGCCGTTGCCTCGCAGGTCTATGATCAGTACGCGAGTGCCTTTCTCCTTTAGCGATCGGAAGGTGTCTTCCATCCATTGCGGATAGTTGTTCCCGCCGAAGCCCCTAATCCTGATCTCAGCGATTTCGGGATCTTTTAGAAATCGAAGGCCCAGGTTGTCGGGTGACCAATCGAGTTTCTTGATGCTTGTCTGTAAATCCGCATTCACCGGATTCTTGTTCCTGGCCCGGTCGGCTTCCGTCACACCCGCTAGTTTCGCGGTGATGGCCTTGCCCGAAACTTCGCGAGCCTTAACGGTGAAGCCGCTCGTTTGCTCGACGAACATCCAATAGACACGCGCGAAATTAGATTGCAGCCTGATTCGTTTGCCTGTCTCGATATCACCATCGGTCGCCAGCTTCGGCATGATGCGGTCGAGTATGTCGGACGAGCGTCTTCCGTTGATCTCGAGTACCTCCATTCCCGGCCGAATGCTCGAATCATCGGGCGTGTCGTTTGAGATGACGATCAGGCTCCGGCCTTCAACCGCGATTCGCAGCGGGAACATCGGCACACTTGCGATGTCTTTTTGAGTATCCGGGTCCGGTGTCACCCCGGTGTGCCCGCATCGAATCTGCGCAAGCGTTTCAATCAGTATCGCCATGAATTCAGTCTTCGGCATCGGCCGTGTCAGCTTCGCTCGCTGGGAATCAAACATTCGATCCATCTGGGCTTTCGAAGAATATCGGTAGAGCCCGCCGTGAGCCTCTTCCAGCGCTTTGCGCATCAGATCGAAATCCGCTTGCGTTTGCGCCGGCTGAAGCGCTTCCGCGGGCGCCGCAGTCAAGTTACCCAACGCCCGAGACGACGGACTTGTGATCATCAGCAGACTGATTAGAGACAGGAACAATCCGAATCTCACCAGGTTTCTCATTTTGTTTCTCCTCAAACAGAGTAACGCGGCTGCAACACAAGCATTAATCTAATCAACGTGACTTTCGAGAGGCTACCACACCGCTCAAAGTCTTATTACGTTGATCGGATCATTCGAGTGCCGCCAAATGTTCGTGCCAGATCGATTTGACGATGCAGATAGCTCAACGAGCGTTTTCGTAGATGCAAGGTCGTGAATCCGAGGTCCGTCGATTGCCCGCTTACGGGACCACGAAATCCCACTCGCGAAATACGATCAGCTTGGATCCGCCCAGCTCGCATTAAAACCATAAGATATCGAGCAAACCGCCCTCACCTTTGGCAAATTTCCCATTGCAAAATAGCTTCGCCAGGCGCGGAGTAATTCAAACTGGAATCGCGCTCTTAGCTGTTGTATAGTCTTCGACGATTGAGTGAGTCAGTCGAGTCGGACAACCCAATGATCAACTGATTGTTTCCAAGGAGTACGTTTCTCAAATGAAGCTCTATCGATCCCTCCTGATCCTCACTGTTCTAGTTGTGTGCGCGTCCACGCCGGTCGTCCGGAGCGATGACACCCCTCGCGTGGTTTCTTCCAGCACAACCGCCAAAGAAGTGCGCCAATGGGAGGTCACCGGTCCGTGGGGCGGAGACGTTCGCGCTCTTGTCGCGTCGCCAGCGGATTCGAACCTGCTCTACCTCGGCACGGCTGACGGACAGATATTCCGGTCCTCGGACGGCTCGCGCACCTGGCAACGACTCAGACCGGGGATCGAGAAGCGAGGCCTCTCGGTCGATACTCTGGTGATCGATCCTCGAGATGCGAACACGATCTATGCGGGCGCGTGGGCAGTCGCGCGAGATGAAGAGGGCGGCCTGTTCAAAAGCACCGACGGTGGGGATCACTGGAAGCTCCTTGAAGGCACAAAGAAACTATCGATCAGGTCCTTCGCAATCGCACCCTCGGATTCTAATTTCCTCATCGCCGGCAGCGCCAATGACGATCCGAATATGAACGGTGTGTTCCGCTCAACCGACGGCGGAAAATCGTGGCAGCGAATCTCTCCGGTGGGGGACAAAGAGATTCACAACATCGAATCAGTCGCAATCGACCCTCGCGATACCAGCGTCATCTACATCGGCACCTGGCACCTTCCGTGGAAAACAACCGACGGAGGCGTCACCTGGAAACAGACCGGCTATAAAGCGGTTGGTATGATAGATGACTCGGATATTTTTGGCATCAACGTGCTTCCGAGCAATCCCGATGTTGTCTACGTCAACGCCTGCAGTGGGATTTATCGCTCAGGATCGACCGGTGAAAAGTGGGCGAAGCTCCCGGGTATTCCTTTCAGCGCGCGGCGCACCTACAAGCTGCTGGTGCATCCTTCGAATCCGAAGATCATCTTCGCGGGAACCAGCGAAGGGCTCTGGCGATCAAAGGACGAAGGCAAGCGGTGGATGCTGCTGACATCGAAGACGCTGGTGATTCGCGCGATCGTCGTCACACCCGACAAACCCAATCGCGTGCTGATCGCGACCGACGATTCAGGCATCCGTGTATCCGAAAACCTCGGCGATGATTTCAACGACGCGAATATCGGATTCATTCATCGACACATCCTCGCGATCTTGCCCGACGCAACCGAGCGCGGGAGATTGCTCGCGAGTGTCTTTCACGACGGCTCGGGTGGAAGCGTGTTCTCGTCGTCGGACGGCGGCGAGTCATGGCAATCCGCGGCGACCGGGCTCGGCACTCGCGACGTGTTCTCGTTTTATCAAATGCCGGACAACCCCAACATGATTTATGCGGGCACGAACACCGGCGTTTATCGCTCGACTGATCGGGGCGCGAGTTGGACGTTCCCAGGTCTCGAACAAGTAAAGAAAGTCGAGAAGCCGCCCGCGCGAAAGAATCAACGAAGGCGCGCGGAGTGGTCGGCGAGCGCAGTGGGCCGATACGAAACCGTTGCTGCTTCCAAACGAGCATCCAGTCAGAAGTCCAGGAAGCAGGTTCAAAAGCGGCCGGTAAAGCCCGTCAAAAAAGAAAAGCCCAGGGTCGAAGCTACCGCGCCCGGGTTTGTGCAGTTGACGAAGCAAGTCGACGGCATCACCGGTTTTGTTGACGGCGAAGGACGCACCGGGTTGCTTGCGGCAACGATGGATGGGCTCTATCGCACGTTCGATGAATCAAAGGGATGGGAGAAGATATCCATAAACGGCTATGAGCCGGGCGGCCGCGTTTATTCGATTTCGACTCACAAAGACACGCCGCGAAAGATACTGGCCGGAACGCGGATGGGTCTATTCATTTCGACTGACGGCGGCGATTCCTGGCTGCACGTCGACCGAGGACCGAGCGATGCCACTGTTAAGGCGATCGCTCAGGACCCGCGAGACGCGCAGTTGATTATCGTCGGGACCAATCAATACATCTTCCGCTCGACCAACGGCGGCCGGACATGGGTGAAACGCGGCGGCGGATTGCCCTCCGGAGATTTCACCGCGGTCGTAATAAATCCCACGAATCCCGATGAGGTGATGGCGGCGGAGTATTCGCGCGGCGGCGTTTTTCGGTCTACGGACAAGGGCTACATTTGGGAGCGCGTCGATGCCGAGCTTCCGTCGAATCGAGTGTGGACGCTGATCTTTGATCCGTTTGATCGCGATCGATTGTACGCGGGAAGTTTTTCGAGCGGCGTCTACGTCTTTACGATTCAGAATCGCGCGGCCATCACAGGCCAGCAATAATGACGCGCAGCGAGCTACGGACTACGGACCACTGACTACGGACTGTCTTAATGAAAATTCACGAATATCAGGGCAAGCAACTTCTTTCGAAATACGGCGTCACAGTTCCTCGCGGCATCGTCGTCACCGATCATCAACAAGTCGCCGCGGCAGTCGAACAACTCGGGTTGCCTGTCGTAGTCAAAGCCCAAGTTCACGCAGGCGGACGCGGAAAGGGCGGCGGCGTCAAACTCGCCCGCTCGCTCGATGAAGCAATCGACATCGCGAAGAAGATGATCGGCATGAACCTGGTCACGCATCAAACCGGACCCGAAGGCCGCACGGTTAACACCGTTTTGATCGAAGAAGCGCTCAAGATCAAACAGGAGTTCTACCTTGGCATCGTGCTGGATCGCGCAGTCTCGCGGTTGGTTTTCATGGCGTCGTCGGCCGGCGGCATGGACATCGAAGAAGTGGCCGCGAACGAGCCCGAAAAAATCTTGAAAGAGACGATCGACCCGGCCGTAGGGCTTCAGGCGTTTCAGGCGCGCAAGCTCGCCTTCGGCATCGGCCTGCCAAACGCCGTCGTCAACAAAGCCGTCAAGTTCATGACCGCGCTCTTCCGAGCGTACGTCGATCTGGATGCCTCGCTCGCCGAGATCAATCCGTTTCTGCTCACCGAAGACGGCGAGTTGTACGCGCTCGATGCGAAGCTGAACTTCGACGACAACTCGTTGTTCCGTCACAAGGACTACGCCGAGCTTCGCGACCTGAATGAAGAAGATCCGCTCGAGGTCGAAGCTTCGAAACACGATCTGAATTACATAAAGCTCGACGGCAACATCGGCTGTATGGTGAACGGAGCGGGGCTTGCGATGGGGACGATGGACATCATCAAGCTGGCGGGCGGCGAGCCCGCAAACTTTCTGGACGTAGGCGGCGGAGCTTCACAGGAGCGAGTCGAGAATGCGTTCAGAATCCTGCTCTCGGACAAGAATGTGAAAGCGGTGTTGATCAATATATTCGGCGGAATCGTTCGCACTGACATGGTTGCGTCGGGAGTCGTCGCGGCGGCCCGCAATATTGGAATCAAAGTCCCGGTCGTTGTGCGTCTTGAAGGAACCAACGTCGAGAAGGGCCGCGAAGTGATCGAGCAATCCGGGCTCGGTTTTGTTTCGGCTTCAGGTATGAAGGACGCAGCCGAAAAAGTCGTCGCGCTGGCTGGATAATTTACTTCATCCAAACGGATGCTCTAGCGAGGAGGCTTGTCCCGTTAATAGCTCAGCGGCGTTCTCGTTGATCACCATTATGTCTTCACACCTCACGCCGAATTCACCCGGAATGTAGATGCCCGGTTCATCGCTGAACGACATTCCCGCTTCAATCTTCGTCTTGTTGCCGCGAACCAGATAAGTCCATTCGTGGCCGTCCATCCCGATGCCGTGACCAACCCTGTGGGTGAAGTACTTGTAATCCGGTCCGTACCCCGCATCGACGATCACTTTGCGAGCGGCCCCGTCAACATCTTCGCAAGCCACGCCCGGCCGCGCAGCCTTGAGCGCCGCCGCTTGCGCGCGCTTTACGATATCGAAGACCTTGAGCTGCTTGTCGCTCGGCTTGCCGAAGACCGTCGTGCGAGTTATGTCCGACGCATAGTTTTCGACGCTGCATCCGCCGTCCACGAGCACGATGTCGCCTTCCTTGAGCTTCTGTGGCGCAATCGTTCCGTGTGGGAAAGCTGAATCCGCCGCGAACAAAACCAACGCGCCGCCTCGCGCCCCGAGTTGCTGATGCGCCGCGCCGATCTTCCCGGCCAACTCGGTCTGAGTCATTCCCTGCTTCAAAGATTTCAACGCGATCTCGAATGACTTGAGCGTGATTTGGTTCGCGAGTCTCATCAACTCGATCTCGTGAACCGATTTGATTCGCCGACACCGAGACGTCACCGGGTCAGCGCTTGTGAGTTTGACCCCTGGGGCGGCCTTCGCGATTCCATCCGAGAAAACGAATCGCACGGTTTCTTCTATACCGAGTTTGCCCGACACGATTCCGCGATCCTTGAGTATGGAAGCGACCAGTTGATAGGGGCTCTCATCCTCCTGCCACGTTCTGACATCGTTGCCGAATTTGATTTGCTCGAGCGCCCTTCCCTTCTCAAACGCGGGAGCGACCCAGGCAATTTCGCCCTTCGCGGGAAGCACCATCGCAAACATTCGCTCGCTGAGTCCCCATTGAGCATTGGTGAAATACTGCATGCTCGTTCCGCCGGTGAGAAAGATCGCGTCGATCGCGGCTTCATGCATGTATCTCCGCGCGGTTTCCTGCCGCTGAAGGTACTCTTCGCGCGTGATTGGTTTGGCCTGACTCGCCATTGGTCCGACGGGCGCGTCCTGACCGGCGATCACGTTGCTGTCAAAAGTCGTCGCGAGCGTCGCCAGCGTGCTGAGCTTCATGAAATCTCTACGGTCGATCGTCATCGGTTTCCTCAATAAGGCTTCTTCTACGGTAGTCAGTAGAATTTGCTTTGAACATAGTGAACCAAAACCTTTTCGGCCAATCCCGTTAGGGATGACCTGTCTGTAGAAAGCGAGGCGGCCGAGGATACTTGACTCCCTTGGGATTCACCTTGTTCGCCGGCCGCCACATCAGGCAACTCCTAACGGAGTTATGGAGACCATGGCGAACGGCACATCTATAGACAGGTCATCCCTACGGGATTGCCGCCCTGAGATCTGCGTTTGCTATTCATCAAAACTGAGCGTGGCTGTCTACTAGTTTGCTCGCGCCTGCTTGAGATAATCCTGTGCCTCGCGAAGCTCGGGGAGCGTCGCGTCGGCCTGGCCCCATTGACGCATCAGCCTGGAATAGGCTTCCGCGGCCGCTTTCGTGTCGCCGGCTTTTGCATTTGCTCGCGCGAGTCCAAGCAGCGAACGCGCCCGATTCGGCTGACGCAGCATCGCGGTTTCGAATTGTTTCACCGCGTCCTTTGGGCGATTCGCGGCGAGCAATATCTCGCCGAGTAATTCGTGCGAAGGTTTAATCAAGCTTGGCGGCCCGGACGGCGGCGACATTTCCTCCTCGATCTTCGTTGCGCGAGTCATCATCTCGATCGCGTCAGCATGATTTCCTTTTGAGGCGGCGACTGTAGCCGCGACTTCGAGCTCCATGATCTCCGTAGATTTCGCGGGATAGGTTTCGCCCGCATCCGTGAGCTTCTTTCGAATCGCCTGCAACTCGGCGATGCACTTCGTTACATCGGGCGAGCCGGTCTTGGCCGCCGCAAGACCTCGCGCGAAAGGAGAAATCGACAGGCCTCGTCGCGCTCTTACGCTACCGGTGGCGGGCATCGCATTGTGCGCAGCGTGTCCGGCCATTCCATCAACCGCGGGTTCGGGGGCGTTGAAAAACTTCGAAGCCAGATTCCACTGCTCGGTTTCAACGATGAACGCGGCCAGCATATCGTCGTTGTATCGGGTGACTCCGGCGTCGCCCTTCGATTGCGCGACATCGGTGCGTTTCACTCGCATCAGCTCTTCGGCCTTCGCATAACGGCCTTGCTGCATGTAAACGTATTCGAGCCAGTGAAGGCTGTGATAGTCGCGCGCGCTGATCGGCAGGCTCTTGCGCTTGACCCACGCATCCGAAACGGCCCACGCCGATTCGTTCGAAGCGGCGGCTTCGGGCCACATCCCGAGTTGCAAAAAGATGTGCGCGGGCATGTGTCGCGCGTGATGAGCTTCAGGCGCGATCTCGGCATAACGGCGCGCCGCCGGCAGAGCGATGATCGCGTGCTCGGGATCGTCGAAAGCGTGAATGATGTAATGAGCCGCTCCCGGATGATCGGGGTTCTTCAGATAAACATCCAACGCGATCGCTCCGGCCTGCGCCTGTCGGCGGTAACCGATGTCTCCGGGCCGCACGGTACCCAATAGCGACAGCGAATAGAAGCAAGCTGCTTCAAGATCATCCGGGTAACTGCGATAAACCTTTTCCATTGCCGCCGAATACGCCTTGTCGCGCGTCAGCTTGTCACCTTCGCCGTACAGCGCCCGCACTGCGTCGATGAAGCCTCGCTCTCGGGCGGTGACTTTTACCGGGTCCTTTATTTTCGCGATAGTCTTGCGTCCGGCTTCGGTGTCCTGTTCGGCCCACAGCGGATGATTGTAGGCCATTGCTTCGCCCCAGTAGCCCATCGCGAAATCGGGTTCGATTTTTGTGGACTCGCGAAACTCATCCAGAGCTTCCTCGAACCAAAATGAATGAAGCGCGGCGAGCCCGCGAAGAAAATGCGTTTGCGCATTCTCTGAGCCTGAGGTCGGGAAGGTGACCTTCCCAAGTTTCGATTGCTGGGCATTGGCGCCAAGCGTGAGCGTCAACATGAAAATGAGCACAACAACTGACGATCTTATTGTATTCGTGACTTTCAACATGGGCCCTCCGATTCTTTGCGATGGTATTAAAGCCGGCAAATTCTATCGCCGGGGCGAGGCGCTTACAAGCAACTCCCGGAATATCACATCAACACTCGGCGCGGGTCAGTTTCTTCTCGATTCCCGAAAGTCCGTTGTGCTAGTATCAACGCCCTGACAATCAAAAATCAATTTCAGAGGTGCGAGATGCTAAACCTGATACACCGCTACGCCGTACGGCCCTCGATGGCTGTTCTTCTAACAGCCTGTCTTTTTTCGCTCACTGCGCCATTGGCCGTGGCGGCCGATTCGAGTAAGGACGCCGGCGCGGCTACTGCCGCAGAACGAAAGGAAGATAGCTCTTCAAATCCGGAAATAAAGCTGCCGAGCGTGTTGTACGCGGCGTTTGAAGGCGCGACGATCGTGCCCGCCGAACCGAGCTTGCCCGCCGCCGCCGCTCCGGAGCCCGCATCGAAACCCCGAATCCTCACCAAATTAGTTCCATCATTGAATGAGACCGCGGTAGCGTCGCCTCCCAAGCCCTGGCAGGCGAGCACCGCTCCGATGACGCCAAAAGAAAAGTTTGGATACTGGTTCCATTCGCGCTTCCTGTCCTGGAGCTCATATGCGTCGGCGGCAGTGAGTGGGGTGCTGAAAGAACTGCAGGACAACGACGACTTCAAGAAGGACACGACTGAGAACTTCTTTGCCGATGCCGGGACTCGCACCGTGCGAAGTTTTGCGTTTGGCACGACCGCGAGCTTTTATGAGAAAGCAGTCCTTGCGTCTCTGTTCCGACAGGACCCGCGCTATCATCGGTCGCAAAAGACCGGGGCCGGCGCCAAGATCGGCTACGCCGTCAGCCGCGTCTTCGTGACTCAAGGCGATCGCTGCGCGTGCAATCAGTTTAACGCTTCGTTTCTGTTGGGCGGGGCCGCCGCGGCGGCTACGGCAAACTTGTGGGAGCGCCGCGAGCGCACTGGCCCGATGCACACGGTTTCGCGGTACTATAATCACATCGCGATCACCGCGCTCTTCAACATAATGCGAGAGTTCATCGGCGGACAATAGACGAACGAGACGAGTAAAACAACGAAGGCAAAAGTGAGCCGCGCACCGGTTTTACTTTTGCCTTCTGTCTTTTTGTGACGAGCATCAAATCGCGGTCTTGTCATTGATAATCGACCGCGACCTCAGATCCCGCTCAAGCGCGTGCCGAATAATCTGATAGTTGATCTCGCCAAGCTTCGTGACATGGCCGGCGCTGAGCGACTGGCGCGCGAACGCGGACGGATGAAGACGAAACATCTCGCGGATCACCCCGCGGAGATCAACATCAATCGCCACCCCGCGTCCTGCACAACAAGCGATACAACGCGGAGCGCCATCGGCCGCCAGAAAAACTATGTCCGGCGACGCAATGGTTTCGTCACACGCCGCGCAGCTCGAGGTATCCGGGAAGAAACCGACGAGCTTGAGTAGCCAGGCTTCAAAGTATCTAAGCGTTTGGGACAAATCGCTTTGTCTCTCGATCGTCTCAAGCGTCGCGAGCACTAACCGGTAGAGCCGCTCGTTGGCTTCGTGGTCGGGCAGGAACTCACTGAGCAACTCAGCCATATACGAGAAGGCGCTCGCCGTCTCGACGTCGCGAGCGGCGCGTTCGAAGTGAGACCTGACGATGTCGCACGACGAAACGCTGACAAGCTCTCGCCCCTCTTTCTGAAAGTAACCGAGCGTCACTTCAGTGAAAGGCTCGAGCGCGGAGCCGAATCGGCTTCTGATTTTTCGCGCGCCGTGGGCCACCCCTCGAATCTTGCCTTGCTCCTTTGTAAAGAACACACAGATTTTGTCGGCCTCTTTCAGCGAATAGGTTCGAAGAACAAAGGCTTCGGTCTTGTGCAGTGACATTGGATAGATGGCCTCGCGGTGGATTATATCAGACGCATTCACGGCCGCCTCAAAAGATGCTTCTGGTCTCCGACCTTGAAGAGGCGCTGACCAAAGCCTATGCTAAAGGCAGTTCGGCAGAGCGCAGTAGGCGGCTGGCAATGGGCAATTGACCAATGAAAGAGGTATGAGATGAGAAGAGTTGTAATGGCGACGCTTGTTGTAGTGTGCGGGTTGTCGACAGGATTCGCACAGCAACGCGAGAAGCTCGATAAAATTCAAACGGCACTGAAAGATGATGTGCCGCACTTGCTCTGCGTTGATGAGCACTTCGCTACGGCGGGGCAGCCGAAAGACTCGGCTTTCGCGAAGCTTGCGGAGAATGGATACCGGTCGGTGTTGAGCCTGCGCACCGGTTCCGAAGGCATTGATCTCGCACACGAAAAGGAGATGGTCGAAAAGGCCGGCCTGCGCTTCATAAACATCCCCGTTCAGTCGAGCGCGCCGAAGCCCGAGCAAGTGTCCGAGTTCATCACCGCGGTTAAAGACAACGGCAACCAACCGATGTTGATTCATTGCGGGAGCGCAAATCGGGTCGGCGCGTTTTGGATGATCTATCGCGTGGTCGATCAGGGGTGGCCTGAAGACAAAGCGCTTGAAGAAGCGATAACGATCGGGCTGACCAGTCCGGCGTTGAAGACCTTCGCTCACGACTACATCGCTTCTCAGCCAAAAAAACCAAAATTCGGTCACTGACATTAGAACACCGCATAGCCAGGTGTCCGGTGTTTGCGCGCCTCGGGTTCAACTTGTACGATTGCTCAGTGTCTACACACCCAATGAAAAATGAACGTGGCGCCGCCACCAGGGAACGAAAGCTCCGCGAGTTGCTGCGAGAGTTTGGCTCAGCGATCGTTGCATTCTCAGGCGGGGTCGACAGCGCTTATCTCGCCTACGTCGCGAACGATGAACTCGGGGATCGCGCGCTTGCGGTGACCGGCGACAGCGCGTCGTATCCAGCTTTTCAGCGGGAGTTCGCCGGACAACTCACAACCCAATTTGGGATTCGCCACCGGATAATCTTCACCGAGGAGTTCCAAGATTCAAACTACACCAGCAATCCGGCGAATCGATGCTATTACTGCAAGTCGGAGCTGTACACAAAGCTCGATCAGTTAAAGCGCGAGGACGGTTTCGACGTCATCTGTGACGGCACGAATGCGGACGATGTGGGTGACTACCGGCCAGGCCGCCAGGCCGCGCGCGAGATGGGCGTGCGATCGCCGCTGCTTGAATGCGGTATGAGCAAGTCCGACATTCGAGAGATGTCCCGCCGCGCGGGGCTCCCGACCTGGGATCAACCCGCATCGCCCTGTTTGTCCTCGCGCGTGCCGTACGGGCAGGTTGTGACGATCGAAAAACTATCGATGATCGACAAGGCGGAAATGTCGTTGAAGGTACTCGGCTTTCGTCAGGTGCGAGTGCGGCATCACGGCGACGTCGCTCGCATAGAAGTGGCCGAAGAAGAAATGCCGCGCGCGCTTGAACCTGAAATGGCGAGTCGAATGTCCGCGGCATTGAAGGCGCTGGGCTTCAAGTTCGTCACGTTGGATCTCGAGGGTTATCGAACGGGTTCGTTGAATGAATCGCTATTGAGTTCAGTAACGCCTCACTAATCAAACAAACTCATCTGCGGCGCGTCGGGACGCCTGAACGAATCCGTGGAAAGGCTCACGTGATTGCCTTCGATTCCCGCCTTGCGACAGGCCAGCTTGAACATCGATTTGATTTGTTCCGAATAAGCGCCCTCGCCTCGCATTCGTGATCCGAAATTCGGATCGTTCAACTTGCCGCCGCGCATGTCACGAATATGGCTCAGCACTTTCTTCCTGCGATCGGGAAAGTGTTGTTCGAGCCAGGTTTCGAATAATTCCTTGACCGCGTGCGGCAGGCGAACCACGACGTATCCGGCATAACGCGCACCGGCATTCACTGCCGCGCTTATTATCGAATGCATCTCGTGATCGGTGAGCCCCGGAATTGTGGGTGCTACCATGACTCCAACCGGCACGCCTGCACTCGCTAGCGTTTCAATCGCCGCGAGCCGATTCTGGGGCGTCGAGGTGCGCGGCTCCATGACGCGAGCGAGATTCGCATCAAGCGTTGTGACCGATACAAACACCGCCGCCGCACGGTGCTCCGCCAGTTGCTTGAACAGATCGACGTCGCGCGTCACTAGCTGATTCTTTGTCACAATCATCACCGGATTGCGAAACTCGGCAAGCACCTCCAGACATCGCCGCGTGAGTTCGAGCCGTCGCTCGATTGGCTGATACGGATCAGTCACACCGCTTATCGCAAGAATCTTTGGTTTCCATCGCCGCGATGCCAGTTCCTTTCTCAACAACTCCGGTGCGTCTTCCTTCACAAGAATCTTTGTCTCGAAATCGAGTCCCGCTGAGAAACCGAGATATTCGTGCGTCGGCCGCGCGTAGCAGTAGATGCATCCGTGCTCGCAGCCTCGATACGGGTTTATGCTGGCTTCGAAGCCGACGTCGGGGCTGTCGTTGTAGGTTATCAGCGAGCGCGACGCATCTTTGAGGAATTGAGTCCGCGCCGCTGGCTGTTCAGGATCATCCGATTCGGGATCGGGCTGATAGCTGAGTTTCTCAAATCGATTCGGCGGATTCTCGGGCGTCCCTCGGCCGCGCAATGAATTGTATTCCGGTTGCTGCCCCATGAGCCTGGGAAGCCTCCTCCCAATCAAGGATTGTGGTCAAACGGTGTGGCGTTGATTCAACCCCGCGGCCCAACGCCATTGCAGATGTCTCGTCCGGGATGCTTCATTCAAAGCCGGACCGTTGACAACTCTTCGCGGATTATCTATTATTTTCGAGCAATTTTCAATCGTCGTCGGACGACGATCGGCTAATATGTTCTTCGAGCTTGTCGGGAACATCGAGGAGATCGAACCCATCGCCGTTGGTAAATCCATCCGCGACATCAAGCGGCTTCGCAAACAGTTTGGCCGTGGACGATGGAGAAAGCTTAAGGGCGTTGGGAGGGTTCGCCTCTTCGATGGTAGGATACGAACAGCAGAGATTCACTGGTATGAAGCGCACGGCATTGGGAAAGTGAAGCTAAAGATCAAGAGATACTTGGACGACTAGCGATGAAGACGCGAAAGAAAGACGCAATCAAGTTTGCCGTTTGCATCAACGGCTCTGAACCGGACCTCGAACTGCGCAAGGTGTACAAGGTTCTTCCCGATGAAGCGGCAGCCAGGGACCATCACCTCAGAATCATCGATGAATCCGGGGAAGACTACTTGTATCCTGCGAGCTTCTTTGTGTTCGTCGAAGTGCCCAAAGCCGCCGAGCTCGAACAGATGTTGGTTGCTGAGCTGACTGACATCGATCCCAAACAAAAGCCGGTAATGGCCGAGAAGAACTAAAGACGGGCTGCGACTCGTTTGTCTTAACGCTCTGCTCAAGTAAGGACCGTCAGGACGCGGTGCTCGATGTAACAATACTCGCTGGGGAAATCGCGAGTCAGAAAGAAACATGAAGCAAGATCACCTTCAGGCGCTTCTGTTTGAGTTCTTCAAAACGTTCTTTGATAGGGATAAGTTTGGGACGTGGAGGGAGTTAATCGCCAGTAGATCCACGAAGATCGTTTTTGTCGACGGCAAGGTAGAGGAGCCACTCAAGGCGATCTCTTCAGAGCTCGGCGATAGTCATCCACTTCGAACCGATAGAGAAGTATTCGATTGTATCGTAGATCATTGGGTTGAATACGAGGCGGTCACGAAAGGAAGCGAACACTCTTTCAACCCGGCGGAGTTGTTCGAGCGAACGTTAGCCGGTTTGGTCTCTCCCATCAGATCCTTTTCGTTTCGACTGCCGCTTTGTGGCGCCGACCTTCATCATCAAATGGCGGTTAGCATGGAGATTGGTGGAATCAATCAGCTGCGATTGGAGACGGAGGAGACCTCAACCCATCGAGTGACGCTGGACGGAAAGCTCGACGCGCCAACTGTTAGAAGAGCGATTGATGCAGCGGACGTGCTTTTGCAACAATTTATCGGCGCCTTGCTATCGTTGGATATCGCTGGCGTCGCGGACTTACCGCCGGGGCGAGCGCCACGCTTGACGTTTGAAATCTCACCGACTCTCAGCGCAGAGGATCAGATATTTCTCTCTCCAAATACCGCCCGTATCGTTGACGGATTCTTTTTCCGGGCACCGTCCGCACTCAGCGAATTCGAGGTGAAAGCCGCAGACAGTAGGGGAGTCATGTCTGTTATGGAGAGGCCGGTTCGGGAACTACTGAAGTTGTTTTCGAGCCGTTCCCCAAGAGCCCTAGAACTTAGGAATGCCGCGCGTCTCTTTCTGAACTGCTTCTCAGCTGCTGACTACGGCGACGCAGTGACTAACGCCTTCGTGTGTCTCGAGGCCGTCCTTTTGGAGCATTCTCAATCGGATAATCTTGTGGCAAGGCTCAGGGAGGCGGTCGCCTACCGTATAGGTACTTCGCCTGGCGACCGCAAGAGGTTGCGCCGTCAGATTAGTGAGTTATACGACCACCGATCAAAGTTCGTGCACACTGGTCAAGTACGCGAGAAGCCCGGTAATCGAGATTCACTCCGTGACACGGTAGGGTTGATTCTGAGAAGGGAGATAGAAGACTTAGAGGAATAGTCTTTTGGACCATGGGCCTCAACCTTTTTCACCCCGCAGTCGCAAACTGGTTCGCCAAACAGTTCTCCGCTCCCACCGCGCCCCAGGAACGCGCGTGGCCTTCGATCAAGGAACTCCGCCACACGCTGATCGCCGCGCCCACCGGATCGGGAAAAACGTTCGCCGCGTTCCTTTCGGCCATCGATGATCTCGTGCGTCAGGGAGTCGCGGGCACGCTCGAAGACGTAACCCAGGTCGTATACGTCTCGCCACTCAAAGCGCTTTCGAATGACATTCAAAAGAACCTGCAAGAGCCGCTCGCGGGAATCGAACAAGAGCTTAAGTCGATGGGCCTTGGCGAAATAAACATTCGCACGCTAGTGCGCACCGGGGACACGCCCGCTCACGAGCGCACCGCGATGACCAAACGGCCTCCGCACATCATCGTCACCACGCCCGAGTCGCTTTACATCCTTCTGACAAGCGAAGGCGGACGACGAATGCTCGCCACAACGCGCACGTTGATCGTCGACGAGATTCACGCGATGGTCGGCGACAAGCGAGGCTCACACCTTGCGCTGTCAATCGAGCGATTGCAGAAACTCGCCGGTGATGATCTGGTTCGTATCGGCCTCTCGGCTACTCAAAAACCAATCGAAGAGGTCGCGCGGTTTCTGGTCGGCACATCGAACATCGACGAAGACGGAACGCCCGATTGCAACATAATCGATTCGGGTCATCGCCGCGAGTTGGATCTCGCGGTCGAGGTTCCCAGTTCACCGCTCGGCGCCGTGATGTCGGGCGAGGTATTCGACGAAGTCTATGACCGGCTCGCGCAGTTGATCGCTACTCATCGAACCACGCTCGTCTTTGTGAACACAAGAAGGATGGCCGAGCGAGTCGCTAGATATCTGGGCGAGCGTATCGGCGATGAGAATGTGACGTCGCATCATGGAAGCCTAGCTCGCGAGCAACGACTCGTAGCCGAACAGCGATTGAAAGCGGGCGAGTTGAAAGCGCTGGTTGCGACTGCTTCGCTTGAGCTGGGAATCGACATAGGCGACATCGACCTTGTTTGTCAGCTTGGTTCTACTCGCGCGATATCGACTCTGCTGCAACGCGTTGGGAGATCGGGACACTCGGTGACGGGCTTTCCAAAAGGCCGAATCTTCCCAACCAGCCGCGACGAGCTTATCGAATGCGCCGCGTTGCTGGATTCGATCCGGCGGGGAGAACTCGATCAACTGTCGATACCCGAAAAACCTTTGGATATTCTCGCCCAGCAAATCGTCGCCGCGGTTGCCGCGGATGAGTGGGGCGAGGACGAATTGTTCGAGACCATTCGACGCGCGTACCCGTATCGCAATCTCTCACGCGATGAATTCGACGAAGTGATCAAGATGCTGCGCGAGGGATTCGCGACTCGTCGAGGCCGCCGCGGAACCTATCTGCATCACGACATGATCAATCATCGGTTGCGGGGTAGAAAAGGCGCGAGACTGACGGCGATCACTTCCGGAGGAGCAATTCCCGACACCGCCGATTACACCGTGGTGCTCGAGCCCACCGACTCGGTTATAGGCACCGTGAACGAAGACTGGGCGATCGAGAGCATGCAGGGCGATATCTTTCAGTTGGGCAACGCTTCGTGGGAAATCATACGTGTTGAAAACGGCCGCGTTCGCGTCGCGGATGCGCACGGCAAACCGCCGTCGATTCCATTCTGGCTTGGTGAAGCTCCGGGCCGCACAAGTGAACTGTCGCTTTCAGTATCGCGCTTTCGAACGGAACTAACCGACCGCTTTGCGGGCGACGATAATGCGGAGGCTGCGGGCTCGGCACTCGCGTGGTTGATGGGCGAGATCGGGCTATCGGGCTCGGCGGCCGAACAGATCATTGATTATTTGCTTGCGTCGAAGGTCGCGCTCGGCGTGATGCCTTCACAAGACACACTGGTCATCGAGCGATTCTTTGACGAGAGCGGCTCGCAGCAAATGGTGATTCATTCTCCGTTTGGGAGCCGTTTGAATCGCGCGTGGGGACTGGCGCTTCGAAAGCGGTTCTGCCGCCAGTTCAACTTCGAGTTGCAAGCCGCGGCGACCGAGGACGCAATCGTGTTGTCGCTCGGACCTACCCACAGCTTCGCGCTCGATGAAGTGTTTCGATATCTGCGTTCGTCATCGGTTCGCGACTTGTTGATCCAGGCGCTGCTGGCCGCTCCGATGTGGGAGATCCGCTGGAGATGGAACACAACTCGGGCGCTCGCGGTCAGGCGGCGGCGCGGGGGCAAGAAGATTCCCGCACAACTTCAGCGAATGGACGCCGACGATTTGCTATCGGCCGTCTTTCCGGATCAAGTCGCATGCGCGGAGAACCTGCCCGGCGGCAATATCGAGATACCCGATCATCCTTTGGTTCAGCAGACTGTTCGCGATTGCCTCGAAGAAGCGATGGACATCGAAGGCCTCGAAGCGCTGCTCGCGTCGATCGAGCGCGGGGAAAAGACTTTGATCGCCCGTGACCTAGTCGAAGCGTCGCCGCTCGCGCAGGAGATTCTGAACGCGCGGCCGTATGCGTTTCTCGACGACGCGCCGCTTGAAGAGCGAAGGACTCGCGCGGTGTTTCAGCGGCGATGGCTCGATCCCGAAACGGCTTCGGATCTTGGCGCGCTCGATCTGGGAGCAATCGAGCGAGTTCGCGACGAAGTATGGCCCGACATCGACAACGCCGATGAACTCCATGACGCGTTGGTCGAGCTTGGGTTTATGACTCCCGAGGAAGGCCGTGAATGGCAGCAACACTTCAGTGAGCTTTCAGCGAATCGCCGCGCGGCGGTTTTTGTGACGACCTCTCAGAAGGCGGCCGTTCAGAGTACCGGCCTTAGCCGGTTAGTGCCGTGGCATGAGCAAGACCCGGCTGAAGCCGGTACTCTGAACACCCGCAGCATAAGATTATGGGTTGCAGCCGAGCGTCTGCCTCAACTCAACCCAATCTTTCCCTGCGCCTTGACCGAGCCTCACATCGCCGCGCCCGAAGCGCTCGCTTCAAAGAACTGGGATTTCGAAAGCGCGCTGGTTGAAATCATTCGCGGCAGACTCGAAGGACTCGGCCCGGTTACAACCCAGGCCTTATCGCATTCACTCGGACTGGAACCTGAGGCAATCGAAGCCGCACTGGTCAATCTCGAAGTCGAAGGCTTTGTGTTTCGCGGACGCTTCACTCCCGGCTTGAATGAAACCGAATGGTGCGCGCGCCGATTACTCGCGCGAATTCACAGCTATACATTGAATCGACTGCGACAGGAGATCGAGCCTGTCTCGAGTTCGGATTTCATTCGATTCCTGCTTGCGTGGCAAAAGCTCGCACCCGATCATCAGGTCGAAGGCCCCGAGGCGCTTGCCGTGTTGATAGATCAGCTCGAGGGCTTCGAAGCGCCCGCGGCGGCGTGGGAAGCCGAGATCCTTCCAGCGCGAATGAAGGATTACGACCCGTCGTGGCTCGACTCGCTTTGTTTATCAGGCCAGGTTCTTTGGGCCCGGCTTACGGCGCCGAAAAACGGCGATCGAACGAAATCGTCGGGACCTGTTCGGACTACACCCATTTCGCTGATCAATCGCCGAGACACCGCGTTGTGGAACCTGCTCTTTCCCGGCACTGCGCGAGAGCAGGTGACGTTGTCTCATTCGGCGGAAGCCGTATTTGATTTCTTATCGGCGAGCGGCGCTTCGTTCTTCACCGACCTTGTCGACGGTGTCGCGTTGTTGCGAACTCAAGTCGAAGACGCGCTTGGAGAACTCGTAGCGTGCGGGCTGGTGACCGCGGATAGCTATGCAGGCATGCGCGCGCTGTTGACGCCGGCGAATCGAAAGACAAACGCGGCGAAACGACGAGGCAAGGCGGCTTATGATATGTCGAGCGCCGGCCGCTGGTCACTGCTTGCGCGCCAAGTTGTTACCGCGATTGATCAGGCTTCGATTGAGAAGCTCGCGCGAATTCTGTTGCGCCGTTACGGGGTCGTGTTCAAGCGATTGCTCCCGCGAGAGGGCTTCCAGCTACCGTGGCGTGATTTGCTTAAGGTCTATCATCGGCTGGAACAACGCGGTGAGATTCGCGGTGGAAGATTCATCTCGGGTCTATCGGGTGAGCAATTCGCACTGCCTGAAGCGGTCGGGATGTTGAGAGCCATGCGACGCGCACCTTCGGAGGGTGCGATGGTATCGGTAAGCGCCGCGGACCCGTTGAACCTGGTGGGTATCATCACTCCCGACGATCGAGTCTCGGCGTTTGCGGCCAATCGAGTGTTGTATCGCGATGGCGTTCCAATCGCGAAATTCGAATCCGGCGAAGTTAGTTTTCTTGTGGAGCTTGATCCGGCATCGCAGTGGCAAGTCAGGAATGCTTTGGTGCGAAGAAGTGTAGCTCCCGCGCTTCGGACGTACTTGAGCCGACGTTCAGCGTGACGCCGAGTGAACCAATCCGAGTTCAGAGTACCGACTTTAGTCGGGCAGTGCACTTTGCAAACGCCAAGACCCGACTGAAGTCGGTACTCTGAACGCTTGCACCAGATGATGCCCACGGATTGCGAACGGCTAGCTATTCACCTTGATCGAAGCCAGCACTCGCCTGAACAACTCATCTCCGTTGCCTTGATGCCAACGCCACACAACAACGATGTCATGCTCGGGGTCCACCCAAATCGTGTTCGAGCCCGCGCCGATTGCTGCAAAACTGGAAGAAGGACATGACGGCCACTGCTTCTGCTTTGTGTTGAGCCACCAAAGAAATCCATAGTCCGGACCAATCGGCGCAGGAGTGGTCGCCATCTTCACCCAGTTCTCGGATATGATTTGTTTCTTTCCCCAGTGACCCTTTCGAAGAAACAAATATCCAAAGCGAGCCTCGTCTCGAGCGCTGATCCACAAACCGCCGCCCCATCGCGTGCCCCCGCTTACCGATTTCATCTTCTTTCCGTCGATCACTACTTCCGAATTGTTGTAGCCGTGATACTGCCATGTGTTAGAAGCGCCGATCGGGTCCATTACGTTTTCCTTGATCACGTCCGGCAGGGGTCGCTTCCATAGCCGCAGCAGCGAAAGCGAGAAGCGATTGATTCGCACATCGTTGTACTCGTAAAACGTGCCGGGATCCTTCAGCTCGCGAGGCTTGCGGGCACCCGAGCCAAACTGCTCGACTCCGATGAAGTCATGCGACTTGCCCCACATTGAGCCTTCCCATTCGCTGGTCTGATTCGCGTGATGCCGCCACGTGATCGCCGCATTGTGCGACGAATCGTAGCCTCCGTCGTTGATGTATTTTCGAACCGGATCGTCGATGCTCTTGATCATTCCGCGATCGATAGTCAGTCCGAGCACGGTGGAGAGAAAGCTTTTCGCGACGCTGTAGGTGGGATCGACGTGGTTGGTGTCGCCCCACTCCGCGACAATGTAGCCGTGACGAAGGATGAGGCCGTTAGTCTCGGCGCGATCCTTCGGGATCGGTCCGAGCAGCGCACCGAAAGTCTGAACCTGCGTCGAGAAGTCCCGCGGCATCTTGCTCTCTTGAGTCTTCGCGAAACTCACCGCCGCTTCGACAAGCGCCGAATCCATGCCGACATCTTCGGGGCGCTTCTTCTCCCACGCTTCCCCGGCGGCCGGGTAATACACAGCGGAAGCCCGAGAGATCTGTTTTGCAAAAGTCAGAGTCGAGATCAGAATGGCGGCGAGGATCACGCCCATCAATAGTCGTTTCATGTTTCGATTCCCTGGCGCGGAGTGTTTTGGATCGAGGCGAAATTAACTTAGAAGCGCGAGACTCGCAAGTCCTCGGTGTCAAAGTGAGGAATTGGAACCGGCCGGTCTCGACACAAGGGTGGTAGAATGATGATCACGCGGAGGGTGATATGGCGACCACAGAATTCGAAAAAGACTTCGGCTACCTGATGCCGTTTCTCGACAAGATCGCGGCGGCCGTGAAGACGTTACCCGATCAAGCTGCGCGCGCCGAACTCGCGCAACTGGTCACGGATGAAAAGCGCCGCTGGGCGCGCATCAGGGAGTTACTATCGGGAGCGACTTCAACCGGCGAGTCGAAGGCGGCTTCGACCGCCGCCAACGAAGTCCCGAGCACGTCAGTGAAGCTGCAACCAAGCTTCACTGTAGGCAGTCTCAGACAACGCAAGAGCTGATACATCGTTCTCTTTACGCCTGATTGTCGTCAGAGTTTGAAATTAAAATCTATGACAGAGGATGTCTTTACCGGCGCTCCTCCGATCGTCGAAGGCTTGAATCTCCAGCCCCGTGCGGCCGCAAGCGCGGCGCCTCGCAACATCGGCGGACCAGAGAGCGCCTGAACAGACGTGACGTTACCACGCTCGTCGATGCTCACCTCGACCCTGACCACTCCGGATTGCTTTGCCTCGCGCGCGTTCGCCGGATAAACCGGCTCGACTCGCTTTATGGCGCCTCCCATCACAACACCCTGGGTTACCCGCACGGGCCTCGGCGGCGGAGCCGAGGGAAGCGGTCCTTGCGGCGGCTCAACGGGCACACCGGCAGGAACCGTATTAGCGCCGGAACCGTGATTGTCCGGATTCACTGAGACTCGCGGAGGTGAAGGCGACGGCGCGGTTGGTTTCGAAATCGGCTTTGGTGTTTCGACAATAGGCGGCTCCGGGATTGGCACTGGCTTCTCGTTTACGACCCGATCCTCAGGCTGACTCGCGGAAGGCAACGGCTTCTTCCCGGCTGCATCGACAACAACGGTGATCGGTTCTGCTCCCTGAAGTGTTTCGGCGGGTGTTGTCGCAACAGCGGTTTCTGTAGCCGGAGTCACGGGAGGCTGCGGCGCCATAGATAACTCCTGGTGTTGCTTGTTGAGCCGAGCGTCAAAAACAAACCTGCCAATCACGCTCCCGGCTCCAAGAACTGCCACGATACTGGCGGCGATAGCAAATACTTTTATGCGGCCTGGTTTCCCTGTGGCGGAACGTGGGTCGGAGAACGGACCCGGGACAACTCGAACCAGCGATGTGTCAACGGATTCTTGCGTAGATGCGATTGTGTTGTGTGACAACTGTTCCCTCGGCACAACTACGAGAGAGTCAGCCGAGAGATTGAGCGCGTGCCCAGTCAGCGGCCTTGAGTCCTCAATGGATATGAGCTTGAGCGGCCGAACGGGTTTTGGACTTTCCTCGAGAGTGGCCGCAACTCGAGCGACAGGCTTTGAAACTACCGCAAGAGGCACTGCGTTACGTCGCGGAGGTAGATCGCCGGACGCGTCAGCCATCGATTCACCCACATTGAGTTTTGCTTTATCGAAGGAAGCATCAGTCAGAGGCTCTGATTCTACCGTCGGCTCGGGCTTTGACCGGCGCAGGTCGCCCGAAGAGGGTTCGACCAACTGAGTCAACCTGCTTGCCCGAACCGCGTAATCTCGAGCGCGTGCGTCATCGCCAAGTGATGTATGGATCCGCTCGAGCTCACGGCACTCGGCGGCGCCTTCGGCAGTCATTCCATTCCTAAGATAAATGTCCTTCAGCTTGCCGCGGACATCGATGTTGTCGGGCAGCTTTCTTGCAACGGCTGTCAGTTTCGCTATCGCCTGATTGACCTGGCCATAAGCCACGAGTATCTCAGCTTGTGAAATCTCCTGAATCACGAGGGCGGTTTCGCGCTCATCAGGCGTGTTCGGCGGCGGCGCTTTGGCGGGGGAGCCGTCAAGGTTGCCCGACGACAAAGCCGCTTCGGAAATCGAACTGCCAACGTTCGCATTGGGCGCAAGCTGGATCCCCAAGGTGCGTTCACTTGCTGATGCCCGAACGGCGGCGAGCGCGTCAGGGCTATCAGGTCTTATCGACAATGCTTCATTATATGCGTTGATAGCTCGCCGGGTTTCCCCACGCGTAGTCAGTTGCCGGGCCGCGGTGATGAACGCTTCGTAAGCCTGATCGTTCAGGCCCTCGCGCCGGCACAGCTCCCCCAGTTTGATCCGAGCCGAGGCGTTGGACGGATCCAAAGCCACCACTCTTCCGAACACCTCAATCGCTTCATTCATCCGGCCGTTCCGGCTGTAAGCGTCCGCGATTTGTAAATAGTGTTGACGCGCTTCGCCTGGCAGCCCGGCTGTAGCGTACAGGTCCGCGAGCTTGATCCACGTCCCGGTATTAGCCGGATCGATCGACATTATCTTCTTCAGCACAGCGATGGCTTTTCTCGCGACGCCCTCGGCCAGGTACGCATCCGCAAGCTTAGAGAATTGATCCACCGCTTCGGGTATCTGACCCGTTCTCACATAAAGATCCCCGAGTGTATTGATGCTCGAAAGGTCGAGCGGCTCGGCTTCGACAACCTGCCGGAAAACTTCGATCGCCGCCTGAGAATTATTCTGTAGCATATATCTCTTGGCAGCAGTGAGAGCCTTGGCCTTATCAAACGACATACGCCCTCCACATAAGCGTGACGCCACTCAAATATTTTGCAGGCCCGTTATTGTCCCACGACAACGGACACGATGATCGCGAGTTTAGAAAGGGGGCGCGGCGGTTCCAAGACAGCGGTAAATTCGCCGCTATTTAAGCACAACAGCTTTGCCGCGTATAGAGTTTTTCCCGGCTCGTCTTTTCAATAGTTTTGGCATTTTGAACGATGTGCTTTGGCGGTACCCGCGTGGGTATCCGCGCCAACGGGCGAGTGTATGATTGCTCTCGAAACTTGATCCTGGTCGCTGTTTTCGCAGCCAGCACAAACGGGCGCGCCGGTCTCGCTCTTCGAACAACAAGTCGCCGTGCTAGAATCTTCAAGAGGCAAACGTTAGGCGATTGTGCTTCGTACAAGTAATCGATGCCAGACCTAAACCGCACCCAATTCGAATTACCAGTCACTCCTTCGCGAAAGCCCGACGGACACTCGCTCATCACGAAAGAGCCCGAGTCAACGGCCGTCAAATCGGCCACGACTGAAACCGTTGAACGTGAAGGTCTGGCGCCGATCGGGATAAGGGGCTACATACGAATGGCGAGGGTTTTTTCGTCATTTCTCCTGTTCATGCTGCGGGTCTTTTTTAACACGCGTGGTTGGACACTTCGCAAGATCGCCCAATCAGAATTGCGGCGGCGCGAGGGGGCCCTGCTGCGCGAAAAGCTAATCGCGCTCGGGCCGACTTTCATCAAGACCGGTCAATCGCTGGCCACGCGCGCGGACGTCTTGCCCGTCGAATACATTCAGGAACTCGCCAGGCTCCAGGATGAAGTCCCGCCGTTTCCGACCGCCGAGGCGCGGGTGATAATCGAACGCGAGCTTCGCGCAAAGATCGACGATATCTTCGAGAGTTTCGAAGACACGCCTGTGGCTGCCGCCAGTCTCGGTCAGGTGTATCGCGCCAGGCTTCGCACGGGTCAGCTTGTTGCCCTGAAAGTCCAGCGCCCGGCGATCCGGGAACAGATCGATTTTGACATCGCGGTCCTTCGGCGTATTGCGCGGAGACTCGAGCGGTATCCGAATCTGGTGCGCGGTGTCGATTGGCAAGGCACACTCGACGCGTTTCATTCGACGATCCACGAGGAGCTGGACTTCGAACAGGAGGCCCGGAACGCCGAAATATTTCGAAAGAACTTTGCGCGCTGGAAAGAAGTCTACGTTCCAAAGATCTATCAGATATTTTCAACGCGGCGGCTGATCGTGATGGAATTCATCGAGGGGCTGAAGGTCATCGACACGAAGGAACTTTCGCTAGCCGGCCACGATCCCCACGAAGTTGTGAAACTGTTATCGCGCACGTACTTGAAACAGTTGCTCGAAGACGGGTTCTTTCACGCGGATCCTCACCCCGGCAACTTGCGAGTGATGGCCGACGGGCGGCTCGCCTTCTTCGACTTCGGAATGGTCGGCCGCCTCGACATAAAGCTTCAATCCAACCTTATCAATGCGTTTTTTCACGTGGTCGAGCGCGATGTTCACGGACTTGTTGACGACATGGTGAGGCTTGGATTCATCGAGCTTTCACCCGAAGACGAAACCCGATTCAAGCCGATCATCGAAGGCCTGTTCAATCGCTATCTTGGATTGAGGCTTGGCGATGTGAACTTCAAAGAGCTGATGTTCGATATGGCGCACGTGATCTACGAATTCCCGTTCAAGATTCCCGCGAGCTTCACTTACATAGTGCGCGCGGTGATGACGCTCGAAGGCATCGGCACGCAAGTCGATCCCGACTTTCGCTTTTTCGAAATCGCTCGTCCCTATGCCAAGCGTTTTATCTTCATTCGTGAAGGGCGCTACCTGCGCAGCTTGATAATGGATCGAGTGATTCGAGGCGAACAGGGAAATATCGAGTGGGAGAAAGTATGGAAGTTGGCGAAGATGGCTTTCAAGTATTATGTGCGCGGAGAGAACAAGCTCTAGTAATCTCTTTCGAGTCTGACGAAAAAAGGCGGCGGCTGATTTCGTTCAGCCGCCGCTCTCCTTTCATCAACAAAATAAACCGATTCGTTAAACAGTAATCGTCGTCCCGTCAAACTTGGTCAGTGAAAACCCGTTGAATGTTTCGTTGAAACAGCTCTTTGTTTCTTTCAGAATGCTGATGGCGACGGCCTCGCCAAGCTTCATAGCCTCCGAAGCGTCGGTGCGCCAGTGAACTCCCGCGATATTGCGGCCCTGCGCGACGTTCGATGCGATCTTGTTCAACTCACCGCCGATCGTCAGCGGCGTTCCCTGATACGGCAACAGTGAGAGGCCGTCGCCACTCGGCACAACCGGATTCTTGATTTGAGCCGACTCATCGAAGAACGCTTTCAACATCGTTACTGAGGCGCCGGCAACCGTCGCATGGCCTGAACCGTAAGAAGTGTGCAACGGCGAGCCTTCAGGAAATGCGAGAGGCAACAGGTGTGAGCCCCACCTGGCGAACACATCCCCAAGCACCGAGGAATTTCCAAGGTCTGCGTGAAAAGGATAGGTCCTCCGCCCGAGCCGCTGAACCTCAACCCGGCCACCGAACTCCTCGGGTCTCAATCGACGATGCACCATCCACTTTTGAAACCACTGCGCCTTCAATGCCCTCGTTGCGGGTTCCGTAACGAGCGTCGCGACAGCCGGGCCGCCAAAAGTGCCGAAGCCGGTTTGCGAAATCGAGCCCGCTGCTCCAGGCACAAGCGGTCTTCCGCTGCCGGGATCGAGCGCGGTGCCGTAAGGGTTCGCGGCGTCCACCGGATAGCCGCCGCCCGCAATAACAAGGAACGCCACAAAGTAGGCCTGGAACAGAACGTCCACATGCACGTACTGCGCAAGGTCGCGTCCGTTCCGCATAAAGAACTTTCCGCCGGAAGTTAGCGATTGAGTAGGCGAGAAACCGTTCTGAAGGTCCAGCCATTCCGAGAACGTAGTTGCGAACTCGACATTGGGGGCGTTGGTATTGATTCGCTGATCGACTTCCTGCGCACCAAATCCCGCGGGCTGAAGCAAAAACTGGGAAACGTACGGGCCGTCGGTGCAGCCCGGAAACACGTCGCGGAAAAGTGTCTGAGGAGTAACTTGACCGGCGACCTTCGGGCCCCTGAAATCTGAAAGCCTGGACAGATCGTCCGCGGCCCGTTGCGCCAGTGGGTTGCTCGCATAATCCGCAAAATTCACATCGCGAAGAAGCGACATCCAATAAAGCTCGACCATTTCGCCCGCTTCTTCGGCGCTTGCGAACGCCGGCGCGGCGCGCATCGCAAATTGGTGTCCGTCGGTCCCCTCCATATCGAACGCGTAAGCCGATTGCGGATTCACCTGCCTTCGACGGCGCGCGGGATCCGGGCAACCGAACAGCCCGCGGGTAACAATCGAATCGAAGTCCTCACCTCGACCGCTCGCGATGGCGGCCAGCAGTGCGTTGTACGCAGCCGGGTCGACCTCGCCGGTCGTCGCGTCGTGCTTCAGCCCTTTAGAGTAGTTTCCAATTCGAGTCGCGTAGCGGGACTCATCACCGTTCTCAACATGATCGGGAATCGGCACGGCGCGTTGTATATTCGCAGCGTCGATTCGCAAGTTCTGCGCCTGTTTTGCGCGCTTCTTACCCGTTACGGCGGCTTCTATTTCGAATTCCTGCGCTCCCGCCTCTCCACTCGAAGAAAGAATCGGTGGAAGTGCAACTACGCCGGCGGCGACTGTGCCGATAAAAGCGCGCCTGCTCTGAGACGAGCCCGCCACATTGTCGATTCGCGGATTCCTATTCGCCTCCCGAGCCTGAATGGTGTCGTCAACTCTAGATTCTTTGTTGTTCATTTGTTTACTCCTCGATGTAAGCGGAACTGTTGTAATCCTTGCCACCTTACCCTGGATCATACCTGCTGCTGGGACTCGTCTATGAAGTTCGCCGCGACTCATCTGAAGGTTGGCAGCGTATCTGGAAAGGTGAAAACGTGTCAAGTCACAGACCGGAAGGAAGAAAGTGAATAAGCATAGTGCGTGACAGAGCAGCGATGGAGTAGACTCGTGGCTCAAAAAACATGATCGGCTGCGAGGAGGAACACATTGGCTGACCTTTGGAAACTCATCGGCATTGCAATCGTGATCGTGGGTCTCGCGCTTCGGCTTCGCACAACGATTGTAGTGGTCACCGCCGCGCTGGTCACCGGGCTTGTTGCGGGACTTCCGCTTTTTTCAAGTGAAGGATTTTTTCAGCAGCTTTCCTTTCTGACCAAACCGGGACAGGAAGGCATCATCAATATGCTCGGCCGGGCGTTCACGGACAATCGGCTGATGACGCTGTTCATCATCACGCTCCCGGCGATTGGCCTGTCGGAGCGCTTTGGTTTGCAGGAGCAGTCGGCCGCGGTGATTCGACGGATTGCGGCCGCGACGGTCGGACGGCTGCAGATCGTCTATCAACTCTTCCGGGTGCTCACCGGAATTCTCGGAATAAGATTGAACGGCCATCCCTCCTTCGTAAGACCATTGATTTTTCCAATGTCCGTAGGCGCCGCGGAGGCAACCTTCGGCGCCGCCAGCGCTGATCAGGTGCCCGAGGAAATTGTCGAAGACATCAAAGCAGCAAACGCGGCAAGCGAGAACTACGGCAACTTCTACGGACAGAATCTCTCGCCTGTGCAACCGGGAATCCTTCTCGTGTTTGGCATCTTGAACGGCCTCGGATATGCCGCCAGCGTCTGGAGTCTGGTTGCATATGCCATTCCAATCGCTTCCTTATCGGTCATTCTCGCCGGCATTCAGTTCTGGCTTCTCGATCGGCGTTATCGAAGAAAGGCGGAAGCTCGATGATCTCTTCGATTGCGAACGCGATCTTTAGCCTCGAATGCGTGTACGTGCTGACCGGCATCGTGCTCTGGTTGTTCGCGGCGATGACGGTTCGCGACCGCGCGAACACGCGGCGCCGTGAAAGCGCAAGCTTCTGGGTGATACTCGGAGCGATTTTTATTTTCGGAAGCGTGCTGCCGCACTGGCTAACAGGGGCGCTGGTGCTGGTGATGGTCGCTATTGACGGAAGCGGAGGCGTCAGTCGCGGGCACTACAATGAATCGACAAAAGCGGAACAAGCCCAACACGCGAAGAGGCTTCGCAATAAGATTTTCATACCCGTGTTGCTTATTCCGATCGTCACCTTCGGATTCGCAATCGCCTTCCGTCTGCTGAAGCTGGATGTCAATCGCGGCGCGCTTGTTGGTTTGGGACTGGGCGGCGTCAGCGCGATGCTGGCTTGCCTGTGGATCACCGGCGAGAAGGCGCGAGTGATGATCCAGGAAGGCCGGCGCTTGAACGAGGCGATGGGCGCGGTCAATATCCTGCCCCAGTTGCTTGCATCGCTTGGAATCATCTTCACCGCCGCAAAGGTCGGCGATTTGATTGCCGGCGGCATTCACCAAATCATTCCCGCTGACAGCCTGTTCCTTCTGGTTATGGCCAATTGTCTGGGGATGGCCTTGTTCACGATAGTGATGGGGAATTCGTTCGCGGCGTTTCCGGTCATTGCCACCGGGGTGCTTTCGCCGCTGATCATCCAACCGTTCGGCGTCAGGCCAGAAATGGTTGCGATCATAACTCTCACAGCAGGTTCGAGCGGCACGTTGATGACCCCCATGGCCGCGAACTTTAACATCGTCCCGGCGGCGCTGTTGAACATGCGAGATCAATACGGGGTGATCAAATTTCAACTGCCGTTCGCGTTGACGATCTGGTCGTTACACGTAATCCTGATGTGGCTAATGATCAAGCTCTTTTAGCGAGGTGCACGAGGGCAAGTTGACGCTTAGCAATCAAAAAATAACAATCCAGACTGAAAAGTATTTGATTCCGCCGAGTCGTTGCTGTATAAGGAAGTTGTCACATCTATCGTTTTTGGAAACCCCGTAACAAGGTTCCGATCGATCAGGCAACGGCCGGTGCTGGCTCGGTCTGCTGCTCGACTGACACTCAATCACTACTAACCGGAAACGGACGCTAGTAAGACTCGCACGCTTGCCTGTAACGCAACAGGAGAATTATGGATAGAAAATACAAGCAACGCGGCTATCAGCAGGATGACGACCGAGAGAAGCCGCGCCCCGCAACACCGCAACGAACAGAGATTCGCTCCCCAAAGATGCCCGCATTTCGAGAAGTCACCCGATGCTCGCTATGCGGCACGATGGTCAACATCGACATAGATGGAATCGCTATTGACGCGCAGTGTCCCAAATGCCGCAGCGATCTGCACACTTGCAAAAACTGTGTGAGCTTTGATCCGGGCGCGCGGTTTCAGTGCCGCAAGCCGATCCCCGAGCGCATTCCGAAGAAGGACGTTCGCAACGAATGTGAGCTGTTTGAAGCGCGCAGGACCGTCGAACGCGAGACGACGACGGCGGTGGCTGAAGTGAAGGACGCACGCTCGGCTTTTGATAAGTTGTTCAAGTAGACGAACACGCTTACCCATCAACACACATCAGCAAGAAACCTGACGTGCCTTGAGGCGCGCGCGATGAGCATCTCTCAAGTCGAAATTCAAACGCCGGCCGGCGGAAGAAATCGCTTCACAAGAAAGCGATAAGCTGCTGCCCCGATTATTGCGCCTATGATCGGCGCTACGATATACAGCCACCATTCATTGCCACGAGGCCCTGGAAACGCAATCTTCCCGAAGCCAATGGCGTAGCCAAACAACCGCGGACCGAAGTCGCGCACCGGATTTACCGCGTCCATCGTCAGCGGGCCACCCACTCCGACGATCGCCGTCACCGTAAGCCCTACGAAGATCGGCCCGAGCCCGGCTTGCGGTAAGCCCGGATTGTCAGGCTCGGTTAACGCAAAGATCATCAACAGCAAAAACATCGTGAGCACAACCTCAACGAAGAACGCCGTGCCCGCGCCAACGGTCGCCATCGCGCTTGCGTCAACGCCGATGCCGCCAGGATTCGGGTAGAAGCACGAAAAAATCATCATCAGCTTCTGACTTCCCGGCGCGCCGATCTCGACTCCCATCTTCTCGATCGCGTGTGGAAAATAACCCGACCACAACGCATAAACGCAAGCGGCGCCCGTGAACGCCCCGGCGATCTGGCTCGCGATGTAAGGAAGAATTCGCCCGCGCGGAAAGCCTCTGAAGATCGCCATCGCAATTGTGACAGCCGGATTGAAGTGCGCGCCCGACACCGGCCCCGCCACGTAGATCCCAAACGCCACGGCGAGCCCCCACATCACCGCGACTCCCCATCCGTCGAGCGAGCTGACCAACACCGCGGCTGCGACCGCTCCGTCGCCAACCAGGATCACGATGAATGTGCCGACGAATTCAGCAAGACAGGCGCCGGCAAGCGTTGCGGTGAAGACCGAGTTGATTTGTTCGGTCGCTTTGTCGGTGACGGGCTCTACATCAATGGCAGCTTTTGACAATGTTCACCTCGGGGGATTTAGGATTTAGGATTTGGGATTTGGGATTTGGGATTGAGGATCGCGAATCGAATTCTGAATCCTTAGTCCTAAATCCCAACTCCTCATTCCTAAATCCTAAATCCCAAGCCTAAATCCCAACTCCTAAATCCCAAATCCCAAATCCTAAATCCTAAATCCCAACTCCTACAGATACTCCTGGGCCAGCGTGAGCGCGCGCCAGTAAGCGCGCCTGACGATCGAGGGCCAACTCGCATTCACGATCGGAGTTGAATGCGTCGCGTTTGTTTCGTGCCAGCGGTTCGACCAACCCGACAAATCCCAGACGAGATCCGCGCCTTTTATTCCCGCTCGCTGAAGCGCGCCCGCCGGATTGTGCCCGTTGTCCGAGTACACATTATCGTGAATCCAGTTGTTCTCAGGCGTAGGGCCCACATCGAAAGCCGTGCCTTTCGGGAACGCGATCTCGAGACTGAACACCGCCACACCGTAACAATCATTCCCGCGAATCTCGTTAGCGGTCACTTCGTTGTTGTCGGCGGCCATAACCATCACACCGGTGCCCGGCGGCACATTCGAGACGATCGAGTTGGGATTGCCGAAGTTCGCATGATTGTTATTGATTACTCGATTGTTGCGAACTATGCAGTTATGTCCGACCTTTGACGGGTTGTTCGGCAGGATAAAAACCAATATACCGCCGGTGTTGTCGTGAACGTAGTTGTTCTCCACCACGGCATTCACTGAATTTTCGATCTCGATCCCGGTGACGTTGTCGTGAGCTTCGCTGTCTCGGACTACGATGTCGCGAGACTGCCCGACATAAAGCGCCGCGTCGGCGATTCCCGTCGCGACGCACCGTTCAATGGTCACTCCGGTGCAACTCACCGGGTAGACGCCGTACAAGCCGGTCTTGTCGATATTCAGGTTTTGAAAGATCACATTGCGCGCGTGCTGAGCGACTACTCCATTGGCGATGTAATCGCGCAGATCGAAATTATCCATCCGGAAGTTGCTTCCGGTTGCGAGCACACCATCCGAAAGTTTGCCCTGGCCATCAAGCAGAGGACGCGAGACGCCACCGGGCGCCGGGGTGTCGGCCTTGACGCCGCGAAGCGTGATGTTATCCAAATCGATCTTCACTTCCTCGTGATAAACACCCGGCATCACCTCGATCGTGTCTCCCGGCCGCGCTCGATCGACCGCCGCCTGAATCGATTCACCGGCCTTCACCGTCAACATCTGGGCCGGCCGCTCAGCAACCTCTTCCTTCGGCGAGCCCGTGTTGTACTTCGCAATAAGATCCCGCGCCGGATTCCGCAAATGAGGAACGACCGCCAAACCCGATGGCGCCTTGTCCGGGAACTCCGGAAGATTGGATTCGTCGGTCAACGAAAACAAGAACGCAATCAAGTCTTGTTTCTCTTCAGCAGTGATCGTGTAAGAGTGAATCTTGTCGTCAACCTTCGCGTCCTTGAAACCGACGCCCGGTCCGCCGCCTGCCGCGTAGAAATCAAGCACTTCTTCAAGCGTCTTGAATTTGCCGTTGTGCATGTAAGGTGCGTTCAACACGACGTTGCGCAGAGTCGGGACCTTGAACGCAAACTTATTCCCTTCCCCTTTTGTGACCTCGAACCGGCCAAAGTCTGGCTGAGCTGGATCGGCATCGGGAACGCCAATGATCTTGAAATCGGGATTCGCAAAAGTCGGGAGTCCGTGGCATTCAAAGCAGCGAGTCCGCCCCGACCGAAACAAATTGAAGCCTCGACGCTGCGCGGGGCTCAATGCGTTCAGCTCGCCTCGAACAAAACGATCAAACGGTGAGTTGTTAGCGGTCAACGTTCTTTCGAATGACGCAATTGCTTTGAGCACATTGTCGAGTGTCACCGCTGACCCGTTGCCACCGCCAAACGCCGCATCGAATCGCCGAGTGTATTCGGGCAGATCTTTCAACTCTTTCACCAGCGTATCGGGATTTTCATTCATCTCGATGTCGCTTGTGATTGGACCCCTGGCCTGGTCCTCGAGGTCTTCGGCACGGCCATCCCAAAACTGTTTATGGTTGAAGGCGGCGTTCCACAGAGTCGGCGCACCTCGTCTGACCACGGAACCTCCCGCGCGTTCGGCGCCGAGTCCGTGCCCTCCCTTACCCATCGACAACGCGCGAGCATCGGTGAATCCAAGATCGGGATGATGACAAGTCGCGCACGAGATATCGTTGGCGCCGGACAGAATCGGATCGAAGAAGAGCAATCGGCCAAGCTGGACTCTTTCGTCGTTGTTGCTTGTGGGCGCTGGATTGTCACCACGCAAGACCATCTTTGGGAATTGCCGCACCAGTCCGCCGCCGCCTTTGCCGACTCCGGCGGTTGCGCCACTTCCCACAAGATCCGCCTTCACCGGCCACAATCCGAGCGCAATAAATCCGGCGACGGCAAGCACCACCAAAACGATTAACGCGCGCAGCCAGACGCGTCGTGAGCGCGCGCGCGGCGCGGGTTGCGATTGTTCGAGTTCGACCTGTTTCGGTGATGCCGCAGCCATAGTCTTATGCCTCCGTGACTATTGAATTCGAGTAAAGCTGTTTCGTGAGTGCAGCGATTATATTGACACCGGCGCGCAAGTCAAAGCGGTCGGTAGGGAAGATCGTTCGTAGTTCGGTCTTCAGGCGGATGGTTAGTAATGTAATGGAATTCACGGCAGGTACGAACTTCCGCCTGAAGGCCGAACTACGAACGTCACGGATGCGATCAAAGCCGAGAGAAAGACGCCGCAATCCGTGCGGCTGCTTCGCCGTTGTTGACCAGAAGCGCGCGATTGGCTTCGAGCGTTCTTCCGTCGGTGAGGGTTGTCAGCTCCGATAGAAGAAATGGCGTGACCGCTTTTCCATGAATTCCCTCGCGCGCCGCTTTCGCAATCGCCTGCTCGATAGCCGCGCTAATTTCCTGCGCAGGTATTTCAAATTCAGGGGGAATCGGAACGCATACAAGCACCGAGGTCGCGCTATTCATATCCCAATGACGTAAGGCTACCCGGACCGCGTCCTCGGGACGCTCGACGCTTTGATCCAATTCGATGCCGCTGTTGCGCGAATAGAACGCAGGAAGCTCCCTCGCACCGTAGCCGATCACCGGCACTCCCAACGTCTCGAGGTACTCAATTGTCTTCGGCAAATCGAGTATCGCTTTGGCTCCCGCGCACACACAGATGATCGGCGTGCTTCCAAGCGCGGTCAGGTCAGCCGAAACATCGAACGAGTCAGCCGCGCCTCGATGCACCCCGCCGATGCCGCCCGTAGAAAAAACGCGAATGCCCGCCTCGTGCGCGAGCTTCAAACTCGACGCAACCGTTGTCGCGCCCCAGGCTCCGTGAACCATTACTCTCGCGAGATTGTTCAGACTGAGTTTCTCAATCGCGCTTCCATCGGGAGCCCTGCCATTGGCGAATACGCGGATCTCGTCTTCGCTCAAACCTATCGCCGGTACGCCGTCGACGATGCCAAGCGTCGCGGGCGTGGCGCCCTGGCGGCGAATTGCTTCTTCACAACCAAGTGCGGTCTCGATATTTTTTGGATAAGGGAGCCCGTGCGCGATCACGGTCGATTCAAGCGCGACGACCGGCGCGCCATCAGCCAGCGCGCGCCCGACGCTATCAGCGATTCGGAGTTTGACTTGATTCACGATGGGTGACTCGCCCGCTCATCGTATACACGCCGCACATGTCCCGCAAGCCGGCTGCTTGCTCTACTCTTTCTGAAGTCACGCAGCTATACTGCTCGACGCAAGAAGCGCGATACGGATCGTCGGAGGACTCGAGCGTGGCTGAAAAAGTGCTCGCGGTTATTTTGGGCGGCGGCGCCGGACAACGACTCTATCCGTTGACCAGGCAACGAGCCAAACCCGCCGTTCCGCTTGGCGGCAAGTACCGCCTGATCGATATTCCGGTTTCCAACTGCATCAACTCCGATGTCCATCGCATTTTCATATTGACTCAGTACAACTCCGCGTCCCTCAATCGGCACATCGCACGCACGTACAGGTTCAGCCGATTCACAAACGGCTTTGTCGAAATCCTCGCCGCCGAGATAACACCCGAGCGGCCCGATTGGTTTCAGGGGACCGCCGACGCCGTGCGCCAGTGCCTGCATCATCTCGACGACTACAAGGGCGACACCACGCTGGTGCTTTCGGGCGATCATCTTTATCGGATGGATTATCGTGATTTCATCGCGCGGCATCGCGACACCCAGGCGGATGTGACGATTTCAGTGACCGCCGCCCGCGAGGAAGAAGCATCCGGGTTCGGGCTGGTCAAGATAGACGAAACGGCCCGCGTCACCGAGTTCAGCGAGAAACCCAAAGGCGACGCGCTCGAACGCATGCGAGTCGATACAACGACACTGGGCCTAACTCAGGAGCGTGCGGCGCGCCGGCCCTTTCTCGCTTCGATGGGAATCTACGTATTCAAAAAAGAAGTGCTGCGCCAACTACTGTTGAACGACACGCCCGAGGCTGTTGATTTCGGCAAGGAGATAATCCCCGAGGCGCTCTCGCGCTACAACGTTCAAGCGCACTTGTTTGACGGCTATTGGGAAGACATCGGAACCATCGGCGCGTTTTATCGGGCGAACATCGAAATGACATTGCCGCTGCCGCCGTTCAACTTCTTTGATTCGGAATCCCCAATGTACACCCGCCCGCGTTATCTGCCCGGATCGAAGCTGCTCGATTGCCATATCCAAAGCTCTATCATCACCGAGGGCTGCATTATCAACGGCGCTACCGTAACAGACTCGGTGATCGGTATTCGAAGCAGGGTCGAACACGGCTCGCGGCTCGATGGAGTTTTGATGATGGGCGCCGATTCATATCAGACGATTGAGGAGTTGCAGGCGGATATCAATCGAAGCTATCCGCGCATCGGAGTCGGCGCGAATTGTTTTATTCGCCGAGCAATCATCGATAAGAACGCTCGGATCGGCCAGGGCGTCCAGATTCTGAACGAGGCCGGCCACCGCGATTTCGAAGGCCCCGATTACTACATACGCGATGGAATCGTGATCGTGCCAAAGAACGGCGTCATAACCGACGGCACCGTTATCTAACCGACCCAGTTGCATCTCTCGGTCACTCTCGCCACACTTCTATCAAACTATGCCGATGCGGTGAGGCTGGTGGTATGTCGATCGAGAAGTTCGTCGAAGAACGAGTAAGAAGGGCAATCGAGGCGGGCGAATTCGACAACCTGCCGGGCCGAGGCAAGCCCCTCGACCTGCGAGCTTACTTCGAAACGCCCGAAGACTTGCGAATGGCGTATTCGATCCTGAAAAGCAACAACTTCGTGCCCGAAGAAGTCGAGTTGCTTAGGGAGATCGATGCTTTGAAGAAGAGGCTGGACGCTTCATCCGACGAGCAGCGGCGTTCAAGCCTCAAAAAGGAAATCTCAGAGAAGACTCTCACCTTCAGGATGCTGATCGATAAGCGCGTTCGCGGACGCTGACTCAAGATCCGTTCATAGTTCCGCTTCGTTGCGCATTCGAAAGCGCAGTCTTATACTCCGGCCCATTAACTTTGAAGTCGAAAGGAAATCAGATGCGAACCCTGCGTATCCTGACTGTTGCACTTGCTTTGCTCCCGTTGTCACTCGAATCGGCTCGCGCTCAAACACGAGGACTTCAGAGCGCCGATCTTTTGCAGCTTCGCTCGGTTGGCGAGGTGAAGCTCTCGCCCGACGGTTCGCGGATCGCCTACACCGTCATCAACAACGACGGCGACGCGCGGCCTTATTCGCAACTCTGGCTGATGACCGTCGCCGACGGCAAATCGATCAAGCTCAGCTCAGGCAAAGAGGGCGCGTCCGGTCCCGAGTGGTCGCCGGACGGCCAATGGATCGCATACGACGGAAAACTCGGCGACAAGTCGGGTTTGATCGTCGCTCGCGCCGACGGCTCGAACCCCAGGTTCCTGGCGACGCTTCGATGGACCAACAGCCCGCTGCCATCGACAGGCAAGAGCATCGCGTGGTCGCCGGACGGCAAGCGAATAGCGTTCGTAACATCGGTTCCGGGGCCCGAAACTCAAAACGCAACGGGCGATCCTGTGGTAATCACTCGTTATCTCTACAAACCCGACGATAGCGAAGGCTTCACCCGGTTCAATGATAATCGCCGCGTGCATATCTTCGTGGCCGACGTCGCAAGTGCTCAGATTAAACAGTTGACGAGCGGAGATCACTACGAGCATTCGATCGACTGGTCCCCAACCGGCGAAGAGATTTTATTTATCTCGAACCGCGAACCAAATGAAGATCAATTTTTCAACTACGACATCTTCGCGCTGAGGGTCTCAGACGGGACGATGAAGCGATTGACCTCGACCGAAAGCGCCGAGTATCGCCCGCGATGGTCGCCCGACGGAAAGATGATCGCTTATCAGGCGACCAAGCGCGGCTTGACCGATCTCGAGACGACGATGGAAGACACTCACGTGTGGTTGATGAATGCCGACGGCAGCAATCGGCGCGAGCTCACGTCGATGATCGACAATCGTCAGGGCGCGCCTTCATGGTCCGTGGATTCAAGCTCTGTCTACTTCACGGTCCTCGAACGCGGTAATGTCAGGTTGTATCGAATGCCCATCGCGGGCGGCCAGCCGGAAGTCGTTGTCAACGATCGTGGATCCGTCGGCGCATGGTCTATCGCAACCAACAATGCGATTGCGTACTCCTTCGCGAGCCCGATTGATCTCGCCGAGCTTTATGTGAAAAACGCGGCCGCGCAAACAAGAAAGCTAACCAACCTCAATTCGGACGTTCTCGCCGGCAAACAAATCGCCGAAGTCGAATCGTTCACCTTCATCAGCAACGATAACAAGTACACCGTTGAAGCATTCATTACCAGGCCTCCTGGCATGACGGCGACATCGAAGCATCCGTTGATCGTCAATATTCACGGCGGCCCGCACGGCCAGCAAGGTCCGGCTTTCAACTTCAAACATCAGGTCTATGCCGCGCGTGGATGGGCTACGTTGATGGTGAACTATCGAGGCTCGACCGGGTACGGGCAGGCATTCACCGACGCGGTCTTCGGAGATCAAAACGGCAACGAAGCCCAGGATGTGCTGTACGGTTTGAGCGCGGCTATGCGGCGCTTTCTATGGATCGATCGCGATCGACTTGGAGTTGAAGGCGTGAGCTACGGCGGACAACTGAGCGACTGGCTTATCACTCAGACCAACATCTTCAAAGCCGCGATTCCCATCGCGGGGATTTCGAATCTGATCAGCTACAACTACATGACTTATTACAATCAGTACGAGCAGATGGAATTCGGAATCTTTCCGCATCAGGGAAATATGATGGATGTGTTGTGGGAAAGGTCTGCGTTGAAGCACGTGGCGAAGGCAAAGACTCCTACGATGTTGATGCACGGAGAGAACGACAACGACGTGCCTATCGCGGAAGCAGAGCAGTACTACGTGGCGCTTCGAGATGTCGGGGTTGAAGCGATCATGGTTCGGTACCCGCGCGAAGGTCACGGCATTCGAGAATCAAAGCACGTGGTTGATTCGATCGATCGGTGCATTAACTGGTACGTGAAGCATTTTCCGGCATCGCAGTGAAGTTCAATTCCAGCGCACGTTGACGACGAGTCCATGGCTTGCCACCCCGGAGGGGTGGAATGTTTATAGATGGTTAGGTTGGTGCGCAGCGCACCCCGTCAGGGGTGCTATGTGGTTTAGGATTTTAAGAGGGTCTTAACAGCAGCTCAGCTTCAGTGAATCGACATTGCACCCCTGACGGGGTGCGGAGCCTACGCCCTCCTAAGCTATACACATTCCATCCCTACGGGATGGTGATATTGTTTTCGTGAACCGATGTTGACTGGGTAACGAGTTTGTTCAATGCGAATCTGGCTTTCAAAAAGCAGCGAAGTCCCTTTGCGCGAGCAGCTCGCGACGCAGATCCTTCTCGGCATCGTCAGCAACGACCTCAAGCCAGGGCAGAAGCTTCCAAGCACTCGCGAGCTTGCCCGTCGCTACGACATTCACTCCAACACCGTGAGCGCCGCTTATCAGGATCTGGAGCGCCGGGGCTGGGTCGAGTTTCGAAAAGGCAGCGGCGTTTACGTGATCGAGCGCAGCGCTGAAGCACCGGCGGATCCGAAACTCGAACTCGATCAATTGATCTCGACATTGTTTCGAGTCGCGCGCGAACGCGGCCACTCACTGGCTGAGATACACGCAAGCGTTAAGCGGTGGCTTGAGACTCAACCGCCGGATCACTTTCTTGTCATTGAACCCGACGAAGAGATGCGCGCCATCCTGATCGCCGAGATCAAGGAAGCCACCGGGTTTCCCGTGTTCGGGGCAACCTTCGAAGACTGCTCTCGTGTTGACGTTCTCGCCGGCGCCGCGCCCGTCGCGATGTATGGACAAGCCGAGAACGCTCGGGCCGTGCTGCCCGCCGAGGCTTCGTGTTTGTTGCTTCGGTCGCGTTCGGTGCCTGGTTCGATGGCGGGACAAGAGAGACCGTCACCCGACTCTCTGGTGACGGTCGTCTCGCGCTGGCCCGCGTTCTTGAAGTGGGCCCGCACGATCCTCGTAGCGGCATCGCTCGATCCTGATGCGATGAGCCTGCGTGACGCGCGAGAACCCGAGTGGCAAAAGGGATTGGCATCGAGCGCGCTCGTGATCACTGACGCGCTCACGGCAACGCAACTCCCCCGGGGCTGCCGCGCGCACATATTCCGAATCATCGCGGACTCGTCGCTCGATGAGCTGCGTAACTTCAAAAACTTCCTCGCGACGCCACTCGCCTGACAATGTGACGCTTGTAAAACTGTCACAGGCCCGCACCCGCCTACCGTCGGCCATCTCTAGAATCAACCGGCATCGGGAGAAACCAATATGCTGCAATCAAACTTTCGCATAGCGCTTGCGATCACGCTTCTGGCAGCCATCACTTGTGGCGCGACGCGGCCTGGTATCGGCGAGTTCACACTCCCGGCCGAAACCAAAGCACGGCTTACTCTTCATTCGCGAATCAACTCAAAGCTGAGCGAACCGGACGACATCGTAACGGCAACGCTCGCCGAGCCGATCTACGTCGACGGTCAATTGGCTCTCGCGCGCGGAGTAGAGTTTGTCGGCCGCATCATCAAGGTTGCGCGGGCAAAGCGAGGCCAGCGGAGCTCGAATATGTCGATCACTTTTGAGCGGATTGTAACTCCGCAAGGTGAGATCCCGATTGCTGCTCAAGTGACAGCGATCGACGATTGGGACAACGAAGAAACTCTCAAGGCTGATGGCAACGGCAAGCTCAAGGGCGGACATCGCGGCGAGAAAACCATCACCAACATGGGAAAGGGTTCGCAGCTTGGGCTCTCCGGCGGAATAGTCGGAGTTGCTCTCGGCGGGGCGGCGGGAGCGTCTGGGCGACAGGTCCTTGGGGTCGGCGCGTCAGGCTTTGCTGTGGGCTTGATCGCGGGACTGCTGTTCACTAAGGGCAGCGAGATCAGAGTTGCACCCGGCGCGATTCTGAGAATCAGATTCCTCAAGCCCGTCATATTGCCCGTGAGAACTACAACAAACATCTCAACCGGCTCTGACCAATGATGGCGAAATACAGGGGAGGTATGAAATGTCCAAAGTGAATTCAAACTCTATGAGAGCCCTGTCGATTGCGGTCCTGATACTAGCTTCGACCGGGCTCTCGCAACTTGCAGTGCACGCTCGCCAGGTCAAGCCGGCCAACGACTTTCAAGCCGGAGACGAAGCGCCAAAGGATGCTGCGACCATTCTGGCGAGTGCTCGAACAATATTCGTTCACTCGCGCACGGGCCTCGTCAAATCAGAAGTGATCGAAAGCGAATTGCAAAAGCGCGATGATTTTCAACGCGCAGGGTTGCTTCTCACCAAGGATCAGCGAGCCGCCGATCTGACTATCGAGGTGCGGCGCGCAAACTTCACCACCGAGTACCCATTCGTTGTGATCGACTCACAAACAAAACTCATCGTCGCGAGCGGCAAAGTCAATTCCCTGTTTGGAACCGCCGCCGGGAAGATCGCAAGCGGGTTCATGAAGCAAGTCGAGCGCGCTCGCACGTCCGCCGGTTTGAAGACGAGGAAGTGATCACCTTACGCTACCGAAAACTTTTGTCATCGCGATCAAACACATAGGGAGTCCCGATGAGTATCTCTCGAAGAGAATTTCTGGATTTTCTCAAAGCCACCTGCGCGGTTGCCGCTCTGCCCGCGTCGCTTTACGGCGCCGCGCCGGCGCAGCAACTAATGTCTGCCTCCGCATCGACAGATAATGCACAGGAAGCGATCGTCAACGACATTCACTCTCAACTCAACGCCACGCGAGTGAACAGAATCATCAAGCCGGTAACGCTGAACGATCTGCGTGCGACTATTCTCACCGCTGAGTCTGAAACGAAATCCGTCAGCATCGCGGGCGGCCGTCACGCGATGGGCGGCCAGCAATTCGGAACGGGAACAATCTTGCTCGACATGACCTCGATGAATCGTGTGCTTGGGCTTGATTCAGAACGCGGAATACTCGAAGTCGAGGCCGGAATCGAGTGGCCCGCATTGCTCGACTATCTGATCAAAGAACAAGCCGGACGCGACAAGCAATGGGGCATCATGCAAAAACAGACCGGCGCGGATCGCCTGTCAATCGGCGGCGCGCTCGCTTCAAACGTTCACGGCCGGGGCTTGAAGTTCAAACCCATCATCGATCAGGTCGAATCATTCACGTTGATGAATCATACGGGGGCAATCCTTCGATGCAGCCGTGATGAAAACTCAGAGTTGTTCCGGCTGGTCATCGGCGGCTACGGTTTGTTCGGCATCGTGACCTCGGTCAAGCTGCGACTGTGGGAGCGAAAGAAGGTGCAACGAGTAGTCGAGATTCGAGAGACGAAAAACATAATGCGGCACTTCGAGCAGAGAATCGCCGATGGGTATCTTTACGGCGATTTTCAATTCGCGACCGACAGCAATCGCGATAGCTTCCTGGGCCGGGGCGTGTTCTCCTGTTATCGCCCGGTTGATCCCGCGACGCCCGTAACCATCAACCCGACACGCTTCAATCCAAAAGACTGGGAGCGGCTGACCTATTACTCGCACAAGTACAAGCTGCGTGTTTTTGAAGCATACTCCAAGCGATATTCGGCAACATCGGGGCAAATCTATTGGGCGGACTCGCAGTTGTCGGGCGCCTACGTCGACAATTATCACGAAGCTCTCGATCGCAAGCTCGGCGCGAAGGTCAAAGCGACCGAAGTGATCACGGAGATCTATGTGCCTCGTGACAATCTCGCGAGTTTCATGGAGGACGCGAAGGTTGAGTTGAGAGGTCACAACGCGAATGTGATCTACGGAACGGTTCGGCTGATCGAAAAAGACGACGAGAGCTTTTTGCGCTGGGCGCGCGAGTCATTCGCGTGTGTGATCTTCAATCTTCACGTGACGCACAATGAACGCGGCATCGACAACGCCGCCCGCGCGTTTCGCGGATTGATCGATCTCGCGATTCGTCACGACGGAAGCTACTACCTGACTTATCATCGGTTCGCCACGAGGCAACAGGTCGAGGCGTGTTATCCGCAGTTCAAAGAGTTTCTCGCATTGAAGTTGAAGTACGACCCCGATGAGATGTTTCAAAGCGACTGGTACAGGCATTACAAGCGGATGTTTGCACTCGAACGCGATTGACGAATTGAATCAGCCGCGTGACGAGCCGTTTGGCGAGTCAGCTTACGCACATCGTCTTTGATATTTTCATAACTTTCACCGATACTGTGCAACTCACTTGGCTCAGGAGGTGAAAGTGATGGGAATACCAACCAGGATAGACGTCAGGGTAATCGCCAAGGACGGCAAGTACCTTGGTGACGACATAGGCGGAGCGCTGATTACGATTCAAGACGTCCAGACCGGCGAGTTGCTGGCTCGCGGGGCCACGGCCGGCGGTTCCGGTGTAGCGAATCTCATGGAGATTTGTTTGAAGCGCTCCCAGGTTCTGACGGTCGATGGGGCTTCAGTCTTCACCGCGACGCTGGACCTTGATCGGGCCAGGCTGATCAGAGTGACGGCGTATGGGCCACTCGCAGCACAGCTTTCAGCCAACACTGTATCGCTTACTCAATGGGTCTATCCGGGGAAAGACATAGTTGGAGGCGCGCAAGGCGGTGGCTTCCTCCTTGAAATACCCGGACTGGTCGTTCAGATCCTGAATCCGCCGACTCACTTTCTGCCGCAGACTGCGCCCGAGGATATTGAGATCAGAGCCAATGTAACGATGATGTGTGGGTGCCCGATTGGCGACGGCCATCCGCCGTGGGACCCCGCTCAATTCGAAGTGATGGCGCTCATCAACCAGGGCCCGTACGGCGTGACCGAAGTCCCGCTCGAATACGACGCGGATGCACCCTACGGAGCGCCCAGCCAGTTTTGCGGAAAGTGGCTCGTGCCGCCCAACACGTCAACTCAGCCCGTGATCTATGAGATAGTTGTATCGGCATTCCAGCAACGGACCGGCAACACGGGCGTCGATCGGGCGACCGTGATCATCCCGGCTCCGGCCTCGGCGGATACTCCGTAAATCAACGCACGAACTCCCCGAACGGCCCACGATGTCTGCTCTACGTCGCGGCAACCGCTTTACAATCGACAGCGAAACCGATAATTTCGCGCCGTCAAACGGGCTCAGTTTCACTTGCCCAGACTCGATAAAAAGGAGACTCTCGTGAATCAATTGATGAAACGAATCATCGTGCTTTTATTCGGGTTGTCGCTCGTCGCCCTGCCTTCCGCGTTTGCGCAAACGGATATGTTCGAAGGTAGACCGGTCTTTGCCGAAAGCACGGACCTCGGCTATTACGTCTGGAAGGAAGGCGACAAGTGGAAAGTGCGTTGGACCACGATGGGCCCGATGCGCAGATTCAGCGGCTCGGTCGTTGCGGAAGGTGGCGACCTTCACGATTTGAAGCGCATCGATTTAGAGAGTGAGCGGCGGGTCCTTTACCCCGGACGAGCGCCTAACGTCTGGGTCGGCCCGCGTGGACGAACGCACGTCGGAGGCGGCCGCGCGCCCGTGGTCGTCGAGCGCACACAGGACGTCATAAAAAAGGAAGGCGACAAGACGATCGTGTTTGCAGCCAAGACCGCGGGCGACATAGACGGGTTCGACTTCAAGATTGATAAGAAGGTGACTTCATTGAGATTCGTGCTGGACATCAATGGCAAGCAGATGCCGCAGCGTGTCGAAGTGGGGAAGAACAATCAAAAGCTTACCAGGCTGCCATTCGTCGTCCGAGTTGAATGACACTCTTCGAATTAGGTCTTCGCCACAAAGACACGAAGACACTAAGGGGCACAAAGTTTCTCTTCGTGCAGCTTCGTGTCTTAGAGTCCTCGTGGCAAGCCTACGGATTCGATTGTTGTGCTTGACAGCCATAGCGCGGACGCTGATAATGCCCCGCAAGCTAGGCGATCACAGTTATGAGAATCTTGACCAACCGGCAAGCCGAACAAAGCGCGACTGACTCGGGTCGCGGCTTCTTCTGGTTTAGCTTTTTTAGCTTTAGCACCGCGGCAACAGCGGAGGATGCCGGCGTCTAGACTGAGAACCGAGTTCAAAGTTTTTTGAGGCCCGCTCCTTCAGACGAAGGCAGCGGGCCTCAGGCTTTTGGAGCACAAGAATTATGTCTGCAGAAAAAGAACAGGCTCGGCTGACGGCAGCATTTCAAGGCGCGCGCGGGGCCTTTAGCGAAGACGCGGCGCGCCAACTGCTCGGATCGGGATTCGAAACGATTCCCTGCCGCACCTTTGAAGAAATGTTCGAAGCTGTGTCATCGGGCGCCGCCGGTTGCGCGGTCGTGCCGATCGAAAACAGCCTCGCAGGTTCAGTGCATAAGAACTACGACCTGCTGATGGAGCACGACCTGACTATTCTCGGCGAGACAAACGTTAGAATAGTCCATCACTTGATCGCGCCGCGTGGCGTCGCGTTATCCGATGTTCGGCGAGTTCATTCGCATCCTGTCGCGCTCGCCCAATGCGAGAAGTTCCTGCGCGCTCATCCTGAAATCGAAGTCGCGCCGGCTTACGATACCGCCGGCAGCGTAAAGATGATCGTCGAAAGCGGCTCGAAAGACGAAGCCGCAATCGCGGGAGCTACCGCCGCCGAGGTCTATGGCGCCGAAATCATTGCCGAAAGCATCGAGGACAACGCGCAGAACTTCACACGGTTCCTGTTGCTGGCGCGACCCGAACGCGCTGATTCAATCAAGACCGTTTCGAACAATTCCCAACGCAAGACATCAATCGTGTTTCGAGTAGCAAACAAGCCCGGCGGTTTGTTTCGTTCGCTCGCGGCATTCGCATTGCGCGACATTGATCTGACGAAGATCGAATCGCGCCCGATCGAGGGCCGCCCGTGGGAGTACTCGTTTTATCTCGACCTGATCGGCGATCAACACGAGCAGCACGTTCGGCGCGCGCTGGCGAATCTGGAGGAACTCGCCGAAAGCGTCCGGGTGCTCGGGAGTTACCCGAGGAGTGATGAGTGAAGAGTGATGCGTGAAACGTGATGCGTGAAACGTGAAAACGTGATGCGTGAAAACGTGATGCGTGAAAACGTGATGCGTGAAACGTGATGCGTGAAACGTGAAAACGTGATGCGTGAAAACGTGATGCGTGAAAACGTGATGCGTGAAAACGTGATGCGTGAAACGTGAGGCGTAATTGAATGATAAGTATGAACCACAAGGCCTTGTCGATCACGGATCGCGGATCACATATCACGTTTCACGCATCACGCATCACGTTTCACGTTTCACGAGTTACGTACATCAAAGGAGTAATGACCAATGATCATCGCAATGAAATCAAATGCAACCGAGGAACAGATCGAGGAAGTCTGCGAGAGCATACGCCGCTACGGTTACAAGCCACACTTGATACGCGGTGAGGAGCGCGTCGTCATCGGCGCGGTCGGGCACGGCGACAACAAGGACCATTTGCAGAATCTTCGTTCAGTGCCGGGCGTCGAAGACGTAGTGCCCATCCTGCAGCCCTACAAGATCGTCGGCCGCGAGCTGAAGCCTCAGCGAACGATCGTGCGCGTGGGCGATTTGGAAATCGGCGGAAAGGAATTCGTCGTGATGGCGGGTCCTTGCTCGGTCGAGACTCGTGAGCAGTTGATGGAGACCGCGGACGCAGTCAAGAAAGCCGGCGCGCAGGTGCTGCGAGGCGGCGCTTACAAACCACGAACCTCGCCCTATGATTTTCAAGGGCTCGAAGTCGAAGGGCTAAAGCTTCTGTCCGAAGCACGCGAGCGAACCGGCCTGAAAGTCGTCACCGAAGTCGTCACCACCGAAGACACCGAAGTCGTCGCCGAATACGCGGACATACTCCAGGTCGGCGCGCGCAACATGCAGAACTTCGCGTTGCTGAAAAGGCTCGGGAGCGTCAAACGCCCGGTGCTGCTCAAACGCGGAATGAGTTCGACTATCAAAGAGTTGTTGCTGTCAGCCGAATACATCGCGTCGCACGGCAACGATCAAATAATCCTGTGCGAGCGAGGCATTCGAACCTTCGAAACCGCCACGCGCAACACGCTGGACCTCGCCGCCGTTCCACTGTTGAATGAGTTGACGCATTTGCCGATCATTGTTGATCCATCACACGCAACCGGCCGCAGGAGCCTGGTTCGCCCGGCCGCGAAGGCTGCTGTTGCAATCGGCGCCGACGGCTTGATCATCGAAGTGCATCCTCGCCCGCAGGAAGCGTGGTCGGACGGGCCTCAATCGCTGACGCCTTCGATGTTCGAGGAGATAATGATCGAGCTGCGCGAGTATGTGCGGATGGAGTCGCGGTACATCAATTGAAATCGGCCTTCCGATTACCGCTTCAGTAGAGCCTCGCATCAACCACGTAGTGCCTGCATGTTCATAGGAAGAACGAAGTCGGGTTGGAAGCTCCAGTCGCGGACTAAAGTCTGCGCCACTTTTGCTATAATAACCTCGTGGCATTAATTGAGTTGAAGCACGCTGAAAACATCGCGGGCGATTTCTTCGTCGATACTACCTGCATAGACTGCGATCTTTGCCGCCAGATCGCGCCCGAAACTTTCTCCGACATCGGCGATCAATCGGTTGTCCATCATCAGCCCGAAACCGAAGAACAGGAATTCGCGGCGCTCAAGGCGTTGGTCACTTGCCCGACTGCTTCGATCGGCACGCTCAGCCATCGATCCGCGAAAGCGGCTGTGGCGGCCTATCCTGAGTTGGTCGAAGACAACGTGTACTTCTGCGGATTCGCCTCCGATTCATCCTACGGCGCCTCGAGTTATTTGATCGTCCGCCCAGAAGGAAACGTGCTCGTCGATTCGCCGCGCTTTGCAACTCCACTGGCCAGGCGCATCGAGGAATTAGGCGGCGTGCGATTGATGTTTCTCACCCATCGAGATGACGTAGCCGATCACGAAAAATGGGCTGCGCATTTCAACGCGGAGCGAATCCTTCATCGCGACGACGTGACTCGCACAACGGCTAACGTCGAACACGTGCTAAGTGGTTCCGAGGCGATCGAGCTGGACGCGGATCTACAGGCCATTCCGACTCCGGGTCACACTCGCGGTCACGCAGTATTGCTCTATCGCGATCGATATCTCTTCACCGGGGATCATCTGTGGTGGTCCGAGGCTAACGATTCACTGCACGCATCTTCAAACGTCTGCTGGTATTCGTGGTCGGAACAAACTCGCTCGATGGAGCGCCTGCTCGATTACGAATTCGAATGGGTGTTGCCTGGACACGGCAGGCGCGTTCATCTAAGCTCGTCGCTCATGCGCGAGCAACTAGAGCAATGCATCGCAAGGATGCGGCACCGCTTGCGCGCGGCAAGTTAAACTCGCACTCGATGATCAGCGAAAGGCTTCAGGCGTTGGGCTCAAAGACTCGTTTGCAGTACAACTTCAAGTTGGCGACTCTCGCGATCGTTGCGCTTTTCGCCGTCGCTGCGCTGGGAAAGGCCAAGCTTCGCACTGAGTCATCAACTCGAGTGCGTCTCGGCTTTAGACTCTTCCAGGATGCCCGGTTCTCTTCGCCACAAGGCGATCTTCAAAACAGTTGCAGCTCGTGTCATCTTCAAAACGAAGACCCGCAAGGCTGGCGTGTTCATACCGATTTCTTCGCCCGAAGCTGGGTGCCTTTTCGCACCGGCGATCCCCGTCGAGATGAGCTGCGCAACTCGCCCACGATTCTCGACGCCGGGTTAATGCCGCGACTTCACTTCGACGGCGAGTTCACGTCGCTTGAAGCGCTGGTAAAAGGAACGCTCGCGGGCCGGCCGATGGGTTGGCTGCCAGGCGAGGAACAGCAAGCGTTCGAGCGGGTCCGCAAGGTGATCTTGAATGATCAAGATCAATCCGCGCGAGGCGATTCCAGCTATCGAGCACAATTCGTTGCGGCCTTTGGAGTCGATCCCGATAAGCTCACGGCCAGCCAGCTTGCGGAGCAGGTGGCACAGGCGATTTCGGAGTATATGCGAACGCTGAAGTCCCGCCGCACGACGGCCTATGATCGGTTTATTCAAGCCAATGCGCTTGATGGCGCGCCCGCTGCCGGAGAAGATTCGAAGTCATTCGCCGCGCGCCTGCTTGCGAAGATCGACAAACTCGAAGAGTCTCGCGTGTTGAAGCTTTCATCCGCGTTCGACGCCGATGCGCTTTCGGGAATGAAAACATTCTTCCGCACCGAAGGGAACAGGTCCGCGGGCAACTGCGTGATGTGTCACACTCCGCCGCTGTTCTCAGATCTCTCGTTTCACAACATGGGAATCAGCCAGAGCGAATACGATCAGGTGAACGGCGAGGGCAGTTTCGGCGAACTCGAGATTCCGCCAGCGACGCAGGCGCGGCGACCTTCGCCACAGTTTCGCGAAACTCCGTCGCGTCAGAAACCGGGATGCGCGGATCTGGGCTTCTGGAATTTTGTCGATCTGAAGGCGACCGGGTTCCGTCGAGCCGGCGAAAGCGACGATCGATTTCTGCAGCGAATGATCGGTGCATTCAAGACACCGACGCTTCGCAATCTCTCGTTCTCGCAACCTTACATGCACACGGGCGGGTTTACGACGGTTGAAAGCGCGCTCGGTGAATTGATGCGACTCAGTGAAATGGCGCGAGCCGGAAAGGTTCGTGAAGGTGATGAGGAACTGGCGCGCATCAGAATCACCGAAGCGGACATTGCAGGGCTTGTCGCGTTCCTCAATACGCTGAACAAACATATGACGAGCCGAAAGTATTAGGCGCAATTCAGATGATGCCACGACTGCGCGGGTTCTTCCTTCTTGCCTTCTGGTTCGCCTCGATCGCGTTGATAGCGCCGTTCCTGATCGCGCTGGTCCACATTAGCAAAAATGAAAACTATATCTATAAGCCCGTCAGCCTGTTTATCCGCGCGGGGCTGGCAATGGTCGGCGTCCGAGTGGAGGTAAACGGACGCGAGACGCTCGATCCCAATCAGACCTACATCTTCACTCCGAACCATCAAAGCCTGATCGAAGTGCCATTGTGGGTGGGTTATCTGGAACGCAACATCGCTTATCTTGGGAAAAAGGAAGTGTTCAAGTATCCGATATTCGGTCACGGAATTCGGCTGGTCGGCGTAGTCCCGGTCGATCGCAGCAACAGCCCGGCGGCCGTCGAAAGCGCGAAGCTCGCGACCGAGAATCTGAAGCGTGGAAAGTCTTACGTGGTCTATCCCGAAGGTACTCGCTCAAAAGACGGAGGACTGCTCCCGTTCAAGAAGGGCGCATTCATGATGGCGATCGACGCTCACGTTCCCATCGTCCCGATAACCATCTCGGGCGCGACCCGGATCATGCCAAAAGGGGAGATCAAGATTTTCCCATCGACGGTTCGCGTAACTATTCACGAGCCGATCAGCACGGATGGTTACTCGAAGGAAAACATCGCGGAATTGATCGCCCGCACTCGAGAGAAGATTTTTTCAGCGCTCGACGAAAGCGAAGTCGAAATGAGCAGCGCCTCGACGGCTCGTCGAGGCGCACGCAGAGCGTAGTCTCTCATCTCGCCAGCCACATCCTGATCGATCTTGTGACAAGATCCGACGCGTCCTGCTGAACGAAGTGCCCCGCGCCCGGTATCGTCACCAGCGTCAGGTCGCGCTCGAGCCACTCCCAGGTGTTGTTCAACCCGTGCGCGTTCAGGGCCGTATCATTCAATCCGTGGATCATCAACACCGGCGCTTTGACTTTTATTACCGGCGACGTGTCTTCGGTGTACGGCTCGCGCGGATAGTTGCGCTTGTAGTAATTGAGCATCGCTTCCATATCGGACCGCTTGAACGCTTCTACGTAGATCTCGCGAGCCTTGGTATCCTTCACCCAAAAAGCCAACTGTTCGGCTTTCAACTTCGAAGCGGCGTCTTCCTTTTGAAAGTTGCGCGCGTACTGGCTGTTCTTTTGTTGTTCGGGATTCGTGGCCAGCTCGCGAGCGATACCGCGAGGATGCGGAAGATTCAAGATGATAAGTTTTTCGACGATATCGGGCATCGCCATCGCAGTTGCCCACGCCACCATTCCTCCCCAGTCGTGCCCGATAACGATCGCCTTGTCGCGTCCGAGATGTTTGATCACCGCCGCAACATCGCCGACCAGAAACCGGACGTCGTAGTTTTCAACACCCTTCGGTTTGTCGCTCAGGTTGTAACCGCGCTGATCGATCGCGACCACCTGATAGTCCTTCGACAGGGCTTCCATCTGATCGCGCCAGGTGTACCAGAAATCAGGAAACCCGTGAATCATCACGATCAACGGTTTGTCCTTCGAACCGAGACTGGCGTAATGAATCTTCACACCACTGGAATTGGCATAGCCGTGCTCGACTCGCTTGTCGAGATCCGAATCGGCGGCCAGTGCCTGAAGCGAAAACAACAAAGTTACAACTGCGGCGATCAAGATACGTTTCATGGTTTCCTCTTTCGTTTAATCTGAGTAGCGAATTTGCACGCGGCATTATACAGGCTGACGCGCGCTAGAAAAATGACGCGAGTTCAGAGTACAAGCTTCAGCTTGCCTGTGAAATCCCCGCGACCGAAGAGCAAGCTAAAGCTTGTACTCTGAACCGGTCGCGATTGAATTACTCAATAATAATGATCGAGCGCCGGACAGCAGCGTTCGTTATCATTGTGAAGCAGTTTCTAAACACTCTCCTTCGAAGTACCAGCTTTCGATGGCGCTCGACTCGGGTTATTCTGATGACCGCCGTCGGGCTGATTGGATTGATCGCTTGTTTCATGGCATTCGAAGACAAATTCATCTACTTCCCGTCTCAGTATCCCGACGGTTTTTGGGAGATCGACAGTCCCCTTGTTCGCGAGGGTGAAGTCTTCCCAAAGATCGAAGATTGCTATTTCACGACAAGCGACAGAATCAGGCTTCACGGCTGGTACTGCACGCCACATCGCAAAGCAAACGGATCATCAAACCCGATCGCCGCTGAAATGGTCTTGCTTTGGTTTCACGGCAACGCCGGAAACATAAGTTATCGGTATGACATGATCCGCGCGATGATGTCGCTCCCGGTTCAAGTGTTCATCATCGACTATCGTGGTTACGGAAGAAGCGAAGGCAAGCCAACCGAACAGGGTCTGTACATTGACGCCCGCGCAGCGTGGGATTATCTGACTAATGAGCGAGGCGTGGCTCCCGAACGCGTAATCATTTTTGGTAAATCTCTTGGCGGCGCTCCGGCGATCGACCTGGCAAGCCAGGTCGAGCCCGCCGGCTTGATCGTCCAATCGAGCTTCACGTCAGCCGCGGACATGGCCGCGGTCGTCATGCCGCTTTTGCCCCGCGTGTTCTTGCATACAAAGATGGACTCCATCACAAAACTCTCGCCAGTCCACTGCCCGAAACTCTTCATTCATAGTCGCGCCGACGAGGTTGTGCCCTTTGAGTTGGGCTATCGGCTCTATCAAGCCGCATCCGAACCCAAGCAGTTTTACGAGGTCAACGGGGCGCCACACAATTCGACCTATCTGGTGGGGGGCAAACCATACTTCGATGCGATCCGAGGCTTTGTTGAATCGTGCACCCCGGCGCCCAATCGCAATTAACAAGGCAACAACCTTAGTCCGTTCGCGCCACGCCTCTGTACATTTCGCCCAGCAGTCGAGGAGTGTCCGGCAATAGGAATCGATCAAGTCTCACCAGGTTGAGCCCGGCCTGTTTGATTAGCTGATCGATTTGCCGATTCAGATTGCAACCGCGCCCGACGAATTCCTGAATGGGATTGAAGCGATCCTGACGCCTTGCGACTTTGGGATCGTCGCTGCGCCCGTGTTCCAGGAACAAGAAGGACCCTGCCGGCTTAAGCACGCGTCGAATCTCAGCCAGCGCCGATGCGATATCTGTAATCGAGCAGAGCGTAAGAGTGCTCGCGACGCCGTCGAATGAATCGTCTTCAAAAGGCAAGCGCCCGCCGGCATCGAGCTGAAAAATCTCGACCGGAAAGCGCGCGCGAGCGATCCTCTCCGAGACGCGCTTCGGCAGCATTCGTTCATTGTCGATTGCTGTCAGCCGCGTGACTTGATGCGGATAATGCGGGAGATTCAACCCCGTCCCGAATCCAATCTCGAGCACGTGACCCTCGAGCGACGACAGCGCTTCGCGGCGCTGCTCGCGCATCATCGCGTTATCAAGCGACCAGTCGAGGACTCGCGGGAAAATGTGCTTAGAGTAGAGGCCCATTGAGGGAAGATGCGTGCATGGAGTTCAGGCTTTAGCCTGCGTCCTTGTTATATCATTGCACTGCCAGGCTAAAGCCTGAACTCTGAACGCTTGCTTCCTATTTGTGTTGCGACATCAACCACGAAAACAGCTCTGGCTCGGCGTACGCTTTGTCCCACGAGTTGTGTCCTACGCCTGCGTACTCGTTATAGCGGACATCGCCGTGGGCTGCCTTTAGCGCTTCGACCATCATTCGAGATTCGGTTACCGGAACTGCCAAATCAGCGTCTCCGTGGAATACCCACACCGGAGTCATGCCGACTCGGGCGGCAACCGCGCCATACGGATCGGCTTGGGCTGCGAAGCCCATCATCGCTTGCGGCAGATTCAGCCGAGGCGGAGGCCGCACGCCGCCGCACACCACTACGATAGCGGCAAACTTTTTCGGGTTTGTCGCCGCCATAGTCCACGAACCATATCCGCCCATCGAAAGCCCCGTGAGATATGTTCTCCTCGCGTCGCCGTTGAATTCCGTTGCTGTTTGATCGAGCGATTTCAAAGCCATGGCTTGCATATCCGGTTCGCTCCACCAGCGATTCGAGGGACACTGCGGCATGACTACGATGGATTTAAGGCTGTCCTTCAGTCTCAGAATTGCGGGACCGATGCCGATCCGAGTCTGCGCCAGGTTGTCGTCGCCCCGCTCGCCCGCGCCGTGAAGAAACAGGATCACCGGCGATTTCTGCTTACCGGACCAGCCCGTCGGAACAAACACGCGATACTGAAACGTCTTGCCGTCCATGGTGAGGGTGCGGCTCTGAAACACTTCACCATCCTGTCGTGCTCGCGTGGGCCACGTCAACATCAACACGACGCCAATCGCCGTTATGAATAGCATTCTGGTTGCGGACATCGCGATTCCTCCCGGGGCAATCATAGACTATGAGAAACAGATTGAGGAACCGCGCGCCACAAAAACACCGGTGAAATTGATAGCCTTCAACCTTGCTAGCGAATTCGCCGTCGGATAACTTTAGGGTCCCTGGAGTAACGCCCAAACATGGAGCGAAACACGCAATGACAAAACTCACAAAGTGCCTCGTAGTTTTGATGCTCTTGAACATTCCGGTTTCATTTGCCGATGACGGAATGTGGACTTTCGATAATCCTCCTCTCAAGCAATGGAAAGAGCGTTACAACTTCGAGCCTGGCGAAGCCTGGCTCGAACACCTGCGTCTCGCCTCCGTGAGATTGAACGACGGCGGCTCAGGCTCATTCGTCTCGCCCCACGGATTGATGGTGACCAACCAACACGTCGCAAGCGGCCAGCTTCAGAAAGTCTCGACTAAAGATAAGGACTACACGAAGGAAGGCTTCTATGCGCAAACGAACGACGAAGAACTGAAGTGTCCGGACCTCGAATGCAATGTGCTTGTCTCGTATGAGGACGTGACCGCCCGCGTGCGATCAGCCGTCAGGCGCGGCGCTTCGGACGCGGAAGCCGCCAGCCAGCGAAAGGCCGTCACCGCGGCAATCGAAAAAGAAGCGACCGCGAAGACAGGCTTGAAGTGCGATGTGATCTCGCTCTACAGCGGCGGCGAGTACTGGCTTTATCGCTTCAAGAAGTACACCGACATTCGCCTGGTGTTTGCTGTTGAAGAGCAGATCGCGTTCTTTGGCGGCGACTACGACAACTTCACCTACCCGCGCTACGACCTCGACGTGGCATTCTTCCGCGCTTACGAGGACGGGCAGCCCGCGAAGACTCCGCATTACTTCAAATGGTCGGTTACCGGCGCGAGCGACGGCGAGTTGATCATCCTCCCGGGGAATCCGGGTTCAACCGCGAGGCTGCTGACGCTTGCGCAGATTCAGTATCAACGCGACGTTGGCAATCCGCTGCAAAAGCTTGTGTGGACTTCGCGGCTCAATGCACTCACACATTACGCCGAGCGCGGCCCCGAGCAGGCGCGGCAAGCGGGCAGCGCGATTCGCTCGCTCAATAACTCGCTCAAGCGTTTGGTCGGGCAGCAGGAAGGTTTGATGAATCCGCGTATGATGGCCAAAAAGGAAGCCGAGGAAAGAGCGTTGCGCGACGCCGTAGCGAAAAAGCCGGATGTGCAGAAAGCGTACGGCGATGCGTGGGAGCAGATTGACGCGGTCTATCGGGCGCTCCCCGCGATGGCGGCGCGAATCGCGTTCACTAATCTCACGCCGTCGCGGCTCGGAACAATCGCGTCGCAGCTCGTTCGCTACGCTGACGAGATACAGAAGCCAAACGATAAACGCTACGATGAGTTTCGCGACTCGAAGCTCGAATCGTTTATGTTCGCGTTGATGTCGCCCGCTCCGATCTATCCCGAAATGGAGGAAGCCGTGCTTGAGGCGTGGCTCAAGGAAGGCCTAAAGACGCTTGGCCCAAACGACCCGTTTATCAAAGCGGCGCTAAACGGCGCGACTCCGGCGGCCGCGGCGAAACAAGCCGTCAGCGGATCAAAGCTCGCGGGTGTCGAGTTGCGTCAATCGTTGCGTTTGGGCGGGGCGGACGCGATCGCAAAGTCCGACGATTCGATGATCGCGCTGGCGCGGCGCATCGAGCCCTTCATCCGCGAGCTTCGCGGTTGGAACGAGTTGACGATACTCAACGTCGATGCGAGCGCGGGCGAGAAACTTTCGAAGGCGCGATTCGCGGTGTACGGGAAGAGCTTGCCGCCAGATGCGAACTTCAATTTGCGAATCAGCTACGGGCGCGTGCTGGGCTTCGAGGAAGACACGACGCTCGTGCCCTACAAGACGACGTTCTTCGGCTTGTATGATCGCGCGCGAAGCTTCGACGAAAAGCCGCCTTACGATTTGCCGAAGCGCTATCGCGAAGGCAAAGACAAGCTGGAGCTGGCGACTCCGTTGAACTTCGTCTACACGGCGGACACGATCGGCGGAAACTCGGGGAGCCCGGTGATCAATCGCAACGGTGAGCTGGTGGGACTGAACTTCGACAGCAATATTCAGAAGCTCCCGAATCGTTACTGGTACGTTGAGGAAGCGGAGGGCGGCCGCGCGGTTGGAGTTCACAGCGCGTCGATCATAGAGGCGTTAAGAAAACTCTACGGAGCGGAGAAGCTAGTCCGAGAAATACTTGTGCAGTAGAATATCGTCGTGGGTTGAGCGTCATTCCATCCGAGGTGAGATGTGACACTAACAATCGAGTTGCCGGATAACTTGCTGGCGCAGCTTAACGAACGGCAGATTCCCGAAGAAGAAATTAAGGCGGTCGCGATCGCCGCTTTAGAAGTCTGGCTTGCTCAACAGCATTCGACAAATGGTGGCCGCTTCACAGAGAGCGCCGTGCCTTTCGTCCGCCGGCTGATCGCTGAGAACCGGGATCTTTTTGACGCATTGGCGAAACGCTAGCAATGTCTGAGGCGCAATTCGAAGAGCGCGCGAACGAGATTGCTCACCTGCTCGTGCGCGTGTACGAAATTCACGAGATAATCATAGCCGCATCAGTGAGATCGCTGTTTGGTTCCAAGGGTTGTTACGCGCTTAGTCGCACGTTGTTTGACCGAGCTGGAGGAGTTACTCGATGGCATTGGTCGTATTCCTGCGAGGTGTCAACGTCGGCGGGCACAAAACTTTCCGGCCCAGCGCGCTCGCAAAAGAACTCGCGCAATTCGATGTCGTCAACATTGGCGCGGCCGGAACGTTCGTAGTTCGCAAACCAATCACTCAAACTAAGCTCCGCGCTGAGTTGCTTCGAAGGCTTCCATTCAACGCGGAGATAATGATTTGCTCCGATCGCGAAATCCTCGATCTGGCTTGCGCCGATCCTTTTCGCGATCAGGGCTCCGGCAAAGACATCGTTCGCTTCGTGAGTGTGTTGGCAAGACGCACAACGATCTTTTCTGTTCCACTCAGTCTGCCCTCGGATGACGAATGGCTTTTGAAGGTTATCGAGGTTCGAAACAGATTCGTGTTGGGATTGTATCGACGCCAAATGAAGGTGCTCAGTTGCTTCAGCAAACTGGAGAAACAGATCGGGGCGCCGGTCACTACGCGAAACTGGAACACCATCACCGCCATCGTCAAGATATTGAAGCGTCAATCAAAGTAAACGGGCCGTCTCACAAATGAAGCCAACATTCTTTAAGACTCAATCCGATTTTCGCAGGTGGTTCGAAAAACATCATGCGACGGCGAAAGAACTGCAGGTCGGCTTTTACAAAAAAGGCTCTGGCAAACCAAGCATCACCTGGCCTGAATCTGTAGACGAAGCTCTCTGCTTTGGTTGGATCGACGGCATTCGAAGAGGCATCGACGACATCAGCTATTCAATTCGATTCTCGCCGCGAAGGCCCGTCAGCACCTGGAGCACCGTCAACATAAAGCGCGCGCAAGAACTAATCAATGAGGGTTTGATGACACCCGCCGGGCTCGAGGCATTTCAGGCACGAAGAGAGTACAGGTCCGGCATCTATTCCTACGAGCAGCGGAGTGAAAAACTCCCCGATCCTTACGAAAGAGTATTTAAGAGAAACAAGAGTGCGTGGGCTTTTTTCCAGGCTCAATCGCCGTGGTACCGAAAGACCGTCGGCTGGTGGATCGTAAGCGCGAAAAAAGAAGAAACGAGACTGAAGCGATTGGCGAGGCTGATCGAATGGTCGGAAGACGGTCGAACAATGCCCGAGTTGAATCGGAAAAAAGCGACGAATTGAAATCCACGGGAAGATCAACTAACCTGCGACCGACAAAGCCGAGCGAAAGCCTAGACGCACAGTGAATCAAAACAAAGAGAGCCGACGATGACAACACCTCTATCATTCGAGCCCGCTCACACGGCTGTGCTGAGTATGGACCTTCAGTCGGCAATCGTTTCAATCTACGCCGGCAATGACAAGGATTTCCTTCCGCGCGCGGCGAGCGTGCTTCGCAGTGCGCGCCTCGCGAAGATGACGGTCATACATGTTCAAGTAGGTTTCCGTCCGAACTTGCCTGAGATCAGCTCTCGAAATCCGCTGTTCAGCGGGATCAAGAGCTCCGCCCAACATCGGAAGTTATTCGAAGGGACCGCCGGCGCCATTCATCCCGATGTTGCGCCTGAAGGGGACGACATCATAGTCACCAAACACCGGATCAGCGCCTTCGCGGGCACCGATCTCGACATGATTCTTCGAGCCAACGACATCGATACTCTGGTTCTGTTCGGAATCGCAACCAGCGGAGTCGTTCTTTCAACTTTGCTTCATGCCGCCGACGCGGATTTCCGGTTGGCGGTTATCAGGGATTGCTGTGCCGATCTGGATCCGGATCTGCACACGGGCCTGCTCGACAGGTTGATCCCGCGCGTAGCAACCGTGCTGGCCGCGGACGAAGTTGTGGAAGCGTTTAGCTCGACCCAAAATACTTAGTCCGTCATGGACTACAAATCATCGTTTATCCGTTTATGTTGGCTCGCGCGACTGGCTTGGAAGACTTGATGATGAAACTCACCGGTGATTCACTCACTCTGTTTCTGCTTTGTTCACACGTCGGCTTACCAGACGAGCCGGCGACGAAACCTCTCAGCGCGCGCGAGTGGAATGATCTCGAACAGAAATTCGCGGCGGGTTCTATTCAGGCATCGAGTCTCCTGGGCTTGAGCGCGGAGCAATTGAAGTCATCTCTCGAAGTTGAAATCGAAAAAGCGAATCGGCTACTGACGCTGTTCGAACGCCGCGAGGCGCTTGAAGAAGAACTAGACCGCCTCGATGAACTTGGCGTGTGGGTGATCACACGTTTCGATGAGAAGTTTCCGCCGCGCTTCACAGAACGACTGAAAAGCGCCGCCCCTGTTATGCTTTACGGCGCGGGAGATGCTCGATTGCTCAATCGCCGCGGACTCGCAGTCGTGGGCTCGCGCAACGTCGATGAGCGAGGTTTCGCGCTTTCGGAGTTCACCGGCAATGCTTGCGCGGAATCAAAGCTGACGGTCTACTCGGGCGGTGCTCGCGGAGTTGACAAGAGCGCAATGGGCGCGGCGCTTGCGGCGGGCGGGAAAGCCGCGGGGTTGCTAGCTGACAGTCTCGAGAGAGCGTTGGGCGCAGCCGATGCGCGAACCGCCCTCGAAGAGGGACAACTCGTGCTCGCGACACCTTACTCTCCGCACGCGAGCTTCAACGTTGGAATGGCGATGGCTCGCAATAAATTGATCTATGCGTTGGCGGACTTCGCGTTGGTGATCGCAAGCGACGCTGAGAAGGGCGGGACGTGGGCGGGCGCCCAGGAGGCACTGAAAGCCGAATGGCTTCCGGTGTTCGTCGTCGATGGACCCGGCATTCCCGATGGCAACAAGCTCTTGATCAAGCACGGCGCGATTCCCTTCCCGGCTTCGTTTGATGATGCGCCATCATCGCTTGCTGATTGGCTTGAAGAACACTCGCCGGCTCACGAGCCGGTAGCCGTGCAGGGGAGTTTGTTTTAGCGCCGGCCGCCACGAAGACGCGAACGCTCAAAGCAACACGAAGGGCTTGGTGAGACTTCGCGCCTTCGTGGCAATAGAAAAGATGAATACCTCAACTCCCATCACCCAACGAAACGCACGATTACTCGAAAAGTATCGCGATCAGATCATCGAGATCGAGCCGAAGTACCTTCTACAGATGGCTCATCTGACCACGCCGGCCACGGTGTGGAAGTACGTCGAGAGCGCAGTCACCAAGTCAAAAGCCAATCTCGTTATGCTCGATCTCGAGGACTCGATTCCGCGCGATAACACCGAAATTCTCCAACAAGGCCGAGCGAACATCATTCGCGCGTTTAACGAGTTGGATTGGGGGACGCGCCTGCGGTTCTTTCGCCCGCGAGGTCTCGAACTCGATCCCGATCACGAAGACATTGCCGTGATAGTCGAAGCGGCGGGCTCCAGTCTCGACGGTTTGATCTATCCAAAGATCGAAGACGCCGATGAGGTTCGCTCGATCGACGAGACGCTGACTGCTCTGGAAGAAACGCTTGGTATCACACCCGGCCGCATACGAATCGAACCGCTGATCGAATCGGCTTTGGCGGAAGAAAACGTCTTCGAGATAGCGCGCTCATCAAAGAGGCTGGTGGGGTTGATCTTCGGTTCATATGACTATTGGGCGAGCCTTGGGATGGGAGCTTCGAGTTATCGCGTGGATCATCCGCTGATCGCGCAGGCCCGCGGGCGAATTGTGAAAGCCGCCGGTTCGGTTGGGATTCCGGCAATCGCCGAGATGACCACCAACTACCCGACTCGCGACAAGAGTGACGAACAACGTCTAGCGGCGATGGAAGAGTTTCGAAGCGATGCATTGATCGCGCGGGACTTTGGGTTCGCGGGCAAGTGGACTGGCATTCCCGATCAGACCGCAATGGCCGTCGAGATTTTTCAGACACCGGATGCTGAAATCGAACGCGCCATTAACGAAGCAAAGCAGTTTCTCGAAGCTGAAGCGTCGGGCCGAGGCGCTACGATGATCGGCGGCAAGATGGCCGACCGCGCAACGGACCGCCTGAATCGCAACACGCTCAAGAAGGCTTATGCGATGGGACGAATTGACGAAACTCTTGCAGCCGAGCTGGGTTTGATACCAAACCTTTGAGCACGAATCAGAATGGCTGAACTCAAAACAAAAAAGAACACCGCTAGCGTCGAGAAGTAAGTCACCAACATTCTGACGAAGACATTCGAGCACCGTTGGGCTATCATCTTCGTTGATGGACAAGCCTTCCATTTATGTCGAGACGAGCATGGTGAGTTATCTCGTCGCGCGGCCGAGCCGCGATCTTATTGTGGCCGCTCACCAACAACTGACGGTCACATGGTGGCGAGATCAAAGCCGGAACTATGATCTATTCGTTTCGCAGATCGTTGTCGACGAGGCGCGAGCGGGCGATCCCGAAACCGCGGCAAAACGATTGGCGGCCATTGAGAACCTCCCGCTGATCGAGATCAATGACAACGTTATCCACCTCGCTCAGAGCCTCATCAAGTCGAACGCGGTTCCCAAGAAAGCGGCGCAAGATGCCTTACACATTAGTGCGGCGTGTGTCGGAGGCCTGGACTATCTCCTTACGTGGAACTGTAAGCATATTGCGAACGCGAAGATGCGCAGCGCAATCGAGAAGACTTGCAGAGGCGCCGGCTACGCTACACCGATCATTTGCACTCCGGAAGAATTGGAGGATTGAGTTATGTGGAACGACCCTATTGTGGAAGAGACACGCAGAATTCGTGATGAGATCGCCGCGCGATTCGACTACGATGTTGAAGCGCTGGGCCGCTATTACCAAGCTCAGCAAAGCAAGGAACATCGAGTCGTCGTTCGACGGAGCGTAAGAAGCGAAGAGGAACAGTCGGAGGAATCAGCGAATGTTGGCGACTGATAGCTAGAAGTCGGAAGATCCTCAGAGGATTGGTTGCATCGCAACATTTTAGAGCAGCATACTGACTTAGAATGGAGAAACGCGATATTCAAATTGAGTGCCTATTACTCGCTCAGGCTTTTGAGACTGTATGGGCTTACTACAGTCAAAGTGCTGGTCAGCTCTATGCGGATGAATGCCGAAAAATGGCGATTCAGTTCTTGGAGTCTTACCAGGAGCTCGGAAAAATAGATCCACGCGTGGTTGACCCCAAAGAAATCGGGTTCCCGACTTCCAATCCAAGTCATGTGACTGAACAAATCGAACAGTTAAGCGCATGGGCAAAGAGTAGCACGCCGATGTATCCCTACGGAGACTTATTCTGGAGCAGGGATAGACTGTTTGGTCTTCTTTCTCGAGTCAAGATTTTTATCCTTCAGGATATGGATATTCGCAAAGGTCCAGTGATGATTTGGTCCTCAAATGAGTTTTTCGAGTCGGCACGAGTAATCCGTTGGCGAGGTCATCTGCCCAGACGAGCTTTGCTTTTCAATCCTGATGAGATTGTACAACAAGGTTCTGTGACCTCTACCATTGCCGTTGTTGGCGACATCAGAAGATCTCAAGATTTAATGACTTATGCGGAGAATCCAGAGGATTTCTCACAACGAATGGTTCAGTTCATTGCTACCACGCGACAGCTAGTCGAAAAACACGCGGGGTTCTTCGACAAGTTCACCGGTGACGGGTTTCTGGTTTACTTCAACGAGGCGGTCTGCAGCGCAGCTAAACTAAATTACGTAGACTGCTTCCTTTGTTTTCTCAAAGAGGAGATCGCCTTTGCTGAGCCACTCTTCCTAGATTGGGCGCGATCAATCCGGAAGTATCCAGACACAGAGCCGGGGCTTGCAATTGGAGCCGATGTCGGTAGAGTCAGTTTTCAGGACATTCACGATCACCTTGTTGCTGTTGGTGATGCAATTGTGTGGGCTTCTCGAATGGCTTCAGTCGCTAAGAGCAATGAAATCATAGTGAACAATCTACTCCATGTCTTGCTTGAGTCTGCACCGGGGATAGCTTTCAATGAACGCTTAGGCCAAACGAAAGCGGGTGAGAAGTTCGCGGCACATGCTGTCCTCTTCTCTACCATGAGCCCTCTCGCCGTTGCCTAGAATTGGTTAAAGGAGAGGCCAGAAACCGAGGGGTCGACTCCTCCTTCGATTTTGCAAAGCTACGGGGAGCTGGCTCTACGCACGAGATTCTGATGAGGCGCTCGAAAGGAGAAAGATGCATATTGGATCTATCCAGGCAATCGCCTCCAGGTTTTTCGAGAGGAGAAACGGGATTCATTGAAGTTACGAAGCATTCAGCCGAAATATGGACGCTTGCTTGACGACTTCCAGGTCGGCGATGTCTACCACCATCCGTGGGAAGTCACAATCGACGACGGGATGCTCGCGATGTTTGCCGCGTCCTTTCTCGATCCGAATCCCCTCTATTCAAGCCGCCGCTTCGCGCGAGACCTCGGGTTTCGTGATCGCGTAGTTCACCCTCTTGTGATGCTGAACCTCGCGCTGAGCTTCACGGTTCACGATGTATCTGAGCAAGCCATCGCGCATCTCGCATACATTGATTTGAGGTTTCCTAACGCAGCTTATTCGGGCGATACGCTTTCGGTCCATTCGGAAATACTCGGCGTGCGAGCCTCTGAATCCAAGCCCGATCGCGGCATAGTTCACCTGCGAACAACCGGCATCAATCAAGACGGAGTTGTGGTAGCCACCTTCGAACGCAAGGCTCTGATTCCCGCGGGTAAGCTCGAAGGCCGGGCTCACCCAACGCCATCCGCTTCGGAGGCGCTCCGAACCCCGTCGCCGTCAAACGATTCGCTTGCCATTCCCGTCGAGCTACGCTCGGCGATAAAGATTCCGGGATGGCCTGGCCGCCCGCGAGGCTTATTTGAAGACTTCGAAGTCGGCGATGTGATCCTGCACAGCAACGGGCACACGGTTGGCGAGAGCGAGCACATGCAGTTGACGATTCTCACTCGCAACAGTCATCCGCTGCACTTCGATGAAGTGTATTCGCGCGAGCACAGCTTCATAAAAACGCGCGTAGTCGAAGGCGGGTTGGTATTCGCGTGGGTGGCATCGCTTGCGAGCCGCGACACGACCGCGAATGCGTTGTGGGAAGTTGGATACGACAAGGGTAGTCATCCGAATCCTGTGCTTGCGGGCGATACGTTGTATGCAGCTTCGCGGGTGATCGACAAGCAAGATCGAGACGAGCAAACCGGCATCGTTCGATTCACACTCATCGGGCTAAAGAACGAACGGCCCACAACCTTGCTGGCCGCGGGCCTGGATTTGTTCGATGACAAGTTGGCGCAGAAGATCTTTGAAATCGAGCGTGCAATCCTGCTTCCGAAGAGATCCGTCAAAAGTACGTCGCCCATCGGAAGGACCTGACCTCTGACTTCCAATGCAAACGATTGGTCAAGTTGCGGCAATCGAAAGTGTTGCCCGCCGATCAATAGTGTCCCGACAGCGTCTGACCATGTCGAAGTTGTTGCTATCCATAGCCGTTTCATATATCGGTTTCTTGGGAGGGACGAACTCGTCTTAGGCCAACGAACCAAATTGTGCGAACAGTTTTGCGGTGGGCGAGGTGAGCAGGGCTCAATGGTCGGCCCATCAGAAATTCAAATGGCGACCGACACTGCATTATCTCTGCAATGCTCACCAAGAAGTCACTCAGCAGCGTTACTACCCGGGACTCGTTACTTGGCCGCCACGGTGAAATTGTAAGGAGCGATCGGCTCGGTCTTACCTTGAGCGGTGATCCCCAGCAACGTGATTTCGTAGTCTCCGGGCGCCAGCTTCGCGGCGGGCAGCCTTAGAATCACCTGCGTCTCGGATCTCACGCGTCTGACCTTGAGCCTCTGGTGACTTATCGACACTCCGCTTTTGCCGACTACCTCAGCTCTATAGCCGATGTAGTCGGGGAAAGCCACCTTCAGTCTGATTTCAACTGTGTTCTTGCCCGGAGTGATGGTCAGGGTCTGTCTTGCCGATCCCCTGGTACGGCCTGGCGAGAGAATCAGCGAGAGAATCCCGATCCCCACCGGCTCCGACTGGCCGATGCGATCGCGCGCGTTCCTCAAGTCCGCCAATTGTCGCTCCAGATCGGAGTTCCTTTCCTGCGATTCCTGAAAGTCCCTCTGAAGCTGAGATTGGTGATTCCGTTGATCGGCCAGTTCCTTTTCCACCCGCTGCACTCCAGCTTGAAGCCGGTCAATCTCTGACTGACGATGGCGTTCCGCAACAAACAGCCACGCGCTGAGCGCTACAAGAATGATCATCACTCCCAGCGCAAGGGCCGCACGTGCCCTTTGAAACCGCCAGAACGATACCACCGGAGACGCGAAAGGCCGAGACCGAGATGCCATCTGGGCCACGACCGCGCCGGCCACTTTCGGGATATGCGTCCTGAAGGCTTCGTTGAAATTGACGTCGAGACGGCCTTGAGGCGTCGTCAGAAATGATTGCTCAAACCTTTGGCGCTCGACGCCCTTAAGCGCCCCGCTGATGTACTCGGAGACAAGCTCGTCCTCGGCAAAGGTGATTTCCTCGAAGAAGGCATTGTCAGCCATCATCTTTTCTTCGACGCTCCTTCGCTCATCCTCGGCCAGATCTTGAAGAAGATATCGCCTGATCGTTCTTTCGTCTTCCGAACTCATTTATCCACGCTGTCCAAAGCCTTGCCAGGCCTCCCCATATATCTATGGCGCTATCGCATTAAACATAACTGTACGTTTGTTTCAGTGTTCACCGCACCTCATGCATTTGATCACGCACTCTTTCAGGGTCTTCTTAACCCTGCAAGCACGGGTTCTGAGCGCATTTATGCTCATTCCCAGCTTCTCGGCAATGGCGTTGCGTCTGTTTATTTTGGTCCTTCCCTCTTCCCTGAAATAATCCAACATAACCTCGCGATCCGAGGGATTGAGTTCGTCAAGACATTTATCCAGACACCTGTGGTTAGCCTCGAGCACCTCGGGTGGGTCCGGCGCTGGTATTGGAAGCGAGACGGGCCTCTTCTTGACCCATTCCAGAAAGACATTCCCGGCGACGCCGCAAAAATATAGAGCGGGGTCCCCAACATAGTTCTCTTGAATCTCGGGCAGTTTCCTAGCGACTCGATTTATGGCTTCGTCCGCGAGCTCTTCGGCAACATAGCAACTTCGGCGCACAAGTATCTTTGTCAGCCTGACCCTTATTTCTTCATACTTTCGCCCGGCCGCCTCGCGATTGGGATCGAGCCAGGCAAGCAGTCTGTCGAAGCTTTCCTGATCAAGGGACCAGGTTTTTTTTCGCGGGGCGAACTCGTCTTCGTTCATCCCTTGTTTATCGCGATTCTCCAAATCGTCTACCGGGAAACGCCGGACGGTTTATCTTTCCACTCACCCTGCAGAACAAAGGCCCCCCAGTAATAAGGCGAGTTGTATTTGCTTCGCCACATTTCAAGTTGAGCGGCTCTGAGGGCGGCGGCCGGTTGCATATTCTCTTTTAAGACCTTCTCGTAAAACCGTTTCATCAATTCCGCCGTCCCCTGGTCATCCACATTCCACAAACTGGCCATCACGCTTGCGGCTCCCGCGTACATGAAGCCGCGAGTCAAACCCACCAATCCCTCGCCCCTTATGTCTTTGCCCAGCGCCGTGCTGCAGGCGCTCAATACAACCAGATCGGCCGAAAGCCTCAGGTTATATATATCATTCAGCAAGAGAAATCCATCTTGTTTCTCTCCACGACGGTCCACCAGCGACAGGGCAATACACGACAGATCGGGTTGATTGCTGTCGAGTAACCCGTGCGTAGCGAAGTGAACTATTCTGTAGCCGCGGAGATCGGCGCTCTTGGCGTTTTTCAAATTGGCGTCGAAGTCCAGATTGATCTTCGCTTCGGTGGACATGGATCGGATCGCGGCGGCTTCCGCTCGTGTTTCTTTCAACCGGTCTAGCTTAACGCCGTACCTTGCGAATTCCCTAACAACGCCTCGTATGTTTGGCTCCGCGGCTTGGGACCGGGAACTCGCCGCACTATTGTTCGCCGGCTGGAGCCGCTCATCATCCTTGTCGAACACTGGATCGGCGAAGACTACGATCCCTTTGCCTGGAGGCTTGCGCGTCGCCAACTCCGCACGCAGCGCGGCAACAACTGAAACCGATGGGAAACTGATGATCTCGTGTCGTGCAATCATCGGCACTGGACTAGCGACCCTTGATCTAGTATCTCGGGTCGCGGATCGCGGAATGGGAAGAGCGAAAAAAGGCACGTACTGTAGTGAGCCTTCAGTCACTATCAGTAGGCGCTTATCTCCTAGCTGCGTCGCAACCGGTCCAAGGATCATCTCACTAAGCGCCGCGGCCTTCTTCCAATACAATGCTTTGCCCTCATGGAAAACCGCTTCGGTGGAGCTAATCTTGTTGTAAACCTCCTTTGCCGAGGCCTCTAAGGCCGCTCGTCCCGGAAGTTCGTAGCTCTTAATCTGTGAGGCGCTCACAAGCCACAGATAGCTGCGCGGTTCACCGAGCGCATATTCGAGAAGCAGCGTTTCGGCGTCGAGCAATTTGCTTTGGATCTCCTTCACACCGATGGGCTGAGGCTGAATCAAATCAGCATACCGCGGGCTTTGAACGCGGATTCTCTCATCAGTCGCCTTTCGCTCGTCGATCAAGGACTTGAGTTCCTTTTCGATCAGCCCGGCCTGTCTTTCTCTACTCTTGTCCTTGAGCAGTTCAATCTGGGTCTGAATCTTCGCCTCGATTTGCCGTTGCAGCGATTGCTCGCGTTCGAGCAGGCTCGGATCAACGCCTTCCCGGATTTCTTTGCCGACTTCTCCAAGGCTCTCGAGGAAGCTGCGCGCCCGCGCGAGTTCGCTCACTTGAAGGGCGCGCGAATCATAGCCTTCCGATGGGTATTTCTTGTGGAGTTGCATCAGCAAATCGATATCGAGATCGTAGTAATCCCGTACCGAGGCCAAATATGAAGTGCGCAGCTCTCTGCTCACGATCCTTATGCGAAGAGTCTCGATTGTTCTGATCGAGTCTTCCGCCTTCTTGTGGGCTTCGGTCAGATTTCCTAGAGCACCCTCCACGCGAGCGAGGCCATAGAGCGCGGCCGCCTCTCCTCGCGGATCCCTTATGGCCCGCCAGATTGCCAGCGCTTGATTGTAATTATTCAGTGCCTTTGGCGCATTCCCTTGTAAAGCGCAGAGAGCGCCAAGCTTGCTTAAAACGAGCGCTTCGCCCTCTTTGGTATCGCCCTTCCTGAATAGATCAAGCGCCGCCACGTATTGAGACATCGCGGCTTGCGAATCGCGAAGCTTCTCGTAGACCTCACCCTTGTACACTAGCGCGAGGGCTCCCTCGTTATCCCTTCCGATTTCCCGCGAAAGGCCGTATGCCTGCTCATAAAAGTTTAGAGCCGTTTGCGAATCGCCGAGCTGAAAGTGAGCATGCCCGAAATCGAGAAGCGTGTTGAGCTCGCCGAGGCGATAGCCGACTTCCCTTTGCAAGGCGAGCGAGCGTCTACAGTAGTCCACTGCAGTTTCCGGATCACCCAGGCCAAGAAGGGTATACGCCGTGTTGTTCAGGGCAGCGGCCAAGGCCTGACGCGCCAGCGACGACGCCGTGGGGCCGACCAGATCAACGACTTGCTGAAAGCGCTTCAATGCCTCCTGAGACTCTCCGAGCCTTTCGAGAAGCTCCCCGGTGTTGTTGAGCAGATTGGCGACGCCACCCAGACTCTTCAGTTCCTGTTGCAGCGTGAGAGCTTCCTCATAATATCGGAGCGCGAGATTCACATCTCCCATATACTCGTACGCGCCGCCAATGATGTTGAGTGTGCTCGCCTCGTTCGGTTTGTCGGCTTGCTCCCGCCAGAACGCGAGGGATTCAGTGGCGTAGTCTCTGGATTTGCGAGGGTCAAAGGTAATGAAGATGAGGCCCAAGTGTTTTTGCGCTAGAGCAGCTCCTCTGCGGTCCCCGATTTCACGGCTGAGTTGGATGACCCGAGTATCATAGTCAACCACCCGGGACTCGGCGGCCCGCTCCCAAAGGTTCCAGCTCAACCTGGCAAGCGAGAGCGACGCTTTCGCCTCTTCATATCGATCTCCCGAGTCCTGCCAGAACTGGATGGCTTCCTTGTAGTGATTGACCGCCTGCTGCCTGACTTCTTTCTTCTTATCCTTACCAAGTTTCAAGCCGGTCATGAAGGCCCTCTCGCCGCTGATTCGGGGAAGGTCTGCCTGGCTTGGAACTCGCGGTCCGTCGATGCTGATCTTGTATCGCCCAGCAACAGGGGCGTTCTTTGCTGCCCGGAGTTCCACCTTGTATTCGCCGTCCGCCTCTGCCGTGGCCGAAACCGATTCCGCTCCCCAATCACCGTAGGGCCCATCCATTTCGGCGATCAATCTGTCATTCGGCGCGATGAGCGCCACTGACAAGTCTACACCGTACTGCTCCACAGTCACGCGCAGGTATTGACCGGCGTTGAGCGAAACACGAAATCGTTTGACCTCATCCGGGCCAAGCTCTCCTTCGATGGGCGTGCCCGGTTCAAGCGTGGAGTCGGGCTGCTGATACGGGTTCAATCCTTCGTTCGCAGCTCGAGCATCGGATGGAACAGCGCGTTCAACGGATTTGAACCGTGATGCGTGAGTAGTTGCTGGCGTTAACAAACATAACAATGAAAGACAGGCGAGCAAAGAGGCGCAGAAGGCCCACGGATCGGGTCGGAGACACCGAACCTGAAAAGTGAAGAAGTGTTCCATCCGTTTCACCCCCATCCCTTTCGCTTTGATCTGTTTCCCCGGATATGTCTGAGCGGCGAAATTCTATTTGGATGGATCAGGAATGTCAAAAGATTCAGTTCTGACGAATAAAAGCGACAACAATGAAGCCAAAATTTGATCCGGCCGCACGCAGCGTGCCCTTCGACGTGCAAGCCATAAGAACACACTGTCTGCCGCGCGGTTTCTTACTGGGTGCTCGAGCAACCGACTTGTTAGCTTCCTGGATTGAGGTTCTCGCAGACCAGACTTCTTAGGCCGTGGGTCTGTTCGCGGTCCAATCGTCAGGATCGAGCCCTTTCGGAAAGGCTTCCGGGGCGCCGTTGAGCAATCGGACAATTCTGAATTTTCCCTCAATCTGGAAATGGCCGGGCGTCGGCAGCGGTAGAACTCTCATTGATGCGTAGCGAACTGTTACGCCAATCCCGAGAGTTTCGAAAAAGATGAGCGTGTACCTGCTGGGGTCAGCGCCCTCGGTAACCGAATAACCATATCCGGCGAAGCTGCCGTCCAACAAGACTGTTAGAAAGCCCGGCATTAGAACTTCGTCGAAGTCTACGAACTGTAGCCGACGCTGGCTTGCAGATCCACTAGTGCAGGGTCTGTCAGATGCCTTGCACTCGAACCAATCAGATTCAGCGAAAAAACTTGGCATGAGCGTCTCCTTTTCTGAACAGTTTTCGATCGTTCTAATCAGGCGCGGCCGAAGGCCGTCAGCCCGAGGCTCGCGCCCGCTCGCACAATCTCTTCGAGTATTGTTGTAAGATCGCTAATCGTCTCTTTCGGCCTTTCCGAGAACCTCGCGGCCATCGCAATCATGACGCCCCCGATCATATGCGCAACTACGTCCTCTGTCGCATCTCGAGGGAGGCTTAGCTCAGACGCCCTCTGACGCACCCAGGGATAGAGTTCAAAGAGAATGCTGTCGTCACCTGCCAACGCATTGATTGTCTCAATCGAGCACAGAAGCGTTAGTGAAGGCGAGGTCAATCGGCTGAGCGCATCTCTTGCAACCTTGCCGAGCCCGCTAATCACGCTCGCGTCTCGCTCAGGGTTGATTTTCGAAGCGTCGATTCCTCCAGTCGACGGTACCAACAGCCCATTCACGCACGAACGCCAGCGGACTTCCCATAGAGCGCGCATAAAAATCTGTTTTTGCTTTTCCCTCGGAGCCAACCAAACAGCGATGTTGTGATAATAGGTCTTAAAGTCTTCGTATGCGGCGTTCCCTGTCGTTGCGCTTGCTAGATAAGCGTTAAGGTTAAGATTCACGAAATGATGAAAACTCGCATCGACAAGAACGCGTCCGACGTTCGCCAGATGACCGTCGTAAGCGCTGATAGCCGGGAAAACCTCCGAGGGAGGCCGTTGATTGCGATTGGAATTGGCAACCACCACAGCGAACGGAATACCTCCAGCGGGGAAATCTCCCAAATCCGGCGGCTCCACATCGCTTCGGCATTGACCTTCGTGAGGATGATCCGGCAGAACCTCGATTATTCGGCTTGGTCCATCCAGCACCGGGTGCGGAAGCCCTTCATAGAGAACGGGTATGATTTGTTGCGGGACAGGGTCCAATTCTGAGCCCACAGGGTTGCCCGGTATCCCCTTTTGAGTGTTGTTCACAGTGGGGCCGCTTGTTGCAGGTCCATTACGCCACGTGCGCATCGCTCGAACTCGCGGCACATAGGCGTTCATCGAGGCACCCAGACTCAGATGATCTCCTGTAGCGAAGACGCCGCGTCCCTGATTCATGAATTGCTGCAGCTCCCAAAGCTCCGCCGACGTCAATTGTGTTGTCCTTACTTTCGGCTGATTGGCGTTGTCGAGAGCTTCGGCCTGATCTCCGAAGATCCAAATCTCATCGAAATCGTTTAGGCTAGCTCCAAACTGAAAATCTCCTATGTCTGACCCTTCACCTTGACTGTCACAATCAGGATCGGACACGCCGTCCTCGAATGTTGCATTGGGGTCGCACTTGCGGATCAGCGTCTTGGCCGCTCTGTAGGCTGTGGTTGTTGAAAACCGCACAATTGGCCCGGCGCTCCGATGAAGGCCTTCGATCATCAGGGACAAGCTGTACTTGTCTTTTTTCTTCTCGGTGTCGGTGTCATATCTAAGTCTGCCGTCACCGAGGATCAGGACCTTGATGGTTACGGGTTCGATCAGTGTTGGATCAACTGGGATGTTCATGTTCCTACCCTTGTTTAGAATCGGAGGCTTCAGTGCCTCGAAGCTGTCTGTCCACACTGTTATGGAGTGCAGGCCAAAAACATCACATCCTTGAAGCTAGCCTTCTTTCTGATACGGGCCGTGAGGCTCGAAAAACCCGTGATCGGTACGGCGGCTTCATACACCGTCCCGAGCGCAGCCCCGATTCATAATAGCCTGACGCCCAAATATCAACAGAGCTTCAAGAGATGTACATCAGACTGATGGAAACTTATCAAGAGAGCGGCAACTGTTCGGACTACATGACTGCCTGTTGCCGCGTACGAGCTAACTGCGCGCACTAACTGACGCGGCGGGAGTATCAAGCGATGGATATGAATCAGGTTCCGCCGTCGCTTTCGTGTTCTGTCTACTGACGACGAGGGTCTATTTTGCGCGTTTACTCACAGCCCGAGGAACTTTGTCATCGCCGCGTTGAACTCCGCAGCCTTTTCCAATTGAGGAACGTGGCCGCACTTCTCGATCACTAACAACTCCGAACCGGCGATCTCTTTCTTGAAACGCTCGCCGAGCGCGAGCGGCGTGAGGCCGTCTTCCCTGCCCCACACGACCAACGTCGGCTGCTTGACCGCCGACAGCTTATTGTCGAGCGTGTCTTCTCCACGGACTATTGAATCGATGAATCTTTGAATCGTGTACCCGTCGCCCGCGCTCATTTTTCTGGCGAAGAAGGCATCGACGGCGGCGTCGCTCGCGAATAACTCCTTGTTGTAAAACACGAGACCCATCACCTGCTTGATCGCGTCTCGAGTTGAAGGGTTCAACCCATTCACGACACGCGGGTCCAGGTCTCCGGTGATGGCGAAGCCCGCCGCATCGACCAGCACCAGCCGATCGACCTTATCCGGATGCGCAAGCGCATACGCGGCGACAGTCCAGCCCCCAAGCGAGTTGCCGACCAGTGACGCTCGAGTGATTCCAAGATGCTTGTAAAACCCGTCGAGGAAATCGACGAGCGTGCCCACGCGGTAGTTAATCAGCGGCTTGTCTGATTTTCCGAAGCCAATTTGATCCAGCGCGATGACTCTGTATTTCTGAGACAGTGGACCAATGGTCGGCGCCCAATTCGAAACGTCGCCGCCGAGCCCATGCACCAATATCACAACCGGTCCGCTGCCCGCTTCTATGTAATGTATCTTCTGTCCGTAGACAGTCGCCCATTTGTCTGTTGAAGACGCGTCCTGGGATTCGGCCGGTTTTCTGTCGTTCCCCTCCGACAGTTTGAGATCGGGTTTCGGCGCTGGCTTGGGTGCGGGCCTTTGGCCGAAAGCGACCGGCGAAATGCCAGTCAATATCAGCGCGCCAAGCATAAGAAGAAACGATCGTCCAATCCGCTTGTATGTTAGTAGTGTTTGCATTTTTCCTCCCGTGCCTTCGCTATGCCCAAACCGAGTGGAGCGGCTCGCCGGTCTTGCACAACGGGCACGCCGCAGGTTCATAGAAACGGGTGTCAACCTCGAGGAGCGCATAGTAAGGTATGTCTCCCGTGTCGACGTGCGCGTCTTTGAAGTGCACGAGCGAACCGATCGCGACGACTTCGGCTCCCGCGTCCCGAATCAGATCGACCATACAACTGATTACTTTGCCCGATCGCACGATATCGTCGACCAGAATGCACCGGATTCCCTCGGCATCCAGATACTGGCGAAAGTAATAACGCCCGTCTTCCTTCTCGGCCCAGAAAATCTGATCGGCGTTCAACGCCTCGCGCACTCCGAAGGCCACCGGTATCCCGCCCGCTGCCGGCGCCACAATCGCGCAAGCCGGTAGCGCCGCCAGCACTTCAGGCTCGCGGCGAAAGAGCCTCGACAGTGCAACGTTCAGGACTCGCGCATTTCCGTGATAGCGCATGGCCAGCGGCATCTGAAAGTAGTGAGTGGAGTGCTGGCCGTTGGGAAACTCAAAGTGACCTTCCCGCAACGCCCCGGTCTCTCTCAGCAGATCCGTGACCTGCTCGGCCGATGGGATTAGTTGAACCTTTGGAACCAGCATTGAGCCCCCTTTGATCTTCGCCCGCCGGGCCGGCTTGACTATTGACGGCATGCCAATTTGAGCCGTCGCTCGCCGTGCGGAAGTGAGATTATAGAAGCCGTCAGGAAAAAGGCAAAGCGTCATGCGCCTTCTTCTCATTTAAGACTTGTCATTGATGATGCGTCGTGTGACGATCTCTCGGCCGGCGATTTGGTGCGTCACAAAACCCCGCAGGACGACGCTATGCCTGGGCCGAATTTATGGCATCTGTTTACGACCTGAAACCAAAATTCCAGAATTTACTGAGACCGGCTATGCGCATCCTCGCGCGCGCCGGGTTCTCGCCGAATAAGATCACGCTCATCGCGATCGTCGGATCGATCGCAGTCGGCGCGGCGGTATCGCAAGCGGCCGCGTTTCCGAGCCTGCTACTTTTGTTGCCCGCCTGGTTGTTTCTGCGCATGGCGCTCAACGCTATCGATGGCATGATGGCGCGCGAGCTTGAGATGTCGACAAATGTCGGAGCAGTGCTCAATGAACTCGGCGATGCTGTCTCAGATCTCGGGTTGTATCTGCCTCTCGCGCTTGTGTATGAGCCAGCTCTTTGGCCCGCGGTAGCTTTCTCGATTGGAGCGGTGTTGACCGAGTTCAGCGGCGTGTTGGGCCGCGCCCTCGGAGCAAGCCGCCACTACGAAGGGCCGATGGGCAAAAGCGATCGCGCGTTCGTCATCGGCGCTTTGGGCCTGGCGACATTCTTCTTTCCGGCTGTACTGAAATTCTGGCCGTGGGTGTTCGTAGCGGGAGCGGTGCTTGCGGCCATCACCTGTGTGAATCGAGTGACGAAAGCTCTCAGCGAACTGAAGACCGGTTGAGTATGCTCACAACAATCAAAGCTCTTTCGGCGACCGCGCAAATGGGTTTGCTCATTCTCGCGGTGCTGATCATTGCAACGGTTATCGTCGCCGCTTTAGAGCGCGCGCGGCCCAACAAGGATTTTTCCGAACTTTCGGCGCGCGTAAGAGCATGGTGGGTGATGGCGGCCGTTTTTCTCGCGGCCATCCTGGTGAGCAATCGGATATCACTGGTCTTCTTCGGATTGCTTAGCTTTTGGGCGATGAAGGAATACATCACCCTGCTCAAGACTCGACCGGCCGATCATCACGCGCTCGTGTTCACGTTCCTCGCCATTCCCATTCAGTATTACTGGATCGGCATCGGCTGGTATGGAATGTTCATAATCTTCATTCCTGTTTACATGATGCTGGCTTTGCCGGTGCGAATGGTGCTCTCCAAAGAGACCGTCGGGTTTGTAGCATCCGCGTCCCAGATTCAACTCGGGCTGATGCTTTTTGTATTCGGTCTGAGTCACATGGGTTACCTGCTTACGTTTCCCACCATCGGAGACACCACAGCGAACGGGCGCACGTTGATTCTCTTCCTGGTGTTCGTCGTCGAGATGAGCGACGTTCTGCAATACATCTGGGGCAAGACCCTGGGGCGGCACAAGATTCTGCCGACCATAAGCCCGAATAAGACCTGGGAGGGATTCATCGGAGGAATTGCAAGCGCGATGCTGTTGAGTCTTGCGATTCGATTCCTGACTCCGTTTTCAATCGGCGAGACGTTGATGGTTTCGTTCTTCATCACGGTTGCAGGATTCTGTGGCGGCGCGGTGATGAGCGCGGTCAAGCGCGATTTCGGCGTCAAGGACTTCGGCAGCGTGATTCCCGGCCACGGAGGGATGCTGGATCGAGTTGATTCGCTGTGTTACGCCGCGCCGATTTTCTTTCACTATATTCGTTACTTCTACATGAAGTAGCGCGATCGAGGTGCGAATTGACTATTCGCAACGTTATCCAAATTATGTTTTTCGCGCTCGCGATCCGGCCCTTCATGGCGTTGTTCATCGGGCTGCGAGTAAGAGGGCGCGAACACCTTTCGAGCGCCGCGCAGTTTATTCTCGTCGCCAATCATTCGAGCCATCTGGACACGATGTCGCTGCTGAGCTTGTTTCCGCTGACCCAACTTTGCAGAATTCGTCCGGTTGCCGCGGCCGACTATTTCGAACGAAACGCGTTTGTGTCCTTGCTAACAAGGACCCTGTTTAACATTCTGCCGATCGCGCGCAAGAACATCACCTCTGAAAACAATCCGCTGCGGCGAATGCGCGAAGCAATCGAAGCGGGGCATTCATTGATCATCTTTCCGGAGGGCACTCGGGGACCCGGCGGCGAGATCGGCGAGTTCCGCTCCGGGGTCGCGCACGTGCTTGCGAAGTTGCCGGACGTCCCGGTGCTTCCAGCTTATCTGGTTAACATGGGCCGCAGTCTGCCAAAGGGCGAATTCATTCCGGTGCCGTTCTTTTGCGAAATCCGGCTCGGCGCGCCGCGAGTGATGACCGGCAGCCGTCAGGGAATCACCGCCGCGCTCGAAGCAGCGGTCCGCGAATTGGCCGCCGAGAAATGACGGGCTCAGCCTCAACATCCGCTCTTGATAAGTTCGTTCTCGGCCGCGCCGCGCTGGCGCTGGCGTTTGCCTGGGGCCTCGCCGAAGCGACGTTCTTCTTTATCGTTCCGGATGTGCTGCTGACGTTGATCGCTTGCCGGGCACTGAAGCCCGCGTTGAAAGCGACAACGTTCGCGCTTTTGGGCGCGCTTGTTGGCGGGGCGTTGACGTACGCGATCGGGCGGCGCGATCCGGTTAATGCGCGAGCATTCCTCGATCAGATTCCTGCGATCAGCCCGGCATTAATCTCACGCGTGAGCTCGCAAGTCAGCGAGAACGGTTTGTGGGCAGTGCTGCTCGGACCAATGAAGGGAATCCCCTACAAGATCTACGCGGTTGAGTGGGCGTCACGCGAGGGGAATCTCGTCACGTTCATGTTGATATCGATTCCGGCGCGGTACATTCGCTTCGTTCTTGCGGCAGTCTTCGCGCGCGGAATCGCTCAAGCTATCGGGCCGCTTACCGATCACCGACCTGCGATTGAGATGTCGATACTGGCAGTCATCTGGGTGGCGTTCTACAGCTTCTACTTTTACCGCTTCGGCTGGTAAGCACTCGCCGAGGAAGCCATTTCGAGACTTATTCGGCAGCTCTCATCCAGCTACTTGCCTGCGCTTTCTCTTTGATCCGTCGAACACCCGCCTCGAGCCTATCCGCCGTCTCATGTTCACCGCCTGAGCGGAGTCGCAGGACCTCCTTCTCTGCGTCGTCGAGCCGCACGGGCAGCGGCGGCAAGGAGACCTCTTGCTCAGACACATCGCGAAACTGCACTGAAACCGCTTCGGTAATCCTCTCGCTCATTGTGTCGTGGACGACCAACTTCAGGGCGAGGCCGCCCGTCTTGGGCGAGTACCATTGCTCAAACCAGAAACCGTCATTTTCCCTCGACCGCAAGACGAACGTCGTGAGCCCCGCTACCGTCTCCGTCCGCACGAACTCCGGATTGTTTCTGAGAGCGACCTCGGAGTTGAACTGATCTGTGAAAGTGTTATCTTCTTGCTGGTACTGCAGGCTATCCCCGGATACGTTGAAGCAAGACTCACCGTCCGACCCGTCTTCCGTACGGGCACCGCCGGTGTAGAACGTAACTTCCCGCCACGCGCGTTCAGCGTTGACAACCTTGACGGTCATTCCGGTGGGCGTCACTGAGTTTTGTGTACGCCTGTAGTGCTGGTAGGTGACCACAAAAGGCACGGGCTTCTCGGGTTTCGCGCGCTCCCGCTTAATCAGGGCTCCAGCGAAAACGGCCACTCCCAAAATTAACAGCAGCAAACTGCACAACTGCATCAGCTTTGTTACTTGCGGTCTGGTCATATCGTTACTCCATTACTCTCTAAACGCCAGGGTCTGGGCACGCACCGGGGTTTGTGCAGAATTCGAGTGTACACGCAGTTCCATTTGCGCTGCACTTGCCAATCCGCCAATAACATCGATTCCCCTGCAGGGAGCAGGGCTGGTCGTCGCGGCAACCGTTGTTGTATGGACCGGGGAGCGGTTGCAGGTTCCCGCACCAGGCGTACAATTCGCGTTGCTACAGGTTGCTTGGGTGCTCAACGTGAAGCTCAGTGCAATGAGCAGCGCGCCGGCTAATGCCGCTATTGGCGAAATGATTTTTTTCACGTTTCGAGATCCTCACTTCTGGTCTTGAAACCGGGAATGATTGCTACGTTACTACCATCACTCTTGTATGTCAACAAGACTGAACAACACAAGAGGTTAACAACGCTATTCACCGGCTGTGTGTATTGATTGTGTAAAGACTCCAATCTACGGTAATCCTGATCCTGAAAGAATCTGCATGTCGCACATTGAGAGGCAGAACCTAACTGTTCGAATGAGCATGCGATGCGACGGACGACGCGATCGGCAAATGGTCAGCTTTCCCTTGCGGGCAAATCCAACAAAGTGCTTTCGAAGGAAGTCTTTTTCAAAAGAAATGGCTGAACCACCAAGCCGCGTATGCGCTCTACGTCGCGCATCAACCTTTGTCGGGTTCATTCCACGTTAGGAGTGACCCCCGCGATGAAATCTGGTATAACGGGCCACGTCTGGACTCTACGCGAACTACTCACAGCCTGAATGGATAAGCTAATCAATCTGATCAAAGAATTACCCCGATCAGATCAATGCTTTGGCCGCGATCTGCGCCCTTGTTGTTTCGTTCCTTTCGATTCTTCTTACTGCTGCTACCTTGTGGCTCCAGCGTAGACATAACTTTAAGTCTTTAATGCCGGTCGCGAGCATTCGGGTCGGTGACTACCAAGACAACCTTGAAGTGAAGGTCAGGGACAGTGGAATAGGCCCACTAGTTGTGGAGCGTTTCACAATATTCACGACGGCTATTCCGAGCCAAACAAAAGACAACGTAGTCGATTGGCTGCCCGAACAACCTGACGAGCTCCTCTATTCGCATTTCGTCAGGGATCTAAGTGGCTGGTGTATTGCCCCGAACACGGAAGTGATGGTATTCCAACTCGAAGGAGAGCCTGACGATGAGACGTTTTCGCAGTTTAGAGATCGGGTCCGAACTGCGCTAAGCGGTTTAACAGTTGCCCTAGAGTATGAGGACATCTATAGCCGACGTATGCCACGCCAAGAAAGGAGCCTCAATTGGTTCGGTAGGCATTCCTCTATCCTAGACTTGAAGCCAAGGAGCAAAGAGCTAGTCGCACTGCCAAGGCGACCAGCACAAGATTAGGACACTACCCAACAAGGAGTACAGCAGAAGACCCATTCTCTCATAGAGCCGAAAGTGATTTGAAATGTGATCGGAGGCTGATCTCGAATATTGGACCTACGTTTTCTAGTTCACGCTCATTCGATTCTCAAGGCGGCTGTTTAAAAGGGGCGGCCGTGGGAGCCGCCCCATTCGAACGCGCCAATCGTTTCAAGAGTCACTACTACTCGCCGAGTTCACGACCTGAAACTTGCCTTTGACCGGATACCACTCTTTGGCTCCGGACGCGAAGCCCACAATGCTGCTGTCCTCGTAGTTCATCACTACAGTTAGGGTGTATCCGGAATCGGCAAGGTACGACACTGCGTAAACATCGTCCTTTATTTTAAACGCCGCATACTTCGTGGGTTTCGATAAACGACTGTTCTGCGTATCATCTAGCTCACGCCACGCAACCGTGCCGTCATCAGCAAAAACGTGCTCGTGAGTTTTGCCCTTCGTCGGTCCTTCGGTCCAGATCCAACGAATAGTTTTCCCGCGAATCTGATTAGTGCGATTCTCATCTGACATTTCAGTTTCCCCGGTTCAACTCAACGCCTGACAGCCGGAGTCTCCAGGTCTGTGATGATGATCTCGACTCTTCTATTCATCTGGCGGCCTTCGGCCGTGTCGTTGGTTGACACGGGTTTGAGCTTGCCAAACCCGCGCACCGCGACGATTCGATCCGAAGTGATTCCGGCCCGGAGCAGATAACTGCTTACCGACTGCGCGCGATCTTCGGATAGTTTCTGGTTGTAGTCCTGCGAGCCCACAGCATCAGTATGCCCTTCGATTTCCATGTGGTAAGGACCCGTGTAAGCCAACAGAATCCCGGCCAGTTTGCTCAGCTTCTCACGCGCGCCCGGTTTGAGCGACGCCTGATTGAAGTCGAACAGAACATCGGACAAGTTCACGATCAGGCCGCGCGCCTCGCGTCTGGTCTCGAGTATGGCCGAGATCGAAGTAAACAGTCGTTGCTGCAATTCGTCTTTGTCCTGTTTCGCCTGTTCTGCTTCCAGTCGCGCTCTCTCGGCTTCGGCGCGAGCGAGATCTTCATTCGCCTTTGCTCGATCGGCCTCGGTCTGCGCCGCATCGACTCGGCGCCGGGCCTCTTCCAGTTCACGTTGCGCGGCGGCTACCGCATCACGGTATGCGGCGGTTTGCTCGCGGGCGCGTTCGGCCTCTCCGCGGGCGCGGTCGGCATCGTTTTCAGCTCGCGCAATCGTAGCGCTCGCCGTGCGGCGTTCCTCTTCAAGAGTCAACACCGCGAAGCGTTCAACCGAAAGCTCACGCGCGCGTTCGCCCAGGCGCATAACGTCGCGAGCCAGCCCGCTGTACTTCTCTTCATCTTTACGCCGGTGCTGCCATAACTGCTCGAGAGCAGCAAGCTTGACCTCGGCTTCGCGGAATTCATGATCCGCATAGCGGTCGGCTCGCGCTCGGCGCGCGATCTGCACCGATCGACGTGCTCCAAGAATGAGCAGCGGAGTGTTGTAGTCGGGCGCAAACTCTCGCGACTCTTCAGTAGAGACGACATACAGAGTGCCGGGGTCGCCGCGATACTCGATTCGGCTCGCTTCTATTCCTCCCTCGGTTCCCTTTCGCAGGGCGTTTTCAGCGACGATGACCGGGCTAGGCAATTTCACAGCCGAATGGGGCTCAGCCGTTACGATCAAGCCGAAGGTCTGAAACGAAGTCGTAACATCGACCTCAAAATCATGTCTCACCGGAAGTTCGGCCAGATTGTCAGCCTGTCCTTCAGGCGCGATAGCCCACAAAATGTATGTCGTGTAATAGGCGCCGAGGGCTTGCGGATTCCCCAGGTTCTCCATCTTGAGTTTGATTCGCGTCCGGCCCTCTTTGCGCTTGACCTCGGCCTTGCCGCTTACTTGAGAGTTCAAGGGCGTACCCACCATGCTCACTGACGAGTCGTCATTATCTTTATATCGGACCGCCAGGGTATGACGCTTGGCGAAAACCACGCGACCCTCGTCGGGTTCCACTCTTTTGATTTCAATTGTCTGAGCGGCGGCTGAGCCCGCCAAAATCAACGCCATCAGCGCGATCAACGCGACGGAAAAAAGGCCCGTTCGTAAACGCATTATTACTCCCTCCCTATGTCTTAAGAGTTGACACTTCAACAATGCAGTTCTTATGGAAACGCTACACAAAGCACGCCTCACAAGGTTCATAAACTCTGTGTCTAAGTGAGTCTCCATTTTAACGACCTTCATTTCGCAAGGACTGTTCCATAACGAACAGGCGCGTTGAGGATCGAGGAGGTTCCCCCAAGACCCCTTTACGAGATAGTGTGGATTTTATATAATCGCGCTCTCCACAGGCCCACGTTCAGTGAATTAGCAGGCAATCATCTACGCCCCTTGGCGAGCTTACGGGCTTTGTGTAGACATTCTGCAAAAACGGAGTATGTAATGATGAACGCGAAATCAACTTTCACGCGCCGTTCAAATCCTGTGCGCGCATCGCTGGGTTTGTCGCTGGTGCTGCTGCTTACGCTCGCGGCCAGTTTGATGCAGCCGGGGCATGCTTCGTCACGAGTGAATTCTCAGTTCGGGCCCGCGGCCGCCGATACTTGCGCGACGGCCACGCTCATCAACCCGGCGTCGCTTCCGTTTTCCGAAGACGCGACACTGGCCGCTGCCAATAACGATATTGATCCGGGAGGCGGGAGTTGCGGCCAGGGTGCCGGCAATGACGTGGTCTATACTTTCACGCCGAGCGCGACCGATACGTACACGATAGGCGCGACTCCAATCAAGCCCGCTGACTTGAGTCTGTACATCATTACGAATTGCGCGAACCCTTCGGGAAGTTGCGTCGCGGGAGCGAATGCCGGGGGGGCCGATCAGGGCGAGTTCATAAAGACTACTTTGAATGCCGGCACTACCTACTTCATCGTTGTGGACACCCCTGTAGCGGATCCGGGAGCGGCGGGGTTCCATTTCTCATTACGCAGAGGAACCCCCGCAAACGAAACCTGCGCAACCGCTACAGTGATCGATACAAGCCGCTTGCCGTTTAATGCATCCGCAACCACGTTTGGCGCCAACAATGATGTTGATCCCGGCCAGACCTGCTTCACAAAGGTATTGTCGTCGCGCGGGCCTGATGTTGTTTTTCAGTTCACGCCGGCCGATACGCAGCTTTACTTCATAACCGCCACTCCAAAGGGAGACTACGACATATCGTTATATGTCACTACAAACTGCAGCAGCTTCTCCACGTGCTTGAGCGCGGACGTCGGCGGATCTGGCGATCCTGAAAATGTTTCGCAAAGCCTCACGGCCGGCGTAACCTATTTCATCGCGGTGGACGGTTTTGGCGGGGATTCTGGCGACTTCACGCTTTCAGTCGTGCCGTCTATGCCGCACTCGCCGGCCGCTCCCACCGAGCTTACGGCTACGCCGATCTCACCCACTCAAGTGAACCTGGCGTGGAGAGATAATTCGGCCGACGAACAAGGCTTTCGAATCGAGCGCAGCCTCGATGGGTTCAACTTCAGCGAGATCGCGACCGTGGGTCCAAACGTCACCGCGTTCAATGACACCACCGCGTTTGCCGACACTTTCTTCTTCTATCGAGTGTTTGCGTTTAATGGATTCGGAAACTCGGCTCCCTCGAACATAGCGGTGGCCAAGACGCCCGCGAACCCGGTGCCCGTCAATCCGGTTATTATGGTTGTGCCGACTTCGATAGACTTCGGCTCGGTGAGAGCTACGCTATCGGATACCAAGACGGTCAGGGTCACTAACGCCGGCGGGACCGATTTGATTATTTCGGTGATCAGCAATCCCAATTCGCCGTTCTCGATAGTCAACAAGCCTGCGCTGCCGTTGACGATTCAACCAGCTCAGAGCGTTGATTTGTCGGTGCGCTTCTCGCCCCTCGCTGTAGGACCAGCTTCGTCGGCCTTCTCGATTCAGAGCAACGATCCCGCGACTCCGCTCGTTACCGTGAATCTCAGCGGCAATGGAACAGCGGCGCCCGTTGCGAATCTTGATGTGAATCCCGGACTCGTCGATTTCGGGACGTCAACCGCCGCGAAGACTGTCGATATCTCGAACACCGGGGACGCAGACTTGTTCATCGCTACAATAATCGCGCCCGCGTCGCCGTTCTCGCTTAGCGGTTCCGCTACGGGGACGATCAAGCCCGGCGAGAAGAAAACATTGACCGTCAGGTTCGCTCCAACGACGGTCGGAGTTTTCACCAGCGGATTCTCGATTCTCAGCAATGATCCCGACTCGACACTGGTATTTATTCCTCTGCGAGGAGTAAGCACCGCGGTGCCTCCGATCGTATCGGGCCTTCAGTTCAAGAAGAACGGACTGCGGTTTACGGCGACCGGCTCGAACGTTGTCGCCGGAGCGGTGTTGATCGTCGACGGCACTCAGACATTCACGCTCGAGGCGAACGGCGACTTGTGGGTTGTGACGAAGAAGGCGAAGAGCACGCCCGGTAACTTCAGAGTGCGGGATATCTTCGTCTCGCCTTCGACGCACACGGTGGTTGTTCGCAATCCAAACGGCGGGACATCAGCGCCGGTCACCATCTCGGTGTGATAAGAGGCGATCACGACGATGCTCACATGATGCTCACATTATGTTCGGGACCGTGTGCCTTACGTTAGGAGCACGTCAGTACTGACGGAGCAGATGGGGGGGGGTCACTCGCAACTGGATAGTCTTCTGGGAAACCGAGTCAGATTGATTAGCCCGATTGCTTCGGAATGATCTGAATAGCATCTCAATGTTGCGCAGGCAATCGAGAAGATAGCTAGCAGTCCCGATAATATCGCATTACGCATCCTATTCCTGCCCGTTCGAGCTCGCTCTTGAGTCCTTTGGTAAGGCCACCGATAACTCATCTCAGTCGATGATCATTGGGAAATCGAATGAATTTACAGACCTTCACATTGTGCTACAATCACGCAGACGAAAGACATCGCGAGTATTCTTGGAGACTATGATGGCAAAGAGGCTGAGAGACATCAAAGAGATCAAGATTGAGCGGCCGCAGCGGGCTAAGTTATCCGCGGAGGAATCCCTGAGACGTACGGAGGAATTCGATAAGCGAAGGGAGAAATTCATTGCCTCTATCCGAAAAGGCAAGGGTTGAAGTTTATCTCCCCGACCTGCCCAAACCTGCCTATCAGGACTTGCTCGCGGCCCTCGATGAAGAATTCACGTACGCGTTCGGGGGCTGTACTATTGCACGCGGACTCGATGGAAGCTATCTCTCTCAGGCCGGTTTCAAACTGCAGGACCGAATAACACTCATCTATACCGACACGCCTTACGAATTCAGAAAGAACTTCGAGATTATTTCCCGATATGCCGACAAATTGAGAGAGGCTACGTTCCGTGCGCTCAACGAAGAAGCGATACTCATAGCGGTTCTGTCGGTATATCACGCGACGGAGTAAATCGATAGGAACGAAGCCGTGCTGAAAGCGGCGAGGTATGACCACAGGATGAGCGCGAGTAAGAGAGAAAAAACCTTAATCAAATTTACACTCAACGGCGAGGAAACCGAAGTCGCGTTCGCTCCGCATAAAACGTTGCTCGAAGTCCTGCGCGAAGACCTCGCGCTCACCGGAACAAAACACGGATGCGAACTTGGCGAGTGCGGTGTCTGCACGGTTCTGATCGATGGCCAGCCGATACTCTCGTGTCTCTTTCTCGGTCTCGATGCGGAAGGCCGCAACGTTACTTCGATAGAAGGGATGGCCGACAACGGGCAACTTCATCCACTGCAGGAAACGTTTGCTGACCTGGGCGCCGCTCAGTGTGGCTATTGCACGCCGGCGTTTTTGCTGGTCGCAAAAGAACTGCTGGAGATCAACCCAGCCCCGAATCGAGAAGAGATCAAAGAAGCGCTTGCGGGGAATCTCTGCCGATGCACCGGCTATATCAAAATCTATGAAGCGGTTGAACTCGCAGCGGCTCGGATGCGCGGCGAGATTGTTGAGCCGGTAAGGGAGAGCATCTATGGTTTTGATGTCTAGATATAAACGCGCCACCAGGACACGAAGTCACAGAGCAGCACCAATCGCCTTAGCGCTGCTTAGTGTCTTCGAGCCCTCGTGGCAGATCGCTCGCACATAGTTATGAAGAACAACAACGGCAGCGAACACAAAGTAATCGGCAAGCCCTTCCGCAAAGTCGATGCGCGAGCGAAGTGCACCGGCCAAACTCGATTCGCCGATGACATCGTGCTGCCGCGAATGCTGTTCGCCAAGCTTCTGCGCAGCCCGGTTCCTCACGCGTTGATCAAAAGCATAGACGTGTCGAAAGCGCTCGCACTTCCCGGTGTAGTCGCCATCATCACCGGCGAAGAATTGCCGATTCCTTACGGCATCCTCCCCGTCAGTCAGGATGAACACACGTTGTGCATCGACAAGGTACGCTTCATCGGAGACCCGGTCGCCGCCATCGCCGCCATCGATGAAGACGTGGCCTTCGACGCGATGGACCTGATCGAAGTCGAGTACGAACGACTGAAGACTGTCTCGTCCATCGAAGAAGGCGTGACAATTGACGACCCGCGCATTCACGAATACGGCGACGGCGGCAACGTTCATAAAAAGGTCTCGCTCGAATTCGGCAATCTCGACGAGGGATTCGCCGAGGCAGACCTCGTCCGCGAAGACGTGTTCTTCTACGAAGGCAACACTCACTTGCCGCTCGAGCAACACGCGGCCGTCGCGCATTACGATTCGGACGAGAAACTGACTCTGTGGAGCGCGACCCAGACACCGCATTACGTCCATCGCGCGCTGGCGAAGGTTCTCGAGATGCCCGCAAGTCACATCCGAGTGATCGCCACACCAAACGGCGGCGGCTTCGGCGGCAAGAGCGATCCGTTCAATCACGAAGTCGCGGTCGCGAAACTTGCGATGATCACCGGGCGTCCGGTCAAGATCACGCTCACACGCGAAGAAGTGTTTTATTGTCACCGCGGGCGGCATCCGGTGTTGATGTGGATCAAGACGGGCGTTAAGAAAGACGGCGCGATCACCGCTATGCACTTCCGCTCGTTTCTCGACGGCGGCGCATATGGAAGCTACGGTGTCGCGAGCACGTTTTACACCGGCGCGCTTCAAACCGTCACCTATGACATTCCGCGGTACAAGTTTGAAGGCCTGCGCGTCTTCACTAACAAACCGCCGTGCGGGCCGAAGCGCGGGCACGGCACTCCTCAACCGCGATTCGCGCTCGAAGCTCAAATCGACAAGCTCGCCGAAGAGCTTCAGCTCGATCCAGTCGAGATGCGCCGCAATCATCTGGTGAAGCCCAACACCGTCACCGCGAATTATCTTCGCGTTGGGAGCATCGGCCTGGGCGAATGCATTGATAAAGTCGTCGAAGCGGCCGAATGGAAAAACAAGTTCAAGAAGCTGCCGTACGGGCGGGGCATCGGCTTCGCTTGCAGTTCTTATTTGTGCGGCGCGGGGCTTCCGATCTACTGGAACAACATGCCGCACTCGGGCGTGCAGCTTCGCTTGGATCGGCAAGGCGGCGTGTGCGTGATGTGCGGCTCTATCGATATCGGCCAGGGCTCGGATTCGATACTGGCTTATATCGTCGCCGAAGTCCTGGGAATAGATCCGTTCGATATTCGAGTGCTGACCGCCGACACCGATTTGACACCGGTTGATCTGGGCAGCTACTCCAGCCGCGTGACGTTGATGACTGGACAGGCCGCGGTACAAGCCGCCGAACGCGCGCGGGAGTTACTCGCCAAAGCCGTAGCCGAAAAACTCGATCTTCCAACCGAGCTGATATCATTCGCTGATCGCCGCGTATTCGATGTCGAAGACGCTGATCACGGAATGAGCTTCGCCGAAGCGGTGCAGCTTGCCGAGTCGAAGTTCGGCACGATCGGGACGGTCGGTTCTTACACGCCGCCGCGTTCGCCGGGCAAATTCAAAGGCGCGGGCGTCGGTCCGTCACCGGCATACAGTTATTCAGCGGCCGTTGCCGAAGTCGATGTCGATCCTGAAACGGGAATCGTCGTCGTCGAGCGCGTGTGGATCGCTCACGATGTCGGCCAGTCGATCAACCCGGCCCTGGTCATGGGTCAGGTCGAGGGCAGCGTATACATGGGACTCGGCGAAGCCCTGATGGAAGAAATGGCTTATCGAGGAAATCGAAACGTCGTGCACAAGTTTCCTTCGATGCTCGAATACAAGAGCCCGACGACACTTGAAATGTGTGATGTGAAAACGATTCTCGTGAGTGATCCTGATCCCAACGGGCCGTTTGGCGCGAAAGAGGTTGGGCAAGGTCCGCTTCTGCCGGTCCCACCCGCGGTCGCGAATGCGATCTACGACGCGGTGGGCGTTCGCATAGATGAAGTGCCGGCGACTCCTGAAAAAGTTTTGGCCGCGATCCGCGCGAAGGCTCAAGGCAAAGAAGCGCGCTTCGGTCCGAAGTCGGTTCCCGAAGTCGAATGGCCTGAGCCGATCAGAGTTGCGACTCCTGCTGAAGGGGGCGACGGAAAAGAGTTGCCGCGCGCCGCGGTGCACTCGAGGGAGTGAGGCAGTGGATTCGAAACTGAAAGCGCATTCTGCTCGGGGAACTCCGCTTACGATTAAGTGGACTGTGAGATCAATTGAAACTGAACCGCAGGTCCAGCGGAGTTTGAGCACGAACGATCTTGTAGCTCTCGTATCTGGGTTCGTCATTGGGCTCGCATTGTTTGGGCCAGTCGCCTGGCTGCTAGGGCAGAGATTGTGGATCGTTGACGCGCTCTTGGGTGGGTTCGCGGCGGCCTTGCACATACATCGATGGGCCGCCAAGCATTTTGGCCGGGACAAGGCCGAGACAACGGAGCGCGTCAGCACGACTCACAGCACCGCCGCGATCAAGAAACACCGCCGCATGTATTCAATACCCGGAATGCTAATTGGATTTGCCATAGTCGGTATCGCGGCGTGGCTTCAAGGCGAAACCGGTTGGATATTTGAAGCGTTGATGGGTAGCCTCGGCGGCTATGAAGTGGCTGTCGGGTTCGGACAAAGACTTCGAGGGCTAGAGACGCTGGATGATCTGGCGCAGGTCCGGATGAGAGAAGGAATGAGTCCCCTCGACTTGAAGCCCGATGATCCCGTTCCCGCTACCTTAAAGACTGCTAGGGAGAGGATAGCCAAACGATGACGCCTTCGACGCTCTGGGTTTTTATGAAAATTAGGTTGTTTTATTTCAGCTTCGCTCTGCTGGCTCTGGCGTCCGTTTCTTTCTCCGAAAATCAAGCAACTTCAAAGAAGCCGCTTGATCGAGAAATCGCGGTGACGTTTGATGACCTGCCCGCCGTGTCAACGCAGCGTGACATCGGAACGTGGAAAGAAATCACTACCAAACTGCTCAAAACAATTTTATCGAACCGCATTCCCGCGATCGGCTTCGTAAACGAGAACAAATTGATTTCCGAAGGTCAACGCGATGAAGCGCGAGTCGGTCTGCTTCGAATGTGGATCAACGCGGGACTCGAGCTTGGCAATCACACCTATTCGCATCGCTCGCTCAACACTGCGCCGCTCGATGAATTCGAAAGCGACGCCATCCGAGGCGAACAGACCGTTCAAGCCTTGCTCGCCGAGAATGGTAAGAAGCTTCGATATTTCCGTCATCCTTTTCTGCACACAGGCAGAAGCCTCGAAACCAAAAAAGCGTTTGAATCCTTTCTCGGAGGCCGGGGCTACAGGATCGCGCCAGTAACAATCGATAACTCGGATTGGATATTCGCGCGCGCTTATGACAACGCTCATGACGCGAAGGACGATCGCGCGATGAAACAAGTTGCCGATGCATATGTGCCTTACATGGAACGCAAGATCGATTACTGGGAGCGCCAGTCCGTGGCTCTGTTCGGTCGCGAAATCAAACAAATATTGCTTGTTCACGCGAATTCGATCAATGCCGATCACTTTGACGATATGGCACGGATGCTTCGCAATCGAGGCTATCGATTCATCACCCTTGATGAAGCACTGAAAGACAATGCGTTCACTTCGGCGGACACATTCACCGGCGCGGCGGGCATATCGTGGATTCATCGCTGGGCGATAACGCGCGGGGTGTCTAAGGATTTCTTCAAAGGCGAGCCCGCGACTCCCGAATTCGTTATGAAGCTCGCCGGTGTTACTTCGGAATAATATCGACGGTATACGTTTATGATGAGACTGCCGAAATTCAAATACTTCGCGCCACGAGAGGTGAAGGACGCAGTGACGATGATGGCCGACTTCGGACCCGACGCAATGTTTGTCGCCGGAGGCACTGACCTCTATCCAAACATGAAACGCCGCCAGCAGACTCCGAAGACGGTTATATCGATTGCTCGATTGCGAGAGCTTTGCCAAGTCCGAGGCGATCGCGAGAAAGGGATGGCCATCGGCTCTTCTGTCTCGTTGACGGACTTGTGCAATCACTCGGTTGTCAATCGAGACTATCCCTTTGTCGCAGCCGCGGCCCGGCTCATCTCTACCCCCATACTCAGGAATATGGGAACGATCGGCGGAAACCTGCTGCTCGACACCAGGTGCAATTATTACGATCAGAATTACGAGTGGCGAAAAAGCATCAACTTCTGCATGAAGAAAGACGGCGATATTTGCTGGGTGGCGCCTTCCAGTCCTAAGTGTTGGGCAGTCCAGTCATCTGATCTTGCGCCGTTGATGGTAGCGATCGGAGCAAAACTCACACTCGTTTCAGCAAACGGCGAACGTTTGGTGGACGCGGCGGACTTGTACAACAACGATGGCATTCAATATTTGAACAAGCGTCCCGATGAGCTTCTCACTGAGATTCATCTGGCGCCGCGAAATGGAACGCGCGCGATCTACAAGAAACTTCGCCGCCGAGGCTCGTTTGATTTTCCTGTGCTCGGAGTGGCCGCGTCGCTCGATTTCGCAAGCGACGGCACGGTGCTCGATGCGAAGCTGGTTCTCGGCGGAGTAGCGCCCGCTCCCATCGAGGTGATCGAAGCCCGGCAGGCATTGATTGGAGCGCCCCTCGATCCCGAGCGAATCAGCGCCGCGGCGGAAGCTTGCTTCGTCAAGGCGCGACCTTTGGACAACACGGATTTCGTAATGGGATGGCGCAAGCAGATGGCTCGGCCGTTCGTCGCTCGCGCGTTGGAAGAACTGCGCGCACAGCTTTGATCTCCATAAGTCCCGCGCAATCAGCCAATCCCAAATCTCGGTTGACTTCAAGCTCACCCATAATGATCATGCTGCTGGGCTAAACATCATTTAAGGCTGATTGGCTCTTCAAGCGTGTGCCCATCATCGATAGTTTTCCTTCCCCGTTCTTTTTGATCGAAGGCGGAAGCCTTCCATTGAAGCGAGGTCGCCGATGAAGGCTATTAAGCGAATCGTTGTCGCTGCGTTCCTGTTCACTCCGCTCATTCTAACGTTTACCGTTCGATCGCAATCTCAGTCGCAACCTGCGCAGGCTCCGCCCGCTCTCGACGAGAAGGCAAAGGAAGCCCTGGAAGAAGGCATTCCAGTCACCAGCCAGCTTGTCATCGACCGGTGCGCGGCGTGTCACAAGAAAGATGAGAAAGGCCGCCTGACTCGAATATCCTACGAGCGGACGACTCCCGAGGGTTGGCAACAGGTCATTAAGCGGATGATTCGATTGAACGGCCTTGTAATCTCCCCCGATGACGCGAAGCAGGTCGTGAAATACCTGAGCAACAATCACGGCCTTGCGCCCGAGGAAGCAAAGCCCGCTTTCTACGAGGCTGAAAAGCGTGTGATCGACGAAAAGCTGCCCGATGAAAGCCTTCGAGCTACGTGTGTGATATGCCACAGTCTGGGCCGTGTGCTTTCGCAGCGGCGTTCCAAGGAAGAATGGGACTTGCTGGGCAACATGCACGTCGGGCTTTTTCCGGTAGTTACCTTTCAGGGGTTCTATCGATTTCCGCAGCCGCCCGGCGCGCCGCCTCCAACCGATCCCGATCAGAGACATCCGCTTGAAAAGTCGCTCGACTATTTGTCGAAGAACCTCCCGCTGACGACTCCAGAGTGGGGTGCGTGGCGAGCCAATTTGCGATCGCCCAAACTTCAAGGCCGCTGGCTTGTCAGCGGGCATCAGATCGGCCGGGGTCAGATTTATGGCGAGATGGCTGTCGAGCCGACTTCCGTCGAAGATGAGTTCACAACCAAGCTGACGTTGAAATATCTCAGCGATGGTTCGACTGTGACACGAGCGGGACGCGGGATAGTTTATTCGGGATATAGCTGGCGAGGGCGGTCCAGTTCCGGTGACGGGAAGGAACCAGTCGAGAATCGCGAAGCTATGTTTATCTCGCGCGACTGGGCAACGATGGAGGGGCGCTGGTTCTGGGGCGCGTACGACGAATTTGGCATCGATGTTACGCTTCGCAGAATCACAACCGAGCCGCTGATCGCGGGAGTCAATCCGACGGCGCTCAAGTCGCCCTCAACCGCGGCGCAAGTCCACGTATACGGCGCGAATCTCCCATCCGACATCAAACGCGATGAAATCGATTTCGGTCCCGGCATTACAGTCAAGCGAATCGTAAGCGCGCGAGCCGAAGACGTGACTGTGGAGGTCGACGTCGCAATGGGCGCTGCAAATGGGTATCGCGATATCTCTCTTCGGAGATATTTCGCCGCGCGCGCGGTCGCGGTCTTCGATAAGATCGACTACATCAAGGTGACACCCGAGGCGGGGATGGCGCGGGTCGGCGGAGTGAATTTTCCGAAACAGTTTCAGCAATTCGAGACGCTCGCATACAATCGCGGCCCGGATGGAAAGCCTCAAACCGGCGACGATGTAAGCCTAGGCGTTGCCGATGTCGAATGGTCGATCGACGAGTTTCCGGCAACCTTCGACGACGATGATAAGGACTTTGTTGGGTCGCTCGGCACCAACGGTTTGTTCACGCCCGCCGTCGATGGGCCCAATCCCAAACGCAGAAAGGGCGTGAATAACTACGGCGACGTGTGGGTAGTCGCAACGTTGAAATCACAAGACGCCGCGAAGGATGCGCAGCCATTGAAGGCTCGGTCGTATCTCGTGGTCACCGTCCCGCTTTACGTCAAGTGGGATCAGCCGGAGGTTTCAAGATGAGCGCTTATCGACACGGCGAGTTCCACGAGTTCGAAGGCGGCGGACAGAGCTACTTGTACCTGGTCCCGAGCGCCGCGATCTTCGCCCTCGAAGACTTGTCGAGCGCGGTGATCGGCTTGCTCAAAGAACGCGAGCTGCCGCGAGAAGAAATCATCGCGGAACTTTCGGCTCGCGGGTTCTCGGGTCCTGATATTGAAGATACTCTCGACGAGCTTCATCAAGCGCACGCGATCTCGAGCGGTGACGCTTTCGTCGAACCCCGCCTCGAATCACCGCCGCAGCCATTCCCGCTCCA
>Ga0070699_100000048_pt1 | contig 120800 bp, 109 predicted proteins | sample KBSK1503metaG_FD_65473 | JGI IMG/M metagenome (GOLD analysis project Ga0070699, IMG submission 65473) | Corn, switchgrass and miscanthus rhizosphere microbial communities from Kellogg Biological Station, Michigan, USA - KBS K1-50-3 metaG | ecosystem: Host-associated > Plants > Roots >... | reverse complement strand
TGCGGTGCTGGCGCACGTCGCGAGTGCGCACGGGCACGAACGTCCCCGGCCCCACGTGCAGGGTCACGAAGGTGATCCCCACCCCCTTCGCGCGCACCCGGGCCAGGAGCTCATCCGTGAAATGCAGCCCTGCCGTCGGCGCCGCCACGGCCCCGCATCGGCGAGCAAAAACGGTCTGGTAGCTGTCGGCATCATCCTCCGGCCGCGCTTCTCCCTCACGCCGGTGGATATAGGGAGGAAGCGGCACCTCCCCTTGTCGATCCAGAAGGCCCGGCACGTCGGCGTCCTGGGGAAACTCCACGATAAGGCTCTCCTCGCCGCGCCGCGTGATCCGCGCTTCCGTCTCCGGGAACTGGATGAGGGCTCCCTCCCGCATCTCCCGCATTCCGTTGCACAGCGCTTCCCACACCGTGCCGCCCAGGCAGCGCACGAAAAGAAACTCCACCCGCCCGCCCGTGGGCTTGCGCCCGAAGATGCGAGCCCGGAAGACCCGTGTATCGTTGAGAACCAGGAGATCCTTCGTGTCGAGGAGATCGGGGAGATCGCGGAAGCCGCGGTGTTCCTGCTTGGCGCTGGCGCGCTCCAGGACCAACAGGCGTGACGAGTCCCTGGGGCAGGCCGGCGCCTGGGCGATGCGCTCCGGGGGGAGCGGATAATCGTAATCCGCCAGGTCTATCGGCGCCGGGGAATTCAGCCTCGGATCCGGTAGGGAATCGGATCCTGATAGCCCGCTTCCCGAAATCCATTTATTCTCAGATGGCACGATTCGCATTCTCCACACGCCCGCTCGCTTTCACCATAGCAGGACCAGGTAAGGTGGAAAGGCGTCCCAAGGCGCACCCCCTCACGGACTATTTCCGCCTTGCTCCGGTGCAGCAGTGGGGCGAGGACTCGCAGGCGTGTCTCGGGCCTGGTGCCCTCGGCGATCAGACGATTGAAAGCTTCCAGGTAGCTCTCCCGGCAATCGGGATAGCCGGAGCTGTCCTCCTCCACGGCTCCGTAATAAATCCATCTCGCCCCGAGGACCTCTCCCCAGGAAACCGCGGAAGCCAGAAAATGGGTGTTGCGGAAGGGCACATAGGTGGTGGGAATCTGCGAGCCTCCCTGGCGGCTTTCGGACAGCGGGAGCGAGCGATCGGTGAGGCTCGAACCCCCGATGCTTCCCAGGGGATCCACCCGGCTCACCAGCCGCTTCTGGACACCGAAGTGGTTCGCCAGGGCCTCGAAAGCAGCCCTCTCCCTGGCCTCGGTTCGTTGCCCGTAGTCCAGGTGCAGAAACGCCGACTCGTGATCCCGACAGGCCATCGTCGCCACCACGGCGGAATCCATTCCGCCACTCACGAGAACGACGGCCATCTCCCGCCCGGCGCCCATCAGACCCCCCGCATGTCCGGTGGCCAAATCACTTTATGCAGCTGGAGCTGCAGCCGGACCTTCAATCGATCCTCCAGGATCCAACCGGCGAGCTGCCGCCCGTCCAGCACACCGAAGACCGGAGAAAAAAGCACTACGGTTCGTGCGTCGAGACGCCTCTCCCGCAGCACCGCCCTGGCCCACTCGTAGTCGCCCCGATCGTTGAGCACGAACTTGATCTCGTCCGTGGGCTTCAAGGATGCCAGGTTCTCCCAGCGATTCCTCGCCTCCATGCCGCTCCCGGGGCATTTCAGATCCAGCACGATGCGCACGCGGGGATCAATGCCGGTTATGTCCAGGCTCCCGCCCGTTTCGATCATCACTTCCTTCCCCGCCTCCAGGAGTCGACGCATCAGAGCATGGACCCCGGCCTGCGCCAGGGGCTCTCCCCCGGTGACCAGGACCAGCTCCGTCCCATGGCCGTCGACGAGGCGCAGAATCTCGCTCAGATCCATCTCCTCGCCGCCGTGGAAGGCATAGGCCGTGTCGCACCAAACGCAGCGCAGGTTGCAGCCCGTCAGACGCACGAAGGAGCAGGGACGTCCAACCTGGGAGGACTCCCCCTGGATGCTATGGAAGATCTCGGTGATCCTCAGGGTTTCCGCCGCGGGACTCATTGCATCAGGCTCCGCAACAGCGCCAGGTTGACTCGGTCCTCTGCGTAGTCGGGCCCCTTGGGGGTCTCCAGCAACATCGGCACGGAGCTCAAATTGCGATCGTTGACCAGCATCCGGAACCCCTCGACCCCGATCTGCCCTTGGCCGATCTGCTCGTGCCGGTCCACCCGGCTCCCCAGCTCGCGCTTGGAGTCGTTGACATGAATCGCCTTGAGCTTCTCCAGCCCCACCGCCTCCGCAAATCGCTCCATGGTCTCCCGGTACGTGTCGGGAGTCCGCAGATCATAGCCCGCCGCAAAGACATGGCAGGTATCCAGGCATACTCCCACGCGCTTCGGCGCGGCTACCTGCCGCAGCACTCTTCCGAGCTGCTCGAAGCGGTGTCCCAGGCCCGTCCCCTGCCCGGCCGTGGTCTCCAGCAGAATCTGTACCTGATGCTGGGGCCGGCTGGCATGCACCCGGTCGATAGCCTGGATGAGACGGGAGAGTCCGGCATCTTCCCCGGCGCCGGTGTGGGCGCCGGGATGGGTGACCAGGTAGGGCACGCCGAGCACCTCGCACCGATCGAGCTCCGCCTGGAAGGCCCCGATCGACTTTTCCCAGAGGGAGTCCTCCGGTGAGCACAGGTTGATGAGGTAGGAATCGTGCGCCACCACGGGGCCGATTCCGGTGTCGGCGAGGTGGGCTCGAAATCTCTCCACCTCCCCGTCCCGAAACGGCGCCGCTCGCCACTGGTTGCTGCTCTTCACGAAGATCTGCAACGCCTGGCAGCCCACTTCCCTGGCCGTCAGCACCGCCCGGTCCACTCCTCCGGCAATCGAGATGTGCGACCCCAGCCTCGGGACCTGGAACCCTCCGCTCACGGCCGCTCCGCCTGCGCCGTGGGATGGAGGTGACCCGCGAGGATTTCCCCGCACCAGGCCTCGGCCACCAGTCCGGAATTCATAAGTCTCTCAAACACCAACAAAATCGCCGCTTCTAATCGTTCGATCCATTCACTTGTAACATCTTCGGCCCCGGGAGATCAAACACTGCCCAGGGGTAAACTCCTTGACGGATCAGGGCCTTTGGGCTATGGTTTTTGGCTAACACAACCGGGTACGCGTAGCGCCCATTCGACCAATCCTCCCAGCTAAAGGAGTGATGATTGTGAGATTTCGGCACCCTATTGTCCTGACCCTCGTGGCGGGATTGGCGGCGGGAGCGCTGGCTGTCAGCTTCGCCGCCACCGAATCGAAGCAACCCGCCAAGAAATCCCAGACGCAACCTGCGAAGCAAGGCTCCAAGCCAGCCCCGCAGACCCAGGCCACTCCACCCATCGAGAACCAGCCCGTGCAGAGCCAGGGAGGGATCACGGTCCGTGAGAACTATTTCATGGAGCTCCCCGGTATCGACCTGAGCACCCTCACCCCGAAGCAGAAGCAGCGCTATCTCGATCGGGTGAACAAGGAGATCTGCACCTGCGGTTGTCCCCCGACTGACACCATCGCACGGTGCCTGGTGAACGACCCGACGTGCCCCGTTGTCCGGGGACTGGCGGAAAAGGTACTGAGCGAGGTCAAGTCCGGGAAGTGACCGCCGGGGCGCACTCCCGGCGCGTTGAGACCCGCCTCGGCGCTGTGCTATATTGACCCGCCATTCAACCGAGTAATCTTCCCTTTCGCGGATCCGTCTCCTGGGCTTCCCTTTCGCGGATCCTCCCACGGTGCGGAGGCCGGGGGCGCCCGCGACCACCGGAGGGACCCGGGCATGAAAGTCTACGACGTCTCCGAAATACGCAATGTGGGGGTGATCGGCCATGGGGCTGCAGGTAAGACCTCCCTGGCCTCGGCGCTGCTGTTCGACTCGGGAGCGGTCAGCCGGCTGGGGAAGGTCGAACAGGGAAACACGGTCACCGACTACGACGACGAAGAAATCCATCGCAAGGTCTCCATCTCCTCCAGCCTGTGCTTCTTCGAATGGAACAAGCGAAAAATCAATCTGATCGACACGCCGGGTTACGGCACCTTCATCGCCAGCGCCAAAGGCGCCCTGCGCGTGGCCGATGCCGCTGTGACAGTGGTCTGTGGCGTGTCCGGTGTGGAGGTTCAGACCGAGAAGGCCTGGTCGTTCGCGGAGGAATTCGGCCTTCCGCGTCTCTTCTTCATCAACAAGCTGGACCGGGAGCGCGCCAGCCACTCCCGGGCCCTCGAGTCGATTCAGTCCCGCTTCGGGCGGGCGGCCGTTCCCATTCAGATCCCGATCGGCTTCGAGAAGGATTTTCAGGGGGTGATCAGCCTCCTGGAGATGAAGGCGCTGGTCTGGGAGAAGGACGAGAGCGGCAAGTTTCAGATCACGCCCATCCCCAAGGAGTTGGAGGACGAAGCGAAATCAGCGCGGGAAAAGCTCATCGAGATGGTGGCCGAGACCGACGAGAAGCTTATGGAGAAGTTCTTCGAGGGCGGCGAACTTTCCGACGCGGACCTGCGCGCGGGTCTGTCCGCCGCGGTGAAGGGAGGCAAGGTTTTTCCGGTGCTGTGCGGCTCCGCTCTCTTGAACATCGGCTCCCAGCCACTGATGGACGCTCTGGTGGACCTGCTCCCCTCCCCCGCCGATCGCGGCGAGGCTGTAGGGACGGATCCCAAGACCCACGAGGAGACCGGACGAAAGCCTGCCCTGGAGGAGCCCTACTCCGCCCTGGTCTTCAAGACCATCGCCGATCCGTTCTCGGGCCGGATCACTCTGTTTCGCGTCTACAGCGGAGTCATCAAGTCCGACTCCTCGGTGAACAACGTGACGCGCGGCACTTCCGAGCGGCTGGGAGCTATTTCCCTGATGCAGGGCAAGGAGCTGATTCACGTGCCGGAGGTGAAGGCGGGAGACATCGCGGCGATTCCGAAGCTCAAGGAGACCCACACCGGGGACACCCTGGCGGACAAGGCTCACCCAATCCTCTACGCCCCGGTGGTGTTTCCCGAGCCCTCCATTTCCTTCGCCATCGAGCCCAAGAGCCGGGGCGATGAAGAGAAAATCTCCAGCGCCCTGCAACGCCTGGCCGACGAGGACCCCACGATCAAGGTCAGCCGCGATCCCCGGACCCACGAGATGCTGATCAGCGGTGCGGGAGAGCTCCACGTGGAGGTCGCGGTCGCCAAGATGAAGAAGAAGTTCGGCGTGGAGGCGATTCTCCACCCCCCCAAAGTCCCCTACCTGGAGACGATCAAGGCCAAGTCCGAGGGGCACGGCCGGCACAAGAAGCAGACCGGGGGCCACGGGCAGTTTGCGGATTGCAAGATCCGGATGGAACCCCTGGCCCGCGGGGCGGGATTCGAGTTCGTGGACGAGATCTTCGGCGGCTCGATCCCGCAGAATTTCCGCCCTGCGGTAGAAAAAGGGGTGCAGGAGTCCCGGCTGCGCGGCTACCTGGCCGGCTTTCCGGTGGTGGATTTCCGGGTCATTCTCTATGACGGCGCCTACCACACGGTGGATTCCTCGGAGATCGCTTTCAAAATCGCCGGCAACCTGGCTTTCAAAGCCGCGATGGAGCACGCGCGGCCCACGCTCCTGGAACCCATCATGCACGTCTCAGTGGAGACCCCGGAGGAATACATGGGTGACATCATGGGGGACTTGAACAGTCGCCGGGGCAGGGTCCAGGGCATGGAATCCCAGGGACACACCCAGACCATCAAGGCGCAGGTCCCCATGTCGGAGATGCTGGCCTACTCCAACACGCTCAAGTCGATCACCGGGGGGCGCGGCGGCTATCACATGGAGGTTTCCCACTACGAGGAGGTGCCTGCTCCGATCCAGACCAAGATCATCGCCGAGCACAAACCCCACAAGACTGAAGGTGAGGAAGGGGCCTAGCGGAATGAAAGGGCACGTCGACATACGCGACCTTGCGGCGTTCGAAGGCAAGGAGGTCCTGATCCGCGGCTGGCTTTACGCCAAGCGCGAGTCTGGCAAGATCCGGTTCCTGGTGGTCCGGGATGGAACCGGGTACCTCCAGGTGGTGGCGTTCGCCAAGGAGGTCTCCCCCGAGGTCTTCGCCGCCTGCGGATCGGTGGGGCAGGAATCCTCCCTGGAGGTCACCGGGACCGTCCGCCGCGAGCCCAGAGCCCCGGGCGGTTTCGAGATGGGGCTCAAGGATCTGCGGGTCCTTCACCCGGCAGTGGATTATCCGCTCACTCCGAAGGAGCACGGTCCAGAGTTCCTCCTCGATCACCGCCACCTCTGGTTGCGCTCCTCCCGCCCCCACGCCCTGCTGAGGATTCGCAATGAGGTCTGTCAGGGAACCCGGGACTTCTTCTACGATCGAGGGTTCGTCCTCATTGACTCGCCCATGTTCACCCCCGCCGCGTGCGAGGGAACCTCCACGCTGTTCGAGACCGACTATTTCGGAGAGAAGGCCTACCTGACCCAATCGGGGCAGCTCTATCTGGAGCCCGCCTGCATGGCGTTCGGGAAGGTTTACTGCTTCGGCCCCACCTTTCGTGCCGAGAAATCGAAGACGCGCCGCCATCTGACCGAGTTCTGGATGGTGGAGCCGGAGATGGCCTTCGCGGAGCTGCCGGAAATCCTGGAGCTGGCCGAGGACCTGGTATGCTCCCTGGTGGCGCGGGTGCTCGATAGAAACCGCGAGGACCTCAAGGTGCTGGAGCGGGATGTCTCCCGGCTGGAGAAGATCGCCAAGCCGTTTCATCGGATGACCTACGACGAGGCGGCGAAGATCCTTCAGGATCCCGCGGTTCGCGCCCGCTCCGATGCGCAGGGCGCCCCGCCTTTCACTCCCGGCGGAGATTTCGGCGGGTTCGACGAGACCGTGCTGACGGAAAACCTGGATCGCCCGGCCATGGTTACCCACTATCCAAGCGACATCAAGGCTTTCTACATGCAGCCGGATCCCGCGGACCCTTCCCGGGCATTGTGCGTCGACGTGCTCGCCCCGGAGGGGTACGGAGAGATCATCGGCGGCAGCCAGCGCATCCACGATCACGATCTGCTGCTTTCCCGGATCCGGGAGCACCAGCTTCCGGAAGAAGCCTTCAAGTGGTATCTCGAAATCCGCAAGTACGGCACCGTCCCCCACGGTGGCTTCGGCATGGGCGTCGAGCGCGTCGTCTCCTGGCTGGGAGGCATCAAACATCTGCGGGAAGCGATCCCCTACCCCCGGATGCTTCACCGGCTCTATCCGTGACACGCCCCGCTTCCCCCATCCGCGTGGGTTTCCTCTCCCTGGGTTGCCCCAAAAATCTGGTAGACACCGAGATCATGCTCGGGCACCTGCGGCGCGACGGCTATTCTCTGAGCCAGGATCCCGCCGACTCCGACGTGATCGTGGTGAACACCTGCGGCTTCATCGAGTCCGCCCGGCAGGAATCCATCGACACCATCCTGGAGATGGCCGAGTACAAGAAGACCGGACGATGCCGGCGTCTGGTGGTCGCCGGGTGCCTGGTGCAGCGCTATCACGCGCAGCTCCAGCGGGAAATCCCGGAGATCGACTCCTTCGTCTCGCTGGACGAGCTGGAGCGCATCGTCGAGGCGGTGCAGAGCGACCTCCACTCCCATGCCGCCGATCCGGGCACCGCCATCTCGGGGGCTGCCCGGGCGCTCTACGATCACCGCCAGGCGCGCGTGCTCGCTACGCGGGCCCACCTGGCCTACCTCAAGATTTCCGAGGGGTGCGACCATCCCTGCGCCTTCTGCGCCATTCCCTCCATGCGCGGGGCGATGCGTTCCCGCAGCATCGAATCCCTTGGGCTCGAGGCCCGGGACCTGGCGGCGCAGGGCGTGAAGGAGATCATCCTGATCGCCCAGGACACCACCGACTACGGGCGCGACCTTGGCGACGGCACCGATCTCCCGGCGCTGTTGGGGGAGCTGGAGCAAGTGGAAAGCCTCGAGTGGATCCGGATCCATTACGCCTATCCCAACCGGATCACTCCCGCGCTGCTGCAGGCCATGGCCCGCAGCCCCAAGGTCTGTCGCTATCTGGACATCCCTCTGCAGCACGCCGACGCCGCCGTCTTGAAGGCCATGAAGCGGGGTGGCAGCGGGGCGATCTTCCGGGAGATGATTTCCGAGATTCGCGGGGTGCTCCCGGAGTGCGCCCTGCGCACCACGTTCATCGTCGGCTTTCCCGGCGAGTCCGAAGCCTCGTTCGAGGAGCTTTGCGCCTTCGTGGAGGAGACGCGATTCGATCATCTGGGAGCCTTCACCTACTCGCACGAGGAAGGGACGGCGGCGCACGATTTGCCCGACGACGTGCCCCACTCGGTGAAGCAGGCGCGCCGCGATCGCCTGATGCAGATTCAATCGGACATCGCCCTGGCGAAGCACCGCGCTCTGGTGGGCCGCACCTTGCCGGTGCGCGTGGACGGGCTCGAGAGCGACACGCGCATGCTGCTCACCGGTCGTCTGGCTTCCCAGGCTCCGGACGTGGACTCCCGCGTGTTGATCGTCGACGGAGAGGCGTCTCCGGGGCAGCTGGCTCCGGTGCTCATCGAGCAGGCACACGCCTACGATCTCGTGGGCCGCATCGTTCGCCATGAGGAGCCGGGGGACGCGACCCCGTGAGAGGAGTCCCCTGAACTTTCCGGGCGGATTGGGTATCATGGCGCACGACGAGGAGCGGGTGTCACCCCGCGCCGCGGATCTCGACGGCACCCCGTTCCGAACCACCGGTCAGCCATGAGGATTTACGCGTCCGTGGAATCGATCGCCCCTCCTCTGGACCGGCCCGTTCTGACCCTCGGGAACTTCGACGGGGTGCACCGTGGACATCAAGCCATCATTGCGCGGACCTTGGAGTTCGCCTCCGAATCCGGTCGCGACGCGCTGCTCACCACCTTTCGGCCCCACCCGCTCAAGGTCATTCGACCGGACTCGGCCCCGCCCCTGCTGATGGACCACGATGAGAAGATGCGGCGCATCGAGGAGCTGGGAATCGGGCACTGCCTGGTGATTCCCTTCACCCCCGCTTTCGCGCAGATCTCAGCCGAGGACTTTGTCCAGCGGGTGCTGCACGACGCCTTGCAGGCCTCGGCGGTTTTCGTGGGTAATAACTTCAACTTCGGCCGTGGGCGCGAGGGCAACCTGGATCTGCTTCGCCGGCTCGGGGAGCCGCTGGGAATCCAGGTCCCTGAGATGAAGGACTTCCTGGTGCTGGGCAGTCCCGTGAGCTCCAGTCGCATCCGGCGGGCGATCCAATCGGGGGAAGTGGAGCTGGCGCGGGAGCTTCTGGGCCGGCCGTTCACGCTCACCGGGACGGTGGTGCGCGGCGATTCCCGCGGGATGAAGCTGGGATTTCCCACGGCAAACCTGAAAACCGCCTCCGAGATTCTCCCCGGCGACGGGGTCTATGTCACCCGGGCGGTGACTTCCAGCGGCCGGTATCCAGCCGTCACCAATATCGGAAACCGTCCCACGTTTGAAGGGGCCTCGCATGCCGTGGAGACCCACTTTCTCGAGGCACCCGGCGATCTCTACGATCAGGACCTCGCCGTGCAGTTCCTGTCGCGCCTGCGCCCGGAAGTTCGCTTCGCCTCGCAGGAGCAGCTGGTGCGGCAGATTGCCGCGGACGTCGACAAGGCCCGCAAGTATTTTCAAGACGCCTCGCAGGAGCCGTCGCCATGAGCCGACCGGGGCTGTTCAACCGCGACCAGCGATTCTACTGGCTGCGGCTGCATTCCCTCTCGGGCGTGGTCCCCGTCAGCCTGTTCGTCCTCCTGCATTTCTACACCAACTCCTATTCGGTGAAAGGGCCCCAGGCTTTCGACGAGCGCCTGGTCGCGCTCAATCGACTGCCGTTCATGCAGGCCTTCGAAGTGCTGTTCATCTACCTGCCCATCCTGTTCCATGCCGGGCTCGGGATCTGGCTCAGCATCCGGGGCAAACAGAATTTCACCTCCTACCCCTACTTCGGCAACCTGCGCTACCTGTTGCAGCGGCTCTCCGGGATCGGCGTGCTGCTGTTCGTCGGGGCTCACCTCTACAAGACGAAAATCGATCCTTGGTGGTCAGGCTATTCCATCGATTTCGCGCATATGTCCGAGGGGTTGCACGAGCCGATCACCTTCGCGGTGTACACCCTGGGGATTCTGGGCACGACGTATCATCTGGCCAACGGCCTGTGGACCTTCTGCATCACCTGGGGTTTCTCAGTCAGCCGCCGGTCGCAGAAGTGGCTGACCGTGGCCTCGCTCGTCCTCTTCGGACTGCTCTTTCTGGTGGGGATGAACTGCATCCTGGGTTTCCTCGGCCACGGCATGGAGATCTGAACGCCGCCCATGAGCGCTCCCTCATTCGCACGGGAATGGCTGACCGGCAAGTTGGTGCCGCTGCTGCTCTGGAGCCTTCTCCTGGCCGCCGAGATCAGCGCCCTGACCCGCAGCGCTTCCGAGATGTCCCGATTGGGAATGCGTGACGATCTGGCCCTGGAGGTCGCCCGGCACATCCTGACCCTGGCCTTTTTCCTGCTGGTCCTCGCCGCCTACCTGACCCGACTGCGTGCCGTGTCCCCCGCGCAAGGCTTCAGGGAGAGAGTCCTGCCGATGCTGGTGTTCCTGGCAGGTCCCGTGGGGATCTTCCTGCTGCAGCGCCTGGCGCTGCCCCCCAGGTTCGAGGCGCCGCGCAGCGCGGTGGCCCTGTCGGTCGCGGGGCTTGCCCTCAGCCTCTGGGCTCTCTGGCACCTGCGCAGCTCGTTTTCCATCCTGGCCGAGGCGCGCCGGGTGGTGCGCACCGGCCCCTACCGTTTCGTCCGCCATCCTCTTTATCTGGGAGAAGCCCTCACCATGCTGGGATTGTGTCTGCTTCAGGGGACCCTCAGCGCCCTCGGTCTGTGGGCCGCGGTCAATGGCTTTCAGGTCGTGAGAGCCCGGATCGAGGAGGAGAAGCTGGCCCGGCAGTTTCCCGACTATCAGGTTTATCGCCGACAGACGCGGTTCCTCCTACCCGGCATCTATTAGGAGGCTCGGGGAGTGAACTGGTCCTTTCGACTGGGCTCGGTGCTGGGGATTCCCATTCGGGTCCATTTCACCTTTCTCATCCTCCTGGCGGTTCTCTCTTTCAGCGAAGCCAGTCGATCGGGTGCCAGGGCGGGTCTGGGCAGCCTCCTGTTCATGGTGCTGCTCTTCAGCTGCGTCCTGCTGCACGAGCTGGGGCACTGCGTGGTGGCGCGCCGTTTCGGCGTCACGATCACCTCGATCACGCTCTACCCCTTTGGCGGCATCGCCGTCCTGAATGAAATCCCACGGGAACCGTCGCGGGAAATTCAGATCGCCATCGCCGGCCCCATCGTGAATTTCCTGATCGCTGCGGGCCTCTACCTGGGCATCGACATCCTGCGCCCTGCCCCACCCCTGCAGCTGTCCTCCCTCGATGGAGCGGACCTGCTTGCGAGTCTCTTCGCGGCCAATCTGTCACTGGGGCTTTTCAATCTGATTCCCGCCTACCCTCTGGATGGTGGACGCATCCTGCGCGGCATCCTGGCAACCCGCATGCCTTATCTCAATGCAACCCACTGGGCGGCCCGGGTTGGAAAGGGAATCGGCCTGCTCTTCGTGTTGGGGGGGATTCTGGGCTGGGACCTGTTCCAGAGCTGGTGGCTTCCGGTCCTGGGGGTATTCCTCTACATCATGGCCAACTCCGAGGAGCAGGCCACCCTTCTTCATGGCGCGATGGAGGGGCTCTCGGTGAAGGATCTGATGATCACCGATTACCTCTCCGCCTCCCCCGCGGAGACCCTCTCCGGGGTGCTGAGCCGATCCTTCCACTCGTTTCAGGAAGATTTCCCGGTTCTGAGGGACGGCAATTTCCTCGGAGTGCTCACGCGCGGGCGGCTGATCGAGGCGCTGCGCGAAGAGGCGAGAGATCAGTTCGTGCAGGGCGTGGCCCAGCCGGTGCGTGGCTGGGTCACGCCGACGGATCCTTTGCGCGAGGCTCTGAAGCGGATGAACGCCGAGCGCGTGAGCCTGCTTCCGGTGATGGAGGATGGACGGATGGTGGGCATCGTGACTCTCACCGGGATCCTCAGGGGCGCCTCCGTCCTGGCGGGCCGTCCTCCCGTGAGATGAAGGGTCGATCGGTAGCCGCGGAACCTCCCTACTTTTCCCACCGATAGAACCCTGCGCCGCTCTTCTTGCCAAGCTTACCCGCTCGGACCATGTCTCTCAGGATTTGCGGCGGCTCGAAGCGGGCGGCTCCCAGCTCGCGGTGCAGGGTCTCCGCGATGGACAGGCGAACATCCAGCCCCACCAGGTCGGAAACCCGCAGCGGTCCCATCGGGTGGCCGTAACCCAGCTCCATCGCCTTGTCGATATCCTCGGGCGCTGCCACCCCCTCCTCGACCATGCGCATCGCTTCCAGTCCCAGCGCCACGCCCAATCGGGACGTGGCAAACCCCGGGGAGTCCTTCACCACGATGGGATCTTTGCCCAGCCGGTTTGCCAACCCCAGCGCCGTTTCCACCGCCGCGTCGGAGGTGGCCTCCCCGCGGACCACTTCCAGGAGCTTCATGCGGTGCGGAGGATTGAAAAAATGCAGTCCGACGACTCTCTCTGCGTGGACGGCGGCGCGGGCGATGCGCGACAGGCTAAGCGAGGAGGTGTTCGAGCCGAGCAGCGCCGATTCCGTGCAGATTCTCCCCAGCTCCAAGAACAGCTTTTCCTTGAGATCGATCCGCTCCGGAATCGCCTCGATGACCAGATCCGCTCCCGAGACCGCTTCGTCGAGAGAAGGCCTGGTCGAAATCCGCGCGAGCGCTTCCGCCGAGGCCTGCTGGGTGAGCTTGCCCCGCTTCACCCCTTCCTCGAGGCTGGAGCGAATCTTCCCCAGAGCGGCGTCCGCTGCGCCGGGCGCCGGGTCGAAGAGGCGCACTTCGAACCCCGACTGCGCGACGATCTGGGCGATGCCGTGTCCCATGGTGCCCGCGCCCACCACCGCCACCCGCTGGATTTCCGCTGCCCGGACCACGGCCATGCCTCGACCTCCTTCAGGACTTGAACAGCTTGCGAAACTTCTCGCGCGCCAGGTCTTCGGGTGATTTCCCGTCCCCGCGGGGATGCGTCCCCTTCGAGTCGGCGAGCACGAAGTAGTCACAGAAATTGGCCCGCTCCTTGTCGGAGACCCATTCCGCCACGACCTCGCGGCACTGGTTGTGCAGGCCAGGGTCGAAATGGCGGCAATTTCGGCAGCAGCGCACGTCCCTGCCGCATTGCGGGCACTCGTCGGTGCGGCGGATTTTTTCCAGCGTGTCGATGGCTTGCCCGCAGGCGTGACAACTCCCCATGAGCCCTCCCAGGCAGGCATTCTACCAAAGCGCGGCCGACTCCCTCAGCCGATCGGGTGGCCGCCGCCCCTCGCGCGGCCGGGCCCGTGTCCCGGGAGCGGTGTGCTATCATTCCCGCGGTCCGGATACGGGGCGAGCGCGGCATGCGAGCATTCATCACGTTCGAAGGGATCGAAGGCTCGGGAAAGACCACCCAGATTCAGCTCCTGTCGGAAAAGCTGGATCAGAGTGGCGTCGAGCACGTGCTCACCCGGGAGCCCGGCGGGACGCCGGCGGGAAATCAGATCCGGCGGCTCCTGCTCGATCCCGCCAATCGGGATCTCAATCCACTCTGTGAGCTGCTGCTCTACCAGGCAGCCCGCGCCCAGCATCTCGCCTGCGTCATCATCCCCGCCCTGGCGGAGGGGAAGCTGGTTCTGTGCGATCGTTACAAGGACGCCACGCGCGCCTATCAGGGAAAGGGCCGCCAGCTGCCCGAGGAGCTGGTCGAAAAGCTGAACCGGGTGGATCTCCTGGCCCTGGAACCGGACCTGACCCTCCTATTCGATCTGGAGCCCGACGAGGCCCTCTCCCGGGCCCGGCAGCGCGAGGGCTCGGAACCCTCCGAGCAGAGCCGCTTCGAGGAGGAGGCGATGGATTTCCACCAGCGGGTGCGGGAGGCTTATCGGAGCCTGGCTGCAACCTACCCCCAGCGGATTCGAGTCGTGGACGCCTCCGGCACCATGGAGCAGGTGCAGGAGAGGGTTCTCGCCGTTCTGAAGAAGAATTTTCCCTCCATGAAATTCGCATGATCGGCCCGGATCGGTTCTCCGGTCTGCTCGGGAACTCGCGGACCTTCCAGGCGCTGTCGCGCGCGCTGCATGAGGGCCGCCTCTCCCCCGCTCTTCTGTTCCATGGACCGGCCGGGATCGGCAAGCTCAGCGCCGCAGTGGCGCTTGCCCGGCATCTCCTCTGCCCTTCGGGAAACGACCGAGCCTGCGGCCGCTGCGACTCGTGCCGCAGGGTGAACGCCGACTCGCTCCTGCACCCCGATCTGGGGCTCCTCTATCCACAGAAGAAAGAGGACACCTCCGATAAGTCCGCCGCGGATGCCCCGCTTGCCGCACCCGACCTGCACTCGATTCAGGACGAGTTCCGAAAAAACGCAGCCTGGCGGATTCTCGCCTCTCCGACCCGGGAGCGACTGAGTCAGCTCTTCCTCTCCCCCTCGGCGGGCCGGCGCCGCATCCTTCTGGTCCTGGGCGCGGAGCGGCTGCAGGAGGAATCGGGAAATGTCCTGCTGAAAGTGCTGGAGGAGCCGCCCCCCAGGGCGGTCCTGCTCCTCTTGTGTGAAAACCTCTCGGCGTTGCTGCCCACGCTGCGCTCCCGGTGCCAGGCCTTCCGTTTTGGCACGCTTTCCCGGGAGGATGTCGCGCGGCTGCTGATTGCAGATTCCCGGCTTTCCCCGGCAGAGGCGGGACTGCTCGCATCGCTGTCAGGTGGCCGCATCGGCCGCGCTTTGTCCCTGGTCCGGGAGGTGGACAGCTATCGCCAGCGTCGAGCGGAGCTGGCGCGAATTCTCGCGGCAGCCCGTGGAGCAGGGACCGCCGCCGCCGCGCTCGCCGCCGCGGCGGAGATTCAAGCCAAAGACGGCGAGGCCCTGGAGGATCTGGCGATTCTGTCCGATCTTCTGCGCGACGCCATGCTCCAGGCTTGCGGCTGCGCGTCCTATTTGCTGACCGATCCCGCCGGCGCCGCGGACGGGATGCCGCCGGCTTTCCAGCCCCGCGAAGCCGCCGCGCACCTGGTGCGCGTGGAGCGGGCCCGCGAAGACCTGCGCCGGTATGTCAACCGTCAGCTGGCGCTGGACTCACTCTTTTTGGATCTGGTCAATCCTCCGCCAGTTTCCGGCTTCCTGGCCTGACGGCGCCTTTCCACGCTCCCCAGCCTCCGCTCCAAGCAGCTCCTGTCAAGGATTTCACGCGGCGGAATACGATCTTTTCTATTGTATTCCGCAGCCTTCGAACCATACTTTCCTTTGCTCGTCGTAACGCCTCATGCGCAAGGACCGTGCCCCATGAATTCGGGTGAAGCAAGGCCCGCGCTGCGGCGACCCAGTTCTGAGAAGAACGGAATACCCGCACGGCAGGAACCCAGTTCTCGCGATACTGCCCGCTGGCAGGACACCTCGGGAACCTGGCAATACCTGCCCAGCCGTTCGGCCCAGATGCAGGCGGTGGAGCACCGCGCGCTGCGCGTCGCTCCGTCCTCCGAGACCATCCTGATCCTGGGCGAAACCGGAGTGGGCAAGGACCTCCTGGCGCGGCTCATACACCACAATTCGCAGCGCCGCGACCGCCCCTTCGTTCACCTGAACTGCGCCTCGCTTTCCGAAGGCCTTCTGGAATCGGAGCTCTTCGGACACATGCGGGGCTCCTACACCGGGGCCCACGAGAACCGTCCGGGGCAGTTCGAACTCGCCTCAGGCGGCACGCTCTTCCTGGACGAGATCGGTGAGATTCCTCCCAGGCTCCAGGCCAAGCTGCTGCACGTCCTGCAGGAGCGCAAGCTCTACCGTGTGGGAGGACGCCAGGTGGTGGAGGTGGACGTTCGGGTCCTGGCGGCGACCAACCGGGATCTGTCCCGGGACATCAAGGCCGGAACGTTTCGCCAGGACCTCTATTACCGGCTTGGCGTCGTGACTCTGAAGGTGCCGCCCCTGAGAAACCGCAAGGAAGATCTCGAGACCCTGACACGCTATTTCCTGCAGCGCTACGCCGCTCTCTACAATCGTCCTGAGCTGGCCGAGCCTCCGGCCTCGTTTTTCGAGACGCTCGCCGGTGCATCATGGCCGGGGAACATCCGCGAGCTGGAGAATTTCATCAAGCGCGTGGCGCTGCTCGGAGAGACCGAGGAGATGGAGACGGAGCTGTTCGAGGAGGCTGGCCCCATCACGGTTTCGCAGCCCCGGATGTCCGTGGCAAGCGAAGAGCCTGGCGCGCCCAGGTCTCTGAGGGAGGTCTCCCGCCAGGCGGTGCAGCACGCCGAGCGCCAGGCGATTCTGCGTGCCTTGCAGGAGCATGCCTGGAATCGGCGGCAGGCGGCGCGCCAGCTGAAGATGAGCTACCGGTCCCTGCTCTACAAGATCAAGGACTATGACCTCAGCCCGCCGCTTCCTGCCGGCGGGACGATTTCAGACTCCGGCTTTTAAAGCGTCATCAGGTCTGTGACGCCAGGGAGCGGAACAGATCTTCCTTGCGCTTCCCCTGCTCCGGGCAGGTGGCCTGGGCGATGCGCAGGGCACGGATGACTTCCGATTCCTCTCCCAGCACCCGGGACTGGACCAGCGCCCGGCGAATTTTCTGGGCCGCCTGCTGACCCTCCTGCACGTCCATCTCCGGAAGGAACACCAGCAGCTCTCCGTCGCCTCCGGGGCAGAGTAGATCCACTCCCCTCAGGCAGCTTCGCACCACCCGGATCACTTTCCCTTGTCTTAGCCTCTCGTCCTGCGCCGCTCCTTCACCACCATGGCTCAGGGAGATGCGCAGGAGGGTGCTGGAACGGCCGCCCCAGAGGACGCACTCGAGCTCCCAATCCAGGCGGGTTTCCAATACCGAAAGCGATATCAGGCCCGGCTGGCCATCTGACGGAGGCGTGGGAATATCGCCGCTTCTCACCGACTGCGCCAGGCTGGGCAGGGCGTCCTCCACGACCAAAGCGTACATCCAGAGGAGGACAGCCTCCTCCTCAGCGAATGCCTCGCTGCGCAGCAGCTGGAGCACTCCCCAGGGCTGCCCTTCCCGGAGGATGGGGAACACCACGCAAGAGGCTTCCCCCAGCCAGCGCAATTCTTCCTGCAGCCGGGACTCCGTCGGTCGGCTGACGAGCAGCGGCTTTCCCAGCTGCATCGCCACCACCGCCAATTCACCGCCGCAGCGCAGCCGCTCCGGGACGCCGTGCAGGAAGCCCGAGGAGGCGGCTGCCTCCAGGGAGGAATCGGCCTCGTCGCGGACGTAGAAGATGCCCCGGGTCGCCCCCACGAGAGCCCCGGCCGTGCGCAGCAACCGCTGGAACGGCCGGCGGTCCCGGCCGAGTCCGTGCAGCACCATGCAGGCGTGCATCAGGCGATTCAATTCCCGCCATCGGCGCGCGGCGATTTCCGCCGTCAGCTCCGGCGGCTTCATTAATCCGTAACGGCTGCCTATCTCATCGGCTGGGGAGGATCCTCCCTCTCCGAGCAACTCCGGCTTCACCATCTTCATGCTCCCTTCTCCTCAGTCCGCCGCCCGAGCTTGAACAGCGCGGCTCGCAGGTTAGGCATAGCCATCTCCGTGCCAAGCGCCTTGCCTTCCGCCGCCGCCCCAAAACACCCCCTCCAGGGTCGTTTCGTGCCGATTCGCGTCAAAAGAGCCCTTCCCTCGGCTTCTCCGACCGCAACTCGGCTGCATGACGTTGCAAGAGTTTGCACACCGAGCGCCTAAGACCCGCCGGATGCGGTGCAACGCGCTGCACACACTGCTTGCAGTTTGCATGTTCACACAGCGGGCAAAAACCCCGTGTCGGCTTTCCGTTTCGCTCAAAACCCTTTGACAGCAGCCACTTCAGAGGATCGGTGTCGTGCGTGGCACGCTCATTGCGATGGTCCGCGCAACGGGTTTCCAACAACTCTCTTTTAGGAGGAGGACGCATGAAGGCTTTGATGACCCGGTTGTGGAGAAGTGAAGAGGGCCAGGACCTGGCCGAGTACGCTCTGCTCATCGCTCTGATCGCGCTGGTCGTGATCGCGGCGGTGACCGCCCTTGGCGCGAACATCCAGGCGGTGTTCAACGGCATCGCCAACGCCCTGAACCCCTAGAAGGCGGCGTGGCGGAAGCAGCCCTCGGGAGGGGGCATCCCCCCGCCCCCTCCCACTTTTTGTGCAGGAAAGAGCGGCGCGCGGCGCCGCATGAATCGATAGAAAAGAGAGGAGACGACGGATGTTCGAGCGCTTCGTTTCGAGATTCTTTCCCTCGGATCTGCTGTCCAGGAAAGAAGGCCAGGACCTGGCCGAGTACGGAATGCTGGCTGCTCTGATTGCCGTCGTCGTGATCGTGGCGCTCGTCACCGTCGGGAACGGCCTTGGAGTGCTGTGGGGAAACATCACCACCGCCTTCGCGGCGCTTCCTTAACACAGGAGCGGAGAGAATCGTGGAAAGTAAAATCTTGATTTATCTCGTCGCCATCATGATCGCAGGCATCGCCTGCATCACGGACCTCCGCTCCCGTCGAATCTCCAACCGCCTCGTGGTCACCGGACTGGGACTCGGGCTCGTCCTGAATCTCCTTCTGGGGGGCTGGGCGGGGCTCGGATGGGGCCTGCTGGGCGGACTGCTGGGCCTGGCGCTTTTCTTCCCGTTCTTCGCCCTGGGAGGCATGGGCGCCGGTGACGTGAAGCTCCTCGCCTGTCTGGGAGCCATCCTGGGACCGAAGGATCTTCTCGCGGTGGCCCTGGTGGGAGCGGTGATCGGCGGGGTTCTGGCTCTGATCGTCGCCAGCATGAACGGCAGGCTGCGCAGGACTCTGCAAGGCGTCACTTCTCTGCTGGCTTTCTGGGCCGCGGGCGGGCTCAGGCCTTCGCCCGTCCTGAATCTGGACAGCCCGGGAACCCTGAAGATTCCTTACGCCGTTCCGGTAGCGGCGGGCACCATTCTGGTGCTGTTGAGCCGGTGGAGCTGACGATGAGGAAATTTCGTGCCGATCGTTCCGGACAGAACCTGGTGGAGTTCGCCCTGGTCGTCGTGATGCTCCTGCTCCTGGTCGTGGGCATCTGCGAATTCGGCCGCGCCTGGAACCTCTACCAGATACTCGCCAACGCCTCGCGTGAGGGCGCCCGCCTGGCGGCACTCCCCAGTGGCTTCACCAGCGCCACGGCCGTGACCTCCACGGTGAAGAGCTATCTGACCAACGGAAACGTGGACGCCAGTAAAGCGACCGTCGCCATCGGCGGAGCTGGAGTCGACGGCGGGACCGGAACCCAGGTCTCCATCACCGTGACCTACCCCTACAAATTCGGATACGTGGGACCCGTGATTCGTCTCATCAATCCCGGCGCCACCGCCGGAGCGGATATCACCATCACTGCACAGAGCGTGATGCGCAACGAATAACCATCAGGTGCCGGGACCCCGCAGCAAAGGGGCCCGAGCTTCAAGGAGGCAGAAACGTGAGAAGGATTCTCGTCATCGGCATTCTGATTCTGGCCATCGGCTCGGGAGGAGCCGCCAGCATCCTCACTTACCGGATGCTCAAGAACCGGCAGCTCGCGGCCATGGACACCGTCAACAAGCCGGCCCCCACCTTCCCGCTGGTGGTGGCCACCACGAAGCTCCCCTACGGAAGCATGCTCCAGGCGGAACACGTGAAGACCGTGGAGTGGGGCTCCACGGTGCGCCCCGAGGGATCGTTCTCGGATCCGCAGGCCGTGGTCGGCCGCGCCATCCTGGATCCGGTGGTCCCGGGCGAGCCCATTATCGAGTCGCGCCTGGCCCCCAAGGACGCGGGCAGCGGTCTGGCCAGCGTCATCCCCAAGGGAAAGCGCGCCGTCAGCGTGCGGGTCAATGAAATCATCGGCGTCGCCGGATTCGTTCTGCCACGCACCCGGGTGGATGTGGTGGTCAGCGTGAATCCCGGAGGCGAGAAGGGCAAGAGCGCCAGCAAGATGATCCTGCAGAACGTGGAGGTACTGGCCGCCGGGCAGAAGATCGAGCAGGACGAGGAGGGCAAGCCGGAAACGGTCAACGTCATCACCCTGCTGGTCACCCCGGAGGAAGCGGAGAAACTGACTCTCGCCAGCCACGAGGGAGACCTGCAGCTGGCGCTGCGCAACAGCCTCGATCTGGATCCCGTGACCACCCAGGGAGTGCTGCTTTCCTCCATGGTGCACGGCGCCCCCGCGGCGTCCCCGGCACCGCGGGCGAGCCGCCCTGCTGCTCCCAAACCGACCCCGGACACCGTCGAGGTGATCCGCGGGAACAAGCGCTCAACGGAGAACTTCTAACATGAACAACAACCGTCGCTCCCCTCGTCCCGTGACCCGGAAGCTGACCGTGCTCGCCCTGAGCCTCGTCCTGGCCGTGACCTGTCTGTCGGCCCGCTCCCAGGACACCACCGCACCGCCGGTGATGCTGCGCTCCGTGGATGCCCAGCCGGCCCCCGATGGAAGCGGCACCTGGGTGACCTTTCACGCAGACAACCCCCTCCCCTACTCCCTCTCTCCCATCGATGGGGGGAGCTGGACGATGACCCTGGACGGGGTGGATTGCCGTGAAGTCACTCAGGAAATGAGCCTGGGGACGGCGGAGATGGGCCGTCTGGTGATTCGCTCGGCCCCTGGAAGCCAAGGGCGTCCCGCGACCCAAGTGGAGTTCATGACCCGGGAAGGATCGGGTCGCAGGATTCGCCTGGACGGCAACAATCTGATGGTGCAGGTGACGCCCGCCACGAGCGCGGTGACGCCTTCGACCTCCGAGCCTACGCCCGCGGTCGTGCCCGCCGTGGCCACTTCGGCAGCGAGCGTCGTTCCGGCCCGCTCCACCGTATCGGCACCGATGACCCGCGCCAGCGTCGGCCCCGACAGCGCCTCGGCCCAGCAGGCTGCGGGTGGCTCCGATGACCTGCTGGTCTCGAGTGGCAAATCCATGACCTTGGACCTGCAAGCGCCGGTGACCCGGGTCTCCGTGTCGAATCCCGCCATCGCCGATGCGGTGGTGGTTTCCAGCCAGCAGCTGCTCATCAACGGGATCACCCATGGCTCCACGAGCCTGGTGCTCTGGTTCAAGGGCGGCTCGTCGAGAACGTACAACCTCACGGTCCAGATGGACACGGCGGCCCTCGGTCGGCGCCTGAAGGAATTCTTCCCGGACCAGAACATCGAAGTAGGCGCTTCCAAGGACACCCTGATCCTCTACGGCAGCGTCACTAAGCCCGAGATCGGCGAGAAGGCCGTGAAGCTGGCCTCCGACTACACCGGCAAGGTCATCAACAACCTGACTTACCCGGCGGAGGGGCGACGGCAGATCATGCTCAAGATCATGTTCGCCGAAATCGACCGCGATGCGTTGACCGAGCTTTCAGCGTCTCTGGTGCGCTTCGATCCCCTGAATCCCCGCGGCGATCACGAGGGCCTGACCAGTACCGGCCGCCCCGGAGCCAGCGGCAACTTCGCCCACGAGCCCGTGGGACCCGATTTCAACTATGGCGAAGCCATCAACATCTATGGCTTCAGCTTCCGGGACAAGTGGTCGGCCTTTATCACCGCGCTCAAGACTCGCGGTCTGGCGCAGGTCCTGGCGGAGCCCACGCTGATCACCGCAGACGGCCAGAAGGCATCGTTTCTGGCCGGCGGCGAGATTCCCATTCCGATAGCCCAGGCCGGCGCCGGCTTCACCTCGGTGACCGTCGAGTGGAAACAGTTCGGGATCAGCCTGGCATTCACGCCGACCATCCGGGACAAGGACACCATCGTCATGCGGGTCTCCCCTGAAGTCTCATCGCTGGACTTCGCCAATGCGATTATCCTCGGGGGCTTCCGGATTCCCGCCCTCCGGGTGCGCCGCACCGACACGGAGATCGAGCTCAAGGAAAACCAGAGCTTCGCCATCGCCGGGCTGTACTCCTCGGAGCTGGCCCAGACCAAGAAGAAGATCCCGCTCCTCGGCGACATCCCCGGGATCGGGTATCTGTTCCAGAGCAAGAATCTGCAAAAAGCCAGGACCGAGCTCCTCGTGGTGGCCACGCCCATGTTCGTGACGGCCAATGCACCGGGCCAGGCGCCGCAGCCCCCGGCTTTCCCCGAGAGCTTCGACCTGGAGAAGCCCAAGAAGCACAGCAAGCTGGACACCCCGGCCCCGGTGGCCGAGCCCAATTCCAACGCCCCCATGGCGGCGAAATAGCCGGATGCCGGCCACAGGAGTGAGGTGGATTATGTCGACTCAACGGAATGACGAAAGAGGCGCCACGCTGGTCTTCGTAGCCATCGTGATGCTGGTCCTGCTGGGCGCCGCCGCTCTGGCCATCGACACGGGCATTCTCTACACCGCCCGTGCCCAGTGCCAGAACGCCGCCGATGCAGGAGCGCTGGCCTGCGGCGGGCGCATGATGGCCTTCAATACGCTCACCATGGGCGCGGTCAATCAGTCTCGCCAGGAAGGTGTGAGCTACGCCAACCAGAACCAAGTGCTCTCCACCCCCGTGTCGATCAACATGGGCGATGTCACCGTCGACGTGGCCCTGAAGCGCTGCCATGTCTGCGTTCCCCGAACCCAGGCCCGCGGCAATCCGGTCCCGACCTACTTCGCCCGGATCTGGCGCAACTCCGTGGATGTCTCGGCCTGCGCCACGGCGGAAGTGAACATCGGGAACTCCACCAGCTGCATCAAGCCCTGGGCTCTTCCCGACGCCTTTGTCGATGCGAACGCCAACGGCAAGTACGACACCGGGGAGTACTACGAGAAGGGGGTCACCTCCTACGGCACCAACTACCGCAACAACGGCTATGACGTGGGAGTGCCTCTGGTGGTGAAGCAGGCCAGCCCGTCCGGCGCCATCGCCCCGGGCCAGTATTTCCCCATCGATCTCCCCATCCCCAATTCCCCCGACACCGGAGGCGATCGATACCGGGACAACATTTCCACCTGCAACTCCAGCAAGGTGAGCATCGGCGATAAGCTCTGGACGCAGAATGGAAATCTGGTGGGTCCCACCAAGCAGGGCGTGCAGGATCTGGTCGACCAGGATCCCGGCGCCACCTGGGACAGCTCCACCAACGAGGTCGCCGGAAGTGCCTACGGCGCCACCGGCAGCCCCCGCATCATCCGGATCCCCTTCTTCGATCCGCGCAATCCCCCGACTTCGGGAAAGCAGGAGGTCGAGGTGACCAACATCGCCAGCCTGTTCCTGGAAGGAATCGACGGCAATGGTACGGTTCACGCGCGCATCATGCCGGCATCGGGCAGCGACGCGGGAACCACTCCAGGTGGACTTCTTTTTGTGAGGTTAGTCGAATGAAGACATCCAAGATGCCGCCAACCGAGCTTTACATAGTCACCGATCGACCCGCCTTCCAGAACGAAGTGGCCAAGGCGGTGGGAGAGCCCGAGGGGATCAGCGTGAAGTCCCTGGAGGCCGCGGCGCGCCCGTCGAGCCTGAGCGCCTGCCTGGCCGCCCTCGATTCGAACCCGACCTGCGTCCTTCTGATGGATGCTGAGGGCGATTCGGCCGCGGCGCTGCAGCTGGTGCAGGAGCTGTTTGACCGTCGGCCCACGCCCCGCATCTTCGTGGCTGGACGTCCGGGCGATTCGGAGCTGATTCTGCGCTCCCAGCGCGCCGGGGCCGGAGAGTTCCTGACCACGCCGCTGGAGCACCGCCATCTCCTCGAGGCGATGCACCGCCTGTGGAGACGGTTGACCCCCGAGGCCCCGGCCCATCGCAGCAAGCGCGGCCGCATCTTCACCTTTCTGAGCGCCAAGGGAGGCTGCGGCGCCACGACCCTGGCCACCAATCTTGCGATCAGTCTGGTGGGAACCGCTCAATCCACCTTGCTCGTCGATCTCGATCTCTCGGCCGGCGACGCCGCGCTGCTTCTGAACCTGAGCCCCACCTTCAGCGTGAGCGACGCCGTGGCCAACACGCACCGCATGGACCGGGAGCTGCTCAACGGCATGGTTCTCAAGCACGTCTCGGGCCTGGAAGTGCTGGCCGCCACCGAGAACCCTGACAAGGCGGCGGTGACCGATCCGACCCGCGTGGCCCAGCTCCTGAAGTTCGTCCGCGAGCAGTACGATTGCGTGGTGGTCAACACCGGCTCCCTGGCCGATCCCGCCACCCAGGCGTCGCTGGCCCAGGCCGATCTCATCCACGTCGTGACCACCCTGGACCTGCTGTCGCTGCGCCGCGCCCAGTGGGTCATGCGCCGGCTGGAGCAGGCGGGCATGTCCCGTGAGCTCATCCGTCTGGTGGTCAACCGCTACGACAAGAATCCTTACATCACCCGTGAGGAGGCGGAGAAGGTCCTGGAGCAGAAGGTGGCCTGGACCGTGCCCCTGGACACCCGGGCGATCCCCGAGGCGCTCAACGACGGAATCCCGTTCGTGAGCCGGAACCGCAATGGCCTGTCGACCTGCTTCGAGAACTATGCCATGTCGCTGGTCCCCAACGGGGGATCGCCGGCAGCACCGCACCCCCGCAAGAAAGTTCTGGGAATCTTTCCCAAGGGCATGGCCCGCATCTCGCACCATGGAGCCTCGGCCTGAGCGGCCGTAGAAGGAGGAGCGCATGAACAGCACGACCGATCTTTCCGCGGTTCCGACAACTCTGGAGTTCCAGCAGATCAAGGCACGCCTGCATCGCGAGGTCCTCGACCGGCTCAACCTGGAATCGCTGCAGCAGATGGACCGCGAGACCGCGACTCAGGGCATTCGTTCCCTCATCACCGATCTGATGAACCAGCAGATGACCCCCCTCTCCACCACGGAGCGCCGGGTCATCATGGACGAGATCCTCGATGAAATCTTCGGCCTGGGTCCCCTGGAGCCCATGCTGGCGGATCCGAGCATCAACGACATCCTGGTCAACACCTTCGATCAGATCTACGTGGAGCGCCGCGGCAAGCTGGAGCCCACGCAGGTCAGCTTCAAGGACGACAACCACCTGATGCAGATCATCGACCGCATCGTCTCCCGCGTCGGACGGCGCATCGACGAGTCCTCCCCCATGGTGGACGCCCGACTGGCGGACGGCTCGCGCATCAACGCCATCATCCCGCCCCTGTCCATCGACGGCCCGCACCTGTCGATCCGCAAATTCCGCAAGGACGCGCTGTCGGGAGAGGATCTCGTGCGCTACGAATCGCTCACCTCCCCCATTCTGGAGCTCCTGTCGGCCTGCGTGAAGGCCCGGCTGAACATCCTGATCTCGGGGGGAACAGGCTCGGGCAAGACCACCCTGCTGAACGTCCTCTCCTCGTTCATCCCGAACAACGAGCGGATCGTGACGATTGAGGACTCGGCCGAGCTGCAGCTCCGGCAGGACCACGTGGTGCGCCTGGAGACCCGCCCCCCCAACATCGAGGGGGAGGGCCAGGTGACCCAGCGCCAGCTGGTGATCAACAGTCTGCGTATGCGCCCCGACCGCATCGTGGTCGGCGAGGTCCGCAGCGGCGAGGCCATCGACATGCTGCAGGCCATGAACACGGGCCACGATGGATCCCTGACCACTATCCACGCCAACACCGCCCGCGACGCGCTGGGCAGGCTCGAGACCATGGTGGCCATGGCCGGTTTCCAGCTGCCCCCCAGGGCGGTAAAGGAGCAGGTCGCCTCCGCCATCAACCTGGTGATTCAGATCGCCCGCCACTCCGACGGAACCCGTCGGGTCACCGGCCTCTCGGAGATCACCGGCATGGAAGAAGATGTCATCACCATGCAGGAAATCTTCGTGTTCGAGAAAGCGGGCATCGACGAGCAGGGCAAGGTGGTGGGCCGCTTCCGCCCCACCGGCATCCGGCCCCGCTTCGCCGACCGGCTGCGAGTCGCCGGACTCCACCTGCCGGTGGAGATGTTCGACGAGACAGCCACTTTGGAAAAGGTGCAAGCCAACCGGAGCTGGAGGTAGTCCATGCTTCTCGCGACTGTCCTGGTGTTCTGCTCGACTTCGATGCTCGTCGTGGGCCTCGGAATGCTTCTGGTCCGACAGCAAAGCCGCTCGGTGGACAAGCTGATGATGGCCCGGGTGTCCGCGGTGCTCGCCGCGGAGGGCGCCGGTGCGGAGGAGCTGAGCATCCTGAAGGATTCCACCCTCTCCGGCATCGGCCCTCTGCAGCGTCTGCTCCTGCGCTTCAAGGCCGGCGGCAAGATGAAGCGCCTGCTGGAGCAGGCCGACGTGAAGATGAAGACGGGAACGCTGGCGCTGCTGATCGCCGTGTGCGGCGTGGCCGGTTCCCTGGCCTGCTTGGGCTTCCGCCTGGGAGTTCTCGTGGCGATGGGCGTGGGAGTGCTGGCGGCCTCTCTGCCGATTCTGGTCGTCATGAGGATTCGCACCAAGCGCTTCCGGCGCTTCGAGGAGCAGTTTCCCGACGCCATCGACCTGCTCGCCCGGGCCATCCGCGCCGGGCACGCCTTCAACACCGGCATCAAGATGATCGCCGACGAGATGCCGGACCCGGTGGCGAAGGAGTTCCAGCGGGTGTTCGAGGAGCAGAACTACGGCCTGCCCCTGAAGACCGCTCTTCTCAACCTGCTGGAGCGCGTCAACCTGCTCGATCTCAAGCTGTTCGTGGTGGCGGTGCTGATCCAGCGCCAGTCGGGCGGCAACCTGGCGGAGCTGTTGGGGAAGATCTCCTATACGATTCGCGAGCGCTTCCGCATCTACCGCCAGCTCAAGGTGCATACGGCGCAGGCCAGGCTCACGTGCATCATTCTCCTGTGCCTGCCGCCGGCCATGCTCCTCATCACCCTCTATATGAATTACGAGTACATGAAGATCATTCTCCAGGCTCCCTGGAATTTCCGTCTGGGCGGCAGCGCGCTTGTGATGTGGGTTATCGGCCTGCTGTGGATGCGCAAGATTATCAACATTGAGGTGTAGCCGATGAACTTCGAGATGATTGTGCTCATGGGACTGATGGCCACCTTCACCCTGTCGCTCTCCGCGGCTGGCTACCTGGCGCTCAAGCCGCGGCGTGCCGCTCTGGACCGGCTCAAGAGACTGCCTGACGAGGCGGCCCGGTCAATGCCCGAGGGCAGCGACGTCGGGATGGCCCTGGCGTCCACTCCCGTGGACTCCAAGAAGCTGGGATTTCTGCGCAAGAAGATGCTCAAGACCCCCATGTCCATGGGAAAAGCGTCCCAGACCCAGAAACTGCTGCACTACGCCGGCCATCGTTCCAGCTCGGCCCTCGCCTTCTATAGCACGATCCGCCTGGTGTGCATGCTGAGCCTTCCCACGGTTTTCTTCCTGGGGACGCTGCAGGTACACATGATGCCCGCCACGCGGTTCTTCGTCATGGCCATCTTGGCTCTGGCGGGGATGATCCTGCCCAAGCTGGTGCTCAAGAGCATGGCCCGCGCCCGGCAGCACCGTTTGAAGCTCAGCCTCCCCGACGCGCTGGACCTGTTGGTGGTTTGCGTCGAAGCAGGCATGGGGCTCAACCAGGCGATCGTCAAGGTGGCCGAGGAGCTGGAGAAGACCCATCCCGAGATGAGCGAGGAGCTCAAGCTGGTCAATCTCGAGATCCGCGCCGGAAGGACCCGCGCCGAGGCCTTCAAGAATCTAGGAGAGCGCACCGGCGTCGACGACGTCATCTCCTTGGCCGCGATGCTCATTCAGACCGACAAGTTCGGCACCAGCGTGGCCAAGTCACTGCGGGTCCATTCCGACTGCCTGCGCACCGAGCGGATTCAGCGGGCTGAAGAAGCGGCTGCCAAGACGACCATCAAGCTGATCTTCCCCCTGATATTTTGCATCTTTCCGGCGCTTCTGGTCGTGATCCTGGGGCCGGCGTTCCTCAACCTCGCCGCCATATTCAGCGAAACGATTCAGAACACGTCGAAGTAGGAGAGGCACCCGATGCGCGCCGTGAACCGCCAGCGTCAGATTGAGATCGCCGTGAACATGCAGAAGGCCGACACCTTCTGGACCCGCTTCAAGGGACTCTCCGGGCGGTCGGGGCTCTCCACCGGCGAGGCGCTCTGGATCATTCCCTGCCGGGGCATCCACACCCATGGCATGGCGTTCCCTATAGACGTCCTGTTTCTGGATCGGGATCGAAACGTGGTTGGGATGGAGGAAAACCTCTCTCCCGGGCGCTTCGCCCCCATCCGCTGGAAGGCAAAGACCGTGATTGAGCTGCCCGCCGGCACCGTGCGGCGGACCCGCACCCAGCTCGGCGACCGAATCGAAATCGAACATTAGGAGGAGCAGAGCATGAGCAGCAGGACCGTGATGGAGGTCATCCATCCCACGACCCACGATTCCGAGGTTCCGCGGGCGCCGCGCACCCTGGAGGAAACCGGGCTTTCCGCGTCTTTTGTCTTCGATCTCACCCTGAAGACCCTGTACTACCAGAACGAGATGAAAGGCTCCGAAATCGCCGACGCGATGCGGCTGCCGTTCAACGTGCTGGAGGAAACCCTCGAGTCGATGAAACGGGAGCGCCTGATCGAGGTCAAGGGGAATGATGGACCCAGCCGCGCCGCCTACCGCTATTGCATCCTCTCCGCCGGGCGTGACCGGGCCCGGGAGGCGATGTCGATCAGCCGGTACGTGGGTCCGGCACCCGTGTCGCTCGCCGAGTACAGCCGGCGCGTGACCCTGCAGAACCTGGGCCTGGAGCGCATCCCCGCCGAGAGGCTGCGGGAGGCCTTCGCCCACATGGTGATGGCGCCGGGGCTACTGGAGCGGGTGGGGCCGGCGGTCGCGGCCCGCAAGACCCTGTTTCTTTACGGCGCCCCGGGGAACGGCAAGACCATGCTGGCGGAGGCCATCGGAAGATCCCTCGGCGGCGGCATCCACGTCCCCCACGCGGTGGAGATGGATCAGCAGGTCATCAAGGTCTACGACCCGGTGTTCCACGGCGACGAGGATGCCCCCGGCGACGCGGCCAATGCGGCGCCTCTGTCCGGCGATATGGCCGATCGCCGGTGGGTGAAGGCGCGCCGGCCGGTGGTGTTCAGCGGCGGCGAGCTAACCCTGGAAATGCTCGATCTGACCTTCAACGAGCGGGAGGGTTTCTACCAGGCTCCGCTGCAGATGAAATCCAACGGAGGGGTGTTCATCCTGGACGATTTCGGCCGGCAGATGGTGCAGCCCCGGGACCTGCTGAATCGATGGATTGTCCCGCTGGATCGGGCGGTGGACTACCTGACCCTCCATACCGGTCGCAAGTTTCCGGTTCCGTTCCGCACTCTGGTCATCTTCGCCACCAACCTCAGGCCGCACGATCTGGTGGACGAGGCCTTCCTGCGGCGCATCCGCTACAAGATATCCATCACCGACCCGTCCCGGACCGATTACCTGGACATCTTCAAGCGCGAAGCCGAGCGGAATCACATCCAGGGTTCCGAGTGGGCCGTGGACTACCTGTTCGACGAGTACTATGAGAAGCAGGGAATTCCGGTGCGCTGCTGCCATCCCCGGGACATTCTGGAGAAGGTGGTGGACGCGGCGCGCTTCGCGGGATCGGAGCCGTCACTGGACGCCGACACCCTGGACCGGGTCTGCGGATCCTACTTCCTCTCGGAAGAGGCTGATTTGAGTCTGTAATGGATCTCAGAGCAGCCGTGGAGGTCCGGGCGGGACCACCGGCAGGGTGAGAACGCTATGCAGGCCGGGGGGGACGGCCACAATCCGCCGAGCCAGGCTTGCTAGTATGGAAGCTGTGGCGGAATCCCCCGGAATTCCCCCCGGTATGACCAGCTCCAGCCTTGGGTCCCCCTCGAGCACAATATGATCTTCCTCCCGGCCCACCGCGGCCGCGATGGTAACTTGGAGCGATACCCGTTCCTTGCCGTCGCCGGTGAGCGTCGCCCGGGTGCGGGTTCCCAGGACCGTCCCGGGGGCGAGCGTGTGCTGGCCGATAGTGACCTCGTGCTGGGTCACCAGCGGCTCACTGAACTCGGTCACCTCGTCCACCCGCCAACCCAGCGCCGAGCCCAGCAGGGCGGCCGATTCCGCCAGTCCCACGTGCCCCATTCCCCCGGTCGCCGTCTCCTTGGTACGGTAGGCATCCAGGGTCATCCCCAGACCGACTTTCAGCTGTAGCGGCTCACGGCGGCGCGTGACTTCCACCGATCGGGAGGCCTCCACTCGATCGACGCGTCGGCATGCCGTGGCCAGGACTGCGGGAAGCAGGTCCAGGGCGAATCCTGGATTGACCCCGGCCCCCACCAGGCCGACCCCCGAGCTTTTTGCCAGCTCGTCCAGCCGCCCTCCGAGTTCGGCGTGCCGCAGGTAGGGAAATGACAGCTCCTCGCAGGAGGAGACGCAGTGGCAGCGCAGCGACAGAATCTCCTCCAGCTGCGGCGCCACCTCCTCGAGGCGCGAGCCGGTGGCGTGCAGCACGACCCGGGGCTGCGGAGGCAGCGGCAGATCTCCCAGATTGGGGACAATCTTCGGCAGTCGGTGGGCTTCGGGGCCGAGCAATTCGTCAAGCGGCCGACCTGCGAGACCCGGCGAGCGATCCACCACGCCGATGAGCTCCAGATGGGGGCTCGCCAGCACTTCCTTGGCCAGCGCGAGCCCGATGGGACCCATTCCAAACTGGACCACCCGAACTTTCTGGCTCACACAGGCCTCCGCGGAAAAAAGTGGGGCCCAGCATAGGCAGCCTGCGCTGTCGTGTCAAACCCCTCGAAGGGTGGCGTTTGAGGCTCAGGCCCGGGTGCGATGCACAAGGTTTCCACCGGATTGCCGCAGGAATTCGTGAGAGTTTTCCACAGCCTTTCCACACCCGGCCCTTCGCGCCGAGCTTGAGCAGGGCCCCCGCTGCGCGCACAGAGTTGCCGGGCGCTGGCGGAGGGGCGGACCTCCGGATGGTACAATCCGGCGCCAGATGCCGCGCCAGGCGTTTCCTCCCGCCGCAAATGACTCGGGGGAGGAGTCCTGGCCATTGAGGTACCCCTTCGATGCAGATTTCAGGATTTCGAATCGGGCATGCCACCGATCTTAAGGGTGCCACCGGGATTACCGTGCTGCTTTGCGAGAGCGGGGCGGTATGCGGCCTGGATGTGCGCGGCGGCGGCTCCAGCCTGCGAAACCCCACGGTGGCCCAGCCCGGTCATCGCGTGGAGAAGGTGCATGCGGTGTTCTTCGCGGGCGGAAGCTCCTATGGGCTCGATGCCGGCGGCGGGATCATGCGCTACTTGGAGCGGCGCGGCGTCGGCTTCTCGGTGCGCGGCATTAAAATTCCCATCGTCACCGGTGCCATCCTGTTCGATTTGGGGGTGGGGAGCCCCCGCCGGCGCCCCGACGAAGCCATGGCCCATCGCGCCTGCATCCAGGCCCGCGCCGGGCGTTGCGCCGAGGGCAGCGTCGGGGCCGGAACCGGGGCCTCCGTGGGTAAATACTTCGGTGTTCCCAGGGGAATGAAGGGGGGGGTAGGAACGGTGACGCTGCGATCCGGGGCGCTGCGCGTCGGAGCTCTGGCGGTGGTCAACGCCTTCGGAGACGTGCGCGATCCCGCGAGCGGAGAAATCCTGGCGGGGGCGCGAAATTCCATCGGGGGTCGACGATTCATGGGGATCGAGGCCACGCTTCGGCGCTCCCCGGCATCGTCCCCGGGACGACCGCCCCGACTCGCAGAGGACGGCGACAACACCACGCTGGGACTCATCGCCACCAACGCGGTCCTGACCCGCGAGCAGGCCTGCCGCCTGGCCACCACTTCACACGTAGCGCTCGCCCGCTGCCTGTCGCCGGCCCACACCTCCAACGACGGCGATCTGGTTTATGCGCTGTCCCATGGGAAGGTGCAGGCCGACCTTCTGGTGCTCGAAGCCCTGGCGGTGGAGGCGCTGACGCAAGCCATCCTGCGGGCCGTGCGTCGGGCAAAAGGTTTGGCGGGAATTCCCGGGAGGCAGGAATTGGGAATGGATTAGTAGCTGTTCAGCTGCCGGAGGTAGCCGCGATAGTTCCGACGCATTTCCCCCAGGCTGTCCGCGCCGAATTTTTCAAGCAGCGCCTCAGCCAGCACAATGGCCAGCATCGCCTCGCCGATGACCCCCGCCGCCGCAATCGCGGTCGTGTCGGTGCGCTCCACAGCCGCATCGAAGGATTCCTTGGTGACCAGATCCACCGACCTGAGGGAGTGCGGCAGCGTGGAGAGGGGCTTCACGAAGGCCCGCGCCCGAATTTCCTCGCCATTCGTCATGCCGCCCTCGATCCCGCCGGCGCGGTTGGTTTTCCTGAAGAAGGCGCGGCGGCGGCGGTCGTAGTGGATCTCGTCGTGCACCTCCGACCCTCGGGAGCGGGCGTTACTGAATCCCGATCCGATCTCCGCTCCCTTCACCGATGGAATCGACAGCAGGGCTCGGGAGATCAGGCCGGAGAGCCTCAGGTCCCACTGGCGGTGGCTTCCCAGGCCCGGCACAGCGCCGCGGACGATGATCTGAAAGCTTCCACCCACCGAGTCGCCGCGCCGCTTCGCCCGATCGATCTCGAGCATCATTCTCTTCTCGAGCTTCCCCTCGGCGCAGCGCAGCGGCGAGCCCTCGCAGCGGAGCACCTGCTTCCAGGGCACTTCCGTCCCCGGCGCGGCCGCGACGCCTCCCACCGACGTGGTGTGGCTGGCGATTTCGACGTCGAATTCCCGCAGCAGCACCCGGCAGATAGCCCCCACCGCCACCCGTGCCGCCGTTTCCCGGGCCGAGGCGCGCTCCAGGATATCCCGCGCGTCGTGCGTGTTGTGTTTCAGCGCGCCCGGGAGATCGGCGTGGCCCGGGCGCGGCCGCGTCACCCGCCGGGCCGCCGCAGCGTCCGCCGGCGCCCGCTGCAGCGCCATGGCCGCCTGCCAGTTGGCCCAGTCGCGATTTTCGATGAGCAGCGCAATCGGACTGCCCAGGGTTTTTCCGAAGCGGACACCGGCAAGCAACTTCACCTTATCCGATTCGATCTTCATCCGGCCGCCCCGGCCGTAGCCGCCCATCCGCCGTGCCAGCTGCGCGTCGATGCTCTCCGCCTTCAAGGGCATGCCGGATGGAATTCCATCCAGAATGGCGGTCAGCGCCGGGCCGTGAGACTCCCCTGCCGTCAGAAACCGCAGCATGCACAAACTCCTTGGAAGGCGCGAAAAAGGGGCTCATTATGGGCCGGGTGTTGCACCCTGTCAAAACCGACCGCACGCTGGTGGCGGATTGGGGCAACGGCCGGACCGAGCGGCAGGAGCCGAGGTTCGGAGGGAGAGCGGATCACCGGTCAGGGCACCGGGTTGCGGCTCTCAGCATCGTTCGGCTATATTTTCGCATCCAGCGGGAGAGCCCCTTGAAAATCCTCAATGCACAACAGGCCAAGAGCATCGACCAGCGCGCCACGCGCGATTACGGGATCCCGGGCATCGTCCTGATGGAGAATGCCGGATTGCAGGTGGTGGACTACCTGGAATCGCATTTCGAGGATCTCGAGCAACGCAATATTCTCGTGTTGTGCGGCAAGGGGAACAATGGCGGGGATGGCATGGTGGTCGCCAAGCACCTCCACAACCGGGGATACGAGATCCGGGTCCTGCTGTTCGGCCGGAAGTCCGACACCAAGGACGAGGCCCTGGTGAACCTCAAGATCCTCGACAAGTCAGGCGTGGAGGTGCAGGAGATCGCAGACGTTCGCGGCTGGCACGACTTCCTGCCCGAGCTGGCGGATTTCGAGATGATCGTGGATGCTCTCATCGGCATCGGCGTCCAGGGGGGGGTTCGCGGGTTTCTGGAAGAAGTCATGCGCGATGTGAACAACGCTGGCGCCATCCGGGTCTCGGTGGATGTCCCCTCCGGGCTTTCCGCGGACACCAACGAGATCCCCGGCATCTGCATCCATGCCGACGCCACCGTCACCTTCGGATGCCCCAAGATCCCCCACATCTTTCTTCCCGCGGAGGAGATGGCGGGAGAAGTCTACATTGCCGACATCGGCATTCCCGAGGAGGCCGTGGAGGCGGAGGGGGTGCGGCTCAGCCTGGCGGACCCCGCCGAGCTCGCTCACACCATGCCGCCTCGCAAGGTGGAGAGTCACAAGGGTGACTACGGGCACCTGTTGGTCGTGGCGGGCTCCAAGGGAAAGCCGGGGGCGGCGCGCATGGTCGCGGAGGCGGCGTTTCGCTCGGGAGTCGGGCTGGTCACGGTGGCCACACCGGAAAGCGTCCAGCCGATTCTGGCGCCGCAGGTGATGGAAATGATGACCGAGCCGATTCCCGAGACGCGCGAGGGAACGGTCTCCTCCAAGGCCACTCCCCGGGTGCTGAAGCTGCTCGAGGGAAAAGGGGTGCTGACGCTCGGGCCTGGACTCACCACGGCCGCCGAGACGCAGTCGTTCATCCGGGAGCTGGTGAGTGAAACCCGCCTGCCTCTCATCCTGGATGCCGATGGGCTGAATGCCTTCCAGGGACATGTCGACAGTCTCTCGGGAAAGGAGAGGGCGCTCATCCTGACGCCCCATCCCGGCGAAATGGGCCGGCTGCTGGGGATCTCGTCGGATGACGTGCAGAAGGACCGCATCTCGATCTGCCAGAAGTTCTCCACCGAGCACCATTGCTTCCTGGTTCTCAAGGGACATCGAACGCTCATCGCGGATCCGGAAGGCAACGTCTGGGTGAATCCTACGGGCAACCCGGGGATGGCCACGGCGGGCTCCGGGGACGTGCTCACCGGAATTCTCTCGGGGTTCGTCACTCAGGGAATTCCCATCCTCCACGCCATCCTCCTCGGGGTCTATCTGCACGGCCTCTCCGCCGATCTCTGCGCCACCCGGCGCGGCGAGCTGGCGTTGATGGCGCGGGACATCATCGACCACCTGCCCGATGCCATGGCCCAGCTCCTCAAGGGCGGAGACGAAAGTCCCTAGTCGGAGGCCCTGACCATGAGTCCCTCGAAGCTCGTCTTGCGGCCCGGCAGCTAGGCGCGCCGCTCACACGACGATGCAATCCCGCTCCTGCGAAGACACGCGCTCCGCCGGTCGCCGTCTGGCAGCCGACCTGCGCGCCGGTGACTGCATTCTCCTCGAAGGGGGCCTGGGAGCCGGAAAAACCGAGTTCGCCCGGGGGCTGGCCGAGGGCCTGGGAGTGTCCCCGGATGAGGTGCGCTCCCCCACGTTCACGCTGGTGAACATCTACTCGGGGCGACTGCCCGTGTATCACATTGATCTCTACCGGATTGAAAAGTCCACGGAGCTGCGCGAGCTGGGGCTGGAGGAAATCCTGGGAACCGATGGCGTGGCGATCGTGGAGTGGCCGGAGCGCCTCGGGGCCTATCGGCCGAAACGCGCCCTCACGGTCCACCTGAGGGATTTGGGTGGGGAGAGCCGGGAAATCACCTTCGATGATCGGCGCGGGTAGGTCTCGACCGCCGGATTCCGGGTGCAGCGCCCGGCACGCGAGTGATTATTCCGTCCGGTAATTGGGGGCTTCCTTGGTGATGATGACGTCGTGGGCGTGGGATTCCTTGAGCCCCGCGGCGGTGATGCGCAGGAACCTGGCTTCCCTCCGGAGGGCCTCGATGTCGGCACAGCCGCAGTAGCCCATGCCGGAGCGCAGGCCTCCGACCAGCTGGGGCACCAGGGCTGAGACGCTGCCTTTGTAAGGCACCATCCCTTCGATCCCCTCCGGCACGAGCTTCTGCTCCTCGAACTCATATTCCTGAAAGTAGCGATCGGCACTGCCCCGCTTCATCGCTGCCAGAGACCCCATGCCGCGATAGGACTTGAAGGTCCGCCCCTGGTACAGAATGGTCTCGCCGGGTGACTCCTCGGTGCCCGCCAGGAGACTTCCGATCATCACGCTGTGAGCTCCGGCGGCGATGGCCTTCGTGATGTCCCCCGAGTACTTGATTCCCCCATCGGCAATCAACGGAATATCGTGCTTCTTGCTGGCCTTGGCGCATTCGGCGATGGCCGTGATCTGCGGCACCCCAACGCCGGTCACGATCCGGGTGGTGCAGATGGACCCGGGGCCAATGCCGACTTTTACGGCATCCACTCCGCATTGGATCAGATCCTCCGCGCCCGATTCGGTCGCCACGTTGCCGGCCACCAGCTCCACCTCGGGAAACGCCTTCTTGATCGCCTTCACCGTCTCCAGCACGCCTTTGGAATGCCCGTGGGCCGTGTCGATGAACAGCACGTCCACCTTGACCTCCACCAGGGCCTGGGCGCGGTTCAGCGCCTCTTCGCCCACCCCGATGGCGGCACCCACCCTCAGACGCCCCAGGTGGTCCTTGCAGGCGTTGGGATAGCGGATGTTCTTCTGGATGTCCTTGACGGTGATCAGTCCCTTCAGGTGGTAATGCTTGTCAACCACCAGGAGCTTCTCAATCTTGTGCTGGTGCAGCAGCCGCTTCGACTCTTCCAGCGTGGTGCCGACGGGCACGGTAATCAGATTCTTCTGCGTCATCAGGTCGGAGATGGGAAGATCGAGGCGCGTTTCGAAGCGCAGATCGCGGTTGGTGAGAATTCCCACGAGCCTTCCCCCCGCATCCGTGATGGGAACGCCGGAGATCTTGTATTTCTTCATCACCTCCAGCGCCTCGAAGATCCGGTTTTCGGGGTGCATGGTGATGGGATCGACGATCATCCCGCTCTCCGACCGCTTGACCTTGTCCACTTCCACCGCCTGCTCTTCGATGGCCAGGCTCTTGTGGATGACTCCGAGGCCCCCATGCTGGGCCATGGCGATGGCCAGGCGCGATTCGGTGACCGTGTCCATGGCAGAGGAGAGGATGGGGATGTTCAGGCGAATCTTCCGGGTGAGGGACGTGCCGGTGTCCACCCGCGACGGCAGCACCTCGCTCCGGGCCGGCTGGAGCAGCACGTCGTCGAAGGTCAGCCCTTCCGGTACCGTACCTTTGTTCATCAGTCGACTCCCCTGCAGCTGCCCATCAGCCCCGCATCCCGTGGACCACTTTCCCCTCCGTGGCGCCGTGGCACTTTTTATACTTCTTCCCGGAGCCGCAGGGGCATGGGTCGTTTCGCCCCACCTTGGGTCCCGCGACGGCGCGACGCGGCTCCGCGGCCTCCTTGGCGGGAGCGGAGTAGGTCAGATCGCGCTCCCGCTTCTCCTGCATCTGCTCGCGCTCCTTCTGAATCACCGGCTCCATCAGGAACAGGAATCGGACAATGTCGTTTTCGATGCGCTCCTTCATGGCCACGAACATCTCGAAGGATTCCCGCTTGTACTCCGTGAGCGGGTCTCTCTGGCCGTAGCCGCGCAGCCCGATCCCCTCCTTCAAGTGGTCCATGGTGAGCAAATGGTCTTTCCACTGCGTGTCGATGACATTGAGCATGACCAGCCGCTCATGCTGGCGCATGATCTCCGGGCCCAGCGTCGCCTCCTTCTGGGCGTACTTGGACTGAATCGAATTCCACAGGATCTCGCGAAGCTCGCGGTAGGACACGGTCTGGAAGTTCACTCCCGCCTTGACCGGATCGATGCCGAACAGGCGCTGCATCTGAAGCGTGAGCTCCGGGATGGCCCATTCGGACGGCTCCGTCGCCTCCCCGGCGTAGGTGTCGAGGATCCAGTCCAGAATCTCCGCCATCTTCTGCGCCAAGTATTCGTTTTGCCCCTTGCCTTCCAGCAATTCCCGCCGCAGCTTGTAAATCTCCACCCGCTGCTTGTTCATCACATCGTCGTATTCCAGCAGATGCTTGCGGATATCGAAATTGCGGGCCTCAACCTGCTTCTGAGCGCGCTCGATGGAGCGCGTCACCATGGGATGAATGATGGGAACGTCCTCTTCCATCCCCAGCCTCAGCATCAAGCCCTTGAGGCGGTCCGAGCCGAAAATGCGCAGCAGATCGTCTTCCAGGGAAAGGTAGAAGCGGGACGAACCCGGGTCGCCCTGCCGGCCGGCCCGGCCGCGGAGCTGATTGTCGATGCGCCGCGCCTCGTGACGCTCCGTGCCCAGGATGTGCAGCCCGCCCAGCTCCACCACCCGATCGTGCTCCTTCGCGCAGCGGACCCGGGCTTCCTCCAGCAGCCTGGCGTAGGCCGCCTCGGCCAGCTCGGGCGTCTCGAACGTCTGCGCGCTGGTGTCGCGCCGGGCCTGGAACTCAGGGTTGCCACCCAGCAGGATGTCGGTCCCGCGGCCTGCCATGTTGGTGGCGATGGTCACCGCACCCAGCCGCCCCGCCTGAGCCACAATTTCCGCCTCCCGCTCGTGGTACTTGGCATTGAGCACCACGTGGGGAATCTCCTTGCGCTTGAGCAGATGCGAGAGGTGCTCCGACTTCTCGATGGAGACCGTGCCCACCAGCACCGGCTGTCCCTTCTCGTGCAGCTCGCTGATCTCCCCCACCACCGCCCGGAACTTCTCCTCCTCGGTGCGGTAGATGACGTCGGGATTCTCGATGCGGATGAGGTCGCGGTTGGTCGGCACCACCATGACTTCCAGCTTATAGATCTTGTCGAACTCGACGGCCTCGGTGTCCGCGGTGCCGGTCATGCCCGACAGCTTCTCGTACATGCGGAAATAATTCTGGAAGGTGATGGTGGCAAGGGTCTGGTTCTCTTTCTCGATCTTGACCTGCTCCTTGGCCTCCACCGCCTGGTGCAGTCCGTCGCTCCACCGGCGTCCCGGCATCAGCCGCCCGGTGAATTCGTCCACGATGACCACCTGGCCATCCTTCACCATGTAGTCCACGTCCCGCTTGAACAGGACATGGGCGCGCAGGGCCTGCTGCACGCAGTGGTTGATCTCCATGGCCTCAGGATCGTAGAGATTGGTCACTCCCAGGGCCTTCTCCAGCTTTTCCACGCCCACTTCCGTCAGGTTGACGGTGCGCGCCTTCTCGTCCACCTTGAAATCGTCTTCCAGCTTCAGGCGCGGGATCACCCGCACCGCCTCGTAATACTTGTCGGTGGAGTCGTCGGAGGGCCCCGAGATGATCAGGGGTGTGCGGGCCTCGTCGATGAGAATCGAGTCCACTTCATCCACGATGGCGAAGGAGTGCTCCCGCTGGACGAACGAGTCCAGCGAGTACTTCATGTTGTCTCTCAGGTAATCGAATCCGAACTCATTGTTGGTGCCGTAGGTGACGTCGGCCCCGTAGGATTCCTGGCGCTGCGGATCGGTGAGATCATGCTGAATGACCCCCACGGACAGCCCCAGGAATCGGTAGATTTGTCCCATCCAGTCGGCGTCACGCCGGGCCAGGTAATCATTGACCGTGACGATGTGCACGCCCCGTCCGGGCAGCGCATTCAGGTAGGCCGGGAGCGTGGCGACCAGGGTTTTTCCTTCCCCGGTCTTCATTTCAGCAATCTTCCCGTGATGCAGCACCATGCCGCCGATGAGCTGGACATCGAAGTGGCGCATGTTCAGGACCCGCCGCCCCGCCTCCCTCACAACGGCAAAGGCCTCGTGCAGCAGGTCGTCCAGGGCGGCGCCCTGCTCCAGCCGCTGGCGGAATTCCGCGGTTTTACCGCGCAGCTGCTCGTCGGTTAACGGGGTGAAATCAGCTTCCAGGGCGCTGATGGCAGAGACGCGAGGCTCGATTTTCTTGAGTTCCCGGTCGTTCTTGCTGCCGATGATGAGCTTGAGGGCTTTGTCGACGAACATCCCATCCCTTCGATTTGAAAGACGATACCCCAGACGCCGGACCAGCGTCAAACCCGGGGCTTTTGGTCGGGGTTTTCCCGCGTGCGGAGGCTAGAAGGTCTTGAAATCGTCCAGGATGTAACGGGTCGGATCGACGGTGCGCTGGTGCACCACCACTTCGTAGTGAAGGTGGGGGCCCGTGCTTCTCCCCGTGCTTCCCACGTGTCCAATCATGTCTCCCCGGTGCACCTGCTGTCCGGCCCGAACCGTGAAATTCATCAAGTGCCCATAGTGAGTCACGACCCCATAACCGTGGGAGATGACGATAAAATTCCCGTAGCCCCCGATGGTCCCGGCCGTGGTCACGATCCCATCGGCAGGGGCGACGACGCGGGTCCCGGGCGCGGCGGCAATATCCAGCCCCTGGTGGAAGTCCCGCTCTCCGGTGAAGGGATCCTTCCGCCACCCATAGCCATTGCCGTAGAGGCCTCGCACCGGAATGATCGAGGGGGTGGAGGCCAGGTAGGCCGCCTGCTTCTCATAGGCGGTGTCGAGGAGCTGCAGACTGTCCTGAAGATTTTCGGAGCGCTCTTTGAGAACTTTCAGCTCTCCCTGGACGAACCGGGCGCCATCCATCGGGGAGAGCGTTCGTAGATCCAGCCCCCCTCCGGCCGCCGCCTGATGCGTCAAGGGGAGCTTGGCGACCCCGAGAGCGGTGCCCATTTGGGTGGCCTTGGTCTCGAAGTCGTTCATCTTCTGGCGAATCTCTCCCAGGGCCAGGTCGATTTCCTCGGTGGTCTTCTTGAGCTCCGCGTTCTGCTGGGCCAGCCGGGAGGTGACCCAGCTCAAGTAGGTGGTCCGAATGACGAAGTGCGGCAGGAGAACCCCCGAGAGGATGAGAACTCCCAGGAAGACGCCCGCCCCCACGACCAGGTTCTTCGAAACCCGGATGCGACGCGATTTATCCGCGGCGTGGGGCACGATCATGATGGTGTAAAACTTACGGCTCTTCCCGCTCATCGCGTCCTCAGGCCTTCAAAGGGCCGGGAATGCTAGCATGCGCTAGTAGGAGGGTCAAGAATTTCCTTCCCACCTATTCCTTGTGTCAGGCCGGCTTACCTCCCCTGCCCATCGTGGCTGGTGCAAAATCGCGATTCGCATATCCATTCCTTTTGACACTATAAGACAATAATCAACATTATCAATATATAATCGCCCAAAAATTAATGGCTATCCGCTCGGACCGAGGCCCAATGCCGGCCTTTTGTAGACGTTATCCGGCTTTTCGAGAGATGGGTTGCATCTTGGCGCCGGTTTGAGGAGAATGCGCTCCATGCCCTCCCTCGGATTCGCCAATTTGGATGATGCTCAACGCGCCGGACAGCTCCTGGTGGTCGGGGTAGACGGGACCTCCCTGGATGGTGACCTGAAGCGCAGGCTCCAGGCGGTGGCTCCCGGGGGCATCATCCTCTTCGCCCGAAACCTGGTCGACTCGTCCCAGGTTGCCGCCTTCTGCCGGGAGCTCTACGACATTCTTCCGATTCCACCCTTTCTGGCCATCGACCAGGAGGGGGGCCGGGTCAACCGGCTCAAAGGAATCTTCCCTCCCATCCCGGCCAACCACTCCCTGGCCCGCAATCCTGGCGGCGCAGGACTGGTTCGGCTGCATGCGAGCGAAACCGGGAGAGGTTTACGGCTGCTGGGGTTCAATCTCAACTTCGCACCGGTGCTCGACCTGTCGGAAGCCGCAACCCCTAACGGCATCGGGGATCGGGCGTACGACAGCGACCCCGGGCAAGTCGCCACGATGGCCGGAATTTTCTTGCAGGCGCAGGGCGTCCAAGGCGTGTCGGGATGCGGAAAGCATTTTCCCGGATTGGGCGGCGCCGTAGTGGATTCCCACCTCGAGCTCCCCGTCATCACGCGAAGCGAAGCGCTAATCTGGAAGGAAGACCTGCATCCCTACCGCGCCTTGCGCGAGTCTCTACCCATGGTCATGGTGGGACATGCCTTCTACCCAGCGCTTCAGGGGAAGTCGCCTCAGCCCGCCACCCTCTCCGGGGTCATCGTGAGAAAGCTGCTGCGGGAGAAGCTCGGCTATGGAGGGGTGATCCTCACGGACGACCTGGAGATGGGCGCGGTAGACCAGAAGCGTAGACCGGCGGAGGTGGTGCTCCAGGCGCTCGAGGCCGGAAACGACCTGGTGATGTATTGCAAGACCTGGGATCGAATCGAGGAAGCCCACGCCGCCTTGACTCGCGCCTTGCGCAGCGGCTCCCTCTCCGGCCGACGCGTGGAGGAGTCGCTGTCGCGACTCTTCACCCTGAAAAGCAGGCTCAAGCCGGCGGGTCAGCTTACCGCCTTCGATCGCGGCGAATTCGACACCGTCTGCCAGTCCCTGCAGCAGCTGGAACAGGCTTCGGTGTAACACCGCCTCTCATCCTTCCAGCGCCCGCCTGCCAGTCAACCGGCTGAAGATTTCCAGGTATTTCTGTCGGGTCCCCGCCACCACGTCCTCGGGCAGCGTCGGCACTGGGGGTTGCTTGTTCCAGCCAATCCGTTCCAGATAATCCCGCACGAACTGCTTGTCGTAGGAATCCTGCCCGCGCCCCGGAGCATAGTCGGCGGCGGGCCAGAAGCGCGAGGAGTCGGGCGTCAGCACCTCATCGGCGAGGATGATGCCCCCGTCCAGAACGCCGAACTCGAATTTCGTGTCGGCGATCAGAATGCCCGCTTTCTCCGCGTGGCGGCTGGCGGCCAGGTAGACCGACAGGCTCAGGTCGCGCAACTTTCCCGCGGCCTCCTTCCCGACCAGGCCTTCCAGGGTCTGAAAGGAAATATTCTCATCGTGGCCGGTCGTGGCCTTCGTGGAGGGGGTGAAGATGGGCTCCGGGAGCCGGCTCGACTCCGAGAGCCCCGCCGGCAGCGGCACCCCCGAGACGGAGCGCGTCTTCTGGTACTCCTTCCAGCCCGATCCCGCCAGGTACCCCCGCACCACGCACTCCGCGGGAAACATGACCGCCTTCTTCGCCAGCACCGAGCGTCCTGACAGAGTGTCACGGTGCTCCCGGAGAGCAGGGGGAAAGTCCTCCACCTTTCCGGCGATGACATGGTTGGGAACGATTTCCCGGGTTTTCGCGAACCAGAAGAGGGATAGCTGGTTGAGCACTCTTCCCTTATCGGGAATGCCGTCCGGGAGGACGTAGTCGAACGCTGAAATTCGATCGGTTGAGATGATGAGGAGCTTTCCGTCGACCTCGTAGATGTCGCGCACTTTTCCGCGGCTGACCAGGGGAATCCCGGGAAGCTGCGTCTCACGGATGAAACGTCCTGGGGTCATGAAGGCTCCTGTCGAATGAGGGACGCATTCTAGCCGCGCCTCTACCGGAGCGTCAATTCAGTTGCGGTGTGGAATCGGACTCGGATGAAGCGGCAAGTTCATGCGGCCTGGGTCGGGCAGCATGCCAGACAATTCGGGGTGGGTCGTCAGTCGATCAGTGGTGGTTGGGAGGGGGCTCGCTCTTGGCGTTGAGGATCTTGCGCTCCACCATGCCCATCAGAGTCAGGGTGAGGAAGATCAGCGTCGTGCCCACCAGCGCCAGGAGCTGATAGCCGGCTCCGATGAGCAGTCCGATGGAGGCAACCACCCAGATCAGCGCGGCGGTCGTCAGCCCCGCTATTTGTCCGCGAGACTGGATGATGGCGCCGGCGCCGAGAAACCCGATCCCGGTCACCACCTGGGCCGCCACCCGTCCCGGGTCGCCAGGCTTCCCCGCGGCCCCGCCGCTGACCAGCAGGGAAATCAACATGAAATAGGTGGAACCCATGCAGATCAAGATGTTCGTGCGGAAACCCGCCGCCTTGCGCTTCAGCTCGCGCTCGATGCCGATGATCCCGCCGCAGAAAATCGCAATGCCCGATTTCACCAGGAAATCATTGAGCAGATGATAGTGGTCGGCCATTTCCGGCAGCATGGACTCGCCTTTCCTCCGGGCTCGCCAACCGCTAATCTAGGGTCCTGCCATGCGTGCTGCAAGCTCACTGGGTGGGAACTTCCGATGCAACGAAAGGCTGGGCGATTCCCTGCCGAGCCGCTTCGAGTGAAGTGGTCGTCCGCCCTTCCAGTCGCACCTCGCTCCGGTCGTGCAGGGCCTCCGCCGTCCGGTAATGGAGCAGGGCCTCGTCCCGCTTACCTGACTGATCGAGGATCTGTCCCGACCATACATGGCTCCACGAGATTTCCATGAGGTGGGTTCGATCCCCCATCCGGATCACCTTGTCGTACTCCGCCAGGGCCGCCTTCAGATTCTTGCGGACGTGATAGGCCTGCGCCAGCCAGAAATGGGCGTCCAGGTCGGTGCCGTCGAGCCCCACCGCTTCCGCCAGGACTTTCTGGGCCTCCTCCTCGGATCCCGAAGTGAGAAGCGTCCGCCCCCGGGCTACTAGGTAAGGCACCTGCTCCTCCACCACCACTCGTTGCGCCACCGCGTTGGGAATCCCGGGTCCCCGGCTCAGCGAAAGCTTCTCCTTCCAGTCCGCTTCGGCTTGTCGAAGGCTGATGCCGTAGATGCCTTCGAAACGCTGGAGATTCTTCTCCTGTGAGGCCGGGTTGGGGTCGTTCACCATCTCGGCATAGGCCCGCCGAAACTTATCCCAACCGTAGGTTTCCTGGAGGTAGTTGGTGAAGCAGGCCGCCTCCGGATAGGCAATCCGCGGGCGGGTGAGATCTTCGCCGAAGCTGGTGTAGTCCATGAGGACCGAGAGCGGGATCAGCGCATTTTCCCTGAGGAAGGCGCGGCACCAGTCTCCGACGCTTGCCCGATACTTGCCTGCATTGTCGAATTCCTTCTCCCGGGACGTGGCCAGCCCCTCCGCCAGGAGGACGGGCGGAGTGCCGATTTGCCTGGCCACCAGGTGCACCAGCTCGTGCGACGGGTCGATTTTCCGCCGCGGCCCGTAGACTTCCACGATGGTGCGGTCGTAGGTCCAGCCATCCGCCCGGTGACCGGTGACCCTTCGGGCAGTTTCCGCATCAGGGTAGAAAAAGAAGACGGCCTTCCCCGACAACTTGACCTGGAAGTCTTTCTGCAGCCTCTGCAAGATCTTTTCCCGCTGGGGGATGATTCGCTCCATATCCTTCTCGGCGTCCGATCCGGGGAAATAGTAAAAAATGAAGGACTCGCTCTCTCGGACCTTGAAGGACGGGTTGATCCGGCCCTCCCACTCCAGCCCCTGGGCGCCCAGATACGAGGGCTGGAGCAGGTATTCTCCCCGGTAGGGCGCCTGGAAAAGGAATTCCTGACTCTGCCGGAAAACCGCGCCTTCTCCGCCCAAAGCTTCCAGCTCGACGCGGAGATTGCCGTGATCGGGCCTGACGAAATAGTCCACCGTGAATTCTCCCGAAAGCTCCGGCGGCAGAAGCAAGGGATAGGTGACCTCCCAGGGCACGCCGGAGGTTGAACCGGCGTAATAGGTCCTGACCTTAAGGACGAGGCTCTTGGCGATCAAACCGGCATTGTGATACTTGAGCCGCATGGAGTTCCGTCCCCAGGTGACGCGGCCGAACTGGGCGGGATCGATGCGGATTCCAGCTGCCGCCGTCTCGGCGTCGGTTGCCGGGGTCGACTGCGATGCGGCGAGCGAGGGGAGCAGGAGGAAAGCGCAGGTGCAGATCGGAGCGAAGAAGCGATTCACGGCAGAATTGTAGCATGCCCCCCGCGACCTTCCCCGACGGCTGTGCCGGAGGGGAGCCGCGCGCCACGCCCTCACGCACATCGACCCGCCTGGAGTTGAGTTTAAGGAGGCGAGGAAGATTCGGGGGATTGACCGCTCGAAGGAACCTGATCCTTCCGCTGGGGGTCCACATCCACGATGTAGGCCACGGGCAGCTCTAGATTGTGCACGGCGTCCTTCAACATGGTTGCGTCGGCCCAGGGAAACTCCTTGGCCAGCTCCGAGAAGACAGGCAGGAAGCGCCGGTGATTCTCCAGAACGAACTCCACGCGCCCTGTGGTGCCGCGCACCCGGTTCCAATCCAGCTTTTGCGGATCGCTCTGCAGGCTCACGAGCTCCCGCCGCGGAAAGGTGAGGAATTGGAGCGTTTCCGGCTCTTCCGTATAGAGCACGGTGACAGGATGATCCGGCACCCGGCTGGAGGCGTAGAGTCCCATGATGGTCTGCGGAGCCGCGAAATACAACATGGCCTTCGGACTGCTTCCGGCCCGCAGGAAATACTGCTCGAAGCCCATCGCCGCCGCCCCCAGCAGGAGCGCGGCCACCACGGTGACTCCCAGCCAGCCTGGAGCCGGCGCGCGGGTCCTGCGCAGAATCTCCTCGAGGAAGAGGGCCGCCATGAGGCAAAGCAGCGGCACATTCCCGATCAGGCGGGTCAGGCTCGGCCCCGCCAGCCCCACCGTGACAACGGTCAGGCTGAAGAGGTAGATCACCAGGCCTTCTCCTTCGGCGCGCTTGCGGATGAACCGCACGGTGGCGAGCACGAAGCCCAGCGCCATCAGGGACGCCGACACGAGACTCTCCGGAGTTCGGCCCACCGCCGCATAGACCAGGCTCACGCCGTCGCCGAAGAACCAGCGTGACTGCATCACGCCGAAGCGGGCGGGAAAGTAAACCGGCATCGCGAAAGAGACCAGGACGTTTTCGAGAATCGAGGCATCGGGGGTCTGCCCAATCACGTAGGCTCCCCTCCCCAGGAAGCCCACTGGGTCGGACGCCAACACCAGAATCTGCGGCATCATGAGCGCCAGAAAGGTTCCCGCCGTGAGTCCGACTTCCTTCCAGGTCATCGGCGCCTTCCCCAGGAATCGCCGCCTGACCCAAGCCCAGAAAATCAGGGCCAGGGGAATCACGCGAAAACTCGTGTAGCTGTACATCCCCGCCGCGAGCAGGATACCGGTCCCGATGAAGTGCCACGGCTTGCGAGTACGCAACGCCCGGGTGAACGCCAGCAGACCTCCCAGGAGCAGGACAGGGAGCAGGATGTTCCGCAAGCCCGTGCGGCTGTAGAGAATGTGCCAGGGCGAAACCGCCAGGAGGAAAGCAGCGAAGATTCCGGCGCGCCGGGAGAACAGCTCCACGCCCAGAAAGTAGGTCAGAAGCACTGCGGTCATCCCGCAGAGAAACGACAGCATTCTCAGGGAGGAGATGCTCGGCCCGCTCACGAGAAACAGGGGTGTCAGAAGGAGGTGGAAGAGGGTTTCCCGTGACAGGCCAATGCTGGAAAATGGGGTAATCGGCTCTCCGGCCAGGAAGCGGCACGCGATCAGCCCCTCGATCCCTTCGTCGTTGTTCAAGCCCCACGGAATGGACTGAATCTCGAAGCGTCGAAGCAGGAAAGCCAGCAACAGGATTCCCAGGAGAATCCAGACGGCCCGGCCGCGCGCCAGCGGCGGGCCCTCCTCGGGAGACATCGTGTCCTTCCTGGTCAGCTCCCAAGCTAGCAGCGCCATCCCGGCCAGGAGCACCGCACCGCCCACGACCGCCAGCCCGGCGAAGAGCATGAGCGCTTGTCCCAAAAGCGCCAGGATGATAGGCGCCAGCACACCCGGCCAAGCGCGCTTCATCGGATGTACCCCAACGACCTCAACCGCTCCTTCATCGCTTCAGACAGCTCGGAAGCCTCCTCCTGTGATGGCCCCGGACTCCTCCAAACAAAGAACCCCAGCTCCTTTCCGCTCGCATAAGCGGGCCTGGAGTATAGCTCTGCAGGTTGCGCACCGGCGAATGCGAACGGCAATGCCGACGCTGTCGTGCGCCGTGCCCCGACGAACACCCGCCGGATTGCAGGAGCCCCATCGATATCGAGAGAGAACCCGACCCTTGCGTCGGGAGGATTCACGGTGAAGGCGATGCCGCCGGATCGAACGACCCCCTCCAAATCGAAGTCGATGCGCTTTCCCATCGCCACCCGGTGCCGGCCGGACTCCGGGAAGAGCGGGACCACCGCCGTGATGAACCCGTCGGTCTCGATGGACCCGGAAAAACGATGCGGCCTTCCATCAGAGCTCCAGCGGAGGTTCCACCCGCCGTCCAGCACATCAACCCGCTCGAACAGGGCCTGCTCCATGGCCAGACCCTCCTGGCCCCGACGCTCCCAAAGGTTGATTTTCTCCCCCGGGTCCGACTGCAGATCGAACAGCTCCCGGGTGTTGCTCTCCAGACGCACGATGAGCTTGGCGTCCGGCTCCCGGTACGACTTTCGGTAGGCGTCGAAACGGATGGTCTCGCTGATGGCGGGCCTCGACTCGCCATCCTCACCCGACAGAAAGGGCATTAAAGAAACTCCCTGGACTCCCCGGGGAGATGGCACACCAGCCAGGGCACACAGCGTCGGAAAGACATCGATGCTGCGAACCTCTTGCTTCACTCGCCGCTCCTGGACGGGCTTGCGCAGGTCCGCCACGAGCAGGGGCACGCGAATCACTTCGTCGTAAAGGTCGCGCCCGTGCCCCAGGGAACCGTGCTCTTTGAACTCCTCGCCGTGATCGGAGACGACCAGGACCACGCTGTTCGCTGCCACCCCCTCCTGATCCAGGCCCTGCAGGAGCCGGCCGATTTGTTCGTCGGCGTAGGCAATCTCTCCGTCATACAAGTCCCGCAAGTGCTGCAGGTCGGCCGGCGGCATGTCGGTGCCGGGAAGGGCGTAGGCGGAGAAGCTCTGGTACGCACCGGTCATCGTCCCCGAATAGTCGCCGGTGAAGCGCTTGTCGAAGGGTGCGGGCGGATCATAGTCCCAATGCGGATCGAAGTAATGGGCCAGAAGCAGGAACGGGCGCTCTTTCCCCATGCGTCGGACTTCCTCCAGCGCATGGTCGGTCACCTGCGCGGCGATCGGCTCCAGGCCCGCCTCGAAGCGGTAGTCTCTCGACAGGCCGAAATCGTAGAAGCGATCAAAGCCACGCTGAAAGCCAAAGGGAGAGTCCACGTAGATGTGGCTCACCACTGCCGACGTGGCGTAGCCGGACTGCTTCAGGACCTCCGCCAGGATGGGAATCCCGGGGGCGAGTTTCATCCCGTCGTTCTCCACCCGGTGACTGGAGGGAAGCCTCCCGGTGAGCAGAGACATGGCCGAGGGAAGGGTCCAGGGAGCGGCGCTGATCGCCTGTTCGAACAGGACGCCGCGGCGCGCCAGCGCGTCCAGGTGAGGGGAAGTCTCGCGGGGATAGCCGTAGGCGTGAAGATGATCGCTGCGCAGCGTGTCGACGAGGATGAGGATGAGGTTGGGGCGGGTGTCCTGGCGCCGGCAGGAGATACTTGCCAGCAGGGCGAGCAGGAGGAAGAGCCTTGTTCCTGGCTTAGGTCCGACCATCGAACACGATCCGGCCGCCCACCAGGGTCAGAATCGGCGCCCCCTTCAGTTTCCACCCCTCGTATGGAGCATTGCGGCATTTGGATCGAAAGGCGCCCACCGACACCTCGGTCTGGCGGTCGAGATCCAGCACGGTGATGTCCGCCACCGCGCCGACGGCCAGGGTGCCACGCTTTAGATTCAGAATCCGCGCCGGGCCGCTGGTGTAGAGCGACACCAGCCGGCTCAGGTCCACGCGTCCCGCATGAAACAGGCGGTCCAGTGCCAGGGGCACGGAAGTCTCCAGCCCCAGGATGCCGAAAGGAGCCTGGTCGAACTCCATCTCCTTTTCGATGGGATTGTGCGGGGCATGATCCGAGGCGATTGCATCCACCGTCCCGTCGGCGATTCCGGAAAGCAGGGCCAAGCGGTCCTCCTCCTCCCTCAGGGGAGGGTTCATCTTGGTGTTGGTGTCGTAGCCGCTCTCGGCCACCGCCGCGTCGGTCAGCACGAAGTGGTGCGGTGCCACTTCGCAACTGGCCCGGATCCCCTTCGCCTTGGCCTCGCGCACCCGATCCAGGCTCCTGCGGCTCGAGAGGTGTGCGATGTGGATCCGGCCGCCGGTCAACTCCGCCAGGATGAGGTCGCGGGCCACCATGATCTCCTCGGAGGCGGAGGGCACGCCCCGAAGTCCCAGCACCGTGGAATGGTAGCCTTCATGCATGACTCCGCCATGGGACAGGCTGCGCTCCTCGCAGTGGTCGATGACCGGGAGATCGAAGATCCGGGTGTATTCCAGCGCCATGCGCATCAGGTGGGAAGAGGAGACGGGGTGTCCGTCGTCGGAGACGGCCACGATGCCGCTCTTCACCATGTCGCCGATCTCCGCCAGCTCTTCGCCCTTCCCCTGCTTGCTGATGCATCCGATCGGAAAGACGTTCACCGTCGCACGGGCTCTTGCCTGGGAGACGATGTACTCGGTGATGCTCTGGCTGTCGTTCCAGGGATCCGTATTGGGCATCACGGCGATGGAAGCGAATCCCCCGGCCGCCGCCGCGGCGCTGCCCGATTCCATGGTCTCCTCGTCTTCGCGGCCGGGCTCGCGCAGGTGGACATGCATGTCGATGAAGCCCGGAGCTACCACCTTGCCGGAGACATCCAGCAGCTTCGCGTTGTCGGCGGGAATTCCCACACCCACACGGGCTATTTTTCCGTCCTTCACCAGGACGTCGCGCACCGCGTCCAGCTTGCCTGCCGGGTCCACGACCCGGCCCCCTTTAAGCAGCCAGTTCACCGACCGCCCCTCCCGACAGCAGGTAGAGCACCGCCATGCGCACCGCCACCCCGTTCGTGACCTGGTCCAGGATCACCGAAGTCGCCCCGTCGGCCACTTCGGCGGCGATTTCCACTCCGCGGTTCATGGGACCCGGATGCATGACGATCGCGTCGTGTCTGGCCAGCTTCATGCGTGCCTGGGTCAGCCCGTAGAGATTGAAGTACTCCCGCAGCGAGGGAAAGGCCCCGTGCACCATGCGCTCCTTCTGGACCCGGAGCATCATCACCACGTCGACTCCCTCCAGCGCTTCCTCGATGCGGGTCGTCACCGCGACTCCCAGTCGATCCAGGCCCGGCGGCACCAGGGTCGGCGGCCCGCTGACCCTCACTTTGGCGCCCAGCTTGCGCAGCAGGAACAGGTTGGACCGCAGGACCCGGCTGTGAAGCAGATCTCCCACGATAGCGACTTCCAGGCCCTGGATCCGCCCTTTTTTCTGCCGCATGGTGAAGGCATCCAGAAGCGCCTGAGTGGGGTGCTCATGGGCCCCATCCCCCGCATTGACGATGCTGGAGTGGCAGACCCGGGACAGAAGGTGCGCCGCCCCCGCCGCCGGGTGCCGCAGGATGATCATGTCCGGAGCCATGGCCTCCAGGTTTTTCGCCGTGTCGATGAGAGACTCGCCCTTGGTGACGCTGCTCGTCGAAGACGAGAGGTTCAGGGAGTCGGCGGACAGGCGCTTCTGGGCAATCTCGAAGGAAGAGCGCGTGCGGGTCGAGGGCTCCATGAAGAGGTTGACGATCGTGCGCCCTCGCAGCGTCGGGACTTTCTTGATGGGGCGCGTGGAGATCTCCAGGAAAGACTCCGCCGTGTCCAGGATGAGCCGGATTTCCTCGGCATCCAGCGGCTCGATCCCGAGCAGGTGCTTGTGACGGAGTCTGAATCCCGATTCCGGCGTCATCCCTATGGATTCTCCCGGGTGGAAGGCTCCGGCTTGCGGCTGGTGATTCCCGCCCGAACGATGTGAACTTCGTCCCGGCCGTCGTCCTCCTTCAGGTGAACTTCCACCGACTCCTCCCGCGCGGTGGGCAGATTTTTCCCCACGTAATCCGCGCGGATGGGCAGCTCCCGGTGACCCCGATCGACCAGCACCGCGAGCTGGATGCAGCTCGGCCTGCCAAAGTCGATGATGCCGTCCAGAGCCGCCCGAATCGTTCGGCCGGTGAACAGCACGTCGTCCACGAGAATGATCTTCTTGCCGTCGATCGGAAAGTGAATGTGGGTGGCCTTGAGCAGCGCATGGGGCCCGATGGTGGTGGCATCGTCGCGATACAGCGTGATGTCCAGCACACCCACGGGAATCTCCACTTTCTCGATCTCACGGATGCGGGATGCGAGCCGCTCCGCCAGCGGCACTCCCCGGGTGCGAATCCCCACCAGCACGAGGCTCTCCAGGTCCCGGTTCTTCTCCAGAATTTCATGGGCCATCCGGGTCAGTGTGCGGTCGATCTTCCCCTCGTCCATGACGAGGGCATCATCGGAAGCTGGCATCGGCTCCGTCCTGTGGGTTCCTCACCCCGTGTGGGCAAAAAAAAACCCCGCCGTGGTGGCTGGGGTCGCGTCAGATGGCTTCGCATTGGGTGTTCCCTTTCTGATCTCTCAGGATCAGTTTCAAGGAGAATGGCCCTCATCATACCATGGGATCATGCCCTGTCAAGGTGGGCCGGGATCCTGGCGCTGCGAAATCCGGCTGGCCTCGTACGAGGGAATCAGCAGGAGAGGCGTGTCGGCCAGGGTCTCCTCCTGGAACAGTCGGGTCAGCGGATGCCCGTCCATATCCATTCCGAGGGGGAGGCGGAAGTAGTAGAGCAGGGTCGGCGTGACGTCCAGCACGGAGGCCTTTCCCAGTGGCTTGCCGTGGGCCACGCCGGGACCCGCCACCACGATGAGCCCGTCGGGCGCTCTTCCGTGATAACCCGATTCGAACCGGTCCCCTTCCATGGCCACCAGCAGGCGTCTCTCCAGGGGAAGCGGATCGATTCCGTGAGGAGACACGACCAGCACCAAGGTCGACGCGCCGCCCCCGGCGATCGGGTCCGCGACTAGGAGCTTGCCGATCCACTCGTCCAGGTACCGGTAATACCACTCCAGGACACGTCCGTACTTTTCCACTTCGGCGCGAGGCACGTCCCCGAAGCTGCCCGGCATGGCGAAGCGGAGGAATCGGTGCGAGACCCGATCAAGCCCCGGAAGGAGCACCACCAGGCCTCGATTCTTCGGGTCCTGCCAGGCGCGCAGCGCCTCGGAGGCGGCAGCCTCGTCTTCTCTCAAAGCGCGTGCGAGCTCATCGCGCAGCGCACCGGTCCCGGGTGGAGTGGAGACCTCCGCATTCAGAAACCGGTCCAGCGGGATCTCCCTGCCGACACTCGGGGCGGTTGTCAGGTCGGCACCGCGCAGGAAGAGGGCGGAGTACCCCAGCCGGTTCAGGATTTGTACCAGCGTCAGGGCTTGTGACTCCTCGGGACCCTGGTCGGAGATGGCAAACCCAGCCAGTGAGGCCAGCCGGTGAAAGAAGAAACCCCTCGGCGCCAGGCGAATCTCCCCCCCGCCGTAGGGGAGACCGTAACGGAGCGCGTCCAGAACCTGGTGCTTGGCCGGAAGCTTTCCGGTGAACAGGCTTTCCCAGGCGACGGTGGAGACACACGGCCGGAACGAAGCCAGGCGCCCGTGAGCACCCCTCTGCAGGAGCTTCCCCAGGGCGGGGAGTTTGCCTTGCGCCACCAGGGGCAGAACCTGATCGAGGGTGGCTCCTTCGATTCCAATCAGCAGCGTGCGGGGCGCCTGCGGCGAGGGTGGCACGAGCTCAGGAGCGTAGGGAGGCGGCGCTTCGGTGGAATAGCCGCCTCGCACCAGGAGCATCGCCACCGGCAGGAGTAGGGCCGCCAGATAAGACGACATCTGCACCATCGCCAGCCTTCTCCAGCGTCGGGTCAAGGACACGACCAGAAGTCCGAGCGTGCCCAGCGTGAGCATTCCCGCCGACAGTCGCAGGCGCTGCGCCACCCCTTCGGGAATCAGCGCTTCCAGGAGATTGGCGTTGTACCAGAAGAGACCCGCAACCAGCACCAGGTCGGCCACCACGAATCCGAGCAGATACTTGGCGCTGAACCAGCGGACGCGCAGCCGGCGGCGCGCGAAAATGCGCAGGAAGCGATACCCGGCGGGCCAGAAAAGCGCCGGCGGAATGGAGGCACACAGGACCAGTGGGACGAAACTCGCCAACGTGGAAGGCTTGAGGGTCAAGGCGGGATTCAAGAAAAAGATCAGGAGCGCGAGGAGCATCGCCGCGTAGAGGGAAGCGATCCACGCCACGGGAAGCATCCGGACGAACGCCATGCGCGCATGTTAGCACACGCGAACCTTGTCATTTCCCAGGCGCTTTGCTACGATGCGCCGGCCCTGTCCGGGGAAATCATGAACCCAACCTCCCCCCTGAGCTTGCACGATGTTAGCGCTCGCGTCTCGGAAAATCGGGACCTGGGAGCTTCGCACTTCCTTCTCACCCTGGAGGCGGAGCCTATCGCCGCCGCGGCCACCCCGGGCCAGTTCGTGATGCTGCGCTTCGCCGGCAGCCTCGACCCCCTGCTGCCTCGTCCGATGAGCGTCAGCGATGTGCTCCCAGCGGACCCAACGCGACCCGGACGCATTCAGGTGCTTCACAAGGTGGTGGGCAAAGGGACCCTCCGCCTGGCTGCGCTCAAGCCGGGAGAGCATCTTCAAGTGCTGGGTCCTCTCGGGAAGCCATTCTCGGTTCCGTCCGCAACGCCGGGCTCCAGGGCCGTGATGGTGGCCGGCGGGATCGGGGTGGCCATTTTTCCCTTCCTGGTGCCGGCGCTGCAAGGCGCCGGACTGAAGCCGCTCCTGCTGTTCGGATCCCGCTCGTCCCAAGAGCTGGTTCGCAAGGACTGGTTCGCGGGCCAGGGAGTCGAGGTGCGCTGCGCCACCGAAGATGGCAGCGAGGGAACCAAGGGCTTGGTCACCACACTCCTGCGGGAAACGCTGAGCTCGCACCCTGAGGTGAGCATCGTCTACGCCTGTGGGCCGCACGCCATGCTGAAAGCGGTGGGCGGGTTGGTGATGGAGTCGGGAGTCAGCTCCCAGCTGTCGCTGGAATCGTACATGGGGTGCGGCATCGGTGCCTGCCTGGGCTGTGTCGTCAAGGTTCGCCGTGAGAGCGGTTTCGCCTACGCGCGGATCTGCGTCGAAGGCCCGACCTTTCCCGCCTCCGAGGTGCTTTGGGAATGACCGCCACTCCCCGACTCGAAGTCCAGCTAGGACCTTTGAAGCTCAAGAACCCGGTGATCACTGCCTCGGGGACCTTCGGCTACGGCACGGAATTCCTTCCCTTCGTGGACCTGGCCCGACTGGGTGGGATCTGCGTCAAGGGACTCTCGCTGTCGCCTCGCAAAGGCAATGCACCGCCGCGCACCTTCGAGACCCCCGCCGGGATGATCAATGCCATCGGACTGGCCAACGTGGGAGTGGAAGAGTTCGTCCGGAGCAAGCTGCCCGCGCTGCGGCCCTATGGAACGGCCATCATCGCCAACATCTTCGGTGAAACAGTGGAGGAGTACGTGGAGGTGGCGCGGATTGCCTCCGCGGGTGAGGGGCTCTCGGCTCTGGAGCTCAACATTTCATGCCCGAACACACAGCGGGGCGGCATGGTCTTCGGCTGCGACCCCGACGGGACCCGGCGCGTGGTCTCGGCCGTGAGAAAGGTCACGGCGCTCCCGCTGATCGTCAAGCTCACCCCGAACGTCACCGACATCGTATCGATCGCCCGGGTCGCGGTCGATTCGGGCGCCGACATCCTTTCCTTGGTGAACACCTTCCTGGGAATCGCCGTGGACCTGCCCCGGCGAAAGCTGGTGCTGGCCAACGGCGTGGGGGGCGTCTCGGGGCCAGCTATCAAGCCCCAGGCCCTTTACCTGGTGCACCGCGTCTGCCGTGAGCTGCAGGTGCCGGTCATCGGGATGGGCGGTATCATGAACGTCACCGACGCACTGGAGTTCATGCTGGTCGGGGCGCGCGCCATCCAGATCGGCACCGCGAATTTCATCGATCCGGCAGCTTCCGTGAAGGTTTTGGACGGTCTTTCCAAGAGTCTCGAGCGCATGGGCGTCCAGGACATCAATGAGCTGGTAGGGGCCTTGAAGAGCGACGGTCCACCCCAGGATTTTTCCACCTGAGGGGCTCGGGAGAGGGGGTGCCAGCCTTGCCGCCGATGATGCGCCCGTCTCTGTTCGGTCTCGCCGGGTTGTGCGCTTTGCTGGCGGCCTGCGCCACGGCCCCCGTGAAGACTCCCCGGGATTGGACCTCGTTCCGGCAGCAAGGCGAGGCTTCCTGGTATGGTCCTGACTTTCACGGAAAGACCACGGCCAACGGCGAGCGCTACAACATGCTCGGCCTTACCGCAGCCCACCAGCAGCTCCCCTTCAACACCCTGGTCCGGGTCACCAATCTCGCCAATGGCAAAGTCGCCACGATCCGCATCAACGATCGCGGCCCATTCCTGAAAGGCAGGATCCTGGATCTCTCCTACGGAGCCGCGCGCGCCCTGGGCGCCAGTGGCGCTGGGGTGATTCCGGTGCGCATCGAGGTGGTGGGAAAAGCGGCGCCGCCCAAGCCGGCGGCGGGAAAAGCGAAGAAGAGTCCGGCTACATCAACTCGGGCGGGTCCTTGAGTCCGAAGAGCTGCTGCAGGCTGTCCAGGACCGCGTCCCCTTCCGCCACCAGCCTGCCCTCCGGATCGAACAGGCGCAGGTAGGGCAGATCCGTGACCCCCTGCTGCCGGGCCACCGGGTGGCTCCAGCTCACGATATCGATCTTCCGCAAGGCCAGGTTGGGGTGTTCTCGGGCCAGCGCCTCGAGCCGCGGGGAAAGCCGTCGACAGGGAGGACACCAATCGGCGTAATAATCGAACAGCGTGTACTTCCCCGTCGCCAGGTAATCTTTCAGGTTCAGGGGCTCCCCTTTCGAGACCACCTGGATGTCCCCACCCGCTGCGCTCCCCTGGCCGGCGGTTTGCGGGGCGCAACCTCCCAGGAGACCCAGCCCCGCCGCCAGCAGAGCGAGCGTCATGACCGTCGTCTTCATCGGATGCATCCCCGCTATTATCAGCACCGATCTTCGGCGGGTCAAACCCGCGTCACCCACAACGGCAGAACCACTTCTTCCCTTGCCTGCCCACCTGGATTCTGTGACAATCTCCCGCCATGAAGCGCCGGACCGAAATCATCGTGGCTCTCGATACCGCCTCGGGGGGACGGGCGCTCGATCTGGTGCGCAGTCTCAGGGGGCAGATCTCCATCTTCAAAGTCGGGCTGGAGCTGTACACCGCAACGGGCCCCTCCATCGTCCGGGAAATCAAAGGTCTGGGCGCCGAAGTGTTCCTCGACTTGAAGTTTCACGACATTCCCAACACCGTGGCACGGGCGGCAGCCGAAGCGGCGAGAATGGGAGTCGCGATGCTGGACGTCCACCTCTCGGGCGGGGCCGCGATGATTCGCCGGGCGGTGGATGAGGTGGAGGCGACCTGCACGCTCAACCAGATTCGTCGTCCCGCCCTCCTGGGAATCACCGTGCTCACCAGCCTGGGGGACGAGTCGTTGCCGCCCCTCGGAATTCATCGCACCGCCCAGGAGCAAGTCCTCGCGCTGGCGGCACTGGGTCAGGAGGCGGGCCTGGATGGTGTGGTGGCGTCGCCTCGCGAGCTGCAATCGCTGCGCAGCCGCCTCGGCTCCGACTTCGTCCTGGTCACGCCCGGCATCCGCCCTGAGGGCGCTCCCGTCGACGACCAGGTCCGAACCCTCACGCCCCGCGAAGCCGTGGAGGCCGGCGCGGATTACCTGGTCATCGGCCGGCCCATTACCGGCGCGGACAGCCCTGCAGCCGCCGCCCGGGATATTCTGCGGAGCATCATCCTCTAGATCCTCTGATAGAATGACGCGGCGCCGCCGCAACCCGACTCCAGACGAGGCGGCAGGCATCCGGCGCCGCATGGGCCACGACGCATGAGAGTCACCTTTCTGGGCACGGGAACCTCAACTGGCGTGCCGGTGATTGGTTGCCGCTGCCGCGTTTGCGCGTCCCAGGATCCTCGCAACCAGAGATTGAGACCCTCCATACTTCTGGAGTGGAGCGACCGGTGCGTACTCGTGGACTCCTCCAGCGATTTCCGCCAGCAGGCCCTTCGACACCGCATCGATCGCCTGGATGCGGTGCTCTACACCCATGGTCACGCCGATCACGTCATGGGATTGGACGACCTGCGCATCTACAATTTCCGCCAGAAAGCCGACTTGCCAGTCTACGGCAGCGCCGGCACCCTACAGGACCTCCGGAAGATTTTTTGGTACGCCTTCGCCGACACCCAGGAGGGGGGCGGCAAGCCGCGGCTCGATTTGCGTGCCGTGGCCGAGCCTTTCGACCTGTTCGGAGCCCGCGTCGATCCGGTTCCTCTCTGGCACGGCGACCTGGAGGTCTTTGGATACAGGATCGGGTCTTTCGCTTACTGCACCGACTGCAATCGGATCCCTGCGCCTTCCATGGAGGCGCTGCGCTCGCTGGATGTCCTGGTGCTGGATGCACTACGCCCCACCCCGCATCCGACGCATTTCTCGCTGCCTCAGACACTGGCCCTGCTCGCGGAGCTCAGGCCGAGGGTGGCCTACCTGATACACATGAGCCATGACATTGAGCACACGGAAACCGAGGAGAGTCTCCCTCCGGGAGTCCACCTGGCCTACGATGGACTGGTGCTCGAGATTCCGGCATGAGCCGCTCCTGTGAGCGGGCCTTGTCCATTCTCGTGGTGGCGCTGTGCGCCTCCGCCCCGAACTTCGGCCGGGATGCCACGGAAGCCCTGGACAACGAGGCGGTAGTGCAGATGTTGGTGCGCGGTGCTTCGGAGAGCGAAATCCTCAAAGCCATCGAGGACGCGCCGCGGGTGTCCTTCAACCTGGAGCCCGACATGATCCGCGAGCTGGAGTCGGTCGGAGTTTCGCAGAAGGTGCTGGGCGCCATGCGTCGTCGGCAGTCCGAGGCGGGTGAGACTCCGCAACCCCAGACCGCCGCCGTGCCGAACGGTGGGCTGCTGATCCGCTTCAGCAGCTCGCAAGAGAAGAAGGCGGGCCAGCCGGTCGTCTTCCAGGTCATCCGCAAGATCCCCAAATGGGCCGCGGATCAGATGGGTATGCTGCAGCGACCCGAAGTCGAGGACCTGGCGTTTTTCCTCCTCTGTACCCGGGCGGACCACGTCCCGGACCACTGGCAGGACCGAACCGAGCTCAAGGAGTTCACGCGGCACGAAAAGCTGCTGTTCCGCTCCGGCAGCCATCCCGGCAAGAGCCACGGATTCGAAGTGATGGCGCTGGATCTCCCCAATTCGCTGAGCCTGGAGATTGCCGAAGGGGATCATCGGCTGGTGGCGGGCGTGGCGGCGAAGACGGGAGCGGATTGGCATGTGGTGGGCAGCGCCGAGCTCAAGAAGCTGGCCGTCCGCGCCGGGAAAACGGCAACGCTCGAGGTGAAGCTCAATGGGGATGTCGTGGGCTCGCACATGACCGGATTCAAGGAAGAGCAGACCGTCACGCTGTTGGAGATCCCCACGGCGGAGAGCCCCCCGTGACCGCCACGACCCCGACTCTGGGAGAGGGAAAGCGCGCGCTGGTGCTGGTGGGAGGTGGGATCACCGGCGCCATGTACGAATTCGGCTGTCTGCGGGCCTTCGACGATTTTTTCCAGGGTGAGTTCTCATCGCTGGACTTCGATCTCTACATCGGCACCAGCGCCGGGGCGGTCGTGGGGATGCTCATGGCCAACGGCGTCAGCCCCGCCTCGGTGATGGACATCATCGCCACCAGCCAGAAGCACCCCCTGAACTTTCGCGCCGAAGACATCTTTCACTTCGACTGGGAGAACTTCAGGCGCAGCCTGGGAAGAAGTCTGGTGATGCTCCCGGCGGTATACCGCTATTACCGCAAGCACCGCACCCCCTTCTCGCTGCAAAGCCTGATGGGCCTGCTCCAGGAGAACCTCCCTTCCGGTCTCTTTTCCATGCGAGACTACATCCGTTACCTGGATTCCTTGATCCGCCAGATGGGTCTGGCCACCTCCTTCCGCGGGCTCAAGAAGGAGCTCTACGTTCCAGCCATCGGCCTGGACCGGCCCATGCGAACCGTGTTCGGAGACGAAGGATCCCGGGACGTCCCCATCTCGCGGGCCATTGCCGCCTCCTCCGCCCTACCCTTCTATTTCGAGCCCGTTTCGATCGACGGCGTGGATTACGTGGATGGGGGCACCGCGCAGCTGGCGCACGTCGACATCGCCATCAACAAGGGGGCTGACCGGATTCTGGTGCTGAATCCGATCGTTCCGATTCAAAATGATCAGAGCCGGGTCTGCATCCCCTCCTTTGCCGGAGGCTGTGCGCGGATCGCGGAGAAAGGAATTTCCTACGTCTGGGACCAGGCGGCACGCATCAACAGCCACGAGAAGCTGGAGATGATCCTGGCGCGACTGCGGGTTTCACACCCCTGGGCCAAGATCGTCCTGATTGAGCCGGAAGCGACCGACACCGTACTGTTTGCCCAGCACATCCTGAGCTACGCCTCGCGGGTGCGGATCCTGGATTACGGCTATCGCTCCACGCGGACCTTCCTGCGGGACCGTGGCGACGAAATGCGCCAGCTGTTCCTCTCTCCCCAGCTCCAGAGGGGAGCCGCCGAGCGGCGTGGATAGGTCGCGCCGGGAGCTCCTGACTCTGGGCCTGGCGGCCGCGGCAGGATCGCTCTGGTCCTGCCGGGGGCCCGCAACCGGCCGCTCGCCCGCCCCCGCCGCTGCTGCCGGGCCGGGGAAGATCGAGATCCCGCCGCCGCTGCCGGAATCACGCTACGCACAGCGACGCGACGCAGTGGCCGAGACGATGGGCCGCGACGGCATCGATGCGCTGCTGCTCACTCCATGCCCCTCCCTCCTCTACCTCACCGGAACCGATCTCTGGCGCAGCGAGCGGTTGATCGCCAGTGTGCTGCGCAAGGATGGCAGCTGGGAGAACCTCGGACCCGCATTCGAGGCCGATCGCCTCAAGGCCTCGGGGCTGCCCGGGGAGCTCTTGACCTGGGAGGAGGGGGAGGATCCCAACCCGATCCTGGCCCGCATGCTCTCGCGCCAAGGAGCTTCGGCGAAACTGGCCATCGAGGGAACCACCTGGTTCGATGATCTGGCGCCGCTGTCACGCCTTCTCCCCTCTGCCCGGCTGACCAGCGCCACTCCCCTGCTCTCCCGATTCCGGATGCGGAAGGACCCGGAGGAAATCGCGCTGATGCGGGCGGCGGCTCGCATTACGCTGGCGGTGATGCAGCGTCTCATGGATGAGATGAAGGAGGGGCTGACGGAGGAGGAAGTGCTGCTGCGCGCCATGGACGTGTCGCAGGAGTGGGGCATGCCCCTGGATGGGCTGGTGCAATTCGGCGCCAACTCCGCCATCCCGCATGCCGCCGCCGGAAGCGCCAGGCTGAAGGAAGGGCAGGTCATCCTCTTCGACATGAGCGTCACGGTGCACGGCTACTACTCGGATGTTTCGCGCACCTTTGCCTTCGGAACACCTCCCCCTGAATTTCGCCAGGTCTATGGAACGGTCAAGGCGGCCCAGGAGGCGGGATTTCGCGCCGCCCGACCCGGGACGACCGCGGGATCGGTGGATGAGGCGGCCCGCTCGGTCATCCGCAGGGCCGGCTTCGCGAAATACTTTACCCACCGACTGGGGCACGGCCTGGGGCTGCAAGTTCACGAGCCCCCTTACCTGGTGGCGGGAAACAGCCTGGTGCTCGAAGAAGGGATGACCGTCACCATCGAGCCGGGCATCTACCTCTCTGGAAAGTTCGGAGTCCGGCTGGAGGACGACGTGCGGGTAGCGCTGCCCGGAGCGGAGATTCTGTCATCCGACGGCCCCGCCCCGGCGGCGCCGGAAAGCGCCGGCTAGTTGTCGAGGCGCATGGAGACCACGCTGGAGATCCCCGGCTCCTCCATGGTGATTCCATAGAGCAGGTCCGCGGCTTCCATGGATCGCCGGTTGTGGGTGATGAGGATGAACTGGGTCTCCGGGGTGAGCTCCCGGAGCATGCGGGTGAAACGGCCCACGTTGGCCTCGTCCAGTGGCGCGTCCACCTCATCCAGAACGCAGAAGGGAGAGGGACGATAGCGGAAAAGGGCGAACAGCAGGGCCACCGCCGTCATCGCCTTCTCGCCTCCGGACAGCAGGGTGATGTTTTGCAGGCGCTTGCCTGGCGGTGAGGCGATGATTTCGATGCCGCACTCCAGAACGTCTTCGTCTTCCATCAGGCGCAGCTCGGCCCGTCCTCCTCCGAACAGCGTGACGAAGCTCTTGTTGAACCCCTCCTGAATTCTTTCGAACGCCTCCAGAAACTTCTCCCGGGAGGTCCGGTTGATTTTCCGAATGGTGTCGTTCAAGGATTCGATGGAATCCTCCAGGTCTTTCTTCTGCTTCGCCAGGAATTCGTGGCGCTGCTCCATTTCCTGATACTGCTCGAGCGCCGCCAGGTTCACCGCCCCCAGGCGCTCCAGCCTCCCCTTGAGATCGTTGATTTCTCCTTCGATGGCGGCAGCCGAGAACTCCCCCTCGGGAAGCGGCAGGGAGCGCATCTCCTCCAGGGAGAGGCTCATCTCCTCCCGGGCGCTGGATTCGAGGTGCTTCAGCTCGACATCGAGCCGGGCGACCTCCACTTCTGCCTGCGACGATCGGCTGCGCAATTCATCCAGGGCCGCCCGTGCCGCCTTTTCCCGCTGCTCCGCCAGGAGCAGCTCGTTTTTCTGCGTGGCCGCCGCCAGCTCCCTGCTCTCCAGGCTCGTTGCGAGATCCTGACGCTCCTTCTCGGCGCTCTCGAGGGACTGTACCAGGGCCCCGAGGGAGGCCTCGAGGCTTTGCACCCTCGCCGTGGCCGTGGCGGCCTCGCTCCTGGCCCGCTCCCACCTGGCCCGCTCTTCCGCCGCCGCCTGTTTCCACGAAGCCAGCGCCTCTTCCTCCTTGGCAATCGCCTCGCGCCTCGCCAGGAACTCGGATCGGAACGCGCCCAGTGACTCCGCTTCGGCGGTCATCTCTTCACGGCGCGAGGCCAGGGCTCCCACGCCTGCGGCGATCGCATCCTCCAGCGCCTTGCGCCGGGCGGCGGTGGCCGCCTGAGCCGAGAGCAGGCTGGTGCGCTCCGCCGCCTGATCGCGGACCTGCGCCATGGCCGATTGTTGCTCCTCACCGGCCAGGAGCAGCGCCCGCTGCGCGCGCTGGGTCTCCTCTTCGAGCTGAGCCAGCCTGAGCCGCGACTCCACCACCTCCCGGTCCCGCTCTCGCAGCTTTTCCTCCAGCAAGGCCGTGCGCTCCGCCAGCGAGCGACGACTCGCTTCCCGGGCTTCCTGCTCGCCGTCCAGGCGGTCGCGCTCCTCGCGGGCCGCCGACAGCTTTTTCGCCAGCCCCTCCCTCAGGTGGCGCCGGCTGAGAATTCCATTTCCTTCCGTGGGCGCCGCGCCCCCCTGCACCAGACCCGCCGAATGCACCAAGTCCCCACCCGCGGTCACGAAGCTCCACTGCGGGTAATGCTCGTGCAGGGTCAAGGCATCCTCGAGGCGCTCGGTCACCATGACGTCGGCCAGTGCGCCGCGAAGCACCTCTCCCAGATCGCCTCTCAGGGTCACCTTCTCCGCCAGTGGACCTTGACAACGGGGGTCGGCCAGGAGCTCCAGGGGGACCAATTTGGGCTGCGGCTGCAGCCGGCTTGCGGCAAGAAAACCGCAGCGCGCCCGGCCGCCTTCCCGCAGTTGCCGGACCGCCTCGAGAATGTCCGAGGAGCCTTCCACCACCACGGCACTCAGGAGATCTCCCAGGGCCGCTTCGGTGGCGGCCATCCAGCGCGGCTCCACCTCCAGCGCATCGGCGGCCCGGCCCCGGGTCCTCATGCGCCCCGCGGATGCCAGAGCTTGAAGCAATTCGCGGGCTCTTCCATCGTCCCCATCGCTGAGCTCCGCTTCCTGCAGGGCCCGCAGGCGCTCTTCAATCTGGGCGATCGTGCCGGCCAGGGTCTCCCGATCCAGGGAGAGGTTCTGGAGCGCGGTCCTCTCCGCGGCCAGGGCCTGCTCCGAGACCTCCCGCTCGCTGCGGGCCTGCTCCCATTTGGAAGCATTGGACGCCACCATGACCGACATCTCATCGAGCCCCACTCGCTTGCCTTCGTGGACCTGGCCGGCCTCGATCAGCTCCTTGCGGAGAGTCTCCAGCCGGGCGTCCAGACGCTTGAGCTCCTGATCGAGGCTCTCCCTTCTGCTGCGCTCCTCGGCCTGGCGATCCAGGACGGCGAGAAGCTCGGTCCGCGTGGCTTCCGAGTCCCGCTGGGAAAGCTCCACACTCTCCGCTCGCTGGCGCTGCTCCTCCTCGCGCCCCTGAAGCGCCTGCTCCAGCCGCTTCAGTTCCACCTGAGACGCTTCCACCTGGGTGGTGCGCTGCTCCAGGTCGGCGTCCCGCTCCACCACCTTGGAGTGCAGCTGGGTCGCCTCGCCGCTCCAGCGCAGGATCCCGCGCAGCGCTTCATCCTTTTCCTCGCTCCAGCGCTGCTGCTGCATCCGGTCGCGGTCGACGGCCCGGATGAGCTCATGCTGGCGATCCCGCTCCCGGCGGATCTCTTCATCGGCTTCTTCGAAACTTCGGCGGAGCTGCTCCACTTCCGCTCCGCTCTTCGAAAGGAGGGCCCCCTGTTCAGCCTCGTGATCCATCAGCTTCGCCCGCGCCTCCTGGGCGCTGCGTGCCTCGCGCTCCAGCTCTTCGAGGCGGGAGCGGAGCAGCACACCCCTGCGGGAGCGAATGGTCTGTTGCAGGCGCTGATACCGCCGGGCCCGGGCCACCTGCCGCCGGAGCGAAGCGGTCTGCTTGGTCACTTCGACGAGGATGTCGTGGATGCGCAGCAAATTGTCCTGGGTGGCCTCCAGTTTCGCCAGTGCCACCCGGCGCTTGACTTTGTACCCGAGAACGCCCGCCGCTTCCTCGAAGAGCGCGCGACGGTCCTTGGGCTTCGAGGTGAGGATCAGATCCACCTTTCCCTGCTCGATGACGGAATAGAGGCGCGAACCGACCTGCGATCGGGTCAGCATCTCCTGAATATCTTTGAGCCGGCAACGCACGCCGTTGAGGCAGTACTCGCTGTTCCCGTCCCGGAAGAGCCTGCGTGTGACGACGAACTCCTCCGACGGCTCGGGGCCTCCGTTGCTCTTCATGAATTTCAGCGTGACTTCGGCCATCCCCAGCGGCTTGCGATTCTGGGTTCCATTGAAAATCACATCGGCCATGCGATCGGCGCGCAAGGAGCGCGGACTCTGATCTCCCAGCACCCAGGAGATGGCGTCGCCGATGTTGCTCTTGCCGCAGCCGTTCGGGCCTACCACGGCGATGATTCCCGGCTTGAATTCAAAGGCGGTCCGGACGAAAAACGACTTGAATCCGTGAATTTCCATACGATCCAGGGTGAACATCCAGCTCTCCGGATGGCTGCGTGTCCGAAGCCCATGATGGGCAGCCGTGGGCGCTACGGCGCGGGAGTTTAGCGGAAAAGCCTGGGGGTGTAAAGGTTGTAACGCAGGATTTGGTGGGGACTTGGCTGGGATCTCACTAGGAATTGTGGCACGGGGGTGGAACGAGATCTCAAGTAAGACTTTAGCGATCGCGGGCGAGGATCAGGTCCGGGAGCGTCTCCAAAGCCCGCCGCGCCAGGCCGTCCGGAAATGCCCGGAGGTCCCGTTTGGCTTTCTCCCCATAGTGCCGGGCTAGGTCCCGGGTCCGCTGCAGAGTGCCGCGCTGCTGCACGAGACCGACGATCTCCTCGCTGCGCACCCGCGAGAAGTCTCTATCCTGAAGCACCGTCTGCACCTTGCTGCGGTGCTCGGAATCTCCCGCTTCCAGAAGATAAATCAGCGGGAGCGTCATCTTGCCCTCCCGCAAGTCGGAGACCACCGGCTTTCCCAAGGTCTTCTCGTCGGAGGTGAAATCCAGCATGTCGTCCACCAGCTGGAAGGCCATTCCCAGGTTCAATCCGAAATTCTGCAGCGCCTCTTCCTTTTCCGCTCCGATCCCCGCCAGCACTCCCCCCACCAGGCTGCAGCCGGAAAACAGGCAGGCGGTCTTGCGCCGCACGATGTCCAGGTGCTCCTCCTCGGTGACTCCAATTTCACCCTGCCGGCGCTGCTGGATGAGCTCTCCTTCGATCATTTTCAGGGTGATGTCCGCCAGGATCTTGATGATTCTCAGGTCGTCGGCGGTGAGCGCCATGGACATCGACTTGATATAGAGGTAATCCCCCAGCAGCACCGTGAGGCTGTTCCCCCACTGGGCGTTCAGCGAGGAGCGACCGCGTCGAATCGTCGCTCCATCGATGACATCATCGTGCACCAGCGTGGCGGTGTGGATGAACTCGAACACGGAAGCGAACAGGACATCCTTGTCGCCGCGATAGCCTGACATCTGCGCCGAGAGCAGCAGGAGCAGGGGCCGGACCCGCTTGCCTCCGCCGTTGGAAAGATAGGTTCCCAGCTCATCGATGACCCCGATATCCGAATGGAGGTTGCGAACCACCTCCGCCTCGACCGCCGCCAGCTTTGGGCCCACCAGGCCGAGGATGTCCGAGAAAACCAGGCCCGGCGGCACCGTGTGTGTCATCTGCTTCAAGGGCAGCTCCACCGGGCTTCCCGCCTCAGGCCGAAGGACGCGGAGGAAGGACCGGATCGAAATTCCGGATGTTCTGAATCTGATCGCCTTGCAGCTGGTAGCAGATCCCCTTGGCGTAGTACCACCAGGATTCCTTGCCCGGAGAGTCGGGAAATGTCTGACGCCTCTCGGGCAGGCCCAGGCTCCTGAGGATCTTTCCCCGGTTGGATTGGGCGCCGAACTCGGAAAGCAATGCCTCGACCTTCGACCAGTCAGGGTGATTCAGAATCACCGAGTCCACCGCCAGGTCCGGCTTCGTTTTGAAGATCTTGGTGATATTCACGTCGGCCGGGACGGCGTAACGCACCGGATCGAAGGTCTTGGGGTCGTAGAAGCGCAGGTAAAAGTAGTCGAACTGAGGGTCGCGGGCGATCTTCAGCTCGAACTGCCCCTCGGAATTGGTCTGGGCCCGACCGTACTCTTCCTGGCGGCTTCCGGTGCTGAAGTGGAGCAGGCGCAAGGTGGTCTTGGTCTTGATGAGACGAACCGGGTAGTCGGCGAGCGGATTTCCCGCTTGATCCCGAACCGTCCCGTGGATGACGACCAGGCCGGCATCACTCGTATCGTCCTGTGCCACCGTTTGCGGGCCCAGGGTCAGAATGGCCGCCAGCGCCCCCAGTCCCAGCACCTTCACCGTTCGGCGCATGCAGCCTCCTAGCGATAGTTTTCGAACTGCATCTCGATGGGAAGGGAGCTGGCTCGCAGAGTCTGCATGACCGACTGAAGCTCGTCCCGGCTCTTTCCCTTCACCCGTACCAGGTCCCCCTGAATCGCGGCCTGAACCTTTTTCCCCGTTCCCTTGATGAGCTTCACAATCTCCTTGGCCTGCTCGGTGGGAATGCCCTGCTGCAGCGCGACCGATTGCCGCAGCGTGCCGCCGGCAGCTTCCTCAGGCTTCGAAAAGGTAAGACACTTGAGCGACACCTTGCGCGCGGCCAGCCGCTGACTGAGCATCTCCACGACGCTGCGACGCTTGTAGTCGTCATCGGCGACGAGCTGGATCTCCAGGTTGTCCCGGCGGACGTCGCTCTTGCTTCCCTTGAAATCGTAGCGGGTGCGAATTTCCTTCATGACCTGCTGGATGGCGTTGTCCACCTCCTGCAGATCCACTTTGCAGACGATGTCGAATGAGTTTTCCTGCGCCATGCGCTGCCCACCCAACCACACTGAAATGAGGGGCGGATTGTAGCACCGGCCTTTCCAGCAGATCAAGGCGAAGGAGTCGCCGTCTCTCGCCCTCCCCCAAAGGTCTGAATCTCGACTCCCCGCGGAATTTGGTAGCTGAACAGCTTTTCAGAGATGCTCTGCCGCACGCGGATGTCGTCGAAGCGATACTCCATTCGATTTCCCAGCGGATCCAGCATCCCGATGCGGCGGATGGCTCCCCGATCGGCCCAGACCTCCACCGTCAGCGATTCGTAGGGAAAGTCCGGTGCTTTGGGGATCAGGCGCAGGCTCCTGGTATCCCGTCCATCCGCCTCCTGCTCTTCCTCCACTTTGAACTGCGAAGAAAGCGACGTCTCCCCCAGCAGGAGCCGGGTCACCAAGGCTCCCGCGTCGAGATCCTGCAGGGTTCCCACCAGCACCTGGCGGTCGTCCGGGAGGTAGAGAAACACCTTCTTGCCGTCGCACACCGCGAGCTTTCCCCGAGGCTGTGAATACTCCCAGCGCATCCTGCCGGGAGCCTTCAGGTACATGGTCCCCTTCTCCTCCTGGGGGCTCTGCAAGGTCCTCGACTCGAGAGTCTGCGTGAAATTCGCCACGATTCCTCCGGAATTGCGGTAGAAGGATTGCACGCGCTGCACCAGCGCCGTGAGGCCGGAGGAATCCTCGCACCATCCGGAGATAGGGGCGAAGCAGGAAAGGAGAAGGGTGAGGACGCGGGCAGTGCTGCGACGATTCACGCCGGGCATTCTAGCACCCGCTTGGGACGAGGCCAACGCGTTATAATTCATCCATGGCCCGTCGCGCCCCCTTCCCGACCCCGAGCCTTTTCGTCGTGACCGTCGTCATCCTCCCACTCCTTGCGGCGGGATGCCGCCGCGACGCTTCCACCGAGGCGGCCCCCGCTGTGGCGCAGGCCGCCACGCGCGCCCAGGCTCTCGAGCTGCTGCGCCAGGGCGAGCCCCGCAAGGCCCTGGATCTCCTGGAGCGCCAGAAACGCTCCGGCGATCCCGAGTATTCCATGCTGGTCGGAGAAGCGGCCCTGCGTTGCGGACAATACGCCCGGGCCGCCCGGGCCTACCGCGATGTGCTCTCCTCCCGACCTGACGATCTGCTTGCCAGCACCAGGCTGGCGCGCATCGCCTTCCTGGAAGCGCGCTACGAGGATGCGCGCAAGCAGCTGGATTGGATTCTGGCGCGCTCTCCGGATCAGGTGGAAGCCCGGGCCTTGCGCAGCCGAATCCGTTTGCGGCTGGGCGATCTCAACGGCGCCGCCTCGGACGCCCGGCGCTGGGCGGAGCTGGCCCCGCGCGACGCCGAGCCGCTGCGCGTCCTGGGGACCGTCCAGCTGCTGCGGGGCGACGCGGAGGGATCGGTGCTGGTGCTGAAGCGGGCGGTGCAGCTGGATCCTGCGCATCTCGCCTCGAGACTCGATCTGGCCAAAGCTTACAAGATGTCGGGTCAGAAGCGCCTCGCGGACGATACCCTGCGTGAAGCGGGCAGGCTCGAGCGGCAGCAGCGTCGTGCGGGGGAGCAGCGTGCAGAGGCCACCTATCACCGCATGCGGGCGCTCCAGCTGATGGAGGCGGGGAAGCCGGCGCAGGCTTTGCAGAGCTTCGAGGACGCCTTGGAGCACGATGCCAAGAACGCCGAGCTCCTCCTGGAGGCGGGAGAGGCGGCTCGCGCAGCGGCGGATCTTCCCCTCTCCCAGGAGTACTTGGATCGAGCGGTCAAGGTGTCCCCCGGAAACCCGCTCATCCGGCGGGCCCGCGGCGAAACGATCCTCGCCTCCGGCGATCCGGAGGGCGCGTTGGCCGATTTACAGGAGGCGGCCCGTCTGGATCCTTCGGATCCGGCCCCGCACCAGGCCCTGGCCAGAGCTTACGAAGCCCTGCATCGCCCCGAGGCGGAAAAAGAGCGCCAGCTGGCCGAACAGCTCGGGAAAGAGGCCGCTCTCCCGTCACCCCCCGGCATCTCCCCATGAAAAAGCTTATGTGGCTCGCCGTTTCGTTGGCCTGGCTTGTAGGTGGCTGCAACCAACCGCCGGCTCCGGAGCCGCCCGCCGCCACTCGTTCTCATGAAGCCGCCGGCGCGGTCCTCTTCGAGGATGTGACGGAGCGCTCCGGGATCTCCTTTCAGCACTACACAGGCGCCACCGGGGAGAAGTACATGCCCGAAACGCTGGCATCGGGGGTTTGCTCCATCGACTTCGACGGCGATCAACTGCCGGATCTCTACTTCGTCAACGGCGCGCCCCTCGGGAAAGCGACCGCCACGCCGCCCCCCATCGATCACCTTTACAGGAACCGTGGCGACGGGACCTTCGAGGATGTGACGGCAACCGCCCTGCCCGGGGATTCCGGCTACGGCATCGGCTGCGCCGTGGGCGATGTGGATGGCGACGGCTGGGACGATCTGTACATCGCCAACTTCGGGGCCAATGCCCTGTACCGGAACCGCGGCAACGGCACGTTCGAGGACATCACGGCGGCGTCGGGGACGGGCGATCCCTCATTCTCCACGGGGGCGACGTTTCTCGACGCGGATTCCGATGGCGATCTCGATCTCTACGTGGTGAACTACATGGACTATCGCCTGGATGACAACAAATACTGCGGGGAGTTGAAACCGGGATACCGGGCCTACTGCGGCCCGGAGATCTACCCCGGCTCCCCCGATCGCCTTTACCGCAACGACGGAAAGGGGACGTTCACCGACATTTCGCGGGAGGCGGGAATCGCCAATCCCGACGGCCGCGGGCTGGGCGTGGTGACCCTGGATTACGACGGCGATGGTGACGTGGACATCTATGTCGCCAACGACGGCATGCCCAATTTCCTTTACCGCAACGACGGGGGGAACCGCTTCACGGAGGTGGGGCTTCCCTCCGGCACAGCCTTGGGGGACGAGGGAGCGGCACGCTCGGGCATGGGCGTGGATGCGGCCGACTACGATGGCGACGGGAAACCGGATCTCTTCGTGGCCAATCTTTCTTTCCAACCTTCGGCGCTCTACCGGAACAAAGGCGATGGCACCTTTTCCGAGATGAGCTTCGTCTCGGGCATTGCCCCCGCCACGCAGCTGCTGACCGGATACGGCGCCGGGTTCCTCGATTTTGACAACGATTCGTTCCTGGACATTTTCCAGGCCAACGGCCACATGATGGACAACGTCGCACTCTACTTCGACAATGTGACTTACCCCGAGCCGAGCCAGTTATTACGCAACCGGGGCGACGGGACCTTCGAAGATGTCACGGCAAGCCTGGCCCCGGATGTGGCCCGCCCGAGTGTCGGCCGCGGTTCCGCCATCCTGGACCTGGACGCCGACGGCCGGATGGACCTGGCGATGTCGGTGTCGGCGGGAAAAGCGAAAATTTTCCGAAACCGGGGCGTCCCGGGACGTCACTTTTTGAGCGTCCTGCTGGTAGGGCAGCACTCCAATCGGGACGGCTTCGGGGCCAAAGTCTGGGTCCGTGCGGGAGGGAAGAGCCAGATGCGCGAGGCTCACGGAGCCTCAGGCTATGCTTCCCAGTCGGAGCGGGTCATCCATTTTGGATTGGGTTCCCTGGATCGGGTGGATTCCCTGGAGATCCAGTGGCCCTCCGGCCAGGTGGATCGAATCACCACGCCGGAAGTGGATCGGCTCCTAAGGGTGAGAGAGGGCAGCGGAAAGGCAGAGGCGCTCAAGCCGGGACGGTGAAGCTCTTGCGCTCGCACCAGTTGTTGACATACCCCGTTAAGATCGAAGGATCTCTTTCCAGAGGCTGCGCCTGCCCGGACGCGTCCGTGGCGCGCGCCACGACCTCATAAGTCCCGGGGACGGCGGTAAAGTCGAGATACCAGAGCACCCAGGAGTACTCGTTCTTGACGTGCGAGAGCACCGCTTTGCGCCACTGCTTCCCCCCATCGATGCTCACCTCCACCTGCACGATCGGCTTTCCTCCGGACCAGGCCGCTCCGTTGACCCGATAAGCCCCTTTTCCCGTTTCCGGGCGGGGCGACACGCGGGCGATCTGGGATTTCACCCGCTGGCGGAGGATCTCCTCCATCTGGACCCCGTCCGTCGTCTGCCTGAGCCCCACATAGCGCTGGGTCTGGTAGAAGCCTTGGTAGGGCCGGTTCACCACCGTCAGGCGGGAAAGCCATTTCACGTTTTGCACGCCGTAGAGTCCCGGAAGAAGGGCGCGCACCGGATAGCCGTGCTCGGGCCGGAGCGCCTCTCCGTTCATGGCCAGCACCAGCAGGCTTGGTAGGCTCCGCAGCGTGGACACGGGAGTGCTGCGGGCAAACTGGACCGGCACCGGCACCAGCTCGTCCAGCCCCGCATCGGCGCCTTCCATGACCACTTCCAGCGCTCCGGGTTTGGGCTTGGCGCGCTCCAGGAGCTTCCACAGATCGACCCCGCCCCATTCGGCGGTGGAGACCATGCCGCCTCCCACGGCGCTTCCGGAGCACTCGAAGGTGGCTGGATAGGAGCTCCGTGACATGCGCTCCAGCTCCCCCAGACTCAGGGAGTAGGGACGCTCCACCCAGCCTCCGATCTGGAGGCGGTAGTCGTCGGGACGGATGGTGGGAATCTCCAAATGGCTGCGCAGGAAGAACTGATTCGTCGGGGTCAGGAAGGAATCGAGGTCTTCAAAAGGAAAGCCACGGATTTTCTCCGCGGAGCGCCCTTGCGGTACACCGAGTTTTCCCGGCAAAGCCCAGGCGGCGCTGCGCAGGACTCCCGAACCCGCTGCGAGAACAGCGGCCCGTGAAGCGCCGATCAGAAAGCTACGCCGGTTGAAAACCCTCATGAAGCGGTCATTGTAGCACTGACTTTTCTCGCCGCCCCAGCTCCCGCAGAGCGTCCGGTGGACCACGCCCAGGCGAAGTTGTGGCCGCCGATCGGTCCGAAGCAATCGAGCATTTCGCCGCACAGGAAAAGACCCGGGTGGCGCCGGCTCTCCAGCGTCCCCGGGTGAACCTCCTCCAGGGCCACGCCGCCGCCGGTCACCTCCCCTTTTTCGTATCCCTCATCCGCGGTCCAGGGCAGCTCGTAACGCACCAGCAACTCCACAAGTCGCCGTCGTTGCTCACGGCGCAATTGGGACAGCGGGCAGGAAGGTTCCACCTCCGCCTCGAGCAGCAGGGCGGCGGCCAGGCGGTCCGGCAGGCACCCGCGCAGCAGGGTTCCCAACTTCCCGACTCCCTCCCTCAGGGCTTTCTCCCAATCCTCTTCCGATTGATCGCACCAGTTGACCCGGATGGTTTCCCGGGGACCGCCCCGCAGGCGCGACAGGACCGCCCGGTGCGACAGGTCCAGCACCGCCGGGCCGCTGTAGCCGCGATGCGTGAAAAGAAAGCCGCCGGTCGTGGTCAAGCGACGCCCTTCTCCCCGGGAGTCGAGCCGCACCCGCAACGAGAGCCCCGCCAGGGCGGCGTGTTTTGCGGGATCGGCAGTCAGGGGAGTGAGCGCCGGATAGGTGGGGCGGATCGTGTGCCCCAGTTGGGACGCGATGGCCAATCCCGTCCCGTCACTTCCCGTGGCGGGAACCGACAGCCCTCCGGTGGCCATCACCACGGCGGAGGCGGCAATCGTCTCCCCGGATGCCAGCCGCACCCTCCAGGGAGAGGACCCGGCGGGAGGATCCATCGACGCGACCTTGACCGCGAACCGGCAGCGTGCTCCTTGCCGGTGACAGGCGGCGATCAGGGCGTCGCGCACGTCCCGGGCTCGGTTCGACAGGGGGAAGAGCTTGTCCGTCTCCGGCTCCAGCACCAGCGGAATGCCCAGATCCTCCTCGAAGAACTGACGCTGCCCGGAGAGCGGCCAGGAAAGCAGGATTCTCTTCATGGAATGGGGGGAGGAAGCCGTGACAAAACGAGAGGGGTGCAGCGTGCCGGGAAGAACATTGCACCTTCCTCCCCCGCTGATCAGGATCTTCTTGCCCCCCTCCTTCGTCCGCTCCAACAGGAGCACTTCGGCGCCGTGCCGGGAAGCGAAGATTGCAGCCATGAGGCCCGCGGCACCCGCACCGATCACGACGATGGGACAGCGCTGCTCTTCCAATCGAGGTCCCTCCGCGATTCCGCAAATCAGTCCGGCAAGCATACCTGAGAGAGCTTGACACTCCCGGGTGAATCTCCAAGAATGGCCGCGCTTTCCGGGAGAGCCCTCGTTGCACCCGCGTCGCGCCTCCGCTCTCAGCCTTGCCATCGCCTCGCTCATTCTCGTGGGGCCCCTCCTTTCCTGCAGGCCTTCCCAGGAAGATCCGCGAGTCGCCGCGGCCCGTGCCGCACTCGAGAAGGGGGAGACCCAGCGCGCCCTCGATCTGGCCACGGAATATCTGAATGAGAAGCCCGATTCCGGCGAAGCGATGGATTTGAAGGGGCTGGCTCTCCAGGCGATGGGAAGCGCCGGGGCGGAGCAGGCCTTCCGCGAGGCGATTCGCCTTCGGCCGTCGCGCCCCGAGCCCCGGGATCATCTGGCGGCTCTCCTCTACCAGGCCGGTAAAAAGCAGGAAGCGGCTCGGGCGTGGCAGGAAGTCATTCAGGTGGATTCGGAGTATGCCCCCGCCCATTACAACCTGGGCAGCGTGTACCAGGCGGATGGCAGACTGGACGAAGCCGCCGCCCAGTTTCGCGAAGCGCTGCGCCTGAAGCCCGACCTGGTTCAGGCCCGTATCAACCTGGGTATCGCCCTGGTCAGTCTCGGGCGATTCCCGGAGGCGGAGAAGGAATTGAAGGAGGCGGCAAGGCTCTCCCCCAACGATCCCGAGGTGGCCTTCAACCTGGGAGCGGCCCTGGTCTCGGCCCGCAGGACCGACGACGGGATTCGCGAGCTTAAGCGCGCCCTGTCACTGCGAAAGGACTTCGCCGAAGCCCACGAACGCATCGCCACCGCCTACTTCTACGACGGAAAGCTCGATCAGGCGGAGAGCGAGTTCCGAGAGGCTCTACGCCTCCGTGCGGATTATGCCGAGGCCCACCTCGGGCTGGGAGTGTTGATGACCGAGCAGGGGAAGGAAGACGAAGCAATTCGGGAGTATGAAAAGGCCCTGGCCATTGAACCCACGCATCACGCCGCCTCCATCAACCTGGCGCTCCTCTACGGCCGGAAGGACAAAGCTCCTTCCAAGGCGGTGAACCGGGTGGCGGCGTTCGAGATTTACCGCCGCGGATTGGTGGACAAGAACTGGGATGCAGCCTGGCGGATCCTCTCTGCACGATCGAGAGCCATCTATCTGGACGATGCAACGCGATTTCGCTACGCCGCCCAAAAGGGGTTCGCCGATCCCCAGACGCGCGAGCGACTCGCCGCATCGTCATTCTTCCTGCGCTACCTCGAGCCCCCGGCTCCCGATCCCTCCTCGGGGCTTCCCTACGATCCAGGACGCATGGGTGCCGTGCAAGAGGGTCCCGGGGGAGAGTGGCGGGTGGACCTTCTCGTTCTCTCCGGCCTTCCCACCCCCGATCCCCAGCGCTGATCGCCGGCCGGCCCCGGGTGCGCTCATTCCCTAAGATTGACACCCCCGGGTGCCGGCGCTAACATACTCCGCTTTTTCCCCATGCAAGGAGAGCATCATTTCATGAAGCGCATCGTCGCCATCGCGACGGCCGTCCTGGTTCTGGCCGCCCTGTTCTCCAGCGTGAGTTTCGTGGGAGGCGACGAGGTGGGGGTCCTGGATCCCAGGTTCGGGAACCCGGTCGTCCTATCCCGCGGCATCCACTTTCACCTCCCTTTCCTCAGCCGGGTCACGCACTATCCCCTGACCCCCGTGACGGTCGAAGCGGAATCCAAGCTGGAGACGCGGGACAATCTCAATTTCAAGGCACATTATCGCCTGGAGCAATCCTTCGACCCCGAGACGATTCTGGCTTTTCATTCCCGCCGCGGGGGTCGTCCGCTGGCGGAGGTCCGCAAGCAGGTCACGGAAGCCGCGGTCCAGAAAGCGTCGACCCAACTGAGAGCTGACGAGATACTTGGCTCGGCCAGCCAGGAACGCTGGATGGCGGTCCTGGTCCCCCCTAGTCGGGAGGGAGGCATCCGCCCGCTGGGGATAACGGTGGACCCGGTGGAGTCGCGCGCTATGGTGAACGCGGCACTGATCTACCTGCAGCGCAATCTTCCGGCGGCGGCCCTGCACCTGGTGCAGATGGCTGTGAGCCGCTATCCCCAGGATCCGATGGCGCACTACGGGCTTGGGCGGGTCTATGAAGCTCAGGGCAAGGGACCGGAAGCTGAAGCCGAGTACATCCAGGCGCTGTTTCTCGATCCGGCGGCCAAGGAACCCATGGCCCGCCTGGTGGGGGATCTGCTCAAACGCAAGGATTTCGCGCGCACCCAGCGGCTGCTGGCGGCCGCGCTGGAGAAGGACCGGACCTCGGCGGCACACTACAACTGGATGGGAATCACCATGCAGTTTCAATCGCGCTATGAGGAAGCCCAGGTCGCCTTCCAGAAAGCCATCGATCTGGATCCCAAGAACGCCGAATACCGCGCCAACCAGGGAGCTCTCATGATGGCCAGGGGTGATTACAAGTCAGCGGAAGCGAGCCTCAAGGAGGCCATCCGACTCAACCCCGATTTCGCCCTCGCCCTTTACAACCTCGGCGTCTCAATCGCCGAGCAGGGTCGCAATCAGGAAGCTCTGCCTTTCTTCGAGCAGGCGGAAAAAGTCGGCCCGGTCTCGGTGGGACTGCTCAACGCCTTGTCCCGGGCCTACCGGGAAGCGGGAAATACACCGAAGGCGATTTCCGCCCTCAAGCGCTCCCTCGCCATGAATCCCAACCAGCCCGCACAGAAGAACCTGCTCCAGCAGCTTCAATCGAAGGCCTCCGGCGCCAAGAAGCGCTGAGCGATCGCAGCGTCGGACGGTGATTAGAGTTGGAGCGGGACGACGCTGTGGTACTGCATGGTCTTCGCTTTGCGCTGGTAGAGATCGCCACCCAGCGGGTCGAAGATGTTGCAGACTTTCAGGTCGCGCCCGTAGACGTGCAGGCTGATTGCAGTTGCCGGTGTGTCATTGGCGATTTTGTGGTATTCCACCGGTGGGATCAGGGCACCACACGCCCCAACTCCCGCTCCGATGACCTCCCCCTGGTGGAAGCGCACGGTCTCTCCGACTTCTCCCACCGGATCGAACCGCGTAACCTGGATGCGCCCTTCGTACACCCCTTCCACGCACCACACTCCCGCGTGATCGTGGATGGCGGTTTTCTGCCCCGGTCCCCAGACCATCGCCACGAGGACGAAACCGCTTTCCGAGTCCTGATACAGGAGGTGGCGGGCATAACTCGATGAATCGGCCGCCCGGCAGGCCTGTGGAAGCCATCCGGGGGTCTCGAGCAGTTCTATCAGCTGCGCCTTGACATGGTGGACCTGCTCCGATTCGCCGTGACCGGAGGCGAGAAGCGCTCTCAGCTCCACGATGAATTTCCTCAAGGGAGGGGCGGGGGAAATCTCAAGGCTCATGATGCAGTCTCCTGCACGCCGGTGAACCTAAGGCTGAAGGGCGGCCTTCCGGCGCATTCGGTACCTGATGACGGTCCACGCAGTGTAGGCCAAGAATAGCACACCCAGGACGGAGACGTAGGTCCGAAAAACGCCCTGGAGCCGGTCCCAGGAGGTTCCGAACCGATGCCCCACCCAGGCAATTAGGAGTATCCATGCGAGGTTGCTGAGGGTGGCGCAGACGAAGGTGGCGCCCCGGGGCATCTTCCCCATGCCGGCGGCAAACAAGAAGAACCCGCGCAGCACCGGCAGGAAGCGATTCACCAGAACCATGCCCACTCCGAAGCGCTGAAAATACCGCTCCAGGGTCGGAAGCGCGGCGGCGGCCAGGCGGGACCGACGGATGAAAAAATAGGAGTGCCCGAGCCGGTCACCCAGGGTATAGGCGACTTCCGCCCCGAGCATGCTCCCCCCCAAGGCCGCTGCCAGGACCCAGGCGAACGGGAGATCGCCACGCCCCGCGAGGAAGAATCCGAACAGCATCACCGTGTCACCGGGCAGAGGGGGGAGCAAGTACTCCCCAACTCCCGCGGCCGCCACGAGAATCAGGCCCAGCCAGGGACTGCCAAACTGAAAGATCGAATCCAGCGAGCCCATGGCGTCTCCTCTCAGAGCCTCTCGACGAAGTCCCCGAGAAACGGGATTCGCCACCGCTCACCTTCGAAGGCCTTCAGGATGCAGGCGACGATCAGGGCCAGGACTCCGAAGCTGGAGGTCAGAAGCAGGAGCAGGAACAGCAATCCCAGCACCCAGTGGAAATGCCACAGAACCACGTTGGCCAGAATCATGGCGAAGAGTGTCGTGAGGGAAACGCCAAACAACAGAAGCCCCTGGCGTGCGTGCCACTGCACGAATTCCTTGCGCGCCGTCAGGAAGGGAACCAGCGCCAGGATCCCCAGGTAGGAGAGCACCAGCAGGACTCGATCCTGATCGTCCAGCGGAAGCTCGGGCGGCAGCGGGGGCAGGTCATCATCCTCATCATCCAGATGACTGGACGCGGAGGATGTCCCGGATCCTTCGTTCGGATGGGACGGTGATTCTTCGAAGTCCTCTTCCGTGCGCCAATCTTCCATGCGCGGCCTTTATAGAATACCCCCTGGAGCCTGTCAACGCTGTGCTAGACTTCTCATCCCCAAAATCACGAATCGCTTCCTCGCGGGGTGCCTCCTGGACGATCTGACTCCCATGTTGCGCCAGTATCACCAGATCAAGAAGGAGCATCAGGACGCCATCCTGATGTTTCGCATGGGGGACTTCTACGAAATGTTCTTCGATGATGCACTGTCGGCCTCCAAGGTGCTCGAGATCACCCTCACCTCCCGCGGCAAGGGCACCGCCAACGCCGCTCCCATGTGCGGTGTCCCCTATCACGCCGTCGACGGCTACGTGGCCAGGCTGGTGCGCCAGGGCTTCAAGGTAGCCCTGTGCGACCAGGTGGAGGATCCGCGCAAGGCCAAAGGGCTGGTCAGACGGGAGGTGGTCCGGGTCGTGACGCCGGGCACGTTTCACGATCCCGCCCAGATGGCCACCGGCGAGCATAACTTCCTGGCGAGCCTGATCCTCGAGGGGGAGGCGATGGGCCTGGCCTACCTGGATCTTTCCACGGGAGATCTGACGCTTTCGGAGCTGCGGGGCCCGGGCCTTTGGGAGAATCTGTCGGATCAGATCGAGCTCTTCGCCCCGCGCGAGATTCTAATCCCCGAGGGGTCCGACCTGGCGCGCCTGCTCCCGGGAGTTCTGCGTATCCAGACGGTCGTGAACTCCTCCACCCCCTGGTCCTACTCCAGGGACAGCGCGACCCGGGCGCTGTTGAGCCTGACGGGAGCGGCTTCGCTGGCCGGATTCGGACTGGAGGAGCGCGAGCTGGCGGTGCGCGCCGCCGGCGGAGCCATTCATTATCTCAAGGAGACTCAGCGCTCCGATTTGCGCCACCTCCACCGGATCGCCTTCTATGCCGAATCGGACCGGCTCGTTCTGGACGCCACGACGCGCAGGAATCTGGAAATCACGGCGAACCTCTTCAGCGGAGGCGCGGAGAATTCCCTGCTCGAGCTGGTCGATCGCTCGGTCACCCCCATGGGCTCCCGCGCCTTGCGCGATCTGCTGCTACGCCCCCTGGCGAGCCTTGCCCAGATCGAGCCGCGCCTGGACGCGCTCGAAGCCTGGACCCGCCACCCTCTCCAAAGGGAGCGGGCCCGCGAGATCCTGGGCCGAATCCGCGACATGGAGCGCCTGCTTTCCCGGATCACGCTGAAGGCAGCCAACCCGAGAGACTTTCTGGGCCTGCGCGATTCGCTGCTGGCGCTGGCCCCCCTCAAGGAGCAGGTTCGTGCTGTCTCCGGCTCCCCGCTGATCTCCGAGCTGGAATCCAGGGTGGACCCTCTGGAGGGGGTAGCCGGCCTGCTGTCATCCGGCATCGCGGAGGATCCGCCGGCGCTGCTGCGCGACGGTGGATACATCCGGGACGGGTTTCACGAGGAGCTGGACCGCCTGCGCTCCATTCGGCGGGACGCGCACGGATTCCTGGCCTCCCTGGAGGCCCGCGAGCGGCAGCGCACGGGCATCGGCTCCTTGAAGGTCCGCTACAACAAGGTTTTCGGCTACTACCTTGAAGTGTCCCGCTCCAACCTCGGGTCAGTGCCGGCGGATTATGAGCGCAAGCAAACGCTGGTGGGTGCGGAGCGGTTCATCACGCCCGAGCTGAAGGAATATGAGCAGCAGGTGGTCACGGCCCAGGAGAGGATTGACGAGCTGGAAACGGCTCTCCTCGAAGAAATCCGTCAGAAGGTGGCGCAAGAGGCGGTGGCGATCAAGTCAACCGCCGTGGCGGTGGCCGAGGTGGATCTGCTGGCGGGCCTGGCCGAGACGGCGGTGGCCTTCGGTTACGTGCGGCCCAAGCTGCGCTCCGACGGCTTGCTCAAGATTCGCGGCGGGCGTCATCCCGTCGTGGAGCGCCTGCAATCGGAACAGCGTTTCGTTCCCAACGACACCGATCTGGATCCGGATTCACGGCAGATGCTGATCATCACCGGCCCCAACATGGGAGGCAAATCCACCTACCTCCGGCAGGTGGCGCTGATCGTCCTGCTGGCCCACGCCGGCTCTTTCGTTCCGGCGGAGGAGGCGGAAATCGGCATCGTGGATCGGATCTTCTGCCGCGTCGGGGCGTCAGACAACCTGGCGCGAGGCCAGAGCACCTTCATGCTGGAGATGCAGGAAACCGCCAACATCCTCCATCACGCCACGCCCCGGAGCCTGGTGATCCTCGACGAGATCGGCCGCGGCACCGCCACGTTCGACGGGCTGTCCCTGGCCTGGGCCGTGGCGGAATTCCTCCACGAGGAGCCGCGGCTGCGTCCCAAGACCCTGTTCGCGACCCACTACCACGAGCTGACCGAGCTGGCTCTCACCCTTCCCCGGGTCCGCAACTGCCGCATCGCGGTGAGGGAATGGAACGACGAGATCCGCTTCCTGTATCGGGTGGAAGAGGGAACCGCCGATCGCTCCTATGGAATTCAGGTGGCGCGCCTTGCGGGTCTTCCCCGGGAGGTGATCCGGCGGGCCGGCGAGATTCTCAGCAATCTGGAGAACAACGAGCTGGATCGCGAGGGAGTGCCACGCCTTGCGGGGGAAGGAGCGCACCGGCTGTCGGAGCCCGCCCAGATTCAGCTTTTCGCCCAGGACCCGGATCCGGTGCGGGAAACGCTGCGCGCGCTGCGGACTGAAGAGATGACGCCGCTACAGGCACTCAACTTGCTCTCGGAGCTGAAGGCGCGGGTGGACCGGCCTAAAAGCTGACGAGGGCTTCCTTTTCCTCGTTGTAGATGTCGAACACCTGCTGGAGCTTCGTGAGGGAGAGGAGATCCGACACCCTTCCGGAGGGATTCAGCAGCTTGAGCTTGGCCCCCGCCTCCGCGGCGCGCTTGTAGCACGCCACCAGCTCCCCGATGCCGGCCGAATCCATATAGGTCACACCATTGAGATTCAGCAGGATGTTCTTGCTGTCGGTCTCCAGGAGCTTGTTGACCTCGTCGCGCAGGACCACATCCCCTTCGCCGATGGTGATTTTCCCCGAGAGATCCACCACCGCGACCTTGCCCACCACCCTTACCTTGGTCTTCATGTCTGCCTGCCTCCTTGTCTCATCGGGGCGCCGGCCACAGGAGATCGGCCGGGACGCTTCCTGTCCACCCTCTTTTCCAGCCGCACTTCCGTGCCTCCCATAGGGAGGCGGGTAAAAGTCACATCGTCCACGAATGCATTCATGAAGAAGATGCCTCGCCCGTGGTTGTGGTAGACGTTTTCCGGCGCCACGGGATTCTCGACCCGATGGGGATCGAAGCCGCTTCCCTGATCCCGAACGGCCACCACCAGTCTCTTGGCTTCGACCCGAAACAGGATCAGGACGTGCTTTCCTGCGTCCAGCCGGTTCCCGTGCTTGATGGCGTTGGCGACGGCTTCTCGCACCGCCAGGCCCAGGTTCTGTGCGGCGCCACGACCCAGTCGGACCACGCGGCAGAGATCTTCCGCCATTTTCTGGACCAAGTCGATGAATTCGTACCGGCTGTCGATCTGAACGCGGATTTCCCGCGCGGGTGTATTTTTGCTCAACGGCGACTCGAAGGGACGTTGGGCTCAAGCCCCGTGCCCGGCGCCGAATCGGCCCTCGTCTTCCGCCGCCACAAGGCGGGCCATGCTAGTCGAAAGCCGACGACCGAGTCAACCCGAGGCTCCGATGCGACCGGGATGGAAAAGCGAGTGGGATTCCGGGGGACTATTGGACGCTCTTGGGAGTAACCACCGGCCTCAAAATAAGCGTTCCGCTCGCGGTTTCGTTGACCTGGACCGAGGCCGCTGCGTCGAAATCCAGCACGACGCCGGTGGTTTCGTCCTGGGCGACACTGAACTGGATGGGAACATCGACCTTTCCGGACTCGATCTTCAAGGGCGCCGTGGTGCCGTCCTGGTAGACCAATTCGGCGCTGGAGACTTCGAGCCGGATGCGCGCGTAGCCCCCGGCGGGAACCTCGTCGGTACCCAGAAGGGCCGTCGCCCCACCGGTGAGGGTCAAGAGGTCGAACGTGGCCGGGTGGGAGACGATCACCACCGGAGTCATCGCGTCGAGGTCGCCGGCAAGGGTGGTCATCTCTCCCGAGCTGTCCGAATCTTTTGGAAAGAGAACGACGTCGGTGAGGGTCACGTTGACGCTCGTCACTCCCGCAAGGTCCAACGGGGCATCCGTCAGAAAAATATTGACGGTGCCGGTGCCATTGTCCACCCGGGCGCTGAAGGACCCCTGGCTGCACCCGAGAAGCGCGAGACAGAGAATTGGCGCGACAGCCCAGCGCGGGCCGGAGATGCATCGCCTGCTCATGGAAAGCCTCCGAAGCTCCCGCCCTTCGCGAGTTGTGCGGGAGAAGAGATTGAGTTTGTAGTGCAAGCAGTTTAGCACAGAAGGGTCCGGAACGGCCCGTCCATCCTGAACTTCAGCGGATCCGCCTCGGCCTCGTCTTGTGGCCCCCTTATCCGCGATGCTATCCTCCGGACTCCATGGGAAACGCGCCCTGATGGACAGGTCAGACCCTTCACGAGCCCATCCCGCTTCCGACAAAACTCTGATGACCCTCCTGGGGACAGGACTGCTGCTGCGTCTGGGACTGGCGTGGGCCCCGTTCGACTACCTGGCACAGCGGGGTCCCTTGATCGATGACGCCTTCTACGGCTTCAGCATCGCCAGGAATCTGGCTCGAGGTATCGGGGCCACGGCGGATGGGTTGCATGCCACCTCCGGCTTCCAACCCTTGTATACGCTGCTGCTGGTCCCTTTCTACCGTTTGTTTCCGCAGGATCCGATCCTGCCGATTCACCTGGCCCTCACGCTGCTGGCGCTTTGCGGCGGTCTGACCGGGTGGTTCATCTACCGTATCGTCCGGCGCTTCGCCTCGCGCCGGGCGGCCTTGTTCGCTCTGTTTTTCTGGACTTTCTCTCCGGCTCTCCTCATCACCGGCCTCAATGGGCTGGAGACAGGATTGTTTGGACTTCTGCTGGCAGCCAGCCTCGAGATGTATCTGGGAAAGGTTCGCTCCAACCCAGATCCTCCGAATCTGGCCGCGCTGGGCGCACTGCTGGGCCTGACCGCGCTGGCGCGCGTCGATGGAATTCTCCTGGCGGCCGGAATTTCATTTGATCTGCTGCGCCTGCCGCTCCCCCGATTGCGGCGTCTGAAGAGCCTCGGGATCGTGGGCCTGGTCGCAGCGTTGACCCTGCTCCCCTACCTCTTATGGCTGCATCACCGCTTCGGAGCGCTGCTGCCGGAATCGGGCAGTGCCACCCGCTTCCTGTCTTTGTGCTATGGGACCCGATTTGTTTTCGGCGCCCGGTCCGCTACCTTTTTCCCCCCCGAGTCACCGCCGCTCCTTTATTACTGGGGGAGCCTCCGCAAGGCTCTGCAGACCCTTCTGGAACAGCCGCTGCTCTTTCCCGCCTCCCTCCTCACGGCTCCAGTGTCGCTGCTTGGCTGGCTCGGCCCGCAGCGCTGGCTCCTGGTGGTCGGCGGGGCGTTCCTGGGGCTGACCAACCTGGTGGCCCTGCGGCACCGTGCCGGTTTGGGCGAAGGGGCCTGGAAGGGGTTCGCACGGGTCGCCGGGATCAGCGCGCTGCTGTGGATTCCCGCCTACGCGTTCGGCGCCTTGGGGCAGTGGTGGTTTTCCCGTTACTTTTTCCCGCTTTTTCTCCTCGCGACGATGGTCTCCGGCGCGGCCCTGGATCGTCTCGGCGAAGGGGTCGCAGGGTTGCGTCGAGTGGGCCCCCGGAAGCTGACCCTTCTCGCCTGCGGCCTCCACGCACTGGTTTTCGCGACCCAGGTGCCCGGCACCTTCCTTCGGCACAAACCAAACCTGAACGTGAGCACTTATCTGCTGGCCGTTCAGGCCCTCGACGCACAGCTGCCTGCGGGCAGCCGCGTGGGCGCCTTCCAGTCCGGCACAGTCGGTTACTTCTCCAGGTGCCAGGTCATCAACCTGGATGGGGTGGTCAATCGGGATGCAACCAGGGCGCTGAGGGAACAGCGGATGGCGACCTATATTCGGCAGGAAGGAATCACGGCGGTGATTGACTGGCCCTGGATCCTGGAAGCGCTGCTCGTGAGGCGATCCCCCGAAGGTTCGGCGCAGGAATTAGGAACGGCCCATCGCGCCGGCCCCTTCGTGATGATTCTCGTGGAGCCCACCGGGGAGCGGCTCGCCCGGGCTGCGGGCAAACTTTCAGAGAAATCTCATCGGTCCCCAGAGGTAGTAACGGATCAGCTCCAAGGAGTCGTAGAGGCCATGACTCAGCGAGGTCGCGACGATGTTTCGCCGGGCCACATAGATCCCTCCCCAGAGCAGGCCGAAAACACCAGCAATGATCGCTTCGTCCATTCCCTGGACCCGGTGACCGTAGCCGAAGAGGACGGCGAACAGGATCGCCCCGACCCAGGCCGGCCCCCACCCTGCCTCAAACCGCCTGATGATGAAAGCTCTCTGCAGCTCCTCCCGGAATCCCCCCGCCACGATGGCCACCACTAGAAAGAGACCCAGGTCGGCTGGGCTTTGCATCAAATCCTCCAGCACGTTGTGCTCGCCGCTGTAAAGCGTCGGGAGGAGATGACGAATCAGGGATTTGAGGAGAAAGGCCGACACAAACATCCCGGGAACCAGCAGAAGCCCCAGCTTGACTCCACTCCGCAGCGGCGCGCCCTGACCCAGGCAGAAGGTCCGAATCGACTCGCCCCTCAGTCGCAGCAGCCATGCGATGAGAAGCACCATTAAAAATGAAGCCAGCAGTGTCAGGGCGGCCAGGGCCCGCACCGATCCGAGCGGATTGGATAGAGAGGCAAAGGGTGAGAGCAGGGCGGCGGATGCCGCATCGGTCAGAAACCCCAGGGTGACCAGGATCTCGCCCAGCGATTGCAGGCGAAGCTTTGCAGAGCGGTCGCTCAAGCCGTCTTGCCCCTCCCCGCACGGAAGAGAAGTCCGGCCACCGCGAGAAGCATCATGGTTGAGAGCAGTGTCCCGGGAAGCCCGGAGAGCAACACCGGCATCGACTTTCCCACCACCCCCACGGCTACCAGCCCCGCCACCAGAACGCCTGCGAGCCCTTCACCGGCCACGAGTCCCGCAGCAGCCAGAACTCCAGGATTGCTCTGATCGACTTCCCCTGACCTATTTCCCCGCTCCATCAGCGCCCTGGCGCAACCCCCAAGATAGATTGCCATCATCGAGGCGAGGGGCAGGTAGACGCCGATGGCGAATGCCAGACCCGAGACTCCGCACAGCATCGCCGAAATAGCGATTCCGCCCCCTGTCAGGACCAGGCCCCAGGGCAGCTCTCCCGCCAGGACTCCTTCGATGATCGTCTTCATCAGGGTTGCCTGTGGCGCCGCCAGTTCCTTCGACCCGAAGGTATAGGCTGCTCCCAGCATCAGGACGGTCCCCGCCACCACCCAGCAGGCGACGGCGGCTCCCAGCAATTGCCCGAACTGCTGCTTCGCTGGCGTGGCTCCCACCAGGAATCCGGTCTTCAGATCCTGAGAGATGTCCCCCGCCTTGGACGCGGCCACGGCCACGATGGTCCCCACCGTGAGCACCGCCGCGCGCGCAGCCGGCTCCTTCCAGCCGAATGCCGCGAACGCCGACGCCACGCCGAGCAACGTGACGAGCGTGATCCCCGAGGTCGGCTGGGAGGTCACTCCCACCAGCCCCACGATGCGTGCGGCCACCGCCACGAAGAGCACGCCGAACACCGCAACACCCAGGGCGCACACCAGTCGCGGCAACCACCCCATCTCTCCGGCAAACACGCCGGGAATGAGGGCGGCCACGGCGATGACCAGCAGGACCGCACCGGCGACAAACTCCGGCGGCAGGTCACGGTCGGTCGGATCCGTCATGGCAGATCCGCTCCCGTGCGAGCGGCTCGCGTGGGTGAGCCCGCGCCCCACCGATCGGACGGCGCCGATCATGCTCGGGAGGTTTTTCAATACCGTTAAGACGCCGGCGGTCGCCACGGCTCCGGCTCCGATGTAGCGCACGTAGCGCGACCAGATTTGCGCCGCGTCCATGGCGGCAATCGGCAGGGTGGCTTCCGGCAGGACCGTCCCGGTCGAGGAGCCCCCGATCCAGGCGATGAGCGGAGTGAGGGCCAGCGCGGAAACGATCGAGCCGGCGACGATTACGGCAGACTGCCGGTAGCCCAGGATGAATCCGACCCCGAGAAGCGCCGGGGCAATCTCCACCGCCAGCTCGGCCTTCGGGAGAACCGGGATGGCCAATGAGAGAGAGCCGGGCGAGAGGAAAACGAGAGAAAGACAGAGCTTGATCAAGGCCCCTACGGCCATGCCCCGAAAGATCCAGGCACTTCCGCCGGAGGAGGAGGCGGTGGCGCGGAGCACCTCCGCACACGCCCTTCCCTCCGGGTACGGCAGCTCTTCCGACGCGTCGACGATCAGCAGCCTTCTCAGGGGAATCATCGCCGCAATCCCCAGCACTCCACCCAGGAGGCACAGCGCCACGACTTGCAGATAAGGAGGCGCCAGACCCCACATGAACAGTGCAGGGATCGTGAAGATGGTCCCGCTCGCCAGGGAGGTGGAGGCGGAGCCGACGGTCTGCGAGAGGTTGGCTTCCAGGATGGTCGCGTTGCGCCGAAACAGGCGGAACAGCGCAACCGTCATGACGGCGGCCGGGATGGAGGCGGACACCGTCAGGCCGACCCTCAAGCCCAGGTAGGCGTTGGCGGCTCCAAAGATCACCCCGAGCAGGATCCCGGTGACCACGGCCCGCGCCGTGAACTCGGCAACCGACTCGTCGCGCAGGAGCGGCACTCCCCTCCCCTTTCCGAGGTCGACCCGTGTGGGGCCCGGCCATGGAGCGGCCGGCGGCGCGCGAGTATAACAGAGTGGCTTGAGTCGATTGAAAAGCCCTTTCAGACGCCTATATTTCCCTAGCGCGCCCAGTTTCACGCTCGCTGTAACGCGGAAAAAAGCCATGAAAAGCCTGATATTGCTGGCCCATTCCCGCCGTATCCGGTCCCTGCGCCGCTTTGTCGGGGCCTTGGTCGTCGTTTTTTTGACACTGGCTTCGGAGGGAGTCTCCGGGGAACTGGGCCCCCGCCCGGCAGCTGATGCTCCACCCGGCGCGGGCTCGCTGCGGGGATCGGTCACGCTGGGCCCACGTCTGACGGCTCGCAAGATGCGCTTCACGCTCTATCCGGACCTGAGCGGCGCGGCTCCCCCCGCCTCACGCAGCGCCGGCGAGGAAATCAGGAATGTGGTTCTGTACCTGGAATCATCGGCCATCGGATCTTCGGGACAGAACGCATCCACCGATTCATTCCAGATGGAGCAGAAAAACGAGAGCTTTCTGCCTCACATCCTGCCGATCGTGAAGGGATCCACGGTGGTTTTTCCCAACAGCGATCCCATCTACCACAACGTGTTCTCACTCTCGAAACCCGCCTCCTTCGATCTGGGCCGGTATCCTCGGGGTGTTTCGCGCTCGGTGCGGTTCGACGAGCCCGGCGTGGTGAAGGTCTTCTGTCACATCCACTCGGACATGAGCGCCGTCATTCTGGTGCTGGACAATCCATATTTCGCGACACCCGATGCGGCAGGAAGCTTTCGCTTTCCCGAGCTCCCCTCCGGGACCTATACCATCACCGCATGGCATGAGCGGGCCCGGCCGATTCGACGCGAGGTCCTGATTCGAGCCGGCCAGGAGACCACCATGGACTTCGCCATCCCCCTGGAAGATGCCCCCGTCGGTGACTGAGGTTCCGGTATCCCGAGAAGCCCCCGTGAAGTCGCGGCGCGGGCTTGGCGGGATGAGCCTTGGGGCCCGCCTCGTGGTGTTCGGAACCCTGGTCACGCTGGTGTCCGTCGCCGGCTCGTTTGCCCTGTTGAGCCTGGAAATCCGCCGGCAGACCCGCGCCCACCTGGCCGATCTCCTGGCCGAGAATCAGAAAACGGTGCTCGCGCTTCAGAAGCGCAGCTTTGACGAGCTGCTGTGGACTTCCCGTCTCATGACCCAGAGCCCCACCCTCCGGGCAGCCATGGAAACCTACGAGTCGGAAAGCCCGTCCCACTCGGGACAGCGCCTCGACTTGCTGGCCACCGTCCAGACGGAGCTGGATCGTATTCGCCAGCTGCTGGACAAGGATCTGGCGGTGATCACCGATTCCCGGGGCGTCCTGCTCGCCGTCAGTCCGGCATCCGGGACACCCAGCACCTCCGCGGAATCATTGGCATTCACCCCTTTCGTGCGGCGCGCCCTGGAGACCGACGCTTTCTCCGGGCGCTCCAGCTTCGGCGTGCTGCGACGGGAGGGTGAGACGTATCAAATCGGTTGCGTCCCAATCGTTCTTCAAGACTTCGCTATCGGCACGCTGACCCTGGGAACTCGAATCGACACCGCGTTCCTGGGCGAGATGCGCAAGACGCTGCAAAGCGACGTGGTGTTGACCCTCGGCACCCAGATCCTCGGATCCACCCTTTCCCCCTCCTCCGGGTCGGAAGTCTCCTCCTCGGAGTTCCTCTCCGGCCTGCTGAGCGGAGAGGCTTCCAGGAACCTCGTGACCCTCAGGGACGAGGAATTCGTCGGTGCGACCCTATCCCTGGGTCAGGACCGGGAAGGGCTCGACGCGACCCTGGTGCTGCTCAGACCTCTGGGACGAGATCTCTCGGCCGCAAGCCGCTCCATTCTCGTCGCACTCTCCCTCTGCGCTTTATTGGCACTGCTGCTGGCGGGTCTGCTCGCGTGGCGGGTGTCGCGCTCCGTTCTGGATCCGCTGGAGCGCTTCGTCGCCTTCGTGAGGACGGTGGCGGAAACCGGGGACCATTCCCTGCGCTTCCAGGGCTCGGAATCCAGCGCCGAGGTCCGAACCCTGAATCAGGCGTATCACCTGCTGATGGAATCTCTGCAGGAGCATGAGAAGCGCAAGCTCACACAGGCCCGTGAAGAGATGGTCCGGGTCGAGCGCTTGAAGGAATCCGAGAAGCTTGCATCCCTGGGACGCATGCTCTCCGGTGCCGCCCACGAGATCAACAATCCGCTCACTGGAGTCGTCGGAAACCTCGACATCCTGTTGCGCTCCCCCGACCTCGATCCCTCGATCCGGGAGAGGCTGGAAAGGATGCAGAAGGAATCACAGCGGATCATCGGCCTGGTGCGAAATCTTCTCAAGGTGGCGCACCGGGACACGGGGCAGCGCACCGCCGTGGACCTGCACCAGCTTCTCAGAGAGACCGTGGCGCTTCGTCGTCACGACTTTGCCGCGGCCGGCTTCGAGCTGCGTCTGGAGGCCCCAGCCACCCCACTCACGCTGCAGGGCAACGAGCTGGAGCTCCAGCAGGTCTTTCTCAATCTCATCAACAATGCCTACGATGCTCTCAAGGAATTCGCCAGAGACCCGTCCGTCACCATTCGCGCCGCCCAGGAAGAGGGACAGGTCGTGGTGACCTTCGAGGATGGCGGGCCCGGGATGAAGGACCCCCGCAAGGTCTTCGACCACTTTTACACCACCAAGGAAGTCGGCAAGGGCACTGGACTGGGATTGAGCATCACGCACGCCATCGTCCAGGGGCATGGAGGGCGCATCGCCGCGGAGAACCGCAGCGAGGGCGGGGCCCGCTTCATCCTGGTCTTTCCGGTGACCTCGGCCGATCCTGCCCGCAGCGCTCCGGCGATCTCCAGGGCCCAGCCCCAGGACAGCTCGGCTCCGCTGCACGCCACCATCCTGGTGGTGGAGGACGAGTACACGATCCTCGAGCTGCAGATGGCCATTCTCGCTTCGGTGGGAGCCACGGCGGTGGGGGTGGCAACCGGCGAGGAGGCGATCCAGCAGCTGCAGCGCCGGGAGTACCAGCTGGTGATCTCCGACTTGAGGCTTCCCGGCGGATTTTCCGGACAGGAGCTGTTCCGCTGGATTGAGAGAAACCGTCCCGCGCTCAGCCGCCGTGTCCTGTTCGTGACGGGCGATTCCGCCAGCGAGAGCACTCGCGCGTTCCTGGAACAGTCCGGAAGGCGCTATCTGATGAAACCCTTCTCGGTGGAAGATTATGTGCAGGCAATCCGAGAGACTCTGGACGGGCTTCGCAGTGCGGCCTGATCGGCGATCCGACCTGAAACGGAGTCGCGGCGCGGTGCCGCACCTCCTGAGATCCAGCGGGCTGCTCCTCGCCATCTCCCTGCTCACCTGGATCCCTTCGCCTGCCGAAGAGCGAGTCCTGGTGCAGGGACTGACTGACGCGGAAATCTGGTACACCGATCCTTCGTCGACTTCCCTGAGTCGCAACGAGGGGGAAACCGCCTCCGCCGGCCGGCTCAGGCTCTGGGCGATCGGGGAATTCATGCCGAACTTCCAGGGATTCGTGCTGGGAGCCCTGGAGGGCGGGAGAGGCACCGAGACGGGAGAGACCGACACTCAGCTCGAGCAGGCTTACCTGCGCTACTCCTTCGAGGCGCCCAAGCGGCTGGTCCTCCAGGCCGGAAAGTTATCCCTGCCCTATGGCAATTTCTCCCGGCGCTATTTCTCCAGCCAGAACCCGCTCATTGGAACTCCGCTGAACTATGAAATCTCCTATCCTTTGGGAATCCAGATCAGCGGCGCCGTCAAGCGCTTCGATTTCATGGTAGCCGCTCTGGACGGACCGCTCACGCATCAGGAATACGACTCCCCCACCCAATCCGCTGTCCGCCCGGCCCTTTCCGCCGGCGTGACCCCTCTGATCGGATTTCGCATCGGAGGCTATTTCACCAAGGGTCCCTATCTCAGCCGCATCTCCGAAGCCTGGCTCCTGCCGGGCAAGGAGCTGGGGGATTTCCATGAGAAGCTGTGGGGCCTCGACGTGCAGTTCAGCCGGGCCCATTTCGAGCTCAACGGTGAGCTGACGCAGACTCGGCTCGAGGTTCCCGCCGCGGGAGATGCCTGGGGAAGGAGCTGGTACGTGGAGCCCAAATACACTTTTTCCCCGCGCTGGTACGCAGCCTTACGCTGGGAGCGCGGTGACCTGCCGCACGCTAATTGGATCTGGACCACCATGTGGTCGGCGGAGCAGATTCGGGTCAATGGCCTGGAGGCCGGCATCGGATTCCGGATCATCCCGCGCTTTCTGGTGAAGACCTCGTATCGGACCGAGATCGGCAAGCGCAGCTTCGGTCCCGACCCCGAGGGGCATGCGCTGGCCTTGCAGTTCTCCTACAGCTTCGACGTCAATTCCTGGTTCCAGCGCCCGCGCTAATCCGCACGACTGAAACTCCCTTCACTTTCCGGATTCCAGCGACGCTGGGTTGAGCCTCACACTTGGCAGTGCTTACTCGACCAGGATCCCGGCATTCGAGCATCACCGCGATGCTTCATCTTCACGCGGCTATCCGGCCGAGCGGTCCAGAAGTCGATACTGAATTGCCTCAGCCACGTGGCGCGGCGAGACCTCTTCCTCGTCCGCCAGGTCCGCCAGGGTGCGCGCCACCTTGAGGATGCGGTGGTAGGCCCGAGCCGAGAGCCCGAGGCGGTCGACCGCGTTGTGCAGGAGGCGCTTTCCGACGGCGTCGAGCTCGCAATGCTCGCGAATCTGGGCAGCGGTCATCTCGGCATTGCTGCGTGTCCCCTGGGGCGCGCCCCCCGCGAGACGTCGCACCTGGACCGCCCTCGCCTTGCGGACGCGCTCGCGCACCGTGACCGAAGACTCCGTACCATTGCGCCTGCCCAGCTCCTCCGAGCGGACACGGGGCACCTCCAGATGGATGTCGAACCGGTCGAGCAGCGGCCCGGAGACCCGCCCCCGATAGCCGCCGATCTGATGCGGCGTGCAGGCGCAGCTTCTCCCGGCACTGCCCAGCTGGCCGCAGGGGCACGGGTTCATGGCCGCAATGAGCAGGAACCGGGCGGGAAGCTCCAGGGTGAGGAGGGAGCGGTTGATGACCACCTTCCCCTCCTCCATGGGCTGGCGCAACACCTCCAGCGCGCCACGCTTGAACTCGGGAAGCTCGTCCAGGAACAGCACCCCATTGTGGGCCAGGGAGACCTCGCCCGGCCTGGGAATGGCACCTCCACCCGCGAGCCCCACGCCGCTGATGGAGTGATGCGGCGCCCGGAAGGGTCGCCGCTGGAGCAGTCCGCCATGGTTCGTGAGCCCGGCCGCGCTGTGGATGCGCGTGGTCTCGACCGCCTCTTCGCGGCTCAGGGGCGGGAGGATTCCGGGCAGGCGCCGGGCCAGCATGGTCTTCCCGGCTCCTGGCGGCCCCACCAGCAACAAATTGTGTCCCCCCGCCGCGGCCACCTCCAGAGCCCGCCGCGCCGCCGCCTGTCCCGCCACATCGCGCAGATCCTCCTCCCCGCCGATCCCAACTTCTCCGGGGGAATACTCGAGCATCGACAGCGGATCGATTCTTTCCTCGCCGGATAGAAACGACACCGCCTGCGACAGGCTGCGCACCGGGTAGACCGGGATTCCTTCCACCACCGACGCCTCGGCGGCCACCGGCTCCGGCAGGAGAATGCCCCGACAGCCGAGAGCCCGCGCGGCCAGCGCGAGGGAGATGGCTCCCTTCACCGGCCTCAGGCTTCCATCCAGCGAAAGCTCCCCGGCGAAAAACAGCTTCTCAGCACGCTTGAGCGCCAGGGTTCCGGAGGCCAGGAGAATTCCGATCGCCACCGGAAGATCCAGAAAAGTACCCTGCTTGCGCAGATGAGCGGGGGCCAGGTTGACGGTGATGCGACGGGGTGGGAAGGCGAAGCCGCTGTTCTGGATGGCCGATCGCACCCGGTCCCGGCTTTCGCGCACCGCTGTATCGGGAAGACCCACCATATTCAGCGCGGGAAGCCCGCCCGCCAGATCCACCTCCACCCAGACGGGGACTGCCTCGATTCCAAGGATGGCGCCGCTGTGGACTCGGGCCAGCAATCCGCCTCCCCGATCCCGGGCACAAAAAAAGGAGAGCCCGGGCTTTCGCCCTCGGCTCTCCATGCCGCTCCCCACGGGGAGGCAGCGGCATCGTAGCGTCAGCGGATTCGGCGTGTCAAGGGAGAGATTCTTGGGCACCAAGCGACCCTGGCGCGATGGCGCGGGGTCAGCGACCGGCTGAAGGATCTGCTCTGAGGCTTAGTTCAGGCGCACCTGAAGCGTGCTGCCGGCGACGATGGAGTCCGCCGAGGAGAGGCTGTTCCACCGAATCAGGTCGGTCACCTCGACGCGATGACGCGCGGCGATTTGCTCCAGCGTGTCCCCCGGGCGGACCCGGTACTGGATGACTTTGGTGGAAGAAGAAGGCCCGGAGGGGCGGGAGATCGAGCTCTCGGTCTCAGCGCCTGAGACCACCTTCAGACGATCGCCCGGCTTGATGATGGAGCTGCGGCCGAGGTTGTTCACCTGCCGGAGCTGCTGCACCGTGATGCCGAAGCGCTGCGAGATGCTATAGAGCGTGTCCCCCCGCCGGACCCGGTACTCGCCGTCGGTCGAAACCGCCACCTGCGGCTCGACCGGCTCCGGCGGCGTTGAGCCCGCCACGGTCTGGTAATAGGCCGTCAGGCGCTGCCCCGGCAGGATGGACGAGCCGGAGATCCGGTTCCACTGCCGCAGGCTGGCGATGGTGGTGTGGTAACGCAGCGCGATCTTCTGGAGCGTGTCGCCGCGGTGGACCCGATGCACCACCTTCTCCCCGCGATCGTAGGTCGGGGCCTCTTCATCGAGCTGATCCCGGGAAATCTTCGCCGGCATGGCACCGGAGAGCGGAATCACCAGGGTTTGCCCGGGCTTCAGCCGGTGCGAGCTGCGCATCGAGTTGGCCGCCATGATGGCCGAGACGCCGACGCCGTACTTCCTGGCGATCACGGAAAGCGTCTCGCCACGCTTCACCTGGTGCGGGGTCCAGCGCAACCGCTGGTCCATGGGGACGGCGGCGTACTTTTCCATGAACACTTCGCCGACGCCAAGGGGAACCTTCAAGGAGTAACCCTCGCTGTAAGGGGGAGTGGCCATGGTGCGCAGCTCCGGGTTAAGCTCCTTCAGATCCTCCACGCTGATCCCGGCGCAATCCGCCGCCACTTTCAGGTCGGTGGCCGAGTCCAGGGTGACCCGCTCATAGAAGAGCTCGGCGACCGGCTCCACGTGAAAGCCATATTCCTGGGGCGACTTGTCGATGATCATCGAGGCCAGGATCGCCGGAACATAATTCTTGGTTTCGACCCGCAGGGCCCGTTTGTGCTGGGCCAGCGCCCAGAAATCATCGGCTCCGGTGCGCTTCATTCCACGGCCCACTTTTCCCTCGCCAGCGTTGTAGGCGGCCATCGCCAGATACCAGTCCCCGAACATGCCGTATAGGTCCTTCAGGTATCTCGCCGCCGCGCGCGTGGCTTTTTCCGGATCGGAGCGCTCATCCACCCACTGATCCCGCTTCAAGCCGTACTTGCGCCCGGTGAAAGACATGAACTGCCAAAGCCCCTTCGCCTTGGCGCGCGAATAGGCGCTGGTCTTGAAGGCGCTTTCCTGATGGGCGATATAGGCCAGGTCGGTGGGCACCCCCTCCTCCTGGAAGATCCGGGTGATCATCGGGAGAAAGCGCCCGGAGCGACGCAGACCGGCCTCGAACGGCCCCCGCATCCGCGTCTGAAACGCCTCGATGAACGTGAGCACCTTGTCGTTGAGCACGACGGGAATGTTGTATTCCACCGCACCGGATGCCGACTGTACCTTCTCCCGTTCCTTCTCGGCCTCCTCCGGTGAGAGGTAGCTGGTGATGTCCTTCAGCTCGTCCTTCGGGGGCTCCTCGCCCTTGGCCACGCCGTCGCCGTCCTGGTAGAGGTCCCCTTCCAGGGAGTCGATGTTCTCCAGCATTTCTTCGTAGGCAACCTTGAGGGTGGGAGCCGAATCAATCTCCACCTCGGAATTCAGCGCGGTCTCCACGGCGCGGTCGAAATAATCACGTGCCTCGTCGAAACGCCCCGCCTTGTGAGCATCCAATCCGGCGCCATAGAGATCCTGCATCGAGTCGATGATTTGTTGAACGCGACTCCCGGCCTTGGGAGCGGGCCCGGTCTCATCTTCCAAGGTCGCCTGCAATGCAGGTTCCTCGGCAGGTGCGGGAGTGTTGACTGCGACGGGAGCCGGCGCCGAGGGGCGGCCGGAGGTACGGGAGGAAACGCTGGCGCAAGAGAGGGTTGCGATGCTTATCAGGATGGCCAGGGGGAGAAGTCTTTGAGGTGGCATGCTTCCGAAGCCCTCAGAGGGTTGGTGTGAATCAAGACTCGCGTAATATAAGAGTCGATCTACCCAAAGTCAAGAAATATTGACCCTTTACTGCCTTCGCGACGAGCGTCCATCCCGGTTGCGCCCCTGGACGATCGTGTCCGGAAACGTTCACTGGTGAACAGACCGCCGACACGCTGTGGAGAACTCCGACACGACCCATTTCCGCCTGGGCTCCTCTCAAATTGCTGTGCCGCGCGCACTTCATCACGCGCTGGAAGAAGGTGAGGTGAAACCCCTCGTGTGGCCCATATCTTGCCAGTGTCCAGCACCTTGACAGGGGTGAGCCGCTCCCCCTAAGATGCGACCGAATCGCAATTCTCAAGGCATTCTCCCCTACCGGAAAAGGATGATGCGATGTCTCAGGACTTGAAGGAGCGTGGACGCGCCATCGAAATGGCGCTGACGCAGATCGAGAAGCAGTTTGGCAAGGGCTCCATCATGCGGTTGGGCTCCAAGGAAGTCCTCTCCAACGTTCCCACCATTTCCACGACCTCGCTGTCGGTGGACGCAGCGCTGGGCATCGGAGGCATGCCGCGCGGGCGGATCGTGGAGATTTACGGGCCCGAATCTTCGGGCAAAACCACGCTGGCGCTGCACGTGGTAGCCGAGGCGCAGCGCAGCGGCGGCATGGCCGCCTTCATCGACGCCGAGCACGCCATCGATCCCGAGTATGCCAAGAAGCTCGGCGTCGACACCGATAATCTGCTCATCTCCCAGCCCGATTCCGGCGAGCAGGCGTTGGAGATCGCCGAGGTCCTGGTGCGATCGGGCGCCCTGGACGTGCTGGTGATCGACTCGGTGGCGGCCCTGGTGCCGCGGGCGGAGCTGGAGGGGGAAATGGGCGACGCCCACGTGGGACTCCAGGCGCGGCTCATGTCCCAGGCGCTTCGCAAGCTGACCGGCATCGTCTCCAAGAGCAAGACCACGCTGATTTTCATCAACCAGATCCGGGAAAAGATCGGCGTCATGTTCGGCAATCCCGAGACCACCACCGGCGGCCGCGCGCTGAAATTCTACGCTTCGGTGCGCATCGACATTCGTCGCATCGGATCGATCAAGGAGGGGGACGCCGATATCGGAAGCCGCACCCGGGTCAAGGTGGTGAAGAACAAGATGGCCCCGCCCTTCAAGCAGGCGGAAATCGACATCATTTATGGCCAGGGAATCTCCCGGGAAGGCGATGTGCTGGATCTGGGAGTCGCCCAGACGGTTCTGGAAAAGTCGGGCTCCTGGCTCTCCTACGGGGAGACCCGTCTGGGCCAGGGTCGCGAGGCGGCGCGCCAGCTGCTCCGGGACAATCCCGAACTCTGCCGTGAGATAGAGCTGAAGATCCGCAGGAAGCTGGGGCTGATCCGCGATGAGGCGAAGCCCGCGGCGCCTGCCGATGCAGCGGTGGCGAAGGGCGAGGGGCGGGAAGATGATAAATCCAGGCGCGCGCCGGCTGCGCCGGAGCGTCCCACACGACCCCCGTCCGCGCGAATCTGAGCGTGACGGTTTGACACTCCCGCGAGGTTACTGCTACGATTCGCCCCCTCGCGAGCCCAGTTCCCCGCCCTGAACGTGCCCCTGTAGCTCAGTCGGTAGAGCGATGGACTGAAAATCCATGCGTCGCTGGTTCAATTCCGGCCGGGGGCACCATTTATTAACCCCGAACCGGCTTCGCCACAACCCCACTGCCCGACCTGCCGGTCGGCGCTGCGCTACTTGTCGCCTGCCCCGCTCTGCAGCGATTCCATGACATTTTCGAGCGAGAAGCTTCCCGGCTTCTGGCTGGGCGGAAACTCCTTGAAGGTGGCCAGGAATTGTCCGACGAATTGCTGCGCAGGGACGAGCACGAAGGCGCGTTCGATGCGCCAACGCCCATAATCGATGCTTTCGTGGTCGGCGGTCTCGAAGGGGTCGGAGCGCAGGTTGAAGAGCTTCGGGAAGCGCAGCGGCACCATCGGATCCTGCCAAACATCGAGGCCATGGGCCCGTTGCTCGGCAAAGACGACTTTCCACTGGTCATACCGGAGGCCCACGAGAGATCCCTCGTCGTTGAAGTAGAAAAACTCGTGGCGCGGGCTGGGTGACTTTCCCGTAAGCGTGTCCGTGAGGTTGTAACCGTCGAGATGCACCTTGAAGGTCTTGGCCCCGACCTTCATGCCTTTCAAGAGCTTCCCCTTCACGTCCGGCTCACCCGCCGCCGCCAGCAGGGTCGGGAGCATGTCCTCGTGCGCGAAGATGTCGTTGAGTACCGTGCCGGGCTTGATCACGCCGGGCCAGCGGATGACACAGGGTGCCCGGTATCCCCCCTCCCAGTTGGTGTTCTTCTCACCCCGGAACGGTGTCGTGCCGCCATCCGGCCACGACATCTTCTCGGCGCCGTTGTCGGTGGAGTACATCACGATGGTGTTCTCCTCGAGGCCCAGTTGCTTGAGCTTGTCGAGCAGCTGTCCAACCATCGCGTCGTGCTCGACCATGCCGTCGGGATAGATTCCGAGACCGGTTTTGCCCTGCGCTTGGGCATTGAGGTGCGTCCAGATGTGCATGCGAGTGGCGTTCCACCAGAGGAAGAATGGCCTGCCCTCCTTCTTAGCATCTTCCATGAAACGCATGGCCTCGCGGGTGAATTCCGCGTCCACCGTTTCCATGCGCTTCTTGGTGAGCGCGCCGGTCAGCTCGATCTTCTGCGTGCCGTCCGGATTGGCCCAACTGTGGATCACGCCGCGCGTCGCATAGCGCTCGCGGACCGCTGGATCCTTAAAGTAGTCCGGATTCTCCGGCTCCTCCTCGGCGTTGAGGTGGTAGAGCGAGCCATAGAATTCGTTGAAGCCGTGCGCCGTGGGCAGATGCTCATCGCGGTCGCCCAGGTGGTTCTTCCCGAACTGGCCGGTCTTGTAACCCTTCGCCTTGAGCAATTCAGCGATCGTCACGTCGCGAGCCTGAAGCCCTTCCTTGGCGCCCGGCAGTCCGACCTTGAGCAGACCGGTGCGGAAACCGACCTGGCCGGTGATGAAGGACGCGCGTCCCGCGGTGCAGCTCTGCTGGGCGTACCAGTCGGTGAACAGCGCCCCTTCCTTAGCGATACGGTCGATATTCGGGGTCTTGTAGCCCATCATCCCCAGGTTGTAGGCACTGATGTTCCAGAAGCCGATGTCGTCACCCCACAGGATCAGGATGTTGGGGCTCTTCTTGGGAGGAGGTGCCTCGGCGGCCCGGGTCCAGGCCGGGAACACAACCATATTCAGCGCGAGTGCGATCATCACTCCGATCCGGTGGAGAGCGCGCTTGAATTGCCTTCGTTCTGCGGTCGTGGGTTTACTTTCCGAATTCATGGCTCTTCGCTCCCTGGCGTTTCCGTTAGAGCCGGTGCGTTGGCTCAGCGCTCGTGTTGGCCGGTGTGGCTGCGGCGGAAGGTTGCGGCGGCATTCTACCGCGAAAACCCGGGTGGATGGCATCGGGGAGGGTCTCCCAGGCACCAACTCCATCGAAGTTCAGCTGGCATGAGGATTCGGGAATCCTGGGGAGGGTTCTATCCGGCTCGAAATCCGTGTGGCAGCGCTGCTGAAGCTGAGCGCAAAGATGAGTGCGGCTGCGATGAAAGTTAGTTCTGGGTGCCCGAGGGCCACTGGAAGAACTGGCCGTTGGCGAAGACGATGTCGCAATCGAAGTCGAGGGTGGGGCCGCCGTTCACCGGGCTCGGCTTGCCGTCTTTGCCAAGACTGGTGAGGGTGTAGTCCGTCCCCTCGGACGTGTCGGCCGTGTAGATCCAGGCGTGGTTCCATCCATCCGTACCGGCTACGGTCTTCACGTAGCTCGGCTGGATGAGGGGTTGCAGCGCCGAGTAGTTGGCCACTCTCGGATAGGTGTTATTGTCCACCGCGTACATCTCCACCGCACCCCCCAGCTGGCGCAGGTCGCCCATCGTTCTCTTCTGTTTCGCCTTGTCCACTGCGCTGATCAAGTTGGGAATGGCCATGGCGGCAATGAGACCGATGATGGTCACGACGATCAGCAGCTCGATGAGAGTGAATCCCGATTCCCTGCGCATTCATTTCCTCCTGGGCCGGTGGGAGGTCATTCGCCTCGGCCAAAGTCTCAAGTGGCGTAGTCTATCCTCGTTCCGGAGCCTGGGCGAGAAAATTGTCTGGATCCCTAATAGCGGCGGAGCAGCCCCCGCACGATTCCCTGAATGCGGACTTCCCTGGCGGGGAGCAGCATCGGCTCGAACGCTGGATTCGCTGGCGAGAGTTTCACTTTGCCGCGCGACCGATGGAATTTCTTCAGAGTCACTTCCTCGCCGCGCAGCAGCGCCACGACGGTTTCGCCGTTTTCCGGCACCGCGCGGTCCTCCACCACCACGTAGTCTCCGTCCCGGATCTGCTCGTCCCGCATGGAGTCACCTTGCACTCTCAGGACGTAGGCGCGCTTTCCGCGGACCAGGAACTCCGGGATCGACATCCGCTCTTCGACCTGCACCGCCTCCAGGGGCTTTCCCGCCGGCACGCTGCCCAGCAGGGGCAGCTCCACGAGCCCTGCGGCTTCAGGTCGATTCACCAGCTCCACGTACCGCCTGCGGCCGCGGCTCCTGCGAATGGCGCCGCGTGCCTCCAGGGCGCACAGGTGCTTGTGAATGGTCGCGGAGGAGGACAGCGAGAAAGCTTTGCCGATTTCCAGCAGGCTGGGTGCATACCCATGCTCGCGCAGAAAGCGCCGCAGGAACTCCAGGATCTCCCACTGCCGACGGGTCAGGGACATGTCGCCACCGTAGGCGAAGACTCGGCGAAAGTCAAGACGAGCGGAAGCGCTCCTCCGGCGTGCGGAACAGGACGTTGAACGTCGTGAGGCTCCCGTAGCAGCGGGTGATGTAGTGCTGGAGCGCGACCTTTTCGGTTTCGGCCAGAGTCGGGTGCGAGTTGATCTTCTGCTCGAGAACTCTCAGCTGATCGCGCACCATGACGATCTTGTGAAAGAAAGCATCCAGGGGGATTTCCTTCGCCTGGGTGTCGGATTTTCCGGGCTTGAGCACCAGCGTGCCCCCCGACCATCGGCCCTCGAGCTCCGCGTCGCCCAACCCCAGCAGGTCCTGCAGCGCTTCCTTGACGGCGGCGCGGATTTCCTCGTGAATCATCTCTTCCTCCCCTTGGGGCTCCTCGCGTCGCGATCCGCCCATCTCCCGCTGCAGGGGTATCCTGGCGGGAACCTCCGCTTCCAGCAGCTCCAGACGGTGCTGCTCCGAGCGGAGCGTTCGCACGTCGCCGCCCTCGAATAGAACTCGGACCGTTTCCCCGTCACCGATTCCCTGCACCTCCAAAACCTCTCCCCTTCCGAACTGCGAGCTATAGATTTTGTCTCCGGTCTTGAGTCGTTCCATGAGTGCCTCCCCCTCCCGGGGCCGGCCGCAGCTCCCGGGGCGCAGGATTATACCTCCTGGAGCGGTTGGCGCGGGCGCTTGCTGCGCGGTGGCCGGGTGGTGATAATACGGACCTATTCTTGGAGGTCTCCACTGGGGACAACCCACGGCCATCCTCCCGTCAAGCTTCTGGTTGCCTTGCTCACTTCCGACCTGCCGATCATGGAGGAGGTGGAGCGGCGCTTGTGCGCCACCTATGGTGCGGTGGATGAGCGCACCGAGATTTTCCTGTTCAACTTTCCGGGCCGGTTTCAGCGGGAGATGGGAGAGAATCTCAAGAAGCGCATCATCTGTTTCGAGCAGCTGCTGCCGATTGAGCGGCTGCCGGAAGTGAAAAAGCTCACCAACGACCTGGAATGGGAGTACCAGGAGCACTTACAGGAGCGCTCCCGCCGGAGGATCAACCTGGATCCAGGCTACCTCACCCTTTCCAAGGTGCTCCTGGCCTCCACCCGGAACTACTCTCATCATGTCTATTTGAAGGACGGAGTCTACGGAGAGCTGCTGCTGCGCTACCACCTGGGGGCGCTGAGAAACCTGCCCTGGACCTATGCCGACTACCGCTCCCACCTGGCGCACAGCTTCTTCACGCAGGTGCGGGAGCGCTACCACGCCCAGCTGAAAGCCCGATTCGCTCACCGACGGGAGCTTTGAAGCTGCGCGGGGCTACTCTCTTTCAGATCGCCCCGCTCGTAGAGCTTGGCGACGATCTCCACCATTCTCGGATCGTGGGCCGTGCCGGAGAGCTCCTTGAGCCGCGCCACCGCCTTGTCGTAGGACATGGATTTCTGGTAGGGGCGGTTGGTCGTCATGGCGTCGAACGTGTCGGCCACGTTCACGATCCGGGCGATGAGGGGGATCTCGTCGGCCTTCAAGCCGGAGGGATAACCTCCCCCATCCCAGCGCTCGTGGTGGTGTTTCACCGCCGGATTGACGTCCTTCATGTTCTTGATGGACGCGAGCATGGAAGCCCCCTTCTCAGGGTGCTGCTTCATGTAGCGGTACTCCTCCTCGGTGAGAACCGTGGGCTTCCTGAGAATCCGATCGTCGATGCCGATCTTTCCCACATCGTGCAGCAGCGATCCGATCTCCACGTGTCGGACCTCCCGCGGATCCAATCCGAGCTCCTTGGCAATCATCACCGAGTAGCGGCTGACGCGATCCGAGTGGCCCCGCGTGTAGGGGTCCTTCTCGTCGATGGCGGACGCCAGCGCCTTGATCGTCCCGAGAAACAGCTCCTGGTTTTCCAGGGCTGCGGCATGCAGCCGCTTGATGTGGTCCTGGATCTGATCCGACATGCGGTTGTAGGTCTCCGCCAGCTCCCCGATCTCGCTGTGCGAGCGAACGTCGGCGCGGGCGGCGAAATCACCCCGCGCGAAAGCCCGGGCCGTCTCAGCAAGCTGATTGACGGGCCGGGCGATCGATCGGGCCAGCCAGACTCCCAGGGCCAAGGCCAGTCCCAGCGCCACCATGGCCCAGGTGATGGTGCTGTAGATCATGGCCTGTACCGAAGAGTAGGCCAGGCGCTTCTCCACCTGGACGAAGATTCCCCATCCTTGATTGGTGGCGTCCACGCTTGCCAGAAAGTCACGGTTCACCCCGTCGAGGGTGACGGCAAAATCGGAGGTCTCCTTGCTCTTCGTGGGGGCCGCCAGGAACTTCTTGACGATGTCGAAATTCTTGAAATCGGTGCGCTCCAGCATCCCCTCCTCGTCCAGCGAGGCGAACAGATTGCCGTTTCCGTCGAGCGCGAACACCGTATAGCCCAGGAGCCTGGGGCCCACCGCGCGCTCCCAGAGAGGGCCCAGATCGATCAGGCTTTGCAGGACTCCCTGCACCGGCCTCCCGTCCCCTCCCCCCACTGGAGTGGAAAAGGCGACGGCGTAGGCTCCGTGAGCCCCCACGGCGACCGGGTCGGACAGGGTGGCCTCGCCGCGGCGGGCCAGCTCCGCCCCCTGCGCGAGCGCCTGCTCCAGCGGGGCACTCAAGGCCGACCCGTCCCGCAAAGCATCGAACTGCCCCCCGTTGGCCGCGATATAACGAACCAGCACCATGTCGCCGGCCAGATAACCCGCCATGGTCCCCCGGTCCCGAAGCATTTTTTCGAGAATCCCCTGACCCCCCTCACGGAGTACCGCTTCGAACAAGTCCGAGAGCTTCACCAGCTGCACCCTCGCTTCTTCGAGGCTGCTGCTGAGGGAGCGCGCGATGGAAGCCGCCACCAACAGCTGGTTTTCCTGGGTCGAGGTGATGAGCGACTCGCGTGAGATGGCGATCTGCTTCCACGCTGCGATGCTGAGGGGCACGAGCCCGGTGACCAGCAAGACCAGCAGAAGGGTGTAGAGGATGGGAGACCGGCGGCCGCTTCCCGCGACTTTGCGTCGTTCCGGCGACTGGGCCTCCGCGAGCATTGGCGAGAATCCTCCCTATCCTGCTAGAGATCCCGGAATCTCATTCTCGGGATGCGCGAGGGTATTTATAGGGTACGTGCTGGGGGGTGTCAACGGACTCCGGGGCATGCGGTGCGCCCTCAGCCGGCGGCCGCCACTTTCGGTGGAGCCGTCAGCTCGGGACCGGCTTCTCGCTGAAGTATCGCAATGAAAGCTTCCACGCAGCGCGAGTCGAATTGCAGGCTTTCACAGCGGCGTAGTTCCGCGATGGCATCCTCCAGCGTTCGTCCCGGGCGATAGGGCCGCGTCGAGGTCATGGCGTCGAAGGAATCGGCGACGCAGATGATGCGGGCCGGCAGTGGAATGGCCTCGCCCTTGAGTCCGTCCGGGTAGCCCGTCCCGTCCCAGCTCTCATGGTGATGCTTGATCCCGGAGATGTGCCCATCCAGCGTCCGGACCGGGGCCAGGATCTGGGCCCCGATGACGGGGTGCTGCTTGACCATCTCGAACTCTTCCCGCGTGAGCTTGCCGGGCTTGTTCAGCACCCGCTCGTCCATGCCGATCTTGCCGATGTCGTGCAGCAGCCCGATCTGCCCGATGGTGCGCACCTCCTGGCCGGGAAGCTGCAGGCCGCGGGCAATCATCATGGCGAAGCGGGAGACCCGCTGAGAATGCCCGGCGGTGTAGCGATCCTTCGCTTCGAGCGCCACGGCGAGCGACTGGATCGCCGAAAAGTAGCTGTTTTCAACTTCCTGCTTGGCCTCCTTCAGCTCCCGCAGCGCTTCCCGCAGCTCGGAGTTGCGCTTTTGCAAATCCACGAGCAGACGCTCGTTGGTGCGCCGCATCGCCGCCTGGCGCAGCAGGGAGGTGACGGTGAATTTCAGATCCTCCGGCTCCCAGGGCTTGGCCACGTACCGATCCAAACCGGCATTATTGAAAGCGTAAACCGCTTCCTCCAGGTTTGGACGATCGGAAACCAGGATTTTGATGACCCCGGGAAACTGGCTCTGAACGATCTCCAGAAAACGGGTCCCGGGAATACCCGGCAGGGCCTGCGAGGTGATGACCAGGTCGAGCTGCTTGCCCTCGCTGCGAATTCGGTAGAGGGATCCCAGTCCTTCTTCAGAAGAGCTGGCGGCGACGATTTCCAGGTTGTCCCCCACCGCTTGCTGGAGCGTCTGGCCCATGGTTTCCAGGAATTTGGAATCGTCGTCCACAAGCACAATGGTTCCGCGGCTCACGGGCTCCCCCGCAAAGGTGGCGTCTCCCCCCAATATAGGAAGCGGGGGCAGGTCCTCGCAAGGAATTGCCCGGGAGAATCGCAGTCAAGGTTCCGACACCAGCCGGTCAGGTATCACACAACGTGTTCTGCTGGTTATGTTTATGGGCCACAGAACGCTTCGGTGGCAGCGTTGACACCCCCCGGCCCCTGCGCTATACTCCCGCCCCGCTGATGCTGGAGGCCAAGGGAGGGGGCACCGGTTGCTTCTCATCTATTCCTTCCTGGTCCTTCTCGCATCCCTCGTCGTGATTCCACTTTCCTACATCCTGGATTTCCAACACCGCGAATTACGCTCCGGATGGAAGGAGAAGTTGGGATTCGTCCCTCGCCTGCCGGACTCCGCCTCTCCCCGGCTCTGGCTGCATGCTGTTTCGGTGGGGGAAGTCCAGCTGGCCCGCCAGCTGCTCGCCGAGCTGTTCTCCCGGCGTCAGGATTTGGAAGTCCTGCTCACCAGCACCACGGCCGCTGGCAGGAGGTTCGCCAGGGAGGCCAGGATAGCCGGCACCCGCGTGAGCGCCTTGCCGGTCGATCTGCCGTTTCTCACCCGCCGGGCGCTGCGGCGCGCTCGTCCCCATCTGCTCGTCCTGCTGGAGACCGAAATCTGGCCGAACCTGATCCGGCAGTGCGCCACGCGGGGAACTCCGGTCCTCATCGCCAATGGGAGAATCTCCTCCCGCTCGTTTCCGCGCTATCGGTGGCTGGGATCCACCCTGGCCAACATCCTGGCAAGGGTGGATCGGTATCTCATGCAGTCGGAACAGGATGCCGGGCGCATTCGCGTTTTGGGCGCACCCGCCGACAAGATTGAAATCACCGGGAATCTCAAGTGGGACCTGCCGGCGCCGGCACAGAGCGCGGCGGCGGCTCGGCAGGATTTTGGCCTGCCTCCCGATGCGCCCGTCCTGGTGGCGGGCAGCACCTTCGAGGGGGAGGAGTCGGCGGTGCTGGATGCCTGGGAAGCGCTGCGGATGGAATTCCCTCGCCTCTGCCTGGTGCTGGCACCGCGTCATCCGCGCCGCTTCGAGCGGGTCGCAGAGCTGCTCGCGGGACGCGGCCTGGCCCACGCCCGACGCAGCCGGCCCGCGGGTGGGCCGCATGAGGTGCTGCTGCTGGACACGCTGGGCGATCTCCGGCGGGCCTATGGCATGGGTACGATCTGTTTCGTGGGAGGCAGCCTGGTGAGCCGCGGAGGGCAGAACCTCCTGGAGCCCGCGGCTGCCGGACGACCGGTACTGTTCGGGCCCCGGACGGAGAATTTCGCCGAGGCCGCGCAGGCGCTGATCGACGCGGGTGCGGGCTACCGAATCGACTCCGCCGCGGCTTTGCATCCGACGTCGCTTCGACTCCTGCGTGACCCGCAGGAATGTGAGACCGCGGGGCGGCGCGGCGCGGCCCTGGTGGCCGCCAATCGAGGCGCCACGCGCAAGACGGCTGACAGAATCCTGGGCTACCTGCCTGGATCGAGCCCGTGAATGGGCGCTCCCCATCCTCCCTGGCTCTGCGCGCTCCTCTTTCCGGCGGGGCTGCTGTACCGCGGCGGCGTGGAAGTGCGGAACTTTCTCTACCGCCGGGGAGCCCTTCCCACCCGGCGCCTCCCCGCCGCGGTGCTGAGCGTGGGAAACCTGACCATGGGGGGCTCGGGGAAGACCCCCTTCGTCGCCTATCTCGCCGGGCAATTCCGGGAATCGGGGCGCCGGGTCGCGGTGGTTAGCCGGGGTTATGGTGGCGCCTCCCACCCGACCCCCACGGTCGTCAGCAAGGGTACCGGGCCGTTGGTCACCGCTGCTGAGGCGGGCGATGAGCCGGTTCTGCTGTCTCAGATCCTCCCCGCCGTGGTGGTCATCGTCTGCCGGGACCGATGGTCGGCGGGTCGTCTCGCATCCGAGCGCTTCGGCTCCGATTTGATTCTGCTGGACGATGGCTATCAACATCGTCGCCTCGCCCGGGATTTCGACCTGCTCCTGGTGGACGCTGGGAGGGGATTCGGGAATGGTAGAATGCCCCCGTGCGGGCCTCTCCGGGAGCCGCTGCGGGAGCTGGCTCGGTGCGACGCGCTGGTGGTCACGGGCAGCGCCGACCAGACGCACCAGGGGGCCGCGCAGGCCCGGAAGGTGCTCACCCACCTCGGCCTTTCCAAGCCGGTTTTTCGCTGCGAGCGACGTTGTGACGGCTTCTCCCGACTCGATTCCGCCGAGCGGCTGGCTCCTGAGGCCCTCAACGGAATGAAAGCGGTGGCTTTCTCGGGGATCGCGCACCCGGAGGGTTTCGAGTCAGACCTTCGCTCCCTGGGCGTCAAGCTGGTGGACTCGGTGAGATTTCGGGATCACCAGCCCTTGGGCCCAAGGGAGCTGGCGCGCGTCGCCGAGAGCGTGAAACGAGCCCGTCCGGAAGTCCTCGTCACCACCGAGAAAGACCGTGCCCGGCTGGGTACCCTGATGATGCCGCTTCCAACCTTTACGCTGAGGATTCGCATGGCTCCCGTAGAAGAGAACGAGCTGATGGCGCTGGTGAAGCAGCGGCTTTCCGGCGTCGATTTCAGTGCCCGTGCGGAGAATCCCTGAATGCCACACGCGCGCCACCCTATCCGCAGCCTCGTCGAAGTGGGGCTCGTGAAGTGCCTGTTCTTCTTACTGCCCCTGCTGCCCAGGCGGCTCCGCCTTGGAACAGGGCGTGCCCTGGGGCTGGCCCTTTACGCGTTCGTGCCTCGCCTGCGCCGCATGGCCGCTGCCAATCTGGACCGAGCCTTCGCCGACTCCTTGACCCGGGAGGAGAAATCGCGGATCTCCCGGGCGTCCTTCGTCCACCTCGGGCGGCTCCTGTGCGACACCCCCGCATTTTCCCTGGTCCGTCCTGATCGGCTGGAGGAGTTCGCCGTGTTCGAGGGACTCGAGCATCTGCGGGCCGCCTATGCCAAGCGACGCGGCGTGTTCGTGTTTTCGGCGCACTACGGCAACTGGGAGATGGTGGCGCTGATCCAGGGGTACCTGGGCATGCCGCTGGCGATGGTGACGCGCCCTCTGGACAATCCCCACCTGGAGCGATCCCTGTTCGCCTACCGCACGTTGTCCGGCAACCAGGTCATCCACAAGAGAGGGGCGGCCAAGGAGATGCTGCGCGCCGTGCGCCGGGGATGGGGAGTGGCCATCGTCATCGACCAGAACGTGCGCGGCGAGGAAGGCCTCTTCGTGGATTTCTTCGGCACTCCGGCCTCCACCACGCCGGCGCTGGCCACCCTGGCACTGAAAACCGACGCGCCCATCATTCCGGTCTTCGGCATCCCGCTTCCCGATGGACGCTATCGGATCCGCTATCTTCCCGAGGTGCCGCATCCCCATTCGGGCGACACCCGGCAGGACATCCTGACCCTGACCCAGCATTGCACCCGAATCATCGAGGAGCAGATCCGCGCCCAGCCCGAGTACTGGGTCTGGATGCATCGCCGCTGGAGGACCCGCCCCCGCGAGAACGCTCAGCCGACTTCTCCGGCTCGCGAGGCGCGCGCGTGACGGCGATTCCGGGACAGCGCCGCGCCGTGTTCCTGGATCGGGACGGCACCGTGGCGGAGGAGGTAGGCTACGTCAACCATGCCTCCCGCATCCGCCTTCTGCCGGGTTCCGCCGAGGCGGTGAGGCGATTACGAGACGCCGGGTTCCTGGCGGTGATCGTGACCAACCAGGCGGGGGTGGCGCGGGACTACTTCGAGGAGTTCGTCGTCCAACAGGCGAACCGGCGGCTGGAGGAGCTGCTGCAGCAGGAAGGGGCAGCGCTGGACGGCATTTATTATTGTCCCCATCACCCCCGAGAGGGCGCGCCCCCCTACCGGCAGGATTGCCAGTGCCGGAAGCCTCGACCGGGAATGCTGCGGCAGGCATCGGAGGATCTCGGGATCGACCTGTCCCGGTCGTACATGGTGGGCGATGGGCTGGTGGACGTGGGGGCGGCGCGGGCCGCCGGCGTGGTGCCCGTTCTGGTGCTCACCGGTTACGGCCGGGGGCATCTGGAGCACCGGCGCTCCCGCTGGACCGTGGAGCCGGAGCACATTTCCGAGAACCTGAGTGAGGCGGCGGAGTGGATTCTCGATCGCGAGCGGAGGCAGTCGTGAGCAAGGCCATCGGCGGGGTGGATCCCGCGAGACTCCTGGGCCTGCTGGAGCGCCTGTCGGGAGTCTCGGTCGCGGTCCTGGCAGATCTGGTGCTGGATGAATTTCGCTATGGGGAGCCGGATCGGGTTTCCCGGGAAGCTCCGGTGCTGATCCTGAAGCACCGGAAGACCGAGCTTCTCCCCGGCGGAGGCGCCAATGCCGTCGCCAATCTGAAAGCCCTGGGGGCCCGCCCAATTCCCCTGGGACGCCTGGGGGACGACGATTCGGGAAACGCACTGCTCAAGAGCTTCAAGCTGCGCGGCATCTCCTCTTCTTTGATCTGGACTCCCGACCATTACCAGACCCCCACCAAGACCCGGATACTCGCGGGTGGCGCCCATTCGGTGAAACAGCAGGTGGTTCGGATGGACCAGGGCGAGCCGGCCGGCATGACCGCTGGAGAGGAGGAGCACCTTCGCTCCAACCTGCGCCGGGCGCTGGGCGACGGCACGGGCCTGCTGATTTCCGATTATGGCTACGGGCTGCTGCACCCGGGAAACCTCCCCGAAATTCTTGCCATGGCTCGTGCGGCAGGCTCCAAGGTCGTGGTGGATTCCCGCTCCCAGCTGGCCCTCTATCGGGGAATCACCGCCGCAGCCCCCAATCTCGAGGAGGCCGAGAAGGCCTCCGGCATCCGGGTGGGCCACGACACTCACAGGCTCGATGAGGCGGGACGCAAGCTCAGAGAGTCCCTGCAATGCGAGGCGCTCCTGATCACGCTGGGCAGTCGCGGCATGGCCCTGTTCGCGCAGGGGCTCGACCCGGTGCATCTCCCCGTCTACGGGGCCGACGAAGTGGCCGATGTGACGGGTGCCGGCGACACGGTGGCCGCGGTGTTCACGGCGGCGCTGCTCTCCGGCGGCACCAGCCTCGAGGCCGCTGCGCTGGCCAACGTGGCGGCGGGTCTGGTCGTGATGAAGCGGGGCACGGCGACCCTCGCGCCGGAGGAAATCGTCCGGGCCCTGCAGGGTGAAAGGTGAGCTCCCCGGACTCTGCCGGGAATGCTTCGAGGCGATGAGCTTGGGCCGCATCCTGAATCGACAAGACCTGGTCCGGGCGGTGCAACAGGAGCGCTCCGCGGGGCGCCGGATTGCCCTGGCCAACGGGATTTTCGATCTCCTGCATGTCGGTCACATCCGCTATCTGAACGCCGCCAAGCAGGAGGCGGACATCCTGGTGGTGGCGGTGAACAGCGACGCCTCAGCGCAATCCTTGAAGGGACCTGGGCGCCCCCTGACCCCGGCGGGGGAGCGCTGTGAAATCCTGGCGGCTCTGCAATGCGTGGACTACGTTACGGTATTTGAGGAGCCGACGGCACAGGCGTTGATTCATGCGCTAGCCCCCGACGTGCATTGCAAGGGCACCGACTACACCACCGGCACGGTTCCCGAGCGGGAGGCGGTGCAGCAGATCGGAGGCAGGGTGGCCATCGTCGGCGACGCCAAGGAACACGCCACTAGGGACCTGATTCGCATCATCCTCGATCGCTTCCGATCCTCGCCAGGCTGAGCGGGAAATCCCCGCCGCGGCAATTCCCCACCCGCACCCCTTCCTCACACGACGGCGGGCGCAGAAACGGGCTCCGGCTTCGCGGTGTCGGTGCTCGTGGTGGCAGGTGGGAGAGAGAGCGGATTAGGAAACTTTCGGCCGCGGGCCGTTGGGATGAAAAGCCTGCAGGGGCGCCACTTCCAGCCCTTCCCGCTGGAGGGCCCGGATCCCCTCCACCGATGCGGCGCCTCCCGAGAGGGTGGTGATGCAGGGAACGCCGCGCGAGGTCGCGGTGCGCCGGATCGCCATCTCATCGAAGTGGGACTCCCGGCCGAGGGTGGTGTTGAGAATCAGATCGATGTCACCGTTGAGGATCCGGTCCACCACATTGGGCCTTCCCTCGTTCACCTTGTAAATCACCTCGACCATCAGCCCTGCCGACGCCAGCCGGTTGGCCGTGCCGGTGGTGGCCAACAGCCGAAAACCCATCTCGGCGAATCCGCGCGCGATGGGAACCACGGCGTTCTTGTCGTTGTCGTTGACTGAGATGAAGATCCTCCCGGAGGTGGGAAGCGACAGCCCGCAGGCCATCTGCGCCTTGGCGAACGCATGGCCGAAGCTGGGAGAGATCCCCATCACCTCCCCGGTCGATTTCATCTCGGGGCCGAGAATCGGATCCTCCCCGGGAAAGCGCATGAACGGGAAGACCACCCCTTTCACGAACACGGCGGGAAGGGCCGGCTCCTCGGTCAATCCCAGATCGGCCAGACTGCGTCCCACCTGCACCTTCGCCGCCAGGCGGGCCAGCGGAACCCCGGTGGCCTTGCTGACGAAGGGAATGGTGCGGGAAGCGCGGGGATTCACCTCCAGCACGTAGAGCGTGGAGTCCTTGAGGGCAAACTGCACGTTCATGAGGCCCCTGACTTTCAAAGCGAGGCCCAGGCGCTTGGTCTGGTCCCGCATGCGATCCTGGTCGGCCTTGGATATCCGGTAGGGGGGGAGCACGCAGAACGAATCCCCCGAATGGATGCCCGCCTCTTCGATGTGCTGCATGATCCCGCCGATGACAGTCTCCTTGCCGTCCCCGATGGCATCCACGTCCACCTCGAAGGCGTCCTCGAGAAAACGATCGATGAACACCGGATGCCCCGGGGATACCAGCGCCGCCTGGCCGGCGAAAGCGAGGAGCTGGCTCTCATCGTAGGCGACTGTCATGGCTCTGCCGCCCAGCACGTACGAGGGGCGGACCAGCACCGGGTAACCGATCTGGGTCGCCACCGCCAGGGCCTCATCGGTCGTGAAGGCGGTTCCCCACTCGGGCACCGTGATCCCCAGGTCTTTGGCCAGGGAGGCGAACCGCTTGCGGTCCTCGGCCAGATCGATGGAATCGGGGGAAGTGCCCAGGATGGGAGCGCCCGCGCGCTGCAGCGCCATCGAGAGGTTCAGGGGTGTCTGCCCGCCGAATTGGACGATGAGTCCCTCCGGCTTCTCTTTCTCCACCACCGACATCACATCCTCCAGGGTGAGCGGCTCGAAATAGAGACGATCGGAGGTGTCGTAATCGGTCGAGACGGTCTCGGGGTTGCAGTTCACCATGAGGGACTCGATCCCCTCCTCCTTGAGCGCGAAGGCGGCCTGGCAGCAGCAATAGTCGAACTCAATCCCCTGGCCGATGCGGTTCGGCCCACTCCCGAGGATCATCACCTTGCGCCGCCGGGTGGGCTCCGCCTCGCATTCCTTCTCATAGGTGGAGTAGAGATACGGTGTCTTGGCTTCGAACTCCGCTCCGCAGGTGTCGACGCGCTTGTAGGCCGGGGTGATGCCGTTGCGCAGCCGGCGCTGGCGGATTTCCTCCTCGCTGGACCCCGTGAGATGCGCGATGCGTCGATCGGAAAAACCGTCCCGCTTGGCTTCCCGCAGGATCTCCGGCGTCAGGTCCTCCAGCCGATGGGCGGCGAGGATCTCCTCCGAGCGGAGGATTTCCTTGATCTTCTCCAGGAACCAGGGATCGATGCGGCTCAGCGCGGCGATTTCGCCCAGCGGCATTCCCAGCCGCATGGCGGAGCGCACCGCCATCATCCTTTCCCGCGTGGGAGTGATGAGCTTCTCCCGCACCAGCGCCGGGTCCTTCATCTCCGCGCCGTCCCAGAAGGTCTCGTCGCTTCCCGTCTCCAAGGAGCGAATCCCCTTTTGGAACGCCTCTTTGAAGGTCCGCCCGATCGACATCACTTCCCCCACCGACTTCATCTGGGTGGTCAGGGTCTTGTCGGCGCGCGGGAATTTTTCGAAGGTGAAGCGGGGGATCTTCACGACCACGTAGTCGATCGTGGGCTCGAAGGAGGCAGGAGTCTCTCGGGTGATGTCGTTGGGAATCTCGTCCAGGGCGTACCCCACCGCCAGCTTGGCGGCGATTCGCGCGATCGGAAACCCGGTGGCCTTGGAGGCCAGGGCCGAGGATCGCGACACCCGCGGATTCATTTCGATGACCACTTGCCGCCCGGTGGCGGGGTCCACAGCGAACTGGATGTTGGAGCCCCCGGTCTCCACCCCCACCTCGCGGATGATCCGGATGGCGGCGGTGCGCATCCGCTGGTATTCGTCGTCGCTGAGGGTCTGGGCGGGCGCGATGGTGATGGAGTCCCCGGTGTGCACTCCCATGGGATCCAGGTTTTCGATCGAGCAGATGATGACCACGTTGTCTTTCAGGTCACGCATCACCTCCAGCTCGAACTCCTTCCAGCCCAGGACCGATTGTTCCACCAGCACCTGGTGCACCGGGCTCAAGCTCAAACCACGTTCGGCCACCTCCTCGAACTCCTGGGTGTTGTAAGCGATACCGGCTCCCGCCCCGCCCAGGGTAAAGGAAGGGCGGATGATGGCGGGATAGCCGATGCGCTCCAGGATGGCGCGGCCCTCGGCCACCGTTCCGGCGTAACCGCTCGCGGGCACCTCGAGGCCGATCCGGTTCATGGCTTCCTTGAAGAGCAGCCGATCCTCGGAGACCTGGATGGCCGGAAGCTTGGCGCCGATGAGCTCCACCGAGAAGCGCTCCAGAATCCCTTGCCGGCCCAGGTCGATGGCCAGGTTCAGCGCGGTCTGCCCGCCCACCGTGGGGAGCAGTGCGTCCGGTCGCTCCTTGGCGATGACCCGCCCCACCATGTCGACGGTCAAGGGCTCCACGTAGGTCGCGTCCGCCATTTCCGGGTCGGTCATGATGGTCGCCGGATTGGAATTCACCAGCACCACCCGGTACCCCTCCTCCTTCAAGGCCTTGCAGGCCTGGGTCCCGGAGTAGTCGAACTCACAGGCCTGGCCAATGACGATGGGGCCGGATCCGAGGATCAGGATGGTTTTCAGGTCATCGCGACGCGGCATGCCCCCTCCCAGGGCTCTGCAGGGTAAAAAAAAGGGGGGCCAATGGCTCCCCCCGGGTGACATCGAATCGGACCATGACTCTCCCGATCACTTCCCCGACTTCTTCTTGCCTCCGGCTTTCGTCCGCGAAATCGGGGCTCTTTTCATCGATCTCGCCACACCCTTCTTTCCGGATTCGGGGGCCTCCGCGTGCTCGTGACCCTCGTGGTCGTGAGCATGGCCGGCGGCGGCTCCCGTTGCGGCCGAGCCTGATTCTGCCTTCGCTTCCTTGGCCTTTTTCTTCTTCTTTTTGGTGCCCTTGTCGAACACCGGCTCGGAGCCGAGCAGCTCCACCATGGCTACTTCGGCGCCGTCCCCCTGGCGCCAGCCCATCTTGAGAATCCGGCTGTAGCCACCGGGGCGCTGGGAGAACCTCGGTCCGAGGGTATCGAACAGCTTTTTCAGCACTGCCCGATCCTGAATGTCGCGCGCCGCCAGACGCCGGCTGTGCAACGTATCCCTCCGGGCGAGGGTGATCAGCTTCTCGGCGAAGGGCCTCAGCTCCTTGGCCTTGTGCAGGGTCGTGGTGATCCTCTCCGCCTGGAAAAGCGATGTGGAGAGGTTCCTGAGCAGCGCGATTCGGTGCTCGGTGGTCCGTCCCAGCTTGCGCAGTGCCTTGCCGTGCCTCATCGCTAATGATCTCCGCCCTGCTAATCGAGGGCTAGCTGCTGGGCCGGCTCATCCACTTTCATGCCCAGGGAAAGTCCCATCTCGGCCAGGATTTCCTTGATTTCGTTCAGGGACTTCCGTCCGAAGTTCTTGGTCTTGAGCATCTCGGCCTCGGTCCGCTGCACCAAGTCCCGGATGGTCCGGATCTCCGCGTTCTTGAGGCAATTGTACGATCGCACCGACAGCTCCAGCTCCTCGACCGACCGGTTCAGGTTCTCGTTGAGCTTCTCCCGCTCCTTGTCGATCTCCTTTTCCTGGGCCTCGTGAGTCTCTTCGAAATTGATGAAGATCGTCAGGTGGTCCTTGATGAGCTTGCTGGCCAGCGCCACGGCGTCCTGGGGTCGCAGCGCACCGTTGGTCCAGACATCCAGCGTGAGCTTGTCGTAGTCGGTGGTCTGCCCCAGCCGGGCATCCTCCACCGTGTAATTCACCTTCTTCACCGGTGAGTGAACCGAATCCACCGGAATGTACCCCACCGGAAGGTCCGGCTCATAGTTCCGATCCGCCGAGACGTACCCCCGCCCCGGCCGGACCCGCATCTCGATGTTCAGCTTCCCCTCCTCCTGGAGGGTCGCCAAGTGGATGCTGGGATCGAGAATCTGCACGTTCGGATTCGTCTCGATGTCGCCGGCCTTGATCTCGCCGGCGCCCTCGACGCGCAGCGTGATGGTCTCCGGGTGATCGACGCTCATCTTCAGGGGAACCTGCTTCAGGTTCAGGATGAGATCGGTGGCGTCTTCCACGACTCCGGGAATGGAAGTGAACTCATGCAGAACGCCTTCGATGCGCACGGCGGTGATGGCTGCCCCTTCGATGCTGGACAGCAGCACCCGCCGCATGGCATTGCCGATCGTGGTTCCGAAGCCCCTCTCGAAGGGCTGGGCATGAAACTGACCGTAAGTGCCCGAGATGGTCTCGGGATTGAACTCAAGGCGCTTGGGCCGCTGGAAATCTTTCCAAAGCATTCAGCATTCTCCCGTAAATGGGGATTACTTCGAGTACAACTCGATGATCATCTGCTCCTGGATGGGCAGGGTTATGCTCTCCCTCGACGGCAGGGCCACGACACTCCCCTTGAGTGCGTCGGCGTCCAGGGCGAGCCACTCGGGAATTCCCCGGGCGCGCGTGTGGTCCACCGCGGCCAGCAGGAAGGTGTTCTTCCGGATGCCCTCTTTCATGGCGACCTGGTCTCCCGCTTTCACCAGGTACGATGGGATGTCCACCTTCCGGTTGTTGACGCGGACGTGTCCGTGGCTGATGAGCTGTCGGGCCTGCCATCGGGACGAAGCGAAGCCCAGCTTGAGCACCACATTGTCCAGCCGTCGCTCCAGCATCTGCAGCAGGACCTCGCCGGTGACCCCGCGGGAGCGCACCGCCTTCTGGTAGGCCAGGCGAAACTGGTTTTCCAGCATGCCGTAGATGCGCTTGACCTTCTGCTTTTCCCGCAGCTGGATGCCGTACCCCTGCACTTTGGTGCGCCTCTTGCCATGCTGCCCCGGAGCGAAGCGCCGCTTCTCGACGGCGCATTTCTCCGAGAAGCACCGCTCGCCTTTCAGGAAGAGCTTCATTCCCTCCCTGCGGCAGAGCCGACAAACTGGACCACGAATTCTCGCCAAGTGATTGTCCCCTTTCCTTTCCTGATGACCTTTGAAATCCCGTTCCTACACGCGGCGCCGCTTGGGCGGGCGGCAGCCGTTGTGGGGGATGGGCGTAACATCCTTGATGGCCTTGATCTCCATGCCGATGGCCTGCAGCGCCCGGATGGAGGACTCCCTGCCGGAGCCGGGCCCCTTGACGCGGACCTCCAGGGAGCGCACACCGTGCTCCTTGGCCGCATTGCCCGCGGTCTGGGCGGCCATCTGAGCGGCGAACGGCGTTCCCTTGCGGGATCCCTTGAAGGCGAGACAGCCCGCCGAGGACCACGCCAGCACGTTTCCCTGCATGTCGGTGATGGTGATGACGGTGTTGTTGAACGTGGCATGAATGTGCGCCACTGCCACCGGCACGTTCTTCTTTTCCTTGCCCCCCCGGCGCTTCGGCGTGGGTGCGGGCTTGCCCGCCTCGACCGCCGCGGTCTCCGGGGCGCTGGGTGCCGCCTGGGCTGCTTTCTTTTCGTCTGCCATGGTTGCTTCCCGTTATCCCTTCTTGCCCGCCGGGGCCTTCTTCTTTCCCGCCACGGTTCTCCTCGGGCCCTTGCGGGTCCGGGCATTGGTGTGGGTCCGCTGCCCGCGCACCGGCAGGTTCCGGCGGTGGCGCGACCCCCGATAGCACCCGATGTCGATCAGGCGCTTGATGTCCATGGAGACGTTCTTGCGGACGTCTCCCTCCACCTGACCCTCATCCTGGATGACGTCACGAATCTTGCGCACTTCTTCTTCGGACAGATCCTTCACCTTGATGTCAGGCGAAACTCCGGCCTTCCCCAGGATTCGATTGGAGCGCGACCGGCCGATGCCGTGAATGTAAGTGAGGGCAATCTCAACGCGCTTGCCCTGAGGCAGGTCCACACCTGCGATTCGAGCCACTCTTCCTCCCTTATCCCTGCCGCTGCTTGTGCTTGGGGTTCACGCAGATAATCCGGATGACCCCGGCGCGGCGGATGACCTTGCACTTGGAGCAGATTTTCTTGACTGATGCCCGGACTTTCACGCTGCCTTCCTTTCCACCCTCCTGGGAGGGCGGGAATCACTTGTAGCGGTAGACAATCCGCCCGCGCGTCAAATCGTAGGGGGAAAGCTCCACCAGGACCCGATCTCCAGGGAGGATGCGGATGAAGTTCTTGCGCATTCTGCCCGAGATGTGGGCCAGGACCCTGTGCTTGTTCTCCAGCTCGACACGAAACATGGCGTTGGGCAAAGGCTCCAGCACCGTGGCTTCCACTTGAATCGCCTCTTCCTTCGCCACCGTTTTTTCTCAGCCCCTTCCGGAAGACGAGCCCAGCACCCGGGGCCCGGAGGACGTGATCGCCACACACCGCTCGAAGTGAGCCGAGGGAAGCCCATCCACGGTCACCGCGGTCCAGCCGTCTGACATGATGCGCACCTCCGGCGATCCCTGGTTGACCATCGGCTCCACGGCGAGCACCAGCCCTTCCTTGAGCACCGGCCCCCCCCCGGGGGTGCCATAGTTTGGAACCTGGGGATCCTCGTGCAACGACGTTCCGATTCCGTGCCCGACGAACTCCCGCACCACCGAGAAACCGGCGTGCTCCACGTGGCTCTGGATCGCAAATCCGATATCCGACAGCCGCCCCCCGGCCTGCGCCTGGGCGAGCCCCTTTTCCAGCGCCTCGCGGGTCACGGCCAGGAGCCGGCGCGACTCCTCCGGGACCTTCCCCACGGCCACGGTCCTCGCCGAGTCTCCGTAATAGCCGTCCAGCACGACGCCGAAATCGAGGCTGACGATGTCTCCCTCCTTCAACACGCGCTTCCTCGAGGGGATTCCGTGAATGACCTCCTCGTTGATGGATGCGCACAGGGATCCGGGAAATCCCCGGTACCCTTTGAAGGCCGGCTTGGCCCCCGCCTTGCGGGTCAGCTCCTCAGCCTCCCGGTCCAGATCCGCCGTGGAGACTCCCGGGGCCACCATGGCCTCCAGGGCGTCGAGGACTTTCAGCACCACGGCATTGGATCGCTCCAACGACTCGATCTCGCCCGGCGACTTGTAAAGAATCAACGTGCTCCTTCCTCGATGGCCCGGACCAGTGACGCGCTAACCGACTCGGGCGATCCGGTCCCTTCCAGCTCCGAGAGCAGCCCGAGCTGCCGGTAATGATCCAGAAGCGGCCGTGTCTGCTCCTCGTAAACCCTCAACCGCTCGCGCACGACCTCTTCGCGGTCATCCGGCCGCTGCGCCAGCTCACCGCCGCAGCGATCGCACCGTTCCGGCTGCCGGGGCGGCTGGCTCACGAGGTGGTAGCCCGCACCGCATTGGCCGCAAACCCGGCGACCCGTCAGGCGCCGAACCAGCTCCTCCTGGGCCACCCGAAGCGCCAGCACCTGATCAATCCCCTGAGCCAGGCTGCTCAGAATCTCATCCAGAGTGAGTGCCTGGGACAGGTTTCTCGGGTACCCATCCAGCAGAAATCCGCGCTTGACATCAGGCTGCGCCAGACGCTTGCCCACCATCTCGGAGACCAGGCTGTCCGGGACAAGCTCGCCGCGCGCCATGATCGCTCTCGCCTTCCGGCCCAGCTCCGTTTCCAGCTTCACGTGCTCCCGGAGCATGTCGCCAGCCGAGAGATGGGGAATTCCCAGCTTTTCATGCAAGCGAACCGCCTGGGTCCCCTTTCCCGCCCCAGGGGGGCCCATCAGGATCAGGTTCACCTGCCGCTACCCCCGCCGGCCCCGGACCCGCGCCCCCTTCAGGAAGCCCTCGTAGTGCCTCATGATGAGCTGCGATTCCACCTGCTGGACCGTGTCCATCGCCACGCCGACGACGATGAGCAGCGACGTCCCGCCGAAATAGAATTTCACCCCCAGCCCCTGAGTCAGGAAGCCTGGAAGAATGGCGTCCAGCGCCGGACCGATGCCTGGAAGCGTTCCCACGTTCAGTCCGGAGATCAGGATGGTCGGGAGCAGCGCGATGATCGCCAGATAAAAGGAGCCCGCGAAGGTCAGCCTTGTCAGGATGTTGTCGATATACTCTGCCGTCCTCCTGCCGGGCCGAATTCCGGGGATGAATCCGCCGTACTTCTGCAGATTATCGGCGGTGTCCATGGGATTGAAGATGATGGAGACATAGAAGTAACAGAAGAAGATGATGAAGACGAAATACAGCAAGTTGTACAGCGGCATGGTGTAGTCGAACTGGTGGACGATGTCCCGAATCCAGGTGACCTTCTGGAACATCGGCACCTGCCCGAAGGTCTGGAAGATGGAGAGAATCGAAGACGCGAAAATGACCGGAATGACTCCGCCGGTGTTCAGCCGCAGCGGAAGGTGGGTGGAAAGACCTCCGAACGTGCGACGTCCCACCACGCGCCGGGCATATTGCACGGGGATTCGGCGCTGGGCCCGCTCCACGAAGACGATGGCCGCCACGACCGCGACCATGAGGGCGAGCAGGAAGACCAGCGCGATCATGCCGATGTTTCCGGTCGTCAGATCCTGCACCGTGGCCAGGATGGCGTGCGGCAGCCCCACGACGATCCCGGCGAAGATGATGAGCGAGATGCCGTTGCCGATCCCACGCTCCGAAATCTGCTCGCCCAGCCACATGATGAACGCGGTCCCGGTGGTCAGGGTGACGACCGTCAGAAAGCGGAAAAACCAGCCCGGATGCAGCACCACCTGCGGCCCGCCGGAGTTCTGGAAGTTTTCCAGCCAGAAGGCGATCCCCAGAGACTGAATGACGCTCAGCACGACCGTCCCGTACCGGGTCCACTGCGTGATCTTCCTGCGCCCCACCTCGCCGCCCTCCTTGGAGAGCTTCTCCAGGTAGGGCCAGATCACCGTGAGCAGCTGCAGAATGATGGAGGCCGAGATGTAGGGCATGATGCCCAGGGCAAAAATCGTCAGACGTCTGAGATTTCCGCCCGAAAAGAGATCCAGGAATCCGAGCAGGGAGCCTGCCTGGGTGCGGAAGATCGAGTCCAGTGCCTCGAAGTTGATGCCGGGCACGGGGACGTGACCGCCGATCCGGTATACCGTGAGGAGGGCGAAGGTGTAGAAGAGCCTCTTCCTGAGGTCCGGAATGCTGAAAATGTTCTTGATGCTGTCCACGGGCCTTCCGATTAGCGGGCCAGGATCTCTACGGATCCACCCGCCGCTTCAATTTTCTTGCGTGCTTCGGCACTGAACCGGTGCGCCTTGACCTTGATTCCGGCCGGCGAGTCGCCCCGGCCCAGAATCACCACGCCATCCAGGGCCTTCCGGATGACCCCCGTGGCCAGTAGGCTCTCCGGGGTGATTTCGCCCTGGAAACCGGCCATCTGGTCCAGGTTGACGGTGGCGTAATGTTTTTTGAACAGGTTCCGGAAGCCGCGCTTCGGCAGCCGGCGGTGCAGGGGCATTTGTCCCCCTTCGAAGCCCCGCTGGTGAACGAAGCCGGCGCGCGACAGCTGTCCCTTGTTCCCGGCGCCCGCGGTCTTGCCGTTCCCGGAGCCGGGGCCCCGTCCGACGCGCCACTTCTTCTTGCGCGAGCCCGCCTGAGGCTTCAGGCTTTCGAGCGAGATCTCTTTCGCCTTCTCCGCGACCTTCTTCTTTCGGGGCATGGGAAACTCCTGATGCAGAAACCGCTCTCCGCCTCGAGTTTATTCGCTGACGATACGGACCAGATGGGGAATGGTGTCGACCATCCCCCGGATGGCCGGATTGTCCGGCCGGGTCACTTTCTGGTTGATGCGGGACAAGCCCAGTGCCTTCAGGGTGCGCTTGTGATTCTCCGGGGTGCAGATGCCACTGCGCACCTGGACGATGTCCAGGGTCTTCCCCTTCTTCTTAGCGGCCCGCGGCGCCATTCTTCTCCTCCTCGACCGGTTTCCTGCGGAACGAAGTTTCCGGATCCTTGAGCATGAGCAATCCCGCGAAAGTCGCCCGGACGACGTTGTAAGGATTGGTCGTCCCCAGCGACTTGGTCAGGATGTTCTGAATCCCTACCGATTCCATCACCGCCCGGACTGCGCCCCCGGCGATGACTCCGGTCCCGGTGGAGGCGGGCCTGAGCATCACCTGGCCGGCGCCGAAATGCCCGATGATGGGATGCGGAATGGTTCCGTCCTTGATCGGAACCCGAATGAGATTGCGCTTCGCCCGCTCCACCCCCTTGGCGATGGCCACGGGAACTTCTCTAGCCTTTCCCATCCCGAAGCCCACATGGCCGTGGGCATCCCCGACGACGACCAGGGCGGAAAAGCGGAAGTTCTTCCCTCCCTTGACCACCTTGGTCACGCGGTTGATGTGCACCACCACGTCCTTGAGATCGAGCTCCGAGCTCTTCAACGGCACCAAATTCCCACCTCTTCCTTCTGAGCGCATGCGCTAGAACCTCAGCCCCTTCTCCCGGGCCGCGTCGGCCACGGCCTTGATCCTGCCGTGATACCGGTAGCCGCCCCGGTCGAACACCACTTGCTCCAGTCCCTTCTCCTTCAGGCGCGTGGCGATCAGGGCGCCCACCGCCCGGGCCGCCGCCA